>OLOQ01002914.1_pt1 | contig 13154 bp, 8 predicted proteins | sample 1673101 | NCBI WGS metagenome assembly OLOQ01 (sample SAMEA3136754, study PRJEB25190) | human gut metagenome | biome: human gut; feature: human-associated habitat; material: faeces | place: Austria | collected 2013 | reverse complement strand
CTATCCCGTCTGCGATTATCGGTGGAGTTTCATTTATGCTGTATGGTATGATTTCAGCTATTGGTGTAAGAAATGTTGTTGAAAATAAGGTAGACCTTACAAAGTCACGTAACCTTATAATTGCCGGTGTAATCTTTGTATGCGGTCTTGGTTTTTCAAAGGGACTTACATTCACATTAGGTGAAACGCATATTACACTCACAGCACTTGCTATCGCAGCTATTGCAGGTATTATCCTCAATGCTGTTTTACCGGGTAATGATTACAGGTTTGGTGTAAATCCAAGCGGAGACCAAAGCCGTGGTGTATATGTAAGCAACACAGATGATGAAAAATAATTAAAAAGCAAATAATACATCTATATAGATGGAAAAACAGAGGTTAAGTTATGATGAATTTTAAAGAAGAAAAAAATATTACAATTTTTGAACATCCGTTGATTCAGCACAAAATTTCAATTTTGAGAGATAAGAGAACAGGAACTAATGAATTCAGAAAGCTTGTAGAAGAGATTGCCATGCTTGAAGGTTTTGAGGCAATGGGAGATCTTGAACTTGAAGATGTAGAGATTGAAACTCCAATTGAAAAATGCATGACTCCTATGATTTCCGGACGTAAACTTGCAGTTGTTCCGATTCTTAGAGCTGGTCTTGGTATGGTTTCAGGTATTCTTGCCCTTGTACCGACTGCAAAAGTAGGTCATATCGGTATGTATAGAGATGAGGAAACTCATGAACCACATGAATATTATTGCAAACTTCCAAGCCCTATTGAAGAAAGGCTTATTATTGTAACAGACCCAATGCTTGCAACAGGCGGCTCAGCAGTAGATGCAATTGATCAGATTAAAAAGCATGGTGGTAAAAAGATTAAGTTTATGTGTATTATAGCTGCACCGGAAGGTCTTGAGAAGCTTCATAAGGCTCATCCGGATGTTCAGATTTATGTAGGACATCTTGACAGACAGCTCAATGAAAATGCATATATATGTCCGGGTCTTGGTGATGCCGGCGACAGAATTTTTGGTACAAAATAATAATAGACTTGTTTTCTAAATAAATAAAAAATGGTTTTATGCTGGAAATCTTTATTGAAAATTAATATTGATTTCCGGCTTTTTTGTGTTATCATTATTAATGTGAAATATATTAGACGTGTAAAATATGGTAGGTAATGCGTATGGATAAATCATTGAGTATTGATACAGGGCATCATGAAAAGCTATATCAGGAAAGAATGAACTTTTTGCTGACGGGAGAAAAGGATAGGGTTTGTTCTATATATATAGATGTTACGGATAATAAGATGCTTGCTATTATAACACGTAAGCATAAGTATAATTACAATGAATTAAATAATATTTCTGTGAGATGCTGGCTTGATAAATATATATATCCTAATATTTCTGATGGATATAATCTGGAAGAGTTTAAGAAAGGTTTCACCAGAAAAGCTCTGTTGGAAGAATTTGAAAAAGGTGAACGTAATATACAATTTTATCATAGCTATTATGATGAAAATGGCAATTTGAAATTATACAAAGTGCGTGTCAGCCTTATAGAAAATCCGTACAACGGTCATATAGAAGCATATGCGGTCTGGAAAGACAGAACATTAAAATATATTGACAAAGAGATAAGTAAAATTCTGTATAACAATGATTATATAGGAATCGGAATTATAGACAGCTGTAAAGGAAATCTGTATATGCGTGCTGCTCATTTTGAGGGCATGGAAGTTGAAGAACAGAAGTCATATGTATATGATGATATAGTAAAGCAGATGAGTGAGATAAGAATTGCCAATGAAAGTAAAGAGCAGTTCTTAAAATGTACAGCACTTGATTACCTTAATGATAACATGAATATAGCTGGAGTGTATTCATTTAATGTTTATAATATAAAAAATAAAGTTGAAAGATACAGCTATCACTGGTTTGATAAGAAAAAAGGTATTATTCTTGTTGTTATTGAAGATATGACAAAAGAACTTGAGACGGATAGTGTTACGGGTGCATTAAACCGTGAAGGATTTGTTCATAAAGCAGAAAATATAATTAAAAATAATCCTGACAAAGATTTTGCACTTTTATATTTTAATATTCAGAAGTTTAAGGCGATTAATGATTTATATGGTTATGCAGCAGGAGATACGGTATTACATCAGGCTGTTAATATTTTACAGATTTCTTTTTTGAAACCGCTTGCAATATCAAGGATAGAAGCAGACCGATTTGTTGTGCTGGTTGATAAGAACAATCTGGATTTTGAAAAGCTCACATCAATACTTCATCGTGTTTATGATAAAGATGGGATGAAAGTAGATATATATGTAAGATGTGGCATTTATTATATACCGAAAGACACGGATTTGAGTGTTTCTGATATGTGTGACAGGGCAAAGCTTGCAAAATTATATATACCTAATCAGTATGTACAGCCGTATGCTATATTTAATGAAGACATGAAATATGATTATGAGCAAAGAAGTCTTGCTCTGATTCAGCTTGATGATGCTATAAAAAATAGTGAGATAAAAGTGTTTTATCAGCCTATATATGATGCAAAAACGAAGCAGATAGCATCGGCGGAAGCTCTTGTACGCTGGGTTTCACCCAAAGGCGTAATACTACCGGGTAAATTTATTCCTGCACTTGAAGAAAGCGGACACATAACAAAGCTTGATACATATGTACATAAAAGTGTCCGTAGATTTATGGAAAATAGATATAAAAACGGAAAAAAGATTGTTCGTGTCGCAGTCAATTTATCAAGAATGGACTTGATGGATGATGAAATCATGGATTTGATTATTGATGATGTAAAAGATGAACGCTATTCAAAACAGATGGTTAATTATGAAGTAACTGAGTCGGCATATGCAAATGTTTCCGGTAAAGGTACCAATTTTCTTATTCAGCTTCACGATAACGGTGTAAAGCTTCTTATTGATGATTTCGGAAGTGGTATGTCATCATTCAGCACATTAAGAGATTACGATTTTGATGTTATAAAGCTTGATATGGGGTTTGTGCAAAAACTTGGTGAAAATAAAAAATATAATAATATAGTAATGTCAATTATTGAACTCGCACACAGACTTGATATGAAAGTGGTCGCAGAAGGAGTGGAGACAAAAGAGCAGGCAGACTATCTTAAAGAATATGGATGCGATTATCTTCAGGGATTTTATTTTTCAAAACCGCTGCCTGAAGAAGAATTCGCAAAGCTTCTTGATTAATAATTATATTTGATGTGATAATTTTAATGAGTAAAATACATATGTCAGATGAGTAATATAATTTACCATTTGACATATGTATATTTTTTTGTTTATAATGCCAATAGTTAGCTGTGACTAATACAACTTAGATATGCATAACAATATTATAAATGAAAGGTATTATAATTATAAATGAAAAATATTATAAAAAATCCAATTAAAATTCTTTGGCTTGCAGCGGCATTTATCTCAATGGCACTTGGTGCGATTGGTGTTATTCTGCCGGTATTGCCAACTACGCCGTTTCTTTTACTTGCTTCCTTTTGTTTTGCAAAAGGGTCAGAGCGTTTTCATAAGTGGTTTACAAAAACAAAGCTTTATAAAAAGCATTTGGATAGTTTTGTGAAAAACCGTGCAATGACGCTTAAAACAAAGCTTTGTATATTGATACCTGCATCATGTATGCTTGTTCTTGCAATGATTGCAATGTCGAACATATATGGAAGAGTGTTTATTGTATTTCTTATAATATTCAAATATGTATATTTCTTTACAAAGATACAGACAATACCATATTCAGCAAAAATAGAAACCGAATAGTTACCTGTTCAACTTCATATGTACATAATCCTTTTTTGTGGTCTTCATATGCTTTTGCACCATATTCAAGGAGCGGTTTCTGGCACATAACACTTATAGAAACACCAAGTGCCGTAAAATGTTCAAGACGTTCGTCCCTTGATGAAATACAAGCTTCGTAATATTTGGCATATGTGTCACCGATACCTGCCCACATATAGCGGACAGGGGCTTTTGCAATGATTTCGGTATCAATAAAAGCGTGCATTGCAGGGCGGATAAAAAAGTTAGGCTTTAAAAAAGTTCCGTCACTATTATACATAATTGATACAGATGTACAAGCAGCACAATTTGATGCAATTGTAGGAAATGTAAATACAGGTTTGTCATCCGTTATGCACAGGCATTTTACTGTATCAAGTGCTTTGCCGCCGCCTACACCGAATACCATGTCAGCTTCGCTATATAGAGGTAATGCACGAAGTTTATCAACAGTTTCGTATGTACAGTCATTTCCATAAAGTTCGACGCCGATAATTTCAAGTGCTGTGTGAGATACTGCTTCTTTAATTTTGTCAAGTGCAGCTGCAAGAGCCTTTTTTCCACCGATTACAAGAACCGTTCTGCCGTATGATTCACAGACGGGACCAATCTTATCATAAATTGCATTACCGATAGAGTAACTTGGCAGATGTACTTCATAATTTTCAAGCTTCATAATAATTCCTCCATTAATTAAATGAATATTTTGTTAAATAATAAAATATAAAAAGGCATATCAACTCATTGTTGTGTGAGTCAATACGCCTTTGTATTTTTACTTTATTGAATTAAAGTAAGTATATCATAAACCGGCGTTGATTTAAACCTGTTAAAATAAAAAACTGCACAGACGGAAAATATATATTAAAATTCAAATCTGTATAATTGGTGATTTTTTAAAATTGTGTATTTTTGTGTGAATTTAGCCGTATTTTCAGAAAATGTAATATATTACAAAAATTTTATTGTTTCCTATTGTAAAAATAAACATGTGTATGATATTATCAAATTAATTTATGTATTGTTTTGGTAAATGATAATTGAATATGAGGTGATGCGAATGAAAAGAATTAAATCATTTTTTAAAATATTGGGTATGCTTGTTTTATGTGTTTCGTTTACAGGTTGCGGCATGAACGGCAATATTGATGATTATGCGGTTAATGCGGGCTATGGTGATTCCGATACGGTAAAAAGTTCTTCAGGAGTATCAAAGGACAGCATAAAGGTTGGTGTAATTCATCTGTCTGATCCCGCCGAGGGCAGCGGATATACATATACGCATGATATTGGAATTATGGGTATGCAGCAGAATCTCGGATTGTCGGACAGTCAGATTATAAGAAAGATTAATGTTAATGATTCGGACAAGGAGGCTACGAGAAAAGCGATAAAAGAATGCATAGATGAGGGCTGTAACATAATATTTTCAACAAGCTGGGGCTATATGGAGACAACGGCACAGATGGCAGAAGAATATCCTGATGTTTATTTTTCTCACGGCACGGGTTACATGAGCAACGGAAAGAATTTTAACAATTATTTCGGAAGAATATATCAGCCGAGATATCTTAGCGGAATAGTTGCAGGAATGAATACAAAGACGAATAAAATAGGTTATGTTGCCGCAATGGGTTCGGAAAATTCAGAGGTTACGGGCGGAATTGATGCTTTTGCTTTGGGAGTTTATTCTGTGAATCCTTCAGCTCAGATATATGTAAAGGTGACAAACAGTTGGTATGACCCTGAAGCTGAGAAAGCTGCGGCATCTACGCTTCTTGATATGAATTGCGATGTTATAACACAGCATTGTGATACAACATATCCGCAGCTTCTTGCACAGCAGAAAAATGTATACAGTATAGGATACAATTCCGATATGAGTAAAGATGCACCCGATGCCTGCCTTTGCAGCGTTATATGGAACTGGAGTGCATATTATACGGCGGCTGTACAGAGTGTTATTGACGGAACATGGGACGGAAGCAATTATTACGGCGGTATGAATGAAAATCTTGTCGGCATAACACAGCTCGCTTATTTCTGCAAATCGGGAACACAGCAAAAAGTTGATGAGGCAAAGAAGGATATTATATCGGGAAAACTCGGAATATTTGACGGAGTTATAGAGACCAATACGGGAACGACAGTCGGAGAGAACGGAAAAACACTCAAAGATTCGGATATTACGGGAAATATTAACTGGTATTTCAAAACCGTGACAGTAGTACAGTAAGAGAATAATGGGAGGAATACAGCATGAATCTTAAAAAGAAAATATTGGCGGTTACAATCATTCCTGTACTTGTTTTGGGCATGGTTTCCATAATCCTTACTGTAACTATGGTAAAAAGTTCTGTTATGGAACAGGTTGAGGAAGCTTTAAAAGGAACGGCATCGTCTACTTTGGCGGCATATGACCAAAATGCGGGAGATTACATTGTGACAACAAACGGAGATATATGGAAAGGAAGTTACAATGTATCGAAGTCGGAAAATCTCGTTGACAGAATAAAAGAAAATACAGGTATGGACGTTACATTTTTCTACGGAACAAAAAGAGTGATGACATCGGCACTTGACGCAAACGGGGAAAGAATTCTCGGTTCGCCTGCTGGAGATGTCATAACGCAGAAAGTGTTAAATGATGGAGAAGAATATTTTACAAGCCGTGTTTCGCTGGATGGAGTTATGAATTACGGCTATTATATGCCTGTATATCAGAATGGAAGCAATGATAAGATAATCGGAATGGTGTTTGTCGGAACAAACAAGGCGGACAAGGACGCTGTTTTAAACAGAATTATTGCAATGATATGCACCGCTGTTGTCATTGTTATGGCTATATGTATCGGCATAAGCATGAAGATTGCATATTCTATAAGTTCAGATATAAAGAGAAGTGTAGGAATTGTGGAACAGGTTGCGGGAGGCAGTCTTAATATAGACGTTGACAAAAAGCTGTTAAACCGCAAAGATGAAATAGGTGATTTGGCACGAGGCACAGTATCGCTTAGCAATGCGATGAACTCGGTAATTAACGAAATATCGAGTAATTCAAAGCTTTTGCTTGAAACTTCTGGTGTTCTCGGCGAGGCGGCGGACAATACCGACAAGACAATGAATGAAGTAAGTGCAACTGTTAATCAGATGGTTGAAAATTCATCAATACAGTCAGCCAATTCCAAAGCTGCGTTTGACCATATGAAGATTATGGAAAACAACATCAGCGAGACTACATCAGAGGCGGCTCTTCTTAACGAATCAGCTGTGTCTATGCAGAAGTCAGGAACAAAGGTTTCTGAGACGCTTTTTAAATTGTGCAATATCAATGATAATGTAAAAGATATAATTGAAGAAGTAAAAGAGCAGACAAACCGCACAAATGAGTCTGTAAACAAAATTAATTCGGCAATCTCATTTATTTCGGCGGTTGCTGAAGAGACTAATCTTTTGAGCCTTAATGCGTCTATAGAGGCGGCAAGAGCAGGTGAAGCCGGAAAAGGCTTTGCTGTTGTTGCACAGCAGATAAAGAAGCTCGCGGAGCAGTCTAATGATTCAAGTAAGCAGATTGACGATATAACAAAGGTTCTTATGCAGGATTCGTATAAATCTGTCGAGATTATGCAGAAAATGCAGGATATAGTTATAAGTCAGAGCGAAAGCATGGAAGAGACCCGTATTATTGTGGGACAGGTTCTTAATGATATACGCAGTTCAAAGGACAGCATAGAATTAATAATGAACAGTACGGTTAAACTTGAAGGTTCAAGAAATAAGGTGTCTGGTGCCGTTGAAGAACTTGCAGAAATTGCGGGACAAAATATGGAAAGCACTCAGAGAACATTTGAGGAGACGCAGAAGGTTACAGATACGTTCAAGGAAGTGTATTCGGGAGCCGTCAAGCTTAGGGAGATTGCTGACAAACTGGCTGAGAGTGTGTCATATTTTAAGATGTAATAAAAACTGCTTACAGTTCATAAGGCAGATTATTATAGTGAAATTAAAACTTTAAATTAATAATATTAAAAATTAATATAAGATATGTTGCATTTTCTCATATCAGGTGTTAGTATAATTAACTGCTGCGTAGATTTGGCGTGATTTAAAGGCCGTATTACGTGCAAAAACTAAAGTTAATTATACCTGATATGAGGAAATTTTTTATGAGTGGAATAAAAACAGAAAATACGTCCTGTGGAATGGATATGACAAGCGGTTCTTTGTGGAAAAAGATATTTCTTTTCAGTATACCGCTTATGATGTCGCAGGTTCTTGAGGTTCTTTTTAATATGTCCGATGTGGCAGTTGTCGGTAAATTTGCAAGCTATGAGGCACTTGGGGCGGTTGGTTCGACTACAATTCTGGTGACGCTTTTTACAGGATTTCTTATAGGAATGGGTTGTGGTGTCAATGTAATAGTGGCAAGGCAGCTTGGTGCAAGACAGCACAAAGATTTGAAAGATACAATTCAAACAGCATTTATTCTGTGCCTGATTGTTGGAATTATTGTAAGCATTATATGTATTTCATGTGCACATTTATTGCTGAATCTATTAAATACAAAAGAAGAACTTATAGACGGTGCGATGCTTTATTTCAGAATATATGCACTTGGTATGCCTGCCATGGCAGTATACAACTTTGGTAATGCTGTTATGAGTGCCGGAGGAGATACAAAGCGTCCGTTACTCTATCTTTTTATAGCAGGAATAGTAAATGTATGCCTTAATCTTATATTTGTTATTGGATTTCGTCTGGCAGAACAGGGTGTAGCAATGGCAAGTATTATTTCACAGTATATTTCAGCAACACTTATTATGACTAATCTTTTGCGAAGAAATGATGTGTGCAAGCTTCATCTTTCACAGGTAAGAATAAACAAGAATGCAGCGAAAGCGATTCTTATGCTTGGAATCCCGGCAGGAATCCAGAACGCAATATTTGCGATTGCAAACCTTTTTATCCAGACAGGTGTGAATTCATTTGATTCTGTTATGGTTTCAGGCAATTCCGCAGCTGCCAATTTTGATGCACTTATATATAATGTAATGTCAGCGTTTTATACAGCGTGTTCAAGTTTTATGGGGCAGAACATGGGTGCCGGAAATAAAAAGAGAATGCTTCACAGCTATTTTATAAGCATTGCATATTCATTTTGTGCGGCAGGAATTCTTGGAACTGTACTTTTTGTGTTTGGACGCCAGTTGTTGTCGTTGTTTACTAGTGAGCCGGCTGTTATAGACGCCGGGATGGCAAGAATAAAGATTATGGCTTTTTCGTATGCGGTATCTGCATTTATGGATGCATCAATTGCTGCATCGAGGGGTATAGGAAAGAGTGTTGGGCCTACAATTATTGTTATAAGCGGTTCGTGTGTATTCAGGGTTGCATGGGTATATACAATATTTGCATATTTTCACTCTATACCATCATTGTATCTTGTCTATGTATTTTCGTGGACAATTACAGCTATAGCAGAAATAGCATATTTTGCATACAGCTTCAAACATTTGAATGTAAGGGGAAGATATTAGTAAAGATTTAATGAGAGTTTTTGTAAAAAACTAACAAAAAATATAATAATCAGTAAAATCCATTGACACATTTATAATATAAGTGTATTATTTATACATACTTTAATAAAACACATACGCAAAAGTCTTTTCTTTTTCTTATGGGTATTTTTAGTTATTAGTTCACTGCGTGTTTTATTAATGGTAAGCGTGATAATGAAAGGAAGTGTGTGGTTAAAAATATAATTTAGTAAAATGTTCGGAGGGTTTTATGCGATTTAACAAATTATTTAGAAAGGTATTTGCGGCAGTTTCTGCGGTTACTTTGATTGTATCGGGGATGCCTGTAGGATTAGGCGTTACGGCAAAGGCCGCAGATACACAGACACGAAAAATTACGTATTCGTTTTCAGCGAATTCAAGTAAGAAAGCACCTGCAGCAGGTGAAATTCTTGATGGAACCGCCGGAGAGTCCGGCGGCATTTTGTATGTGTCACAGTATGCTGGAAACAGTGGTGTTACATATGACAGTGACAAACTTCGTTTCAGACAGGGAAGCGTATTATATCTTCCGGTAAAAGATGACACAACAAAAGTAAAATATGAGCAGTTATGTTCAAATGCTGCAACTGACAGACCTGTATATATCGGCAGTGCTGACAGCGGATATTCTGTTCAGATGAAGACAACAACACAGTCTGTAACAGTGGATGATATTACAGGTTATATTGTTGAAAAAGAAGGACAGAAGTATCTTCCTGTTATATCAGGCGGAGATGTTAAGGTCAGAACAATGGCTTTGACAGAATATAATCCGATTATAAATGTCACAGTTACAGGTACAGTGGCAAATGCAGCAGAAAATGGAATTACAGAGATTAAGTTTGACAGTCTTACAGACAGTTCTGCAAAGACGGTTACTGCACAGGTTGACAGCAACGGCAAGTATTCCGTTGTATTAAAGAGAGTAAACGGCAGTGCCAGGTACGAAGTATCAATAAGTGCTGTAGGATTTAAGATTAATGATACCGACAACGGTAATATTCTTGAACTTACAGGTGAAGATGCTACGGCTGTTAAAGACTTTGAAGCAGTTGCCGATGCAGTTGCAACAGTTTCAGGAAGTATTATGGGAATTCCGGCAGATGCTGTAAAAGGAACAGTTTCAGTTAAATTTGTACCTGATAATTCAAAGCTTTCAACGATTGATGTTGATGTAAAAGCACAGACAGACGGTTCTTACAGTTTTTCAAATGTAAGTATTAATTCAAGCTCAAACTATTCAGTAGTATTAGGCGGTGTTGACGATTATGAAGTTACAGAAAAGTTAAACAAGGCAGCAGGAGATTATACAGATGTAAAAATCGCTGCAACACAGAGAGCAAAGGTTAATGTTTCAGGTAAGTTCGTAACATCAGATGACAAAGCTTCAGATGTTACAAAGATTACATTTACAAACAAATCAGACAGTAGCTATTCTTATTCATTCGATGTAACAGGTGACGGATACAAAGCACAGTTAAGGGCAGGCGAGTACGATACATCAGTTGTATCTGAAAAGTATACCGCATATGACCATGTAAGTGTCGGCAGTGCAGATGTTTTGAATGATGTTTATCTTGAAACAGAAGCAGATACATCACCTGTTGAATATCAGGCTGAGGTAAAAGTGGGTAAGGGCCAGCAGTTTGAGACTATAACAGATGCAGTTAAGTATATAGGCAGAATGACAAGAACAACAGAGAGAGTAACAATTACTCTTACAGATGCTTTATACAGAGAGCAGGTTATGGTTGATACTCCTTATGTTACTATTTCAAGTGAAGCAGGCTCAACAATAACATGGTATTATGGTTCAGGTTATACTTATTACAGTGCCGATATGAACGGTTATTACAGTGAAGCAAGAGCAGTTGATAAGTATGAAAAAGGAGTTGAAATCGGAATGGGTACAGGCCACTGGGGAGCAACAGTTAATGTACTTCCTACAGCTACAGCGTTCCGTTCAGAAGGTGTTATATATGAAAGTTCATTCAACAGATATATGACAACAGAAGAAGTTGCAGATGGCGTAGGCAAAGGTGGAGATAACTCTAAGGTTGACCGTTCTAAAGCAACAGATGCCGATATCAAACTTTATAAAAATAAGGAAAGAGCATGTGTTATTTTCATTGAAGCAGACCAGAGCGAATTCAAGGACTGCCAGTTCTTAAGTTCACAGGATACAATGTTTACAGGAAATAATACAGAGCATACATATTTTAAGAATTGTGTCATCGAAGGTACAACAGATTATATCTGCGGTGATGGTAGTGCGGTATTCGACAGCTGTACATTAAGCATGTATGGATACGGTGACAAAGCAGCTTCAGGAAGTATCATTGTTGCGTCAAAGGCACTTTCACAGTTAGGTTATCTTTTCAACAATTGTAAAGTTGTAAAGACTTCTTATCCGGGAATTAACAAAGGTATAACAAAGACATATTTTGCAAGACCATGGAGAGCAGATTCAAAGGTTGTATTCTTAAATACAGAAGTTGAAGATGCTAATACTATCGCTCCTGCAGGATTTACTTCAATGAGTAATGTAACACCTGCAAAGGCTAAGTATTATGAATATAATACACATCTTGCAGACGGAACAAAGGTAAGCACTTCAAGCAGAGCTGCAGGCGTTAATAAGATGACTGATGAAGAAGCATCAGCAGTAAAACTTGAAGATTACTTTGAGGGTTGGACACCTGCATACTATAAATCAGGAGATGTTAAGCCGGAACCGGTTGCAGCAGACTACACAGCAGTAGATGAGGCTATTAAGTCAGCAGAAGCCCTCAACAAAGATGATTATGAGGATTTTTCAGCAGTAACAAAGGCAATCGAAGCAGTAGACAGAACACTTACATCAGAAGACCAGGCAAAGGTAGATGCAATGGCAAAGGCAATAACAGATGCAATTAATGGTCTTGTTAAAAAGCAGCCTGTTGTTGAACCTGACGATCCAGGTAAGACAGACATCAAAGTTGACCTTGATGGAAATGAAGATACTGCTGATTTCAAGGATATTGCATCAGTAGGTGACATAAAGGTTAAAGATGAAGAAGGCAAAGACCTTACAGTAAGTGAAATTAAGTTAAATGTTGAGAAAACAGCAGCTTCGACATCTGAAAAGATTGATGCGGCTATTGCTGAAAAGAATATCAAGGGATTCGATTCAAAGAATGCGGATTATTATGATATTTCACTTAAAACAACAGACGGAAAAGTCGTTAAGCTTTCAAGCGGTAAGATTAAGATTACTATGTCATACAAAAAAGGAATCAATGCAGCAGATTACAATCTGTATGTATTCCATATGAATAACAACGGAGTTCTTGAAAGTGTAGCAGTTACAGCGGATGAAAATGGTTTCTCATTCGAGGCAGAGTCATTCAGCCCATATGCTGTAGTATACGCAGCAAAGGATTCAGGAAGCGATATAACACCGTCAACACCTGAAAATCCAGGAAATAATGAGACACCGGGTACAGCAGAGACACCAGGTACAACAGAGACACCGGACTCAACTGTAACACCGGATTCATCAGTTTCAACAGGTGACAGCTTAGGCATGTTCATGTATATGATAATTCTTGCTGCTGCATTGGCAGGAATGGCAGGAGTAGTCGTATACGACAGAAAAAGAGCAAAATAAAAACTGTTTGTAAAAACAGATAATAAAATTATAATCCCATAACAGGGTAAACACCCCCTCCCGATATTGAATCTGCGAAAGCAGACAGATGTAAGGAGAGGGTG
>OLOQ01002913.1_pt1 | contig 13154 bp, 10 predicted proteins | sample 1673101 | NCBI WGS metagenome assembly OLOQ01 (sample SAMEA3136754, study PRJEB25190) | human gut metagenome | biome: human gut; feature: human-associated habitat; material: faeces | place: Austria | collected 2013 | reverse complement strand
TCCTTGCGATCATTGCCGCTTCGGCGATCGAAACGCAGGAGCAGTTGATCGACAGTCTGCGCGAGGAGGGGATCTCCTGCACGCAGGCAACCATCTCCCGCGATATCAAGCAGCTCCATCTGATTAAAGAACCGTCCGGCAACGGCACTTACCGCTACGCCGTTTCCACACAGAAGATGCGTCTCAACCTGGCAGACCGCTTGCAGACCATTCTGCGCGAGAGCATTGTTTCGGTCGATTATGCGCAGAATCTGGTGCTCATCAAGACGATGTCCGGTCTTGGCCCCGCGGCCGGCGCGGCGTTCGACGGAATGGAGATCTCTTCCAAGGTTGGCACGGTGGCAGGCGACGATACGGTGCTGATCGTGATGCGTGAGAATGAGTCTGCGGCCGAGCTCTGCGAGGAGATCGCGGACATGCAGAAGCAGCGCCAGACCAAGTAAGAAAAGTAAGTTTGCAGGAGAATGAGCGATGCTTGAGCTTTTGCACATTGAGAATATCGCCATCATTGAGCGGGCAGACATTCTGTTCGGTGGTGGATTCAACGCACTCACGGGCGAGACCGGCGCAGGTAAATCCATCGTGATCGACGCGCTCGGCGCGGTGCTCGGGCAGCGCACATCGCGCGAGCTGATCCGCACAGGTGCGGAAAAAGCGTTCGTCAGCGCGGCGTTCAGCGCGGTTCCGGCAGAGCTTCCGGGACTTGCGGAAAATGGGTTTGCCCCGGAAGAGGACGGAACGCTCCTTTTGCAGCGCGAGCTGTACGCCGATGGGAAAAACGTCTGCCGCGTGGGTGGACGGCCGGTGACGGTCGCGCAGCTCAAGCGCATTGGTGCGAGTCTGCTCAATATCCACGGCCAGCACGACGGGCAGCAGCTGCTCGACGAAGAGCAGCACCTTGTCTATCTTGACCGATTTGGCCGCGTGGAAGGGGAACTGGGCACCTATCGCGCGAGCTATGATGCCATGCGGGAGACGCGCCGTGCCATCGATGCGCTCAGAATGGATGAAGCGGAGAAGGCGCGCCGCGTCGATATGCTGCGTCATCAGATCGGCGAGCTTGAGCGCGCGGAGCTGCAGGAGGGGGAGGAAGAATCGCTCCTTGCCCGCCGCAATATCCTGCGCAACGGAGAGAAGTTTCTCTCCGCGGTCTCGCGGGCAGATGCCTGCCTGAACGGCGGAGACGAAGGGCTTGGCGCGGTGTCTGCCATCAAGGAAGCGGAGGATGCGCTGCACGGTCTGCGCAGTCTGGGCGATGAGTTTGTTGAACTCTCGCATCGATTGGAAGCGTTGCGCTGTGAAGCGTATGACCTTGCGGAAACGATCCGCGATAAGAAAGATGAATACGACTTTTCTCCCCAGGAGCTTGACGCGGTGGAGTCCCGCTGCGACCAGCTCTACCGGCTGAAAAAGAAATACGGCTCAAGCGTGGAGGAAATGCTCGACTATCTCGAAAGGTCACGGGAAGAGCTTGAACGCATCGAGTATGCGGACGATCGTGTGGAGCAGCTGACGCAGACGCTGCAAAAGCAGGAAAAGGCCGCGCGCGAAGCGGCGCGAACGCTGTCTGATTGCCGCCATACTGCGGCGAAGGAACTTGAAGGACGCATTTCCCGGGAATTGCGCGAGCTTGATATGCCGAAGCTTCGTTTCTCCATTGATTTTCAGGAGAAGGAGCTTTCGGAGGACGGCACAGATGCGGTTGAATTTTTGATGTCGGCCAACGTGGGTGAAACGCTGCGGCCGATCCAGAAGATCGCGTCCGGCGGTGAGCTGTCGCGCATCATGCTGGCGCTCAAGAATGTGCTGGCTGAGCAGGACAGCGTGATGACCATAGTGTTCGATGAAGTTGATACCGGTGTTTCGGGAAGAGCTGCACAGCGCGTGGCGGAAAAGCTCGCCAAGCTCTCACGCACAAGGCAGGTGTTGTGCGTGACGCATCTGCCGCAGCTTGCGGCGATGGCGGACACGCACTTTGGCGTGGAAAAGGGCGAAGAGAACGGCAGAACGCTTACCAAGGTCGTGTCGCTCGACCGCGCCGCCCGCCGCAGCGAGATCGCCAGATTGAGCGGGGGAGACCACCCGAGCGAGACGATGATCGCCGGCGCGGAAGAATTGCTCTGTGCGGCGGAACAGTATAAAAATCAACTGCTGTAAAGCGAGAAGGCCTTGCAGATAAGAACGCTGCGCCGCGGCGTTTTTCCGAAGAAAGGAAACATAGATGAAAGAATTTGCTGAGCGCATCGAGCGGGATTATCCGGTGCGGCACAAGGAAAAAGAAAAGGTGAACTTCCGCACGTGGCTCGTCCACACGCTCAAGGAGCTTGGCTATTCGCCGCGGCTTGAAGGCGGAGCGTCGGCGCTCACCATGGGTGGCAATATGACGAATGTGGTCGTCGGCGACATTGAAAGGGCGAAGATCGTGCTGGCAGCGCATTACGACACGGGCGTGCGGGAGATCCTGCCGCCGCTTCTCTGCCCGACAAGACCGGCGACGTTCCTCTTATATCAGGCACTGTTCCCGTTTCTTGTGATCGCGGTAAGCTTTCTTGTTTCGTTCGGCGTGACGTTTGCGCTGAATCTTCCGAACATGACGCTGCCGCTTTTTCTGCTGTTTTTGGTCGTGGCGCTCTTTTATCCCAAATACGGCAAGAGCGAGCGGGACAACCTCAATGACAACACCTCCGGTGTCGTTGCGCTGCTCGAGGTGGCGAAAACGCTGACCCCGCGCTACCGCGGCGAGGTGTGCTTCCTCTTCCTTGATGGCGGTACGCAGGCGTCGAAGGGGGCGAAGGGGCTTGTCCGCGCGCACCCTGAGCTCAAGAAAAAGAGTGTGATCGTACTCGACTGCGTGGGTGAGGGCGATGAGCTTTTGATCCTGCCGGGCAGAACGAGCCGCTGGAACGACAGCCTGCTCGATACGATCCTCGAGAATTTCAGCAACAGCGAGAAAAAGACCTGTTTTTTGAAAACGGACGGCCTTGTCTATTACCCGTCGGACAACCGCGCGTTTGCCGGCGGCACGGCCATCTGCGCATGCAAAACGGTCAAGGGTTTTGGCCGCTGCATTCTGCCGCGCTGCGCAAAGGAGATCGACGAGGAGAATCTTTCTCTTTTGTGTGACGGCCTGTGCAAACTTGTGACATATTACCGTCCGCAAAACGCTTGACAAGTCGCTGCCTTTACGTTACAATATCCGCGTTTACGGTGATGAAGCGGAGAAGTAAGCGCGCATTCCCTGCAAAGAGAACCTTCGTTTGGTGGAAGAAGGAGAGGGAAGCCGCCCAAATACACCGCGGAGCCGGCGCCCGAACGATGTGATTCATTCAGTAGGCGCGCCCCGGGAGCGCCCGTTATCGCGCGGGAGTGTGTCAGCACTCCGTGAGGCTGCCTTTGCGAAAAGGCGGCGAACCAGAGGTGGTACCGCGAGTGATGCTCGCCCTCTGTCCGAACGGACAGAGGGCGTTTTTTGTTACCCGGAAACGCTTGGGAATGTCCGAAAATCAAATGAAAATGAACATAGGAGGAACTGACAAATGGGAATTTATGAAGAGCTCAAAGCGCGCGGCCTGATCGCGCAGGTGACGGACGAGGAGCAGATCCGCGACCTCGTCAACAACGGCAAGGCGACGTTCTACATCGGCTTTGACTGCACGGCGGATAGCCTGCACGTCGGCCACTTCATGGCGCTGTGCCTGATGAAAAGACTCCAGATGGCGGGCAACAAGCCTATCGCCCTGATCGGCGGCGGCACGACCATGATCGGAGACCCCTCGGGTCGCAATGATATGCGCAAGATGCTCACCAAGGCCGACATCGACCACAATGCCGAATGCTTCAAGCGCCAGATGGAGCGCTTCATCGACTTCGGCGAGGGCAAGGCGATGATGCTCAACAACGCCGACTGGCTGATGAAGCTCAACTACATCGAGCTGCTGCGCGAGGTGGGCGCGTGCTTCTCCGTGAACAACATGCTGCGCGCCAAGTGCTATGAGCAGCGCATGGAGAAGGGGCTTTCGTTCCTGGAATTCAACTACATGATCATGCAGTCCTACGACTTCTACCACATGTTCCAGGAGTACGGCTGCAACATGCAGTTCGGCGGCGACGACCAGTGGTCCAACATGCTCGGCGGCACGGAGCTCATTCGCCGCAAGCTCGGCAAGGACGCGCAGGCGATGACGATCACGCTGCTTCTTAATTCCGAGGGCAAGAAGATGGGCAAGACCGCGAGCGGCGCGGTGTGGCTCGACCCGAACAAGACCACGCCCTACGACTTCTACCAGTACTGGCGCAACGTGGGCGACAGCGATGTTCTGAAGTGCATCCGTATGCTCACCTTCCTGCCGCTCGAGCAGATCGACGAGATGGACAAGTGGGAGGGCAGCCAGCTCAACCGCGCGAAGGAGATCCTCGCCTACGAGCTTACCGCACTCGTCCACGGGGAAGAGGAGGCCAAGAAGGCGGAGGAGTCTGCCAAGGCACTCTTCGGCGCGGGCGGCAATAACGCCAACATGCCGACGAGCGTGCTCACTGACGCTGACTTTGAAAACGGCGACATCAATGTGCTCTCCATGCTGGTCACGACCGGCCTGTGCCCGTCCCGCGGCGAGGCGCGCCGCCTCGTCCAGCAGGGCGGCGTGACGATCGACGATGTGAAGGTCGCCTCTATCGACGAGAGTCTTGCGCGCGAGCGCTTTGAGGGCGAGGGCGTCATCGTGCGCAAGGGCAAGAAGGTCTATTACCGCGTAAAGGTTTGAGAATACCTGATTACAAGATGTAAACACAGCGGAACCCGCGCTAATATCGGCGCGGGTTCCGCTTTTTGATGAAATACACAAACGAAAAAGCGGGAAATGAATATTGTGAATACGACGAATATTGAATGAATATCACGCGAATATCACGTGAATAACGTGCGAATATCGCGCGGGTCGTGCGGTGGTTACTGCTTATACCGTAACGCCGAAGTCCTGCATTGCACGTGTGAGCTGCGATAGATGGTGCTCGGAGATCGGGCACAGCGGCAGCCGCAGCTCGCCGCTGCACAAGTCGAGCACTTCCATTGCGGCTTTGACGGGAATGGGGTTGACCTCGCAAAAAAGCGCGCGGATCAGCTCGTGCAGCCTGCGCTGAAGCACACCTGCCTCTGAAAAGCGGTTTTCAAGACAAAGCTGCGTCAGCTCGTGCATCTCGCGCGGGACAATGTTGGCGACAACGGAGATGACGCCTTTTCCACCGAGTGCCATGATAGCGGTCGTGGAGGAATCGTTGCCGCTCCAGAGCGTGAAGTCCGGCGGACAGCGGTTCAGCGTTTCCTGAATGAGATCAAAATCATCGCTCGCCTCCTTGACGCCTGCGATATTCGGGTGCTCGGCGAGCTTTTGATAGGTCTCAGCCGTGCAGCTGACGCCGGTGCGCGAGGGGACATTGTAGAGAATGAGAGGGATCTCAACTGCGTCGGCGATGGTGGAAAAATGGCGTACAAGGCCGTTTTGCGAGGCTTTGTTGTAGTACGGCGTGACGGTGAGCAGCGCGTCAACGCCGGCACTCTGCGTGGCTTTGGAAAGCGCGACAGAGGAGGCGGTGTTGTTTGTGCCGCTGCCTGCGATGACGGGAACGCGGCGGTCGACGATGCGCACGCAGCGTTCGATGAGTGCCATGCGCTCGTCATAGTTCAGCGTTGCGGCTTCTCCGGTCGTGCCGCAGACAACGATGGCGTCGGTGCCGCCTTGGATCTGACGCTCAACAAGGCGGTCAAAGGCGTTGAAGTCGATGCTGCCGGCGCGGAACGGCGTGACGATGGCGACGGCGCTGCCGGTGAAGATGCAGGGTTTCATAAAAAGGCTCCTTTCTGCGGTGGGCGGTGACCCAAAAAGATGTGCGGTTTTGCTTGAAAGCGGAAGAAGTCTGTCGTATAATGTAAAATACGATTCGTATAGGCATGATCGGCCAAGTGCAGAACAGATGCTTCTGCACTTGGTTGTGGAGGATACTATGAAAAATCAATGCAGAATGTTCCTGCTGTCTTTCTTTTTGTGCGGCGCGCTGTGTACATTTGCGCAGGCGGCGGACGGCGATATGCTCCGCGTGGGGCTCAAATATGGCTCGGAGGCGATGAGCGCGGCGAACCTCCAGAATTACTCTGCCTTCGGCGGATATGCGCTGGGGTATTTTGACGCGGGCGGTGATTTCGAAGAGTTGGGCGAACTGCCGCGGTCTTATGAAAAAATCACCGTGACGACAGATGAGACGTATCACGCCCAGCTCCCGGATGCATTTTACGATTACGATGATGCGGCGCGTGCTGCTGTGGAGTATAGTGATGGGTTTGCTGCCTATGAGGGCGGCGCGTTTTACGTGCGCGTTGGCAGCTATGGCAGCTTGCACGAAGCGGAATCTGCGGCGTACCGGTTTGGCGGCGAGGCTGTCGGCGGCAGCCGCACGGGGGTAACGGTCGTTGAATCGGAAAGCAGAGAAGTGCTTTTTGAGTTTGACTGCGGCGGAGATGAAAGTCTCGGTATCCTGCCGATCGAAACGCGCGAAAAGACGGTGACGTGGTTCCGCGGTTACCGCTACTACGGCGGCTTTGAATATCAGCGTGCACGCGGCGGGAACATCAATGTTATCAACGTTGTGGATATGGAGGATTACGTCAAAGGCGTGGTTCCCTGGGAGATGAACAAGGACTGGCCGGTCGAGGCGCTCAAAGCGCAGGCGGTTTGCGCGCGCACCTATGCTGCCTGCCAGTCGAAGCACCGCTCGCAGGGGTTTGACATCTGCGCGACAACGCACTGTCAGGTCTATCAGGGTACGGCGCAAAGCAGTGCGAACTCCGATGCTGCGGTCGAACAAACGGCGGGGGAGTACCTCTATTACGATGGCAGACTGGTGCAGGAGGCGGTGTACTGCTCCAGCAACGGCGGCGCAAGTGAAGATAGCCTGAATATCTGGGGCAGCGATGTGGGGTATCTCAAGGGAAAGATCGACCCTTACGAGGGGAAGATCGCCTCGATCATTCCGCGGTACAACTGGTCGACAACATATAGCATCTCAGGACTGACGAGCCTGCTCAATAGCCGCGGCTATGGGATCGGCACGGTGAGAGATGCGTATGTCTCCGCCTACACCGATACCGGAAACGTCTATTCTGTCACCTTTGCCGGCACGAACGGCAGCAAGACTGTTTCGCGCGAGGCCTGCCGGACGCTGCTGAACCTGCGCAGCCAGCGTTTCAGCATCAACGGCGGCGGGAGCGGGAATGCTTACAGTGTGAACGACACGGGCGAAGGCGTTGCGCTGAGCGCTGCGAGCGCTGTTGATGGCAGCGGCAGGAGTTCCGCTCTTTCCGGCAATGTGTATGTCATCGCGGCGAGCGGCACGTCGCAGCTTGAGCAGCGGACGACCGCGTCCAATACCGGCAGTTTTGTCATCTCCGGCAGCGGCTATGGGCATCATGTCGGTATGAGCCAGTGGGGCGCGTATTCGATGGCGGATCTTGGCTATTCCTACCGGGATATTTTGCAATTTTACTATACGGATACCACAATCCGATGAGAGAAAGAGAACAGTATGAAGACAAAAGATTTTGACTATTACCTGCCGGAGGAGCTGATCGCGCAGACGCCGCTGGAAAAGCGCGACGAATCGCGCCTGATGTGCCTTGATAAGGAAACGGGCGCGATCTCACATCAGCATTTTTATGAACTGCCGGAGTTTTTGAAGCCCGGCGACTGCCTGATCCTGAACAATTCCCGCGTGCTGCCGGCGCGCCTGCTTGGGCGGCGGCTTCCGGGCGGCGGCGCGTGCGAGGTGCTGCTGCTCATCGACCGCGGCGACAAGACTTGGGAGTGCATCGTGCGTCCGGGCAAGCATCTGCGCAAGGGCGCGAGGATGGAGTTCGGCAACGGTGAACTTACGGCAGAGGTTGTAGATGTGCTGCCTGACGGCAACCGCATGGTGAAGTTTGATTTTGAGGGGATCTTCCTCGAGGTGCTCGAGCGCCTCGGCAAGATGCCGCTGCCGCCGTACATCAAAGAGGAGCTTGCCGACCAGGAACGCTACCAGACGGTGTATTCCGAGGTCAACGGCAGTGCGGCTGCGCCGACAGCGGGGCTGCACTTCACGCCGGAGCTTTTGAAAACGATTCAAAAGAACGGCGTGAACATCGGTTATGTGACGCTGCATGTCGGCCTTGGCACGTTCCGTCCGGTCAAGGAGGACGATATCGAGCAGCACGATATGCACAGCGAATACTGCGTCATTCCACCGGAAACGGCGGCGCTCATCAACGAAACGAAGAAAAACGGCGGGCGCGTGATCTGCGTTGGCACGACCTCCTGCCGCACGCTTGAAAGCTGGGCGCAGGAGGACGGACACATGGAGCCGAGTGCGGGCTGGACGAATATCTACATCTATCCCGGCTATCGCTTCAAGGTGATGGATGCGCTTATCACGAATTTCCACCTGCCGCAGTCCACACTCATTATGCTGGTCTCGGCGCTTGCGGGACGCGAGCACGTGCTGCACGCCTACGAGGAAGCGGTGAAGGAACGCTACAGATTCTTCAGTTTTGGCGATGCGATGTTTATTTCTTGAGGGTTGAGGAGAGAGTATGTTTCAGGTTATCAAATACGAGGGGCGTGCGCGGCGCGGCAAATTCCGGTGCGCGCACGGCGGGGAAGTGCAGACGCCGGTCTTTATGAACGTCGGCACGCAGGCGGCCATCAAAGGCGGCGTGAGCGCCTTTGATCTGAAGGATCTCGGCTGTCAGATCGAGCTTTCCAACACCTACCATCTGCATCTGCGCCCCGGCGATGATGTGGTGCGGCAGATGGGCGGCCTCCACAAGTTTATGCGCTGGGACGGCCCGATCCTGACCGACAGCGGCGGATTCCAGGTGTTTTCTCTTGCGGGACTGCGAAAGATCAAGGAAGAGGGCGTGACGTTTGCCTCACACCTCGATGGTAATCGGATCTTTATGGGGCCGGAGGAAAGCATGCGCATCCAGTCGAACCTTGGCAGCGACATTGCGATGGCGTTCGATGAGTGCGTGGAAAATCCCGCGACCTATGAGTATGCGAAAAACTCCTGCGAGCGCACGCTGCGCTGGCTGGAGCGCTGCAAGATCGAGCATGACAGGCTGAATGCCTTGTCGGATACCGTCAACCCGCAGCAGATGCTCTTCGGCATCAACCAGGGCGCGACGTTCGCGGACCTTCGCGTCTGGCACATGAAGGAGATTGCGAAGATCGACTGCGACGGCTATGCCATCGGCGGCCTTGCGGTCGGCGAGCCGACGCAGGTGATGTATGACATCATTGATGCGGTAGAGCCCTTTATGCCGAAGGATAAGCCACGCTATCTGATGGGCGTCGGCACGCCGTCGAACATCATCGAGGGGGTAGCGCGCGGCGTGGACTTTTTCGACTGCGTGATGCCTGCGCGCAATGCGCGCCATGGCAAGCTCTTCACGTGGAGCGGGTCGATCAATTTGAAAAACGAGAAGTACAAGCTCGATGAGCGTCCCATCGACGAACAGTGCGACTGCCCGGTGTGCCGCAATTTCTCGCGCGCATATCTGCGCCACCTCTTTAAGGCGGAAGAGATTCTTGCTCTGCGCCTTGCGGTGATGCACAACCTGTACTTCTATAATAAACTGGCGCAGCGCATTCGTGATGCGCTGGACGCTGGGGAGTTTGAAGCCTTCCACGCAGAGTACAGTGCGAAGCTGTCGGAAAGAGTTTGATTCTTCTGACAAACCTCTTGCACAATGGTGAAATATCCGCTATAATAGCAACATCTTTTGTTTTTGAAAGGAACTTTGTACTATGGATAGCATTATTCTGATCGTCGCAATGATCGCGGTGTTCTACTTCATGATCATTCGCCCGGAAAACAAGCGCAAGAAGCAGGCTGAGAACATGCGCAACAGCCTCAAGAAGGGTGAGCGTATCACCACCATCGGCGGCATGGTTGGCCGTATCGTGCAGGTGAATGACGCGACGGTTGTGTTCGAGACTTCTGAGGATCGCGTCCGCATTGAGATCACCAAGTGGGGCATTCAGTCCACTGAGTCGATGGAAGCTGCGGCACAGAAGGGCGGCAAGAAGTCCAAGAAGAATGAAGAGACCAAGGAAGAAATTCCTGCTGCCAAGGCGGAAGAGCCCAAGGTCGTGGAAGCTCCCGCTGAAAAGGAAGAGAAGCCCAGCTTCGATCCTGAGATCAAGTAAAGCAAAAAGAAAAACGGCATAAGAAAACCTCCCCTGACATACGCTCATGTAGGCGAATGCGGGGGAGGTTTTTGCGTGGAAAAAACGGTAAATACGGCGTGGTATGCCAGAAAATGTGCGCTGGGCGTGCTTACGTGCTGCGTTGCCGAACTGGCACTGCTGATGCTGAGCGCTGCGCTGACGCTGCGCGGCGTGATCGGCGAAGAAATGCTGAACAGACTGGTACTGATTTTTGCGGCGATCGCGGTGTTTTTGGGTTGCGCGGTCGGGGCGGGGCGGACGAGCAAACGCGTGATGCTGACAGTGTGCTGCGCGGCGGCTTCCTGGCTTGTGATGCAGGTGACAGGTATTCTTGCATACGGCGAACTGCTGCCGGAACGGTCGCTGCAAACGGCGGCTGCGATGGCGGCGGGAGCGGCAGCGTCACTTTTGATGAAAAACGGAAAGAAAAAGGGGAGAGGAAACAAGGCGCGTGCACGGCGCGGACGCAGGTGAACATAAAAGGAACCTGCATTTTAAAGCGCTGCTTCTGCTGAAGCGAGAAAAAGTGGCTTGAAAATCGCCGACGAGATGCACAAAGGGAGCGAGATGCGCGGAAAATATGACTTTTTCCGACGCGAGTGGTGAAACGAGTGTCCTGTTCCAGATGTGGGAAAGAAGTGCGAAAAGCACCCTATATCTTGGTAAAATGCGAATACAGCAGTACTTTGTTTCGAAAGTTTACATAATACACTTTACATAATATTTTGACATAATTACCAAAATTGGAAAAAGTTGGCAATTCCGCTTGCGCAACCGGCGCAAAAGTCCTATATTTATAGGTACGTTCCGGCGTTCGGTTCGCAGGTTTGATGGCCGCTTCCTTTTTCAGAGGGGTGACATGACTTGCTGAATCGAACGAACAGAAGAAGCCGCCGCGGCACACTGCCGCAGCGCGTACCCGTGCCGCTGCTGGTGCTGTCGGCTTTTGTTGTGTTGGGTGTGATCCTTGGGTATGCGTTTGCGCTCCGGTCGCTGCGGCAGACGGGCGGCGAACTGAAGCGATACTTTGACGCTTTTTTGTCAGGCGGCGCGGAAAAGCCGCTTTCGGCGCGGGTGTTGGGCGAAACGCTGGTGTGCTATTTTCGCGCGCCGGTCATCGCCTTTCTCTTGGGCTTTGCGTCTATCGGCGTGGTGGCTGTGCCGCTTTTATGCGCGTGTCAGAGCTTTTTGCTGTCGTATTCTCTCTTCTGTTTTGCGCTTTCGCTCGGGCGGGGGAGCTTTCCGTTGCTGCTGGCGCTGTTCGGCGTCAGGCTGCTGGCGGTTCTGCCCTGCACGCTGCTGCTTGGCAGCGCGTCGATTGATCGATCCCTCATTCTGCTGTCGCTTTCGTTCAGCGGCGGGGGACGGGGACGCGCGGTCAGCTACGGGAGCGCGTACTGGTATCGTTTTGGCATTTGTTGTGTGTGTTTGTTTGTTGCAGCGCTGCTGGAGCTGTGGCTCGTGCCGCAGTTTCTGCTGCTTGCGGCATCGTGAGACTTTGGGAAGGAGGGGCTGCCGTGGCAGATCTGTTGTCACAATATGAAGAATATCTGACCGTGGAAAAGCATGCCTCCCAGAATACGCTCAGCTCCTATCTGCGCGATCTGCACCAGTTTGCTGCGTATTTGGACGAGTTTCGTCCCATGCCGCTGCCGCAGGTGACACAGGAGGTCATCAACGGCTATGTCATCTGGATGGGCGGCAAGGGCAAGTCCGCCGCGACGATCACGCGCTCCATCGCGTCGATCAAGTCGTTTTATACCTACCTTCAGCTCATCGGCGAGGTGAGCGCCAATCCCGCCAAGGGCGTTGCCGCGGTGAAGGTGGAGCACAAATTCCCCGAGATCCTGACCGGCAAAGAGGTCGAGCTGTTCCTCGACCAGCCCCAGTGCGTGGACGCCAAGGGCTACCGTGACCATGCGATGCTCGAGCTGCTGTATGCCACGGGAATCCGTGTTTCTGAGCTGATCTCGCTGAACGAGGAAGATGTGAGCTTGAGTGCGAGCTTCATCCGCGCGCAGAGCAAGGGCAAGGAGCGCATCATTCCGCTCTATCCCGCCGCCGTCAAGGCACTCTCGCACTACATCAGGGAGGTGCGGCCACAGCTTCTGGCCGATCCGGAGGAAAGGGCGCTGTTCGTCAACATGAACGGTGAGCGCATGAGTCGCCAGGGGTTCTGGAAGATCGTCAAGCATTATCAGGAGACCGCCGGCATCTCCAAGGACATCACGCCGCACACGCTGCGCCATTCCTTTGCCGTGCACCTGCTGGAAAACGGCGCGGATCTGCGCTCCATTCAGGAAATGCTCGGCCATGCGGACATTTCCTCCACGCAGATCTATACGCACGTTGTGAAAAAGCACCTCAAGGACGTCTATCAAAAGGCGCATCCGCGGGCGTAAAAAGAAAAATGAAGGGCCGCTCAGAGAGCGGCCTTTTTCGTGCTGTGATTTCTCATTGCATTTCGGACAGATGTTTGATATAATTTCAAATAAGTATCATGGGAGGTGATGCGCATGCGGATCCTCGGCATTGACCCGGGAATCGCCATTGTCGGTTTCGGGCTGATCGAGGCGGAGCGCGGGCAGACGAAGCTCCTCAATTACGGCGCGATCACTACACCCGCCGGGCTGCCGCTGGCGCGCCGCCTTGTGCAGATCGAGCAGGACATGGAAGAACTCATCGCGCAGCTCAAGCCCGACGCCATCGCGGTCGAGGAATTGTTCTTTTCGAACAACATCACCACCGGCATCGCCGTGGCGCATGGCCGCGGCATCATTTTGTGTACAGCGGAAAAAAGCGGCGTGCCGCTCTATGAATATACGCCCATGCAGGTCAAGCAGGCAGTCGTAGGGTACGGCCTTGCCGAAAAAAGACAGGTCATGGACATGGTCAAGCGCC
>OLOQ01002907.1_pt1 | contig 13174 bp, 13 predicted proteins | sample 1673101 | NCBI WGS metagenome assembly OLOQ01 (sample SAMEA3136754, study PRJEB25190) | human gut metagenome | biome: human gut; feature: human-associated habitat; material: faeces | place: Austria | collected 2013 | reverse complement strand
AGCTGCTGGTGGAAATGGACGGCTTCGGCTCCAACGAGGGCGTGGTGGTGCTGGCCGCCACCAACCGTGTGGATATCCTCGATCCGGCGCTGCTGCGTCCCGGACGGTTCGACCGTCAGGTGTATGTGGGTCTGCCGGACATTAAGGGCCGCGAGGAGATCCTGAAGATCCACGCCCGCAACAAGCCGCTGGCGGAGGATGTGGATCTGGGTCAGGTGGCCAAGGGCACCCCCGGCTTTACCGGCGCGGATCTGGAGAACCTGCTGAACGAGGCGGCGCTGCTGACAGGCCGTCAGGACAAGGTGGCCATCGACAAGGCCTGCATCGACGAGGCGGTCATCAAGGTCATCGCCGGTCCGGAGAAGCACAGCCGCGTCATTCCGCCCCAGGAGCGGAAGCTGACCGCCTATCACGAGGCGGGCCACGCCGTCGTGATGCGTGCCCTGCCCCAGCACGATCCGGTGCATCAGATCACCATTGTGCCCCGCGGTCAGGCCGGCGGTATGACCATCTCCCTGCCGGACGAGGATCGCTCCTATCTCAGCCGGGAGTACATGCTCCAGCAGATTGTGTCCCTGCTGGGCGGCCGGGCCGCCGAGCAGCTGATGCTGGGCGATATCTCCACCGGCGCGTCCAACGATATCCAGCGGGCCACCTCGCTGGCCCGGCGGATGGTGGGCACCTACGGCATGTCCGAAAAGCTGGGCACCGTGGCCTTTGACGCCGGTTCCGACGAGGTGTTTATCGGCAAGTCCATGGGTCACACCCGGCCCTATTCCGAAAAAACCGCCGCCGAGATGGACGGCGAAATTCGCGCCATCATCGACGAGGCCTATCAGAAGGCGCAGGATATCCTGCGGACGTACCAGAAGCAGCTGACGGAGATCGCGGAGTATCTGCTGGCCAACGAGACCATGAACGGCGACGTGTTCGAGAGTTTTTTCACGGAGGTTTCTCAGGACGCGCAGTAAAATGAGTGACATGAAAGAACGCCTGCACAGCGTGCGGGCGTTCTTTTTGTGCAAAACGGGGAGAAAACAGCACTTTTTTAGAGGGGCACAGGGGCTGTTTGTGCAAAATCACGAAAAGGGTGTCTTTCAAAGAGGGACACCCCTTTCCTGTCCTGCCGGGCGGGACAAGCCAAAATGCTGGGCAAAGGGAAAAATAGAAAGAAATTATATTATTACGAAATTAATACTATTTATGGCGGCGAAATAGGAGGATTTTTGCATTTTATCACCAGATATAGATGTAAAAAGACCGTTAATGCCGAAAGCACGGCTTTTCCGGTGTGTGCCGGGGACAAGTGGGTGTTTTTTACAGATGGACAGCCTACCGGTGGAAAACGATTTTTGCCAGTCTGAGACGGACAAACGCCTGTGCAATTTCGGAGCATGTTACAATTGTTTTTTCACCAGGATTCCATTAAAATAAGACTGTTCTACTGGAGGGATACAATCCGGTAAAAGAGAATTTTAGGAGGAAAAACCATGAAAAAGTTTATTGCAATGCTGTTGGCTCTGGTCATGGCACTGTCTCTGGTCGCCTGCGGCGGCGGTGACAGCAACACTTCCGGCGACGACAGCGCTACCGGCGACAAGATCGTCAAGATCGGCGTGTTTGAGCCCACTTCCGGCCAGAACGCCGGCGGCGGCAAGAAGGAGATCCTCGGCATCGAGTATGCCAACTCCATCAAGCCCACCGTCACCATCAACGGCGAAGAGTACACCGTGCAGTTGGTCTACGCGGACAACGCTTCCGACTCTGCCAAGGCTCCTACCGCTGCCCAGACCCTGATCTCTCAGGGCGTGTCCGTGGTGATCGGTACTTACGGCTCCGGCTGCGCCATTGCCGCAGGCCCCCTGTTCAAGGACGCCGGCATTCCTGCCATCGGCACTTCCTGCACCAACCCTCAGGTCACGCTGGGTAATGATTTCTACTTCCGTGTTGGTTACATCGATCCCTTCCAGGGCGCTGTGATGGCCAACTTCGCCAACAAGGAAAAGGGCAGCGTCAACTGCGCCCTGATTATTGAGTCCGGCGACGACTACTCCGCTGGTTTCGGCAACTACTTCCAGCAGGAGATGGAGCGTCTGGGCGGCAAGGCTACCGTTCTGGAGTTCCAGAAGGGCGAGACCGACTTCTCCACCATTATGGCTTCCGTCAAGTCCGAGGGTTATGACGGCATCTTCGCTCCCGTTTCCATCGAGACTGCCGCTATGATTATCAGCCAGGCTCGCGATGCCGGCATCACCTGCCCCATCATGGCTGGCGATACCTGGGATGATATCTCCATCGCTCAGCGTACCGGCAACAAGGCCACCGACATCTACTTCTCCGCTTTCTTTGACGCGGCCGACGCCACCAACGAGGCTGGTAAAGCCTTCACCGAAGGCTTCACCAAGTGGGTTGCCGAGGATGCCACCCGCACTGAGAACAACGGCGGCGTGTCCGACGTGATCTCCAGCGTGACTCCCTGCGGCTATGACGCTTACATGGCTGCTGTCGGCGCGATCGAGGCTGCCAACTCCACCGAGGGTCCCGCTATCCGCGACGCTCTGGCCGGTCTGGAGATCGACGGCCTGATCACCGGCGACCTGAAGTTCGACGAGAACGGCGACGCCATCAAGAACTATGCCGTTATCAAGACCATCCAGGATGGCCAGATTGTGTACTTCAGCACCTTCAACGGCCTGGAGTAAGAACACGGGACACTATTCGCGCGAACAATTCGTACAGTAACGGTCATTGTGAGGGGAGCGCCGCTCCCCTCACAATGCAACTTTCATTGACTCTTGCGTTTTTGGATGCCGGGGGCATCTCCCCTGCTTCCGAAAGCGCAAGATTCATATAAGGAGGAAGCAACTTATGCATGACGCAGCGTATTATATCCAACTGCTGCTCTCCGGCGTCACGGTGGGCAGTCTGTATGCGCTGATCGCCATTGGTTACACCATGGTGTATGGCATACTGCGTCTTATCAACTTCGCCCACGGCGATATCTTCATGATGGCGGGCTTCTTTATGGTCTATATGTCCGCCTCCATGCCGCTGGCCGTGTCTATCCCGCTGGTGCTGATCCTGACAACGATCCTTGGCGTGGTCATTGAGAAAGCGGCTTACAGTCCGCTGCGTACCGCGCCCCGTATGTCGGTCATGATCTCCGCCATCGGCGTCAGCTATCTGCTGCAGAATCTGGCCACCTACATCACCGGCGGTATCGCCCGCGCCTATCCCGACATCCCCTTCCTGACCCAGGTCATGCAGATGGGCAGCCTGAGCGTCAAGCGCATTACCATTGTTACCCCCATCCTGACCATCGTGCTGGTGGTCATTCTGGTGATCCTGATCCAGAAAACAAAGATCGGCATGGCTATGCGAGCCGTTTCCCGCGATTTCGAGACGTCTCAGCTGATGGGTATCAAGATCAATTCCGTCATCTCCATGACCTTTGCCATCGGCTCCTTCCTGGCAGGCGTGGCCTCCATCCTGTACTTTGCCAACTACGGCCAGGTCAGCCCCATGATCGGCGCTATGCCCGGCCTGAAGGCTTTCGTGGCGGCGGTGTTCGGCGGCATCGGCTCCATTCCCGGCGCGGTGATCGGCGCGTTTATCATCGGTATTTGCGAGTCCTTCATTAAAGCCAACGAAAACATTGCCGTGTTCAGTAACGCGTTCACCTTTGCGCTGCTGATTATCATCCTGCTGTGCAAGCCCAACGGCCTGTTCGGCGAAAAACTGACGGAGAAGGTGTGAGATATGAAGAACAATAAGAAAAGAAATCTGTTGCTGTCTTTGATCCTCGCCGCCGTCTGTCTGGTCTTTCTGCTGTATGTGGACAAATATCAGCACTATTCCATGCTGGCGTCCGTTCTGAAAAAGGGCGCGATCTATTCCCTTGTGGCGGTGTCCCTGAACCTGCTGAACGGCTTTACCGGCCTGTTCTCGCTGGGTCAGGCGGGCTTTATGATGATTGGCGCGTATACCTACGCCATCCTGACCATCCCCGTGGAGGCGCGCGCCTCTGTCTATCAGTACTTTGACGGCGGCATCGTCCAGTTCTGCCTGCCCATGGTGGTGGGTCTGATCCTGGCGGGCGTCGTTCCCATGATCTTCGCGTGGCTGATCGGCCTGCCTGTTCTAAAGCTGAAGTCTGACTATCTGGCCATTGCCACGCTGGGCTTTGCCGAGATCATGCGCGCCATCATCCAGTGGAAGCAGGTGGGTCCCCTCACCAACGCCTCCAACCTGCTGCGGCAGTTTGCCAACTTTGACAGCGTGATTTTCCCGTTCGTCGTTTCCGGCATCTGCATCGGCATCATCGTGCTGATTATCAATTCTACTTACGGCCGCGCGTTCAAGGCCATCCGCGACGACGAGATCGCCGCCGAGGCTATGGGCATCAACCTGGCCAAGCATAAGATGCAGGCCTTCCTCATCAGCTCCTTCTTCGCCGGCGTGGGCGGCGCGCTGCTGGCCATGTTCCAGTCCAGCATCCAGGCCAACACCTTTACCTCCACCATGACCTATGAGATCCTGCTGATCGTGGTCATCGGCGGTATCGGCTCCATCACCGGCTCCATTCTGGGTTCGTTCCTGTATATCGCCTGCTCCGAGTGGTGGCTGCGTTTCCTGGATGACCCCATGCCCTACATCGGCGTCAGCGTCCCCTTCATGCGGGGCGGCTTCCGTATGCTGGTGTTCTCCGTGGTCATTATGATCGTGGTGCTGTTCTTCCGCAAGGGCATTATGGGCGACCGGGAGTTCTCGTGGGATGGGATCATCAACTTCTTCGGGAAGCTCTTCAAGAAAAAGGATAAGCCCGCAAAGGAGGTGGCATCCAAATGAGTGAAGTGAAAAACGTGCTGCACGTGGAAAATGCCACCATGCAGTTCGGCGGCGTGGTGGCTGTCGACAACCTGAATCTGGACGTCAACGAGGGCGAGATTGTGGCATTGATCGGCCCCAACGGCGCCGGTAAGACCACCGCCTTCAACGTGATCACCGGTGTGTACGCGCCCACCAACGGCCGCGTGACCTTCAACGGCGAGTGCATCGTCCGCAACCACCCCACCGGCAAGATGAAGAAAACCTACAAGGGTGAGCATCCCACCATGTACACCGCCCACTTCGCCCCGGAGGAGCCTCTGGAGGGCGAAGCGCTGAAGGCGTGGAAGCAGGCGCAGAAGGAGCGGGACGAATACGCTTTTTCCGACCACATTCTGGCTCCCACGCCCGATAAGATCACGGTGCGCGGCATGGCCCGTACCTTCCAGAACATCCGCCTGTGGAAGACCCAGACGGTGTTTGACAACGTGCTGATCGCCAAGCACATGCGCCGCACCAGCAACCTGTTTACCGCCGCCCTGCACCTGAACGGCAAGGAGGAGGCCAGGCAGCGTGCCGAAGTACTGGAGCTGCTGAAGATCGTGGGTCTGGAGGACGTGAAGGACGAGCTGGCCACCAGCCTGCCCTACGGCAAGCAGCGCCGCCTGGAGATCGCCCGCGCACTGGCTACCGAGCCCACGCTACTGCTGCTGGATGAGCCTGCCGCCGGCATGAACCCTCAGGAGACGCTGGAGCTGGCCCAGTTCATCCGCGAGATCCGCACCAACTTCCACAAGACGATCCTGTTGATCGAGCACCACATGGATCTGGTCATGGACATCGCCGACCGTATCTATGTGCTGGACTTCGGCCAGCTGATCGCGCAGGGTACGCCCGACGAGATTCAAAACAACGAGCGCGTCATCGACGCATACTTGGGGGTGGCAGACGATGCTGAAGATTGAGAACTTACATGTGTCCTACGGCGGCATCAAGGCGCTGCGGGGCATCAGTCTGGAAGTGCCTGACGGCAAGATCGTCACCCTGATCGGCGCCAACGGCGCCGGTAAGTCCACCACCCTGCGCACCATCTCCGGTCTGGTGAAGGCCGACAGCGGCTCCATCACCTATGACGGCAAGGAGCTGCTGGGGTTTTCTTGAGCTGCTTGGCGGTATTTTTCTTTTTACCGGTCATCATATAAGCAGCGGTGCCCACAGCGGCGGTGACAGCTGCACCGGTGAGAATGGTAGGAAGGTTCATTGCCATAACAATCACTCCTGACTGGAATTTTGCTTCTCTTTTTAAAAGAGGAGCATCGCTGTTATTGTGCCGCAAAAAGGATGGCTTAATCCATGCAGTTTCTGGATGGAAAACAGGATGTTTTCGGAAAGTTTGCATTTGGGACAGTTGTCCTGTGATATACTGGAAGGAAAGAAGAAAGGAGTGGATCGTTTGAAAAAAGCGATTTGCAAAACAGCCCGCGGCAGGATACGGCTGACCGCCTTGCTGCTGAGCCTGTCGATGCTGTTGACCACACTGGGAGGCTGTATGCTACAGCCTGCTTTACAGCCGACCGACCAGCAGTTTGACCAGGTGGAATACCGGCGACCCGACGGAGAAGCGGTGCTGGAACTGATTATACAGGCGCAAAAGAAGGCACAGGAGGATTTTCTGCCGTTTGGGTTGATTGCTTCCCTGCGCAAAATCAGCAGCGCGACCCAGGAGTTTTACGGCAGCATGGCGATTGCGCAGGTGCGCAACTATGCAGATGTCAACGACAGCTTTTACAGCGAGGAGATGGAGTATCTCAACCGATGGGATACCCGCATCCAAAACGCCTATGACCAGCTGTTTGAACAGATCGAAGCCTCCCGCTTTGGTTCGATGAGCGACCGTATCTTTGGAGAAAGCGGCGTAGAGGACCTTCAGATGAGCGCACAGGCAAGTTCGCAGGCAATCTTGTCCTTGCAGGAACAGGAGAAGGAGCTGGAAGCGCAGTATTACTACACCTATGCGCAGGCAACAGTGGAGACACCGGAGGGGGAGGTGCTCTACGCCGATTTGGAGCCGGAGGGACAACAGGCGTACTATGAATCGTTTATCCAACGGTATAGCGCACAGATGGGAGAGCTGTTCATGCAGCTGGTGCAGCTGCGCCGTCAGATGGCACAGGCGCTGGGATATGAAAGCTATACCCGGGTGGCAGATCTGGAGATGCTGCGCATTGGCTACACCCGGGAGGAGATCCGCAGCTTCCGCGAGCAGCTCAAGCAGACGCTGGCGCCAGTCTATCGCTCCTATTTGGAGGACTTTTATCACCGCGTAGAAAACCGCACACAGCCGGGGTATGTCTATCTGCTCGAACAGCCGGCGCCGACCCCGCAGGGAAACTGGCAGCAGACGCTGGAGGGCTTTGAAGAGCTGTACACACAGATGGATGAACAGATGGGAGAGTGCTTTTCCTATCTGCTGTCCCATCAGATGATTGACGCTGCTCCCTCTGCCTCCAAGGCAAACGTCACCTTCAGCACCATGCTGTACACCTTGAATACGCCCTTTTTGTTTGCGAACATGGACGGCAGCGAGCAGGATGTCTTCAGCATCTCCCATGAGTTCGGGCACTGCTTTGCCATGTGGCAGCAGCTGAAGGCAGGTTCCCACAGCGAAGGACGCAGCATGGATGTCTGTGAGATTCACTCACAGGCGATGCAACTGCTGATTTTCCCGTACTATGAGATTTTTTACGGAGACCAGGCGCAGGTTGCCCGCCGGTACGATGTTTACACGATGGCAGCAGGAATTTTGACAGCGGCATTAAACGATGAATTTCAGGAAAAAATTTACAATGACCCCACCGTTACTGCGGAACAGCTGGATGAACTCTATTATCAGCTGGCGCAGGAGTATGGGCTGGTGGTATCTTCGCCCTATGTCGATGCCAACACCTTTGCAAAGAGCTGGTTTACCACCAATCAGTACTTCGACACCCCGTTTTATGCAATCGACTACGCCCTGTCCGGCTGTGTTGCCATGCAGTTTTTGCAGCTGATGCAGCAGGACGAAGAAACTGCCTTGCAGCTGTATCATCAGCTGGTGCAGCAGCCATCGGATCTGGATTTTCTCAGCGTACTGCAAGCAGTGGGGGACGGCAAGACCCTGCGTTCTCCCTTTGAGGAGGGACAGCTGGAGGCTTTGGCAGAGCAGCTCCAAGCTTTTTTGGATGGCGACGGACAGCAGTTGGAGCAGGTCGCTTGAGTAATCGGCTTGAACAGCAAGCAGGAATCTATTGCCAACTATAAAAAAGCCAGCCTTGAAAAAATTTCAGGGCTGGCTTTTACGGTTTCAAATCATTTCCGTCCACCTTTGCGCTTTCTGATTCCGACAGATGCTGCCCATCGGAACGCCTAACGGAACGCCTAACGGAACGCCTAACGGCGGGTATGTTCTCGCAGCTGCTCGGAAAGCCTGCCTTCGCTTTCTGCCAGCAGTTCCTCCATTTCGCGGTGCTTGGTGTCGATGTAGGTCTTTAACTCCTTGGACTGTTCCTGCAGCAGTTCGCTAACCGGTTTTTCCTTGTGGCTCTGTTCGTTTTTTGACATCGAAATAACTTCCTTTCTGCTCCTTGGTTTTACAAATATCATGATTTGTATTCTTATTATATCAGGAGCACACAGGAATGACAACGCAAAAAAAATGGAAACAGCCACAGTCGCTGTAAGGTGTGGGTCTACTGTACCCGTTCGTCCAGCAGCTGACGGGTTTTCTGGTAGGCTGCCTCGTCCCCGACAATCAGGATGTGGTCTCCTGCAAAAAATTGGGCGTGCGGTCCGGGGGAAAGGATGGTGCTGCCCTTGCGGCGGATGGCAATGATGGTGGCTCCGGTGTTGTTCCAAAAATGCACCGAAGCGATGGTTTGTCCGACCAGCGGGCAGCCTTCTTCGATAGCAAGCTCAAAGGGAGTCAAAGGATTGAGGTAGTTGAAGCGGTCGTTGGCATCCAGCAGGATGTTGATGTTTTCCTGCAAGCGGCTGTTGAGCTGCTTTTGCTCGAGCATCAGCCGGTCGATGTGGTTTTTGATGGTGTCCAATGACTGCCGCTCGTTGGACTTGGATAAAAATTCCTCGGCATTTTCCACCGACAAAATGGTGATGCCTGCTCCCTGCCGAACCTGAAGGACTCCGACCTGGTTGAGCAGAAAGACCGCCCGCCGCACCGTTTCCGGGGAGACATTGTACTGGCTGGCAAGGGTGGAGCGTCCGTGAATCTTTTGTCCCGGGCGATACCTGCCGTTGACCACCTTGGAAGCGATGTCGATGGCAATCTGTTTATATACAGCCTGTTCGGTTGCTGCATGAGGCATGATGATTACAACCTTTCGTTTTGAAAAGATAGCCGTGCTTCCTTTAGACAGGGAGCAGGATGATTTTTATAACGATACCACAAAGCGGGACAAAAGTAAAGAACCGTACAAGCTCGCTGCCCTTATAATAGCGAAAAGTCCTTGATGTTCTGCCGGTCGATCAGCACGCCCAGTTCCTTTTCCAGCATGACCCCGTAGCGGGTGTCGGAGGAGTAGCTGAAGGTGGTCTTGATGCAGCGCTCCACAAAGTAGGCTGCCCGACCCATCGCCATCGGCAGGCTGTCGCCGGTCAAGAAGCCGCCGGTCAGCACGCTGGCAAACAGGTCGCCGGTCCCGGGATAGGAAACCGGCACATAGTCGCAGTCGATGTACCAAAAGGAGTTGTTCTGTCGGTCATAGCCGATGTTGGCAATGCTGCCGGATGCCATCGGAGCGCCGGTGATGACCACATAGTTCGGTCCCAACTCGCTTAAACGCACCAGTAGACTTTTTGCCTGCGCGCGGGAAAGCCCTTCGTTAAAGTAGGGGATCTTCAACAGCATACACGCCTCGGTCAGGTTGGGGGTGATGATGTCCGCCACTCGCACCAGTTCACCCAGTCGGCTGCGCATCTGCGGTGTGATGGTGCGGTAGGGTCGTCCGTGGTCGCCCATCACCGGGTCCACCACCGCAAGGGCATCCTGATAGGTGGAAAAAAATTTCAGACAGTGGTCGATTTGTTCCTGTGAGCTTAAAAAACCGCTGTATACGCACTCAAATTCCAGCCCCAATCGCCGGTAGTGCTCCAGGCAGGGAAGGGTGAAATCGGACAGGTCGCGCTGCTCCACCGAACCCAGTCCGCCGGTGTGGGTGGAAAAAACGGTGGTCGGCACCGGGCAAACCTGTACACCCATCACCGACAGGGTGGGCAGAATGACCGAAAGGGAGCAGCGTCCAAAGCCGGACAGGTCGTGGATGGCAGCGACCCGCTTAGGACGATCGGGCATGACAGACACCTCCAATGGCAGAAATACAAAGATTATGCACAGTATAGCACGTTTTCCATAAAAAAGGCAAATTATACGAAAGAAAACTGCCAACAAATCCTTGGAAAATACGCCGAAAAATCGGCTTTGGATTTAACATTCTTAACAAAAACCATTTGGTCAGAGCGGTAGGCTTTATGCAATACAAGGGAAATTCAAAAAATGCTGGAAAATGGCATGATTTCGAGATATAATGAGAAAAGCAATGAGTCGGACCGTATACTTTTTTAAGGTTTAAAAAGGGATGTTCCAACGAAAAACACCGCAGGGCAAAACGCCTGCAAACGGGATTTGGAAGAAGGAGAAATTGACGTGATTAGAACCGATTTGAGAAATATCGCCATCATCGCGCACGTTGACCACGGAAAGACCACCCTGGTTGACCAGATGCTCAAGCAGAGCGGTACCTTCCGTGACAACCAGTCTGTACAGGACCGTGTTATGGACAACGGAGACCTCGAGCGTGAAAGAGGCATCACCATCCTCGCGAAAAATACGGCAATCAACTATAAAGGCACCAAAATCAACATCATTGACACCCCGGGACATGCGGACTTCGGAGGCGAGGTTGAGCGTATCCTGAAGATGGTGGACGGCGTTATCCTGCTGGTAGACTCCTTTGAGGGTCCGATGCCGCAGACCCGCTTTGTTCTGTCCAAGGCACTGTCGCTCGGACACAAGGTCATCATCGTAGTCAACAAGACCGACCGCCCTGACGCAAGAAACGAAGAGGTCACCGAGGAGGTCTATGACCTGCTGTTCGATCTGGATGCAAACGAGGAGCAGCTGGAAAGCAAGATCCTCTACTGCTCGGGCAAAGAGGGCACCGCTTCTCTGGAGCCGGGCAAGATGGGCGAAAATCTGGACCTGCTGTTTGACACCATCCTTGAAGAGATTCCGGCTCCGCAGGGTGACCCGGATGCACCGGCACAGATGCTGGTTTCTTCCATCGACTACAACGACTTTGTCGGCAGGATCGGTATTGGCAGAATCACCCGCGGTACCGTCAACGTCAACGACCAGGTCATTGTTTGTGATTTCCACGACCCAAGCGTTTCCTACCGTGCAAAGATTGTCACCCTTTATCAGATCGAAGGCTTGCAGAGAGTACAGGCACAGACCGCAACGGTGGGCGACATCGTCTGTATCTCCGGTATCGAAAATCTGACCATCGGTCAGACCATCTGTGCACCGCAGGCAGTAGAGCCGCTGGAATTTGTCAAAATTTCCGCACCGACCGTTGAGATGACCTTCTCGGTCAACAACAGCCCATTTGCGGGCAAGGAGGGCAAGTTCCTGACCTCCCGTCACCTGCGTGACCGTCTGTTCAAGGAAACTCTCAAGGACGTTTCGCTGCACGTTTATGAAACCGACAGCACCGAATCCTTCCGTGTGGCAGGACGTGGTGAGATGCACCTGTCCATCCTGATTGAAACCATGCGCCGCGAAGGCTATGAGTTCCAGGTCAGCACCCCACAGGTTCTGTTCCAGCAGGAAAACGGCAAGACGCTCGAGCCAATGGAGCAGCTGGTGGTCGATGTTCCTGACTTTGCAACCGGCTCGGTCATGGAAAAGATGGGCACCAGAAAGGGCAGCCTGGTTTCGATGAACCCGTTCAACGGTCGCACCAAGCTGGAATTCATCGTTCCAGCAAGAGGTCTGTTCGGCTATCGAAACGAATTTTTGACCGACACCAAGGGTGAGGGCATCATGAGCTCGGTCTTCTATGGCTATGAGCCGTACAAGGGCGATATTCCAAAGCGTGCTACCGGCTCTCTGGTTGCGTTTGAAACCGGAACCGCTGTTACCTATGGTCTGTACAATGCGCAGGAGCGTGGTACCCTCTTCATCGGCGCCGGTGTAGAGGTGTACGAAGGTATGATCGTTGGTCAGTCCCCGAAGGATGAGGACATCGTGGTCAACGTCTGCAAAAAGAAACACATGACCAACACCCGTGCTTCGGGAAGCGACGATGCGCTGCGCCTGATTCCGCCGAAGGTGATGAGCCTGGAGCAGGCAATCGAGTTCATCGCAGAGGATGAGCTGATTGAAGTTACTCCGAAAAATATCCGCATGAGAAAACGCATTCTGGATAAATCGGAACGTATGAAGGCTTGGAGCAAAAATAAAGGACAGTAAAAAAGGCCCCGCCGCTTTCTGTTTTGGAAAGCGGCGGGTTTTGTGCAGAAAAGGAGCGGCGGATGAAACAGATAACGGTTTGGACCAAACAACATCGCAGCGTGCTGGAGCAGCTGGAAAAGACAGGGCGGTATATTGCCCGCCGGGAATATATCGAGATTGAAAACCAGGAGTGCGCACCGTTGGTGCTGGAGGTGTACGACTGGCTGGTGCAGCACAGCCCGAATGTAGGGCAAAAGCCAAAGGATGTGGATTATCCGGTGTGGGTTTCCTTTGCGCAGGATACCACCTATCTGCCGCAGGAGCAAACGGTAACGCTCAAGCTCTGTATAGACCCTGCCCTCATCGCACCGGTACACATCGCCAAATGGGGGACCATCCTCAACTATTCTTATATCCCGCTGAACGAGCAGGATGCCCGGCGCCATCAGCAGCTGCTGGAAAGCTATCGTGTCAGCGATACACAGGCGTATATGTCCCGTTTTTATCCACAGATCAAGCGGGAAATTATCGACAGCTGGGACAGACTGTTTGATGATTCGGTTCATCTTAACAGCGACCAGCGGTACGGAATCATCTGGGAAATCAAAAAGGAGTGGGTCAGCGCAGTGCTGCGTTAAAGAAAAAAGAGAACGTTTTCTCAATTTACATTTTAAGCAATGTTTTTTCAATCTTCATTTACAGCGCCGTAACAAACAAATTTTTATCCTGTGTATAATAAAGATGTACTCAACAAGAGGAACGAAGCCGCATCGTTCGTTGGGTATTTGCTCTACCCTCCTCAAAAACACACCTCAGAAGAAAAAACCTCTGTCATATGAC
>OLOQ01002898.1_pt1 | contig 13200 bp, 10 predicted proteins | sample 1673101 | NCBI WGS metagenome assembly OLOQ01 (sample SAMEA3136754, study PRJEB25190) | human gut metagenome | biome: human gut; feature: human-associated habitat; material: faeces | place: Austria | collected 2013 | reverse complement strand
GTACCTGCTGTCGCTGTCGGGAAAATGCCGTCCTATATCGCCCAGAGCCACAGCATTGTTCCCATTAGTACCTCCGCTCCTGGGAAATTTTCTTGAATTAAACTTGCTAATCCTTCTTCAACATCATTTCTAACCATTGGTGATGTTAAAGTTAATCTGTTGTCACAGTAAATTGGACTTTTGATTCCACTTGCCCATGTAAAAGGGTCATCTGGCTTTAAAAATATAGCCTCTATTGATAGTAAATCCTTTGCAATTTTTGTTTCTAAATTTTCCATAATAATCGTTTCCTTTCTTTTTTGGGGGTTGTATCTCTTTTTATTTTTTGTAGGACCGTCCCCCTTTTCTTTCTTCCAGGACCGTCCCTCTTTTTCTTCTTCCAGGACCGTCCCCGTTTTTTTGATTCTTTACTAAATTTAGCAGAATTGTTCTTTGCATAATTTGTAGGCTTGTACTGGATTTTCGGCTTGAGTTATTGGTCTTCCTACTACTATGTAGTCTGAGCCTAGCTCTTTTGCTTTTGCTGGTGTTGTTATTCTAACTTGATCTCCTGCATCTTTTGCGGCAAATCTTATTCCTGGTGTTACTGTTATAAAGTCTTTTCCACATCTTTGTTTAACTGCTTGTACTTCTAGTGGAGAGCATACAACTCCGTCTAGTCCTGCTTTTTGTGTATTTTCTGCATAATGCATTACTACATCTTCTATTGGTTTATTTATTAATAGCTCTTTTTCCATTCTTTCTTGACTTGTTGATGTAAGCTGTGTAACTGCTATAAGTAAAGGTCTTGTTCCATCTTCTTTAGTTAAACCTTTTAAACCAGCTTTCATCATGTCAATTGTTCCAGCTGCGTGAACATTTGTCATATCTACATCAAGATTTGCTAATGATTTCATTGCTTTTTCTACAGTATTTGGAATATCATGAAGTTTTAAGTCTAAAAATATCTTATGACCTCTTCTTTTAATTTCCTTTACTATCTCTGGTCCTTCTGAATAAAAAAGTTCCATTCCTATTTTTAAAAATAATTTTTCTCCTTCAAACAAATCAAGAAATTTAAATGTTTCTTCTTTGTTTTTAAAATCACATGCTATTATAACGTCTTTTCCCATATTAATCTCCTTTTTTCTAAATATCTATATTAATGTGCCATTCCAATAACATCAGTTAATTTTTCAATTCCATACTTATCCATAACCTCAGGTAGATTTTCAATTATTTCTTTGCATACATATGGATTTTTTAAATTAGCAGCTCCAATTTCAACTGCACTTGCACCTGCAAGCATCATTTCAATAACATCTTCTGCAGATGAAATTCCTCCCACTCCAATTATTGGAATATTTACTGCTTCATAAACTTGATATACCATTCTTAATGCTACTGGAAAAATTGCAGGACCTGAAAAACCTCCCATTTTATTTGCTATTACAGGCTTTTTAGTCTTAAGATTTATTCTCATTCCAAGCATTGTATTTATTAAAACAATGCCATCTGCGCCACCTTCTTCGCATGCTTTTGCAATTTCAACAATGTTTGTAACATTAGGTGTAAGTTTTACATATACAAGTTTTGTAGTAACTGCTTTGACCGCTTTTGTAACCTCTTTAGCAGATTCAGGATTTGTTCCAAAAGCCATTCCACCATTATGGACATTTGGACAGCTGATATTTACTTCAATAATTTCAACTTGATCTTCTTTGTCAATTTTTTTGCAACATTCCACATACTCATCAATTGAAAATCCACTTATATTAGCTATTAATGGCTTTTTAAAACATGCTTTTAACTTAGGAAGTTCATTTATAATAACAGAATCAATGCCGGGATTTTGAAGTCCTATTGAATTTATAAGACCTTCTTTACATTCAGCAATACGAGGCAATGGATTGCCATATCTCGCATCTTTCGTTGTTCCCTTAAATGAAATAGAGCCCAATATATTTATATCGTAGAATTTAGTAAATTCATATCCAAATCCAAATGTTCCACTTGCGGGAATAACAGGATTATCAAGTTTTACGCCACTTAAAGTTACTTTTAATCTATCATTTTTTACCATATTACTTCCTCCTTTTTAAAAACAGGACCATCTTTGCAAACTCTTTTGTATCCATTTTTGGTTTCAATTGTACAACCCATACAAGCACCAAATCCACATCCCATACGCTCTTCTAGGCTAACTTGTCCATGTATATCCGATATGGATATACATATAGCTTTTAACATTGGCATTGGACCACATGCATAAAAATATGAATATCCATTTAAATTTTTGATAATATCTGTTACAAATCCTTTAGTTCCATAACTTCCATCTACAGTTGAAATATAAACATCTACGCCCAAATCTTTAAATTCTTTTTCATAAAAAACATCTTCTTCTGTATTAAAACCAAGTACTACAATTGGCTTTTTTCCAGCATTTAAAAGCTTTTTACATAAATTATACATAGGTGGAGTTCCAACGCCACCTCCTATTAATAATGGATTATCGCCATCGCAGTTTATGTCAAATCCATTTCCTAAACCAGTCAAAATATTTAATACTTTGCTGGGTTTTAAATTAGACATAAAATCTGTTCCATTTCCCACAACTTTATATATAACTGTAATTGTTTTGTCATCATAATCACAAATAGAAATAGGTCTTCTTAAATAAAAACCTTCAAGCTCTATGTTAATAAATTGCCCTGGATTAGTAATTGATGACGTATCTCCTTCTAATATCATTTTGAATACATCTTTGGCAATTTTTTTGTTTTCTATTATTTTATATTCCAATATATTTTCCAATTATCTCATTCCTTCCGTTTTTGGGGACGGTCCCTGCTTTTTCGCATTTAAGGACCGTCCCTCTTTTTTTGCTTTTCTTTTCAAGGGCCGTCCCTCTTTCTTTACTCTTCTTTTTTTCAAGGACCGTCCCTCTTTTCTTGCTCTTCTTTTTTCAAGGACCGTCCCCGTTTTTTATGTCTTTAAAGTTTCTATTTTCTTACTTTTAAGCTAAGTTCGGCAGGACCGTCCCCATATACAACTTTACCGGAGCAGATTGTCATTTTACATTTGCCATATACATGATTTCCATCAAATGGTGTTGCTTTTCCCATTGATACAAATGTTGATGAATCTATGTCGTATTGCTCTTTTAAATCATATACTGTTAAATCAGCTGTTTGTCCTTCTTTTATTTCTGTTCCTATTTTGAATATTTTTCTTGGATTTGTATTCATTAAATCTATTAGTTTTTCTAATGTTATTATTCCTGGTTTTACTAGATTTGTATATAATACTGGAAATGCTACTTCTAATCCTACAACTCCCATGCTACTTCCTGCTAATCCTTTGCTTTTTTCTTCTGCTGAATGTGGAGCATGGTCTGTTATTATCATATCTATTGTTCCATCTTTTATTCCTTCAATTAAAGCTAATCGATCTTCTTCTGAACGAATAGGTGGATTCATTTTAAATCTTCCATCTTCCTGTAAATCCATGTCATTTAATGTTAAATAATGAGGTCCTGTTTCACATGTTATGTTTACACCTTCTGCTTTCGCTTTACGAATTATATCAACACTTTCTTTTGTTGATATATGACATACATGATAATGACAACCTGTCTTTCTTGATAGCTCTATATCTCTTTTTATTGGACACCATTCGCTTTCAGAACATATTCCCTTATGATTATGTAGTTTTGCATATTGTCCATCATGTATATATCCGCCATTTAAAAGACTATTATCTTCACAATGTGCAACAATCATTTTATTGAGACTTTTAGCTTTTTCCATAGCTGTAAGCATCATTTGCTCATTTTGAACACCATGTCCGTCATCTGAAAAAGCAATTACATAGTCAGCAATTTCATCTAAATCCGCAAGCTCTTCACCTTTTTCACCTTTAGTTATTGTTCCATATGGATACACATTTATCTTTGCATCTTTTTTTATTGCATCAAGCTCTACTTGCAAATTTTCCATACAATCTGGTGTTGGATGTAAATTTGGCATAGCACATATACTGGTGTAACCTCCTTTTGCTCCAGCCATACTTCCAGTTGCAATTGTTTCCTTATAAATAAAACCAGGTTCTCTTAGATGTGTATGAACATCAATTAAACCTGGTAATAAATACATATTATTTAAATCATAAACTGCATCGATATCTTTTGATTCGATGTTTTCAGAAATTCTTGTTATTGTAGATTCGTTTATTTCTACATCACATTTTTGAAATTTGCCATTTGTAAATACCATTGCATTTTTTAATAACATTTTCAAATTCCTCCTTTTGTATTTTTATTATCATATATAAGCAGATTTTGTTTGTCAATATTTTATAATAAAAATTTTTAATTTCTAATTTCGGGGACGGTCCTTGTATTTATTTTTCCAGGACCGTCCCCATTTTCTTCTTTCCAGGACCGTCCCTCTTTTTTTCTTCCAGGACCGCCCCTCTTTTTCCTCCTCCAGGACCGTCCCATTTTTTTGTTTCTTCGTTTACTTATTTTACATAATGTGGTATAATTATTATATAAAATTCTTTTTTATCCTCAAATGACAATTGGCATTTTTCTTTTGGGGTTTCATATATAATTTTGTTTCATCAGTAAAGATTGGAGGAATATGATGAAAAAGATTCTTGGCTATTTCAAGGGCGAAAGAAAGATTTGGGCGTTTATTGCTCTTATTATTTCGTCTACCTTCTGCAATATCGCAGATCCATATCTAAATGGTCTTTTGGTTAACTCGCTTTCTGAGAAAAGATTTTTGGATATGATTGGGTTTTCGATTTTAATTGCAGTAGTTTCTATTGCACTTGCTGCAATGCGGTATGGCATTAATTATATTGCTGTATCAGTAGAGACTTCAGTTTCTAAAAAACTGGAATCCGATTTGTGTCGGAAGACACTTAATATCAAGGAAGCCTTTTTAAAAGATTTCAAATCTGGCGAACTTTCGAGTATTGCTAAGGATGATCCTTCTGAAATGCTTTCTGACTGCATAAAGGTATTTATGGCAGGATTTGGTATTTTGTCTTCAGTTACTGTTGCAATCTATGTTGCCTTTCTTAATTTCTGGTGTTTTTTGTTGTACGCTATATTTTTTATCATCATTTTTGCGTATCAAAAAATATCTTTAAAAAAGGAACAGAAAAACAAAATAACAGAAAAATCTAAGAATGACTCTGCCAAGAGCATTGTCAATCAAATTTTTCGAGGAATTGCTGACATCAAAATATTAAATCTGAAAGATGCAATTTTGGACAAATATGTCAATATTCTCGATTCCGAAATTAATTCACAAAAAGAAAAAGAAAAAACAAGATCTGGTAATAGATTATTTTGTAATGTAGCCTACCAAGTATATACACTATTTTTTATGTTGTTAGGAGTATTTCTGCTTACAACAAATAAGATTTCTATTCAAACTTTTATAACAATCTATTTGTATAGATCATATATGTATAGTTTGTTATTTGATGTTGCAGAAATGAGATCAAATATAGTTGATATAAAAACACTTGCTGGACGTATAAACAAAATTCTATCTATCGATGAAAATAAAGTGGAAAGTTTTGGAAATATTTCTGGCACATCAGAAAAAAACTCAATTGAATTTTCAAATGTCACTTTTTCATATGATTCTGGTGAATTATTGAAAAATATTTCATTGAAAATTCATCAAGGAGAAATCATCGGACTTGTTGGAGCAAGCGGATCTGCAAAAACAACATTGATTAAGCTTCTTAGTAGACAGCTCGATCCTTGTAGTGGCGAGATCTATGTAAATGGACACAATATCAATAATTACTCTTATAAAGGTTATACAGATATTGTTTCAGTTGCTTCTCAACAACCATTTGTATTCTCTTGCAGTATTCGAGAAAATTTACTAATGGTAAAGCCCAATGCTACAGAAGCAGAAATGTGGCATGCATTGGAAAAGACAAGAATTATTGGCTATGTAAAAAGCTTAAAAGATGGGCTTGATACAGTCATCAATGAGTCATTAAATCTCTCTGGTGGCCAATTACAGAGAATTGCACTGGCACGGCTCTTCCTTAAGAATACACCAATAATAGTCCTCGACGAAGCAACAGCAGCTTTGGATAATAAGACCCAAGCAGAAATCACCAAGATGATCCATGCCGAATCATATAATCATATCTTCGTAATTATTGCACATAGAATTGAAGCAATTAAATCCGCTAACAAAATTATATTTATGAAGAATGGAAAAATTGCTGGTGAAGGAACTCACCAGGAGTTGCTTGCAAAAAATAGTGACTATGTCGCTTTGACAAGTAACAAATAGCCAAAACTAAGAGACAGATGTATATTTTACATCTGTCTCCGTTAGTTAATCACTTTTCTTTACAAGCTTGGCATTTGAGAACCTGCACTTTATGTAATCATGGTTTCTTAATTTACTTTTTTTTGCACTATTTACAAAAACCAACTTATCTTCTAATTCATCAATTTCTATTGGAAAAAACATGGAAAAGTTTTTATCAGATGGAATAAGCAATCCTTTGCCTCCTTTTGAGAAAATTTCTTCCAGATTTTTATTTTTTATCCAATCGCCATTGATTATCCGAATATATTTGGTTGTTATATGTCCTTTTTCTTGTTCATCGTACTTTTCAACAATAAACAAAACCGGAATCAAATCATCAATGTTAAATTGCTGAATTCTTCCAAATGCATAACCAAATGTCATAGCGCCAAATATAACTACTGCCAATTTGAACATATGGAACCTCCTTTATGTCCTTATACGAAAACTTTATTTCGTTTTCGTTTTTTGTGTTTGACTTATGATATGGATTTAATTATACTTTGTTTTACATAATATGTAAATAGTTTTGTGCATTTTTTCTACAAATTTTTACAAAAAATACATATTATTATAAAATTACTTCCTCTCTTTTTGTGGACGGTCCTTGATTTAATATTTCCAGGACCGTCCCTCTTTTTCTTCTTGCAGGACCGTCCCCCTTTTCTCTGCGTTTCTATTCTACACTTTTTAGACTTTCTATCATGTCTATTTTCTTTAGGGCGAAGTATGTTGCTATATTTACTATTATGCTGAAGCCTGCTGTTAGTGCTATTGCGTATATGTAGCTTATTGGTTCTATTGTTGGTTTGAATCTTAGCATATTTATTTCGCATGTTTTTAGAATAAATGCGTTTAGGAAATAGCCTCCTATTAAGCCTAGTATTGTTCCTATTATTGTTAATAGTATTGTTTCTCTTGCTACATATGAATATACTTCTTTGTCATAAAAGCCTAGTACTTTTATTGTTGCGAGCTCTCGTATTCTTTCACTTATATTGACATTTTGTAAATTGTATAATACTACAAATGCTAGTAATCCTGCTGATACTATTAAGATTATTACAACATAATTTAATGAGCTCATCATATTATCTATCTGACTTGTTAAATTACTTATTACACTTACACCTGAAACCTCATTATCATTCATTATTGCTTTTGATAATTCATTTATTTTTTCTTCTGATAATTCTTTATTTTTTGTAAATAATATATTAGTACTGTAATCCTTTTTGAATAGATTTTGATATGTTTGCTTTGACATATATGCATAATGATATACATAATTTTCAACAATATTAGAAACTTTAACATCTATTTCATTGTCGTCTAAATCTTTTATTTTTACTGTATCTCCTTGTTTTACATTTAAAAGTTGTGCTACTTTATCTGTTATACAAATTTCGTTTTCTTTTAAACTTACTTGATTTTTTGTTTTGACATCTTTTATATTTATTAATCCTTCAAGTTTATTTTCATCATCTGGAACTATCATTATTAAACTTTCAGATTTATCATCTTTTTGAGCTGTTACTGATGTCATATATGTTGCTACAACCTTTTCAATTTCGTCTTTATTTTTTAGCTCTTGAATATATTCATCTTTTTGATTTTCATCATTTCCACTTTTTAATGTAATTTGCATATCATAATTAAATACATTTTCATATTCTAGTGGGATTATACTTTTTATTGTATTTTTTAATCCAAATCCAGTTACAATAAGAGCTGTACATCCTAATATTCCTATTATTGTCATTAAAAATCTCTTCTTATATCTAAATATATTTCGAACTGTAACTTTTCTTGTAAAAGACAACCTTTTCCATATAAATGGTATATGCTCTAACAATACACGCTTTCCTATTTTTGGAGATTTCGGTCTCATTAAAGTAGCTGGAGTATTTCCAAGCTCTTTTAATGCAGAATATATTGTTGCGCCTATTATACAAATACTTATAAGACCTAATCCTAACATACCATAAAACGTATTAAATTCAGCTTTAAATACGGATATTTGGTACATCATTTGGTACATTTTAAATATAATTGTTGGAATTAAAACAAAACCTACACACATACCCAAAATTCCACCTATTACTGTGGCTAATGTTGCATAAATTACATACTTACTTATTATTTGAAATTTATTATATCCTAATGCCTTTAATGTTCCAATTTGAGTTCTTTGCTCTTCTACCATTCTTGTCATTGAATTTAATGATATTAATGTTGCTACTATAAAAAACACAATTGGAAAAACATTTCCTAAATTTTTTATACTATGCGTATCTTGAATATAACTGTTATATCCATCATTATTATATCTATCAAAAATGTACCATTTTGGACTTTCTATATCTGCAATTTTTGATTTAGCATCAATTAATTCTTTTTCAGCATCATTAATTTTTTGATTATATTCATTTTTACTCTTTTCAAGCTCTTCTTCACCATTTTTTATTTTTTCTTTAGACTGTTCAAGCTCTTTTTTAGCATTTTCTATTTTGGTTTGAGCCTCTTTTTTACTTGCGTTTAAGGTGTTTTCTTGTTTTTGTAATTCTTTTTTTCCATTGCTTATTTGATTTTTAGCTTTTTCAATTTCACTTTTTGCTGTTGAAATTCCGGATTCAATCGATTTAATGCCAGATTCCAGCTCATTTTTATTTTTATTTAACTCATTCAATTGTTGTTCAAGTGATGATTTAGTCTGCTCTAATTGTTTTCTTTGATCAGCTGGCAAATTATTATTTTTTAGTGATTCCACAATATTTTTATAATTTGCATTTATTTTATCTATTCCACTATTTACATCATTTAATTTTGTATTTAAATCATTTTTTTGTTTTTCATATTCTTCAATTTTCGAATTAACTTCTTTTTCCTTACTTGATAGCTCATTTTCAGATTTACTTATTTCTTCTTTAGCAGATTTTATTTGTTTTTCGGCAGATGAAAACTTAGATTCCGCTTCTTTCTCATTTTTACTAATTTTCGCTTCTGCAGACTCAATTTTCTTTTTTCTATCATTAAGCTCTTTTTCCGCATCATCAATTTTAGTTTGACCATTTTGCTTTTCTTCATTAAAAGTTTGCTCTGCATCATTTAATTTATTTGTAGCAGATGTAATTAATTGATTATATCTAGCTTGTTCCCTTTGGTCTTTAATTTTTTCAACATTATCAGTTATATTATCTATATAATTTTCATATTCATCTGTTGAAGTTGTATATTCATTTGCATTTTTTACTTTTGCATATATTCGTGTGTATATATCATTTGCATTAATATTTTTATCAGATATATACATAAAATAATCAACAGATCCAGAGCCTAAATTACTTGTTCCTCTGTTTCTTGATATATATAATGGACTTTTTACAGTTCCAACTATTTTTAACTTATTTTGCTTCAAATAATTGACTTTATCACCATTATCATTTGTAGAATCTTCAACCTTTAAATCTATATAATCACCAATTTTTTTATTTTTCTTTTTCAAAAAACTATCTTCCACAACACATTCATCTTCATTTATTGGAAGATTTCCTTCTAAAACTATCGGAACATTTATATTATTTGCACATAATAATTTCACAACAATTTCTTCATTGTCATTTTCAATTATGGCATCTTTTTCATATGTTCCTTCAACTTGATCTATTCCATCAATTTTAGCAATTTCATTTAAATCATCATTAGTTAATCCCAATGTAGATACAATTTCTAAATCATATATGTTTTGCTCTTTATAATATCTGTCTATTGTATCAATCATATCTGGTGAAGTTGCTTTTATACCAGCAAAGAATCCCACTCCTAAAAATGCCATCATTAATATAGAAATAAATCTTTTTAATGTATTTTTTATTTGTTTTACGCTATCTTTAACTAAAGCTCTTTTCATAAACACACTCCTTTACCATTCAATTTCTTCAATTGGCTTAGGATTTGGATTTATTTCCATACTTTCAACACTACCATTTTTAAATCTTATAATTCTATCTGCCATAGGAGCTAATGCGCCATTATGTGTTATTATTAAAACTGTCATATTTTCTTTTCTTGCAGTATCTTGCAATAATTTTAATATCTGTTTACCAGTTTTATAATCTAAAGCACCTGTTGGTTCATCACATAAAAGCAATTTAGGATTTTTAGCTATAGCTCTTGCAATAGCAACTCTTTGCTGTTCTCCACCTGAAAGTTGTGATGGAAAATTATTTTTTCTGTCTTTTAGGCCAACCTTTTCTATAACTTCATCTACATTTAAAGAATCATTACAAATTTCAGTCGCCAATTCAACATTTTCCTTTGCAGTTAAATTTTGAACTAAATTATAAAATTGAAATACAAAACCAATATCATTTCTTCTATATTGTATAAGCTCTTTATTTTTTAGTTTCGTTACATTTTTTCCATCAACCAAAACAAGACCACTTGTTGCTGAATCCATACCACCTAATATATTTAAAGTAGTAGTCTTTCCAGCACCAGATGGTCCAACAATTACAACAAGCTCTCCTTTTTCAATTTCAAAATTTGTATCATCTAAGGCCTTTATTGTAATTTCCCCCATTTTATATTCTTTAATAACATTTTTAAATTCTATATATGCCATATCGCACCTCTTTTGTAATTTTTTTTATATTGTATATTTATTTTAGTAAAATTTCAAGTTTGACAGATAAAAAGAGCAAAAAGAGGGACGGTCCTTGGTTTATTATTCCAAGGACCGTCCCAATTTTTATCGTTCGAGGACCGTCCCCTTTTTTAGTCCCTCTTTTTGCTTTTATCTTTCTGGTATTCCAAATTTGTTTTTGGCTCTGTTGTATGTATATAAATTATTTATATCATCTTCAAATAAACCGGTTAATTTTAATAGTGCTTTTTTTTGTTGTTCTTGTGGTTCGTATTTATATTTTCCATTTTCATCTTTTAGTCCATTTAACCTGTTTACAAAAAATCTGTATAACGATTCTCCTGTTGAAAACCAGTATACTAATGGCTCTTCGTTATCTTTTTGGGGAAGATTTGCTTTAAAGAAAATTGGTATTGATGTTTCTGCATATTCTTTTATTTCGTTTTCTTTTAATTTATAAAGTGTTCCAATTTTTGCATTATGTATTAATTCACTTTTTGTTAATTCTTTATTTGATTTTTTTAATTTTCTTAGCTCTGAATTATATATACTTTTAATATCTTGGTTCATTGCAATTTTTTTATTTAATGACTCGCTATCAGCCATTACATCAATACAAGAATTTATTCTATCTGTTATTTCATCCTGAATACATTTTTCTACAGTTGATTGAAATGCTTGATTAACTTTTTTTCTTATTTCTTTATTTGTTAAACTGTTAACTCCACCTTCTTTTTGTAAATCTTCAGTTATTTTTTGTTCATATCTTTTTAATTCATCAAGCTCATTCTTCATTCCTAAATATTCCAAATCTTCAAATGATGAAATATCACTATATTTTGACCTTACTTCAGACTCTATCTTTTTAGTTAGATCATCTCCAATTATTGTAAAATCTGGCATTTCTATATTTTTAGATATAATTCCATCTTTAGTTTTTTGGGCTTCATGATATTCAGCTCCTAATGCTGAAAATTCTGCATCTTCATAATCTAAACCACCTTTTCCTTGTGCTTCAAATTTTAATTCTGTGGATCCTTTTTTATTAGAAAATCTTACTTTATATCCAGTATTAACAGCTCTAAACCCAGGTTTTACCATTCTCTTAGGTGTTCGTATTGGCGTAGTTCCCCAAAATTTGAATGTTGAAAATTTTGATAAATTTTCTACATAATATTCACTCATTTTATACTGCAAATCTCTAAGAGCTTTTTTATACACAGCCTCTGTTCTTTCTAAATTACTTTGACCATATGTAAGATTTATTTTAGCTGAAGCTAGAAATTTATTTTTTTCCTCTACTTGTTGCTCTATGTCTTCTTTTGTTTTGGCTTTAGATATCTCTTCTTGCTGTTTTAAAAGTTTTTCCAATTGCTCTTTTGTTAGATTTTCATATTCATTTAAAATTTGTAATCTAATTTCTTCTAGTTTTCTCTCTTTTTCCTCTTTACTAATTGCTTTGCTTTCTTCAGCTCTTAAAATTGCAATATCATTTGTTAAATCAATTAATTGTGCTCTATTCGTTTTTGAAAAATCTCTATGTTCATTCATTCTTTTTTTAGCAATAGATATTTCAGAACTTAATTTTGTAAACTCCTCGTTTTTTTCATCACTACCAGTTTTAAATCTATCTGGAGTATCTGTTGTAACAACACTAAACGCAAATAAATCTTTGAAATCAATTTCTGAAATTCTTCTTAAAACCTCATCTTGATCAATATTTGGATTTTCTTCTATATGACTTAAAACTTCTGTAAATTCATTTCTTGTTTTAATTTCTATACTATCAGGAGACTTTATTCTTCCTTCTATAAATCCCTCTGCTTGCGGATAAACACTCTTAAAAGCTGTTCCAGTTGCATATATTAAATCTGATAAAGTTCGTCTAAGAGATACAATATACTCTCTTTCATCTTGTACTTCCTTAATTTTCTTATCTTGAGATTTTTTTAATGCCAACAACTGTCTTTCAGCTGATTCAGCAACATTTGTTGGATTCATATTTTCCATCATACAACATCATCTCCTATTAAAAATAATAATCAGCATTATACTCCATTTTATATAATATGTAAACCTTTTTTTTTGCAAAAATGGGACGGTCCTTGAATATAAATATTTAATATAAGCTTTATTTTCATCAAGGATCATCTATGCTTTTCTCCTTTCAGGACCGTCCCTATTTTTCTCTTTTCAGGACCGTCCCCGTTTTTGGTT
>OLOQ01002892.1_pt1 | contig 13218 bp, 17 predicted proteins | sample 1673101 | NCBI WGS metagenome assembly OLOQ01 (sample SAMEA3136754, study PRJEB25190) | human gut metagenome | biome: human gut; feature: human-associated habitat; material: faeces | place: Austria | collected 2013 | reverse complement strand
TTCCGCGCGCTGCATGCGCGCGTCGATTATAAAGCAAATACCGGCGGAGAAAAATCTCCCCGCCGGTATTATAACACATGCTGTTAGCCCAAGTCCACAATGATGGGCAAAATCATGGGATTGCGCTTGATCTTATCGTAGATGTAGCGATGCAGCTCATCCTTGATGCGGTTCTTAATGCTGGGCCAGTCGCTGCCCTCGATGCGGCCGTAGCTGGCGATGATATTGCGCACGGTGTTGCGGATGCCCTCGATGATATCCTCGTTTTCGCGCACATAGACAAAGCCGCGGCTGATGACGTCCGGGCCGGACACCAGCATGCAGTTGGTGCGGTCAAAGGCCATGGCCACGATAATCAGGCCGTCCTGAGACAGATGCTTGCGGTCGCGCAGCACCACATTGCCCACATCGCCGATACCCAGGCCATCCACCAGCACGGTGCCCGTGGGCACCTCGCCCGCGATGCTTACGCCCGAAGCGCCCAGCTCGATCACCTGGCCAATTTCGGGCAGGATGATATTCTGCCTGGGCATGCCCATGGACTCAGCCAGCTCGCCATGCTGCCACAGCATGCGGTATTCACCGTGCACGGGGATCAGATACTTGGGCTTTACCAGGGTGTGCATCAACTTGATTTCTTCCTGGCAGGCATGGCCGGAAACGTGCACCTCGGCCATGGCGTCGTAGATAACCTCCGCGCCGCAGCGATACAGCTGGTTGATCACGCGGGAGACGAACACCTCGTTGCCCGGAATGGGCGAGGCGCTGATGATGATCTTATCGGATTGCTTGATCTGCAGCTTGCGGTGCTCGGAGAAGGCCATGCGGGTCAAGCCGCTCATGGGCTCGCCCTGGCTGCCAGTGGTCAGCACCACCAGCTCGTCGTCGCGATACTTATCCAGATCGTCGATATCAATCAGCGAGCCATCGGGAATGCGCAGCTCGCCCAGCTCCATGGCCACGGCGGTTACATTGACCATGCTGCGGCCCACAAAGCACACCTTGCGGTGATAGTGCACCGCGCAGTCCACCACCTGCTGCAGGCGGAAGACGTTGCTGGAGAACATGGCGATAATCACGCGGCCGCGGGCGTTATTGATCTGCTCATAAAAGGTATCGGCCACCTTGCGCTCGCTCATGGTGTAGCCGGGGCGCTCGATGTTGGTGCTTTCGCACAGCAGCGCCAGCACCCCCTTGCTGCCGATGGCGGCCAGGGTGGTCAGATCGGTCACTTCGCCGTCGATGGGCGTGTAGTCCACCTTGAAGTCGCCCGAACACACAACCGTACCAATAGGGCAGGTGATGGCCAGCGCGAACGCGCCGGGGATGGAGTGGTTGACCTTGATAAAGCGAACGGTGAAGCAGCCCAGCTGAATCACCTGCCGCGCCTCCACCGTATTGAGCGGCACGCCGCTGACATGGTGTTCGCGCAGTTTGTTTTCAATCAGCGCCAGCGTCAGGCGCGAACCGTACAGGGGCGCGGGCACCTGCGATACCACATAGGGCACCGCGCCGATATGATCCTCATGACCATGCGTAAACACATAGCCGCGGACACGTTCTTTGTTTGCCACCAGATAGCTGGCGTCGGGGATCACCAGGTCGATGCCCAGCATATCGTCCTTGGGGAACATGGAACCGCAATCGACAACGATAATATCCCGGTCATACTCAAAGACCGTCATATTTTTGCCGATTTCATCCACGCCTCCAAGGGGAATGATCCTCAGTTTTGGAGTATTTGCCATAGCTTCCCTCTTTCTTCATTCAGAACGGAAAGGCGGAAATACACTTTTCCGCTTTTCACCGTTCTCAGCAGTAAATCATTTATAAAGTTCAGCTTAATCACACAAGCTGATCAATTCTAAGCCAAGCATACCACAAAATATGGTGGAATGTTATATCAAAAGTGACGAATTTAAGCTTTGTTTTCTTGTAAATGCGCACTCATTATTCCTGCATGGGCAGGCCCAGCAGATCGTAAATATCTTCTTTTTCCACAACGCCCACGCTGCGGCGCACCTCGGCGCCGTTTTCAAATACAATCAGCGTAGGAATAGACGCCACGCGATAGCGACGCGCAAGCTCCATTTCTTCATCCACATTGACCTTGCCCACAACGGCGCGGCCTTCGGTTTCATCAGCCACCTCTTCTACCGTGGGAGCCAGCATGCGGCAGGGCATGCACCAAGTCGCCCAGAAATCCACCAGCACAGGCTTTTCACTGGCCAGCACTTCAGTTTCAAAATTGGCCGTGGTAAACTTTTTTTCGCTCATTGATTATTATTCATTCCTTTCCGTATTGGAACGATGTGCGGCAATCACTGTAGGCCGCCATTTGGGACTGCGGCGAAGGCTTTTTTCCGTCAGCTTGGCCGCCAGATAGCCGATCGCCAGCCCGGCCAAGGCCGTCAAAAGCGTCAGCGCATCGGAAAGCCCCAGCGCAGAGCCTGCCAGCAAGCCCAGAAGCAGCGTGCACAGCGGCAGCGCGTAGGCAAGCAGCGTGGCCTTAAAAGCCTGCGACTCGCGCACCTCCACCTCCACCGTATCGCCCACCTCAGCCCGACCGAACACTGTCAGCAGCTCATGCTTGGGCAAAAAACCGCGCGAGCAGCCCCGGCAGCCGGCGCAATGTTCGGGCGTTTCAAAGCACACACGAAGCATGTCGCCCTTTTTTGATTTCACAATACCGGTTCTTACCATGCAGCGCTCCTCACATCGTTAACAGCAGTATTCCCAGATATTATATCATAAATACCCGCATTCGTCCAGTATCACCACATTTTCAATGGTTACATCCGCGATACTTGCGCAAAGCGACAGGATAGCCTCGGCGCTTTCCTGCGAAAGCCTTTGCTGCGTACAGATCAGGGCGATATCCTCCCGCAAAGCACAAACAACCGCCCCTTCGCACCGGGCGGCAAGCGCGGATTCGATGGCAAGTTCCTTCTCCTGCCGTTCAATCAGGCGCATAAGTTCTTCACCCGCCTCAAAATTTTCCTGCGAAATTTTTTCAAGCGCGGTCATTTCCTGTGCGCGCTGCGCATCGCGGCGCTCCCGATAGCTTTGTGCCGCGGGGGCCTGTGTGGGCGCTGCATAGGCAAACACCTGCGTCAGCGGCACGGTGGATGCAGCAGGCCGTGCGTTTAAGCGCAGAAAATACGCCCCCATCACCGTGCACAGCAAAAGCGCCAGCACAATCCTTCGTCCCTTCACCGCGTTCCCTCCTCCATCGTCAGCACCAGTACGCTCTGAGCATCCAAGTCCAATAGACGCATCAGCGCCTGCGTCAAGTTCAGCCGAACAGCGATATCCCCCGCCCCCTGCGCCACCGCCACCGCGCCCACCGGCCGCTGCGCCGCGCTGGAAAACGCGCCATCCTTAGGCGCATAATACAGCGTCACGCGCACATTGCCCGCCCCGCTCACGCTGGACAGCGCGCGGGAGAGGCGTTTTTCCTCGCTGGTCATGCCGCCCTGATCCCCCTGCGCGCCCAGCAGCAGCGCGCAGGCCGCCAGCGCTGCCAGCGCCATCAGCAGCCTTGCGCGCAGCGACGGGTTTTTCAAGGCTTGCCTGATTCTCTCCATCATCCCACGCTCAAACATCCTTTCAAGGCCGACAGCATGCAGATCATCGCCGTTAACCCCAGCAGCGCGCCGCATAAATCGCGCAGCTTGCCCTCGGGCAGCAGCATTTCTCCAGCCATGCGCAAAAGCGCGATCATGGCCAGGCTCCGCAGAAAAGCATACATCACTTTATCTTAGCCCCACCGTGCCGTTGCCCACCGCCAACACTTGCGCCACCAGCAGCACAAACATGGCGCTGACCGATAGCTGAATGATAAACAACAGCATCAACGCATCCGAAAAGCCCTGCAAAAGATCGGCCGTCCTGGACGGCGAAACAGGCTGCAAAAGCGCGGCGCAGAGCCGATAAGTCATCACCGCGCACAGCGTGCGGATCATGGGCACCGCCGCAGCTGAAAGCAGCAGCGCCAGCCCCGTTACGCCCACCGCGTTTTTGATCAGCAGCGAGCAGCCCACCAGCGTATCCATGGTGTCGGCAAACATACCACCCACAACCGGCACAAAGTTGTCCACCGCGTATTTGGCTGCGCGGATGCTTATGCCATCCGCCGCAGAGGCCGTCAGCCCCTGCAATGACGTTACCCCCAGGAAAACCGTAAAGGCCACGCCCAGCAGCCAGTTGGAGGCCGTGCGCAGCAGCCCAGCCAGCCGTGACAGCCGCATGCGCGGGGACAGATGATCCAGCAGCGTCACGACCGCCACCCCAGTGCTCAGCCGCAGCGATACCCCACGCACCAGCGCCGTCACAATGCCGCTGGCCGCGCTGACCGCAGGCTCCAGCAGAGCCGCGCCATGGCTGCCTCCAACGGCTGCAAGCAACGTCAGCAGAATCGGAAACAGCGCCTGCATCATCTCGGCAATCCGGGATACCATCTGCTCGGCTTCGTGCAAATAAAGCTGCATATCGGCAGCAATCGTAGCGGCCAGCGCCAGGAAGCACGCGCTCTCTGCGATCCTGATTACGTCCTTTCGCTTGCCGCCCAGCAACCCTGCCGCGCTTGCCAGCAGCGCCGGGGCAAGCAGTCCCATCATTCTGGAAAAGCTGCTGCGCGCCTCGCCATACAAGCGCCGCAGCAGGGTATCCAGCACCTGCCGTGCGTCCCATATCATCTCGCCCTTGGCCAGCCGCAATAGATACACCCGCAGGTTGTCCTCGCGCGCGGCTGTTTCAAGCGGTGCTAAATCCACCTGTCCAAGCGCCTGCTCCAGGCCCGCGTCCAACCCCTGCGCGCAGGCAAGCGCAGGAAGCAGCAGCATCAACATCACCAGCGCTATCAGCCGTTTCATGCTGTCAACTCCATCACCAGCCCGGCAAGCTGCCGCAGAAGCGGGGCACTGAGCAGCAATAAAATCACCTTCGCCCCCGTTTCAACATGCAGCGCCAGGCCTTCCTCGCCAGCATCGCGGCAGGCCTGGGCCGCCAGCTCCGATACCAGCGCCACGCCCAGAATTCTAAGGATCAGCGCCAGCTGTCCTTCCTGAAGCTGGGCGCACTGCGCCAGCTCCCGCAGCACATCGGCCGCCTCGCCCGGCGATCAGCAGCACCGGCGCATACCCCAGCGCCGCCCGGCTGGACAGCAGCACCGCCGCGCCGGCAAAGGCCGCCGCCGCCCAGCCCAGCGCCTGATGCTGACGCTTAAGCATAACGGCCGCAAGCGCGCCCAGCACCGCCAGCCCGGTCATCCGCCAGAAATCCGCCATGTTAATACAGCCCGAAGATGCTCTGCACGTTTGACAGCAGCTCGGCCACCAGCGTTACCACCATCATCAGCACAATCACAAGCCCGGCGATGGTAGTCATTGTGGCAATGTCCTCCCGCCCGGCGCGGGTCAGAATCTGCGAGATTACCGTCACCAGCACCCCCACGCCCGCAATGCGAAGCAGCTGCTGCACCTGCATGCTTTTATCCTCCCGTTACCATAGAATCATCAGCGCGCACGCCCCGCTCAATGCCCCCAGGCTGGCAAACAGACGAGACTGCGCGTCGCGCTTTTGCTCGGCCTGGCGGCAAAGCTCCGCCATGCGCTCCAAGGCATAATCAAAGGCCGCCGCCTGCTCCTCCGCGCTGCCGTTGCACACTGCGTGCAGAACATGAACCACCACCGCGCGTTCTTCTTGCCTCAGCAGCGTATCCACTGCGTCCTGCTGGTACAGCAGTCCCGCATCCGCACCTGTGATTTCGGCCGCCTGAGCTAAATTGTCAAAGCCGCCTGCGCGCAGGATCGCCCCGCAGTCTGCCCGCGCATACAGCGCCGATGCGCGCATGGCATACAGGCGCGCCTGCATATCCCGCAGCGCCGCCGCCCTGCGATACAGTCTTGCCGCGCACCCGGCCCCTGCCATCAGGCAGAGCGCCGCCGCGCCTATTGCCCGCAGCATCCCTGTTTCAATACCTCCGCAGCGGGAAGAACGCACGTAACGCGCCGCTCCCGCACAAAAATCACCCGTTCAAAAATGCCCTCAGCCAACAAGTCCTCAATGCCCGTGCGCAGGCAAACCTCGCGCCCCGTGGCCGCGTGCAGCGTTGTCAGCACCGGCACGCCGCAGGCCGCCGCCTCCCGAACCGCCAGGCACTCATCGCTGCCGTACAGCTCATCCACAGCCAGCAGCCCTGGGCACATGGCCCGCAGCAGCCAGCGAAGCCCGGATGCCTTGCCGCAGCCATCCAGCACATGCGTGCGCGCGCCCACATCCAGCTGCGGCACCCCCTCCACACAGGCGGCGATTTCCCCGCGCTCGTCGCACAGGCCAACCGCTGTGCCTTCGTCCGAAAGAATGCGCACGATATCGCGCAGCAGCGTCGTCTTGCCACTGCCCGGCGGGCCTGCGATCAGCGCGCCGCCTCCACGGAGCATCCTCGCCGTATCCGCCCCGCAGCCCTTTACCTCGTGCGCAATGCGCAGGCACAGGCTGCCGATCTCGCGCAAAACAAGCCCGTCCCGCTCGCAGGTAACGCGCCCGCAAAGCCCCATGCGGTGCCCGCCGCGCAGCGTCAAAAAGCCTGCGCCCGTGCTGGCGGGCGACATGCGCAGCGTTCGGCGGCTCAGTGCCTGCGCCGCATCGTAGATTTCCTGCCCGCTTACACAGGCGCGGGTTCGTATTTCGCCCTCCATCGTTGTTACCGCGCAGGGTCTGTCAGCCAGCAAGCGAATATCGCACGCCCGGCTCATATCCAGCCCGCGCAGTTCTTCCCGGATGGCTGCGGGCAAAGCATTCATCAGCTCCATGCCCTACCCTATGCGCGCCGCGCGGCGGGTATTACTCAAAGAGCAGAATGCCCAGACATGTATACAGCGCGCCGTCCACGATATCCTCATTGCGCAGATGATAGCTTTTGCGCGCCGCCAGCACCGCGCGGCTGGTAGCCTCGCCGTACACGCCGTCAGCCGATCCATGCAGAAAGCCCTGCTGGCGCAGGCGAAGCTGCACTTCTCGCACATGGCTGCCACGATCGCCCGGCCGCAGGGTGCGCAGGCTGTCGCCCAGCGGCCCATAGGGCCCGCCCTCCAGATAAACGCGCGTGCCGTTGGGTACCATGGCATACAGCGCTTCCGCATCGGCCACACGCAGACGTATGCAGCCATGCGAAGCATTGGCGCCGATAGAATCAGGCCGGTTGGTACCGTGAATGCCGTAAACGCCCCAGGGCACATTGAGCCTGAGAAAGCGCGTGCCAAAGCCCGACATTTCCGTTTTAAAGCGCCCGATGACGGTAAACACGCCGATGGGCGAGGGCGTGCTCCACGCGCCGGAGGCGATGGGATAGCGTTTCAGCACAGTTGTGCCCTGATAAAGCGTCAGGCGTTTCAAATCCAGCTCGATCAGTATCCACTTTTTCTGCGGCGCGGCAGAAGGGGCGCTCGCAGGCAGCGCCTCGTGCGCAAGCACAGCGCTCCAAAGCGCCAGCGCAAAAGCAAGCAATAAAAAAGCCCGCCGCACGCGCATCCCCCCCTTCATGGAAGGATATGCATGGGCGGATTCAGGCATGACGCGATTACTCGACGGGCACGCCGTTTTCAATCTTCACTTCGCCGGTTTGGATAAAGCTTTGGGGCAGGTTCTGCATGTTGGTTACTTCGCGGGTATAGATCAGCTTTTTGAACGCCCGCTCGCGATCGTCCTGCTCGGTCAGCTCATAGGGGCGATAATCTCCCGCGCCCGTGGTGGTGCAGGGAATGAGCTTGAACATGCTGAGCGCAGGCTTGCCGTCCTGTGCCAAATCATACGTCACCCGGAAAATGCCGGTATCCCGATCCACCTTGGAGGACATGGTGCCAAAGGTAAAATTGCCCGTAGAATACAGGATCACGCCGCCATTATAAAACTGCACAGCCTGCAACACATGCGGACCATGGCCAAACAGCACATCCGCGCCCAGATCAATCACCTTACGGGCGTATTTGAACTGCCAGCTTTCAGGAATCGCCTTGGTTTCCTTGCCCCAATGGAGGGATACGATCACCAGATCGCACCCGTCGGCGCGCAGCTGCTCAATTCGCTGCTTCATGGCAGGCAAATCCTTATCCTGCGGAATGGAAAAGCCGATGGCGCCGATCTTAACGCCCTTGACCTCGGCGGTCATCACCACATCCTGCTTACGGGTTTTGCTGTCCAGATATGTGCTGCCAAAGTGCTTGAAGTTCATTTCGTCCAGCGTCTGCATCGTATCCTGATAGCCTTCAAGATAATAATCAAAGCAGTGGTTATTCACCGTATTGACCGCATCCACGCCGGAATTCAGCAGCACCTGCGCGTATTTGGGCTGACCCACCAGCGGAAACACCTTATCGGTATGCTTGGTACGCTCGGTAAAGACAACCTCCAGATTGGCGAAGGTGAAATCATCCTGATCCAGATATTCGCGCACCAGAGAAAATGGCCAATCCATGCCCTTTTCATCCAGCACCGTGGTGTAGGTATCGGCCTTGCCGCGGTTCTGAATGGCTTCGCCAATGCTGCAATCGCCGATAAAGGAAAGCGTCAGCTGTTCTCCCAGCGCGCAGGCTGGCAATAGAATCAGGCACAAAGCCGCGCACAGCGCGCGGACAAGCAGGCTTTTTTTCACAGTTTCAGCTCCTTTGTTCGTATTCGTGCTCATTATAGTTTTTTCCAGCGTTCCTTGTCAATGCACGGGATGTAACAATTATTCGATCGTCAGCGTATGGCGCAGGCTTCGCTCCTGGCCGGGACGCAGGGCGATCATACCCGGTTTATGGCGAATATCGCCGTCCGCGTCGGTATAATCCGGGGCGTTGCGCCACGGTTCTATGCAGATGTACCCCGCACCCGGCACCGTCCACAGAAGCAGCACATCAAAGTCCGGATACGCCACACGGATTTTGCGTCCGTGCAGCGGGCTTTGCAGGGTAACGCCGCGGCTGGCAAGGTTCAAAAACACCAGGGAATCATACGTTTCAAAGTCCGCGCGGCGCAGTTGAAACACGCGCGTATGCTGCCCAAGCGATACCGTGCGATGGGTGATCAGCGAGCCCTCCAGCAGGCTGTGGTCAAAATTCTCAGCTTGATCAAACACCAGCTCGTAAGCTTCGATGCCCTCCGGCGCGGCGTAAGCCTCGTGCGCGCCCATGGAAAAGCAAAAGTCCTGCGTATCCAGATTGTAAACCGCGTATTCTACCTGTACCTGGTTTTCACATAGCACATACCGCGCACGCAATTTATATTGGAAAGGAAAGCCCGGATGCGGCTGCGTCAGCAGGAACGTCACGCTGTCCGCCGTCTGCTTCTCCACCTGCCAGTCCATGCCGCTGGAAAAGCCGTGCTTGGGCATGGCATAGCGCACGCCGTCCAGCGTATAGGCGTCGCCGCGCAGCGCGCCAGCCACCGGGAACAGCACCGGCGCATGCCCTGTCCAGAAGGCGGGATCGCCCTGCCAGATGCGCTCGACGCCATTTTGATCGCGCAGAGATTGCAGCTCGGCCCCATGGGTAGAAAACACGGCGGTCAGGCGTTCGTTTTTAATTTCAATCATGTCCATGTTAACGCGCTCCTGTACATTTTGATATTTTCATGATATCAGCCCCGCCGCTTCTTGTCAACCGGCGCAGGGCATGCTATAATCACCGGGTAATCAAACGTTTGCCGAAAGGAGCCTTTCATAACTGCCATGAATGCACAAAAGTGGGTTGCCATTTGGGGATCCTCCCCCTCTATTTCCGAGCCGCACCCGGCGCGCTATGCCAAGAATATCACGCTGCGCTATGTGCTGCGCGCCATGCTGGATGGCGAAAAGATTCGCCTGCACCTGAGCAATCTTGGCGGGCAGGAGGACGTTGTGATCCCTCGCGTATACGTCGCCCCCGTCACACAGGGCAGCGACACCGATGAATCGCGCATGCTGCCCGTCACCTTCGGTGGAGATTTTGCCTGTAAGATGGCTGCCGGCGAGAGCGTTGAAAGCGACATTGTCGAGCTGCCGCTCAAGCGCGGGCAGGATTATGCCGTCAGCCTGTACCTGGGCGATATGACGCTGCTGGCCTCGGGCACCAAGGATACGGGCCCGCTGTGCCGCGCCTTCTTTGCCGAGGGCAATTTTGCCGCCTGTTCTCAACTGGATCCCTTCTATACCGCGCCGATGAATATCTTCTATTTTCTTACGGGCGTAGACGCGCTGTGCCGCGAGGATTGCCATGCGCTGGTGTGCTTTGGCGACAGCATTACCGCCCAATCCTGGCCCGATTACCTGATGCTGCGCGTGCTGCGCGACGGCCCCGAAAACCTTTCCGTCATTCGCCGCGGCATCGGCGGCAGCCGCGTGCTGCGTTCCTATCAGCATGTGCTGATCCGCCATTATGGGCAAAAGGGCGCGGATCGCTTCGAGCGCGAAGTTGCCGCTGCTGGAGCCGACCGGGTGATCGTCCTGCACGGCGTAAACGATCTGATTCATCCCGACGGCAGTCTGTTCCGTCCGTGGAGCGATTTACCCACGGCACAGGAATTGATCGACGGCCTGCGCTATTATGTGCAGCGCGGCCATGAACTTGGCTTGAAGGTCTACCTGGCTACCATCCTGAGCATCAAGGGCTGGCATACCTACAACGCCCAGCGTGAGGAAATCCGCCATGCGGTGAACGCCTGGATTCGCACCCAGACGGAGGCCGACGGCGTGGTGGATTTCGACACGGTCACGCGTGAGACAGCCGATCCCGATCTGCGCCGCCCGGACTGCGACAGCGGCGACCATCTGCATCCCAGCCTCGAAGGTGCGCAGCGCATGGCCGAGAGCGTACCGGCAGAATACTTGAAATAACTGATATCAGGCAATAAGGCAATAAAAACAGGCATGATTGGAATCGTGCCTGTTTTGCCTTTTATATGCTGGTTTGCCGCATTCAGTCTATCTCGATCACGCCGGGATAATAGCTCATCACCTCGGTGTCCAGGTTGATCGCCGTGCGGCGCGCCTCCTCGGGCAACTCGTAGGGAGCGCCCTCCACCTGCAGCTTTACCTCCTTTACGCCGGGAAACTGCGAGGCGGTATACACGATGGCGCGCAGCATCTGTACCTGATCCTGCCCATCCTCGGGCGCAAACTCCTTGGTCAGGTTAATCGTCACCACGCCGTTTTTCATCGACACGTTTTTCACCGCGCAGCCCTCAGGCATGGCGCGTTCCAGGCCGCTGTCTGCCTTGGGACCATGGCACAGTTCCACCATGGCGGTGGTGATATCTGCATCCGAATACACCACGCGCGTAACGGGCACCAGCATGCGCCCCGTCGCAGAGGGGAAGTACAGCCGCAGAAGGCTGGCGCTCTTGTCGCCCGCATCGAAGGTGGCCACGGTTTCCATGTTCAAATCCTTATCGGTAAACACGCCCGACACATTGGTGCCATGCGTCAGCTTGGAACGCGCTTGGCCGTCAAACAGGAATGTAACCTCCTTGACGCTTGAAAAGGCCGTCAGCGTCTGCGCCACCGCGCCCACCATCAGGCTTTCTGCCTCGGCGCTGCCGCAGGATAGCGCCGCCTTGCCCAGATCCACACGGGCGCGGCCGTCCGCGATGTCCAGATCAAAGGTCGTTCCTTCGGGCACCACGGTTTTCAGACCCATCTTGGCTGCGGCCAGATCGTTTTCCGGGCTTTGTACCAAACGGCTCAGGGCCGCCTTGGCAATGCCGTCTGTCTTGGCCACGCGCGTGGTAACAGGCACCAGATACCCCTCGCCATCCTGATAATAGACGGTAACGCTCTGCATATCCTGCGCACTCTGCGCCGCGGTTTCGGTTACGTTCACCGCGGTATTCTGCGACAACTGCCCCTGCTCATAGCGGCTCATGGCCGTTTCGTCCCCGCGCAGCGCCAGCGCCACCACCAGCGCCGCTGATACCAGGATCAGCATTCTCTCCACATCCGCCCGCGTGATTCTCCATTTCAGTTTCACCTGTTTCACCCCTTGTCTCATGCTTGTAGGGCATTGTATGCGCCAGCTTTTTATGCTATGATTGCTATGGGTGATGCTTTATGCCATTGGATGGCCTGACGCTTGGTTTTATTGCGCGCGAGCTGCAGCAAACGCTGGGCGGCGCGCGCGTGGAGCGCGTGACGCAGCCGGAAAAGGATATGCTGCTGCTGGCACTGCGCAATAACGGCCAGAATTATAAACTGATTCTTTCCGCCAGCCCCAGCTTTGCGCGCGCGCATCTGACAAAGGGGCAGTTTATCAATCCCATCGACGCGCCGATGTTCTGCATGCTGATGCGCAAGCACCTGTCGGGCGGACGGCTGATGGAAATCTCCCAGCTAAACGGCGACCGCGTGCTGCTGCTGCGCTTTGAAGCTCAGGACGAGCTGGGCGTGATGCATCCGTATGAGATGTATCTGGAAGCCATGGGCAGGCACAGCAACCTGACGCTGGTGCGAGACGGGCGCATTATCGATGCGATCCGTCATGTGACCGACGATATGAGCCGCGTGCGCCAGGCGCTGCCCGGCCTTCCCTTTACCCTGCCGCCCGCGCAGGATAAGCTCAACCCCTATGCGGCGCAGGCGGCGGACTACCTGCGCGCGCTGCGCCCGCTCGTCGGCCAGCGGCTGGACAAGGCGATCCAGCAGAGCGTGAGCGGCCTTTCCGCGCAGGCGGCGCGCGAGCTCGCCTTCCGCGCCGCGGGCTGCGCGCGCTGCGGCGCGACGGCCACGGAGGCGATCCTGCAGGAGGCGGAGCGCCGCTTTGCCGAAAAGGGGACCCTGGACTAAACCGCATGGAGGAAGCGCACATGCACTACGCTGACATCAACGCCAGGACCATCGACCGCTGGGTCGAGGAGGGATGGGAGTGGGGCATCCCCCTTTCGCACGAGGAATACCTCGCCGCCAAGGCGGGCCGGCTCTCCCTCCTGCTCACGCCCACAAAGCCCGTGCCGCGGGACTGGTTTCCGGACCTTGCGGGCTGCCGGGTGCTGGGCCTGGCCTCGGGCGGGGCGCAGCAGATGCCCGTCTTTGCGGCGCACGGCGCGGTCTGCACGGTGCTGGACTACTCGCCCCGGCAGCTGCAGAGCGAGCGGGAGGTCGCGGCGCGCGAGGGATACGACATCGAGATCGTCCGCGCGGACATGAGCCAGCCCCTGCCCTTTGCGGACGGCAGCTTTGACATGATCTTCCACCCGGTCTCCAAT
>OLOQ01002885.1_pt1 | contig 13244 bp, 8 predicted proteins | sample 1673101 | NCBI WGS metagenome assembly OLOQ01 (sample SAMEA3136754, study PRJEB25190) | human gut metagenome | biome: human gut; feature: human-associated habitat; material: faeces | place: Austria | collected 2013 | reverse complement strand
CTTGTTGGCCCAGTAGCCTGTCACACCGGTGTTGTTGCCGTAGAATGTGGTGGTCTGTGACATGAGAGCGAGGGTGGAGAAGGGAGCGATATCCTGGTTGCCTATCACACCGAAGCTGGTGCGGAGCTTGAGGTTGTTGAGGGTGGGTTTGAGGGGTTCGAAGAATGATTCGTTGGAGGCGGTCCATGCCACGGCTACCGAGGGGAACCAGCACCATTTGTTCTGGCTCAGACGCGAGGAGCCGTCGGCGCGGAGCGTTCCGGTTATCATATAGCGGTTGTCGAAGTTGTATATCACACGGCCCACGCCCGAGAGGAGCGACCATTCCGAGTAGCTGTTGCTTGCGTCGCGGTTGGCGGCTGCGGATACATTGTACCATTCTACCGATTCCGACACGAGGTCCGAGCCACTGATGCCCATGCCACGGGTGTTGCTCTTGGTGGCTTCCCATACGGCAGTGGCCGTGAGGTTGTGTTTCTCTCCGAAGGTGTTGATGTATGTGAAGTTGTTGGAGCTCTGGAGCAGCCAGCGGTTGGTGTTGCTGTTGCTCATGCCGGTGGCGGCACCGGGCCAGCGCTTCGACGATGAGAACCCGTAGCCGTAGTAATTGTAATAGTCAATGCCGTTGCTCGATGTGAAGGTGAGTCCGGGAAGAATGTTGAAGCGGAGGTCGAAGTGGCCGTTGAGCACGTCGGCACGGCGTTCGTTGGCGCTCGACAGGCTTGACAGCGGGCTTTCGTTGATGGAGCAGTATGGGTCCTTGAGGTATTCGCCCAGCTCGTTTTTCACATGCATGGTTGGCGAATAGTTGAAGGCCAGGTAAATCGGGTTGTATCCACCCATGTCGATGCCTCCGATGCCTTTGCCCTCTCCGTGGCTCAGGTTTACGTCGGCGTTGATGTTGAGCCAGCTGAATATGTTGGAGTTTGCGTTGAGGCGTGCGGCATAGCGCTCATAGTGTGTGTCCTTCATCACGCCCTGATGGCTCATGTAGTTGCCCGAAACGTATAGCTGGGTGTCTTCCGAGCCTTTGGTGAATACTACTTTGTAGTTCTGGACCATGCCGGTCTTGAACACTTCGTCTTTCCAGTTGGTGCCGGGATCGGAGCCGTCGAGGTATGACTTGACTTCGGCCTCGGGTATGCCGTCGTAATCCACAAGGGCCTTGGCATAGTCTCTTGTACCGAGGACCTCGGGCAGGTGGGTGGCGTTTGACCAGCCGAGCGACATGTCGACAGTGAGTTTGCTCTCGCCTGCATGTCCGCGCTTGGTGGTGATGATCACAACGCCGTTGGCGCCGCGCGAACCGTAGATGGCGGTGGAGGAAGCGTCCTTAAGTATCTGCATGGAGGCGATATCCTCGGGGTTGATGCCGTCCAGGCCCGACTCGCGCACGAGTCCGTCGACCACGTAGAGCGGGTCGTTTGATTTGTTAATGGAGTTGGCGCCGCGTATACGGATTTTGGTGGAACCGCCGGGCAGTCCGTCGCTTACTATGTTCACGCCCGAAACACGGCCCTGAAGGGCTTCCTGGACTGTGGTGATGGGCTGGGCCTCGAATGCCTTGCCCTCAAGGACGGATACGGAGCCGGCGAGGTCGGCCTTGCGTACTGTACCATAACCTACCACAACCACTTCGTCGAGTGCGTTGTCGCTTGTCATCACCGCATCAATCGGCCCCGCTCCGGCCTTGGCCGAGAACGGTTTCATGCCCACGTAAGTGATGACAATTGTCTGTCCTGCCGAGGCCTTGACCGAGAAGCGGCCATTGACATCGGTGGTGGTGGCCGTCTTGGTGCCTTCCACTCTCACTGTGGCGCCGAGCAGGGGTTCGCCCTGTTCGTCCACTACGGTACCGGTCACAAGATTTCCCTGGGCCGTCTGGCCTGTTTCTGTCGGGAAGGAGGTGTCGCCGGCCCATGCCGGAGGCGCCCCGAGTGCGGCCATAAGCGTCAGGCCCAGAGAGAGGGTCGCGCATTTAGCCGCCGGTGTAATAACAGACTTTGGGTTAAGTCTTCTTTTCATGGTGAAATTAATTAGTGAAAAATTGGTTATTGATAATGAATTTCGGTTAGGTGTTCCGGAAGCAGGTTTCAGGTCCTTTTAAGGATTGGGTCAGTTTTCGGGCCGTTCTATTTATCATGGGTTGTGTTCCCGGATTACATAGAGTCGGACGCCTGTGGTATTAGCTTTCAGGAATGAAAAGCGCCCAAAGGGAATGCATTATCTTATTATTTCATTGCATTATGTTACGATTTTTAAGTTTAAGGATGTTAAATTCAGGCCCCGGTTCAACTTTGTGCCGATTCCGAAGGTTTATCTCATAATTTTCAGGAATCTTTATTTGCGAGGTCAAGTAAATTTGGCCGGGTAAAATATGAGTGTTATATTTGAAAACTTTTACCTGAAAACACTGAAATTTATATTAACCTAACAAAACGAATAGAAATGCAGCAGAATTGCAAAGAAGACTATCGCACCGAATCTGACCTTCTCGGTGCGCGCGAAGTGCCGGAAAGCGCGCTGTACGGCGTGCAGACCCTGCGCGGTCTCGAGAACTTCGAGATAAGCAAATTTCATCTCTATGACTACCCTCTGTTTATTAAGGGTCTTGCCATAACCAAAATCGCAGCCATCCGCGCCAACCACCAGCTGGGCCTGGTCACCGACGAGCAGGCGCGTGTAGTTGAAGAGGCCGCCGTGGAGGTGGCTGCCGGCAAGCACAACGACCAGTTCCCCATCGACATGATCCAGGGCGGAGCAGGCACCACCACCAATATGAATATCAACGAGGTGCTTGCCAACCGTGCTCTCGAAATCATGGGCCACAAGCGCGGCGAATATCAGTATTGCTCGCCCAACGATGTTGTGAACCACGCCCAGTCCACCAACGATGCCTATCCCACGGCCATCCACATCGGCATGTACTATACCCACCTGAAATTCGTGGAGCATTACAAAGTGCTGATCGAGGCTTTCCGCCGCAAGGCAAAAGAGTTTGAGAACATCATCAAGATCGGCCGCACACAGCTCGAGGACGCCGTGCCCATGACTCTGGGTCAGACTTTCAACGGCTTCGCTTCCATCCTCACTGACGAAATCAAGCATCTCGACGAGGCCGCCGAAGACTTCCTGACCGTAAACATGGGCGCCACCGCCATAGGCACCGGCCTTACCGCCGAACCCGGCTATGCCGAGAAGGTGGTGAAGGAGCTCGGAAACCTCACCGGCTGGGATGTGAAGCTCAGCAAAGACCTTATAGGCGCCACCAGCGATACGTCGTGCCTCGTGGGCTATGCATCGGCCCTGAAGCGCGTGGCCGTGAAGCTTAACAAGATTTGCAACGACCTCCGTCTGCTTGCCAGCGGTCCGCGCTGCGGTCTGGGCGAATTCAATCTTCCCGCCATGCAGCCCGGCTCGTCCATTATGCCCGGCAAGATCAATCCTGTGATTCCCGAGGTGATGAACCAGATATGCTATAAGGTGATCGGCAACGAGCTCTGCGTGACAATGGCCGGTGAGGCCGCACAGATGGAGCTGAACGCCATGGAGCCCGTGATGGCGCAGTGCGATTTCGAGTCGGTCGACATCATGATCAACGGCTTCGCCACCCTCCGCACCCGCTGCATCGAAGGTATCACTCCCAATGTGGAGCACTGCCGCAAGCAGGTTCACAACAGCATCAGCGTGGTGACCGCCCTCAATCCGGTGATCGGCTACAAGAATTCAACCAAGATTGCCAAGGAAGCCCTAGAGACAGGCCGCAGCGTCTACGACCTCGTGCTCGAACACGGTATCCTCACCAAGGATGATCTCGATACCATCCTGGCACCCGAAAATATGTTGCATCCCGTGAAGCTTGACATCAAGCCTTTGCGGACACTCTAAACTTTTTCATGTTATGTTGCACTCCCCGGAACAGCTTCGGCCATTCCGGGGAGTTTTTTGTGCGGGAGTATCAAAGAGCGTCGCTATCCTTATCGACGCAGGAATGTGTATGGTATAACCTCGAAAAGTAGGGATGCTCCATGGAGCATCCGATGGTCAGACATTGATTGTCAACGGATGCACGAGCGTGCATCCATACAATCTTGACGGCAATCATGTTCACGAGAAGGCGATGGTGGCGGCCATGGCTATTATGGCGAGGCCGAGGAGGGCGTAGAGGGCGCGGGCCAGCGGGAGCGGAAGGCGGTCGGCCAGCCATCTCACGTTGGGAGAGCGGAAAAACCATGAGCTGCCGCGTATGGCGGCGTAGAGACACAGCGCCCCGCCGGCGGCAAACAGCGCCGCAAGCAGCAGGGAGAGATGCTGAAGGGTTGTAGAATCGGTTGTCATTCGGGAAGGGTGAGTGTGAGGGTGCGCGTCAGATCGGGGTTTACGGCCAGTTCTACTCTCACCGTCTCGTCGGGCAGCAGTCCCTCTATGCGCTCGGGCCATTCTATCAGGCACAGGTTGCCGGAGTCGAAATAGTCGTCTATACCCAGGTCGAGAGCCTCTTCGGGCTCATCGAGGCGGTAGAGGTCGAAATGGTAGATGGTGCGGCCGGTGGTATCGGAACGGTATTCGTTGACAATGGAGAATGACGGAGAACCGGCAAGGTCGCTGCTCACGCCGAGCATGCGCGAGAGTGCGGAGATGAAGGTGGTTTTGCCGGCGCCCATCTCGCCGAAGAAGGCGAATATGCTGTGGTTGCCCATGGCGCCGAGAAAGCGGCGGCAGGCTTCGGGAAGAGCCTCGGTAGAGGGAATTTCGATTACAGTTTTCATATCAGAGTTATTTGTTTTTTGGCGAAAGTATTATCAGAGGAAGCAGCATCTCCTCCAGGGATATGCCGCCATGCTGCAGCGAGCCGGAATAGAGATGCACGTAATGGCTGCGGTTGTTGCGGTAGGTGAAGAAGTCGTGTCCGGTTGCGAAAATATAGGCCGTGGCCACCTGCGGCGAGGGAAGTCCGAAATCGGCGGGACGCTTTATCTCGAAAACCTCACGGGGATTGTAGCCGAGCGTGCGTCCGAGCTTGTAGCGGAGGGCGGTGGTGGTGGTTTTCTCTCCGGCCACCTCTACCGGATGGTCCACGCGTATGGAGCCGTGGTCGGTGGTGATGACTATGCGGAATCCGGCGTCGGAGGCGCGCCGGAGCAGCTCGGGGAGCGCCGAATGGCGGAACCATGAGTGGCTTATCGAGCGGTAGGCGGCGTCGGTGTTGGCAAGCTCGCGTATCATGCGGCTGTCGGTGCGCGCGTGCGAGAGCATGTCGATGAAGTTGAACACAACCACGTTGAGCGCGTTGCTTTCGAGCGCGTGGAAATCGCGCAGAAGGCGCTCTCCGCCCTCGGTGTCATTGATTTTGGTATAGGAGAAGGGCACGTCCAGTTTCAGACGGCTGAGCTGCCGGGCTATGAGCGGCTCTTCGTTGAGATTCTTGCTCTCGAGGGTGTCCTCGTCCACCCACAGATCGGGGAAGGTGCGGGCTATTTCGGCCGGCATGAGTCCCGAGAATATGGCGTTGCGGGCATACTGTGTGGCGGAGGGGAGAATGGAGCACTGCATGCTCTCCTCTATGTCGAACGAATCGGCCAGCCGCGGGCGGATGGCGCGCCACTGGTCCAGACGGAAGTTGTCGAGAAGCACAAAGAGCACTTTGTGGCCCTCACGCAGCAGCGGAGCAACGGCGGTGGGGAATACGTCGGGGCTCATCACCGGTCGGCCTGCCGCGCCGGGAGTCATCCACGAGGCATAGTTTCTGCGCACGAACTTGGCGAAAGCCGAGTCGGCCTCGGTCTTCTGCATCTCCAGCAAAGGAGCCATGTCGGTGGAATCGCTTCCGTCAAGCTCCAGTTCCCAGCGGGTGAGCGTGCGGTAGGTCTCGAACCATTCCGCGGCCGTGGAGCTGCGGTTGATGCTGTCGGTGATCTGCAGGAATCGGTTGCGGTAGGAGGCTGAGGCCGTTTCCGATTGCAGTTCGCGTGAGTGGAGCAGCTTTTTCAGCGAGCTGAAAATCTGGCGTGGATTCACGGGCTTTATAAGATAGTCGGCTATCTTGCTGCCTACGGCCTGGTCCATGATATCCTCCTCCTCGCTCTTGGTTATCATCACCACCGGTACATCGGGGTCGGCGTCCTTGATGCGGTCGAGAGTCTCAAGGCCGGAGAGTCCGGGCATGTTCTCGTCGAGGATTATGAGGTCGAAGGGCTTTTCGGAGGCGAGATTCAGCGCGTCGGCACCGTTGTTGACGGTGGTGACGTCGTAGCCTTTTGACTTCAGGAAGATTATGTGGGGCTTGAGGAGGTCTATCTCGTCGTCGGCCCAGAGTATACGGTAGGGATTCATGGTCAGCGTAGGTTTGAGGAGGGACGGCGTGCGGGGCGCAGGCGGCGCACGCTTTTCTTGGGATTCATTACTGGTGGCGGGGGTGGCACCGGGATATCGAAGGCCTCATCAGCCCCGGATTCTACCTTGGCGTCTTCCGGGGTAATGGAGCGGCGTTCCTCAGCCTCGCCGGCGTATGTATCGGCCGGCAGCACGGAGCGGTGCACCTGTTCGAGCCGCTCAGCCGCCGCATTCTCCAGATAACGGCGCAGTGTGGCGCCTTCGGCGAGCATGCGGCTGAACTCGCTCTGTGGAATAACAAGCGGCACACAGCTTCCGTTCAGGGCCGCAGGAGCGTCGCTTTCCAGCAGAGAGCGGTAGGCGTAGGCCTCGTCGGGTGAGGAGAAGCCGTAGATGGCGATTATGCCGAGATTGCCGAAACGCATTTTCTCGAGGTCGAAACCGGCCGCGGTGAACGTGGCGAAATTGAACCGCGCCACCTCAAACAGCATGGTGTTGCCGTCGGTGGTGAGGGCGTCGTATACCAACAGCACCGTCTGCGGGCCTGCAAGTGCGGCCGAGTCGGTCGGCGCCGAATTCTCGTCAGGGGCGGCGGGGGCGTGAGAGTCGTCCGAGAGCATGTGGGTGTCCCATTGTATGCCGCGCACATTGCGCGTCCACGGGGCCGTGGTCTCGCCGCGTTCTATCCGAGATGTGTAGGCTGCGGCAAGGGGCGACACATCGCTTTCGGGATACGACGCGGCAAGGCGCCGCATCAGCGAGGCGAAATCGGGCTGCCGGTTCTCCTTTACGTAACTCAGCGCCTCCAGAAACATCATTTTAGGCATGAGGCGCGAAGCGGGATAATCGGCAGTCATCTCGCGGTACAGGCTATGGACAGAAGGGTTGTCGTCGGCCATATATGCGGCATATGCGCGGTTGTATAGGCTGTCCTCCACGGCTGCCATGCGGCGCAGGCGCTCGCTGTAGCCGGGACGCGCCATGTCGCGTCCGAGCGCTGATTCGGGAAACTCCTCCACGATTCTACGGCGGTAGCGTGCTGCCTCGCTCTCATCGCCGCGGAGGGCGCTCAGAAGGTAGAGATTGTGGAGCGCGTCCAGCCGCACTGGAGTGGCCGGGAACCGGCGCAGAAGTTCACGGAAGGCGCGTGTGGCGGCAGGATAGTCGCCTAACCGGTCCTTGAGCATGAGCGCCATATTGTAGAGGCCGTCTTCCACCGTGAGGCGTGCGCGGGCGGCGCTGGCTGAGTCCGCCGGAATCTGGGCCAGATAGTAATCGGGATATGTGGGGTCGGCCCGGCGGGTGACTGTCTCGCGGTCGGGAGACTCGGCAGGCTCGGAGCTTTCGGAAGCATCGGGGACTTCGGAAGGCTCTGAGCGGGAGGATAGCAGGGATGTGGTTTTGTCGGAGCGGCGCCAGTCGTCGTCGGGACGGCGACTGCCCCAGCGTTTCTGGAATTCGGCGCTTCCGGCGCGGCGCAGGGCTGGATTATAGAAATACCATGCGCGGTCGGTGTTGAGCGTGAACGTAGCAGGGGCCGCGGCGGAGCCTTGAAGGGTGAGAACGGGAACAGACCGGTTTCCCGCGGCTTCGGATGCGGCCTTCTCCTGCTCCAGGCGTTTCTGCCTGTCCTTGTACTCACGGGCGAGGCGTCGGGCTGTTTCCATGCGTTTCTCCGGCGTAAGGGCGCTGAGGCGCAGCAGGGAGTCCTGTAGGGTCACTTCGGAGGCGAACACCGAGAGCCGGTCGGCAGCGTCGCTACGCTCTTTCAGACGGTCGTAGCCCTTGAAATCGGGCGGAAGCAGGGGCATTGCCTCGGCAAGGAGGGGCTGGGCCTCGGTGTAGAGGCCGCGGTCGTAATAAAGGTTGCCGAGGGCGGAAAGCAGTCTGCCTTTGTCGGCATCCGGAGCGTCGGAATGTTTTATGCCCGTACGGTAAGCCTTCACAGCCGTCGCGGTGTCGGCTTTGGCAAGGGAGAGGTTGCCTATGGCGTAATAAATCTGGTCGAGATCGGGAGCGTTTACGGCATAGCGTGCGAGAGAGCGGAGCGATTTTATCTCGCTGTCGGCGCGCGCAGGTGCGCACACCTCGCTGCGGCTTATGCGGGCGTTGAAACGCATGCGCCGGGGAATGCCGCGTGTGCGCGCCACGCGGTCAAAAGCCATGTAGGCGCTATCGTTTTGCCCAGCAGCCGCGTAGAGTTGCCCCAGAAGGAAGGTGAGGCGCGCGCGGGCTATGCCTTTTTCTGTCGGAATGGCCGCGCGGAGTGGCGCAATGGCCTCTGCATAACGCCCGGAGCGAATCATGAGCGATGCCATGTCGAGATTGTAGAGACCGCGAAGCTGCGGTGTTACGAGGTGCTTCTCTTTCACCGAGGCAAGAGCCATCTCGGCCTCGAAAAGCCATCCGGCGGCAATGTAGCTGCGCGCCATCCACAGCCGGGCTTCGGTGACGGTCTGCGGAAGCCACGGGAAATGGCGCGCCACATAATAGAACGTGGCGGCGGCGTCGAGGAAACGGCCGTCGGCATAGCGGCTGCGTCCGAGCAGCATCCACGCGTTGTGGAGTACGGGATTGTATTCCTCGCGTTTCATCCACTCGCGGTAGGCCGGATCGTTCCTGTGGCCCGGTTTCGGTGCAGGACGACGGCGGATGGAGCGCAGGCGTATGGCTTTCTCGGCTTTCTCGGCAGAGCGCGAGAAATCGCCGTCGGGCTGCGGCGCCTCCGAGTTGGCGCGCGCCTCGGCGGGATGGACGTAGAGCATGCGTGAGAAGTCATCGGGATAATCGCGCTCCATGGCGTCCATAGTCACGCGGTAATGCTCGTCGCCGTTGAAAAGGATGTTGTAGCGGGTTATGAAGGCGGTATAGCCACGGGTGGTCGCGGTGTTTTTCTTCATGGAGCATCCCTGAAGCACGACGAGGGCCGTAAGGACGCTAAGAAGCAACGGGATTCCACGGGAACGCGACATGGCGGAGAATATGAGGTTCAGGAAGCCCGTGTGGCCGAGGCGATCCCTCTTGCCACTACATACGCCACCACCATGATCATCACTATCAGGGCCGACGCGGGGACATCTATCGCGGCACTGATTATCAGACCTCCGAGGCTGCATACCAGAGATATGGCCACCGAAAGGCCCATCATGGAGCTGAAACGGTGGGTGAACATCTCGGCCACAAGCTGCGGCAGCACGAACATGGACATGAGCAGCATCACACCCACCAGCTTTATGGTGAGCACTATGGCCACGGCCACGAAGGCCGTCATGGAGTAGGTGATGAAACGCACCGGCAGACCCATCACGCGGGCGAAGTCGCGGTCGAACGCGCATGCCACTATGCGGCTGTAGAACAGCGTCATGAACAGCAGCAGCGCGGCGGTGAATATGGCGAATGTCCAGAGGTCGGCGGTGGAGATGGTGAGCACGTTGCCGAAAAGGAAGGCGTTGAGCTCCGGCACATAGCCGGGCGTGAGAAACACAAACAGGATGCCTATGGCCATTCCCAGCGCCCATATCACGGCAATGGCCGAGTCCTCGCGTATGCGGCATTTCGAAGCCATCCATTCCACGGCGGCCGACGAGCAGATGGCAAACACGGCGGCTGAAAGCATGGGATTTATGCCCAGGAAATAGCCCAGGCCGAGGCCTCCGAAGCATGCGTGGGTGATGCCTCCGCTTATGGCAACGAGGCGGCGTACAACTATGTAGGTGCCTATAATCGACGCGGCCACGGAGATGATGGCCATGCCCAGCAAGGCATGGTTGAAGAAGGCGTAATGGAATATGTCGAAAAATCCGTTCATTTATGCAGTATGGTCGCTGACCGGAGCGGCGGCGCGCGCGCGGCGTTCCTCGGCCACTATCATCAGCAGCTCCTCGCGCACGTCGGCAGGCAGCTCGATGCCGCGCAGCTGTATGCTCCGGGCCCATCCGGCTATGTCGTGGGGCAGAAGCGTAAGGAGCACGTTGCGGAACTCGTCGGCCTCCTCGGGCGTGTAGCCGTCGGCCGGGCGTCCGCGGAAGCGGTCAAGCTCCTCGTCGTCGTAATATACTATCTCGGGTGATACGGACGCCAGAAGCGAATCGCGCTCACACGTGATATGCATGCCGCAGCAGGCTTCCTCCTGTTCCTGAGCGGGCGGCTGCGGCTGTGCGTCGTCCGCGGCCTGGGAGCGCGCGGTGTCACGGCGGTGTAGGATGTAGAGCAGCGTGCCTACGGCCACCAGAGCGAGAAGTATGTAAAGAGCTACTATCATAACGCTTGGCGTGGAGAGGGGTTAGATGTCGTCATCGTCGAAGTCATCGCCGTCATCCTCCGGCTCATCGAAGTATCCTTCGGCCTCGAGATGCGCCTGTATTTCCTCGGGCGACAGGGAGGCATCAACCGTCACGTAACCGCAACGGCGAAGGTCGTCCCAGAATTCGGGATAGGATTTGTTGACGGCGTCGGCGTCGTTGATCACTATGCCGGGCACGCAGGCTGCCACGGGCGCGAGCGCCATTGCCAGGCGATGGTCGGCGTAGACGTCGAATGCCGGTACATTCTCCACTTTTCTTATCTGCCGTTCCCATTCCAGACCGGAATCGGAGGGATGCACCATGATGCCGAGTTTGGCAAGCTCGGCCGTCACGGCGGCTATGCGGTCACACTCCTTTATGCGGAGCGATTCCAAGCCCGAGAGGTGGAAGGGTGTGCCGGTGAGGGCGCAGGTCACCGCAATGGCGGGCGCAAGGTCGGGATTGTCGGAAAGGTCGGCATACAGACGGCCGTCAATATCGGGCGACGCGGCAATCTCGGCGCCTCCGGCGGTGAATTCGGTGGTGATACCGAGATGCGCGAAGATATCGGCGCAGGCGCGGTCGCCCTGCAGGGAATCGTCGGCAAGTCCGGGCAGACTGATGAAGCCTGATGTGAGGGCACACACCTCATACCAGAAGGCGGCCGCGCTCCAGTCGCGCTCCACGTTCTGCTCAACCGGTGAATATGTGGCCACCGGCACGCGTATCTCAGGCATGGTGAGGTCGCATTCCACTCCGGCACGCTCCATCATGGCAAGGGTCATCTTGATGTAGGAGAACGAGCGCACCTCGCCCGAAAGGCGGAGGGTGAGCGGGTTTTCTCCCAGAGGCGCCACCATCAGCAGGGCCGAGATGAACTGTGAGCTTACGGTGGCGTCGACGGTGATTTCTCCTCCCGTGAGTTTGCGGCCCGAGATCTTCAGGGGCGGGTAGCCTTCATTCTCCATATATGTGATGGAAGCCCCCTGCACGCGCAAAGCGTCGACCAGAGCCTTTATGGGGCGCTGGCGCATGCGCGAGTCGCCGTCGAGAATCACCTCTTTTCCGGGTGAGCAGGCATAGAAGGCGGTCAGAAAGCGCATGGCTGTTCCGCACGCACCCACGTTGATGGAGTTGGCCTGCGATTCGAGCGACGAGCGCAGTACGCGTGTGTCGCCGCAATGGGCCACATTTTCGGGCAATTGCATTCCGGGAGTGAGGGCCGCTATAATCAGGGCGCGGTTGCTTACGCTCTTAGAGAGGGGCAGGGTGATTTCTGCTTCGGGCAACCGTGTAGGGGGGAATATACGGTAGTTCATTTGGCTTTTATGGAGTTGTAAAGCAAATTTAGCGAATTATACCGTATTATCCGCAAAAAAAGGCGGCTAAAACGCGCCTGTGGCCCGTGAAGGGTCAGATGCCTTTGAGCTCGAGCACCTGCTGTAGCACGTGCTGGGCCTCCTCGACCGACGACACGTGGTCGACCGAGATGCTGTTGCGGCCGTTGCGGTTGCGCAGGCGGCACCGCGACGTGTTGAGCTGCAGATATTGCAGCAGTTTGCCGAACATCGGGCTCTGATAGTAGGCCTTGTTGCTTTCGTCGACGAAATATAGGTACATCACGTCCTGCTTCAGCGCCACTTTCTCTATGCCCAGGCGACGTGCCAGGCGGCGCAGGCGCGGGATGCGCAGAAGCTCGGCCGTAACGGGAGGTATCTTTCCGAAACGGTCGACGAGACGGCTGCGGAAGTTCTGCAGTTCGAGTTCGCGCTCTATGGAGTCGAGCTCCTGATAAAGGGCTATGCGTTCGCTTTCCTGAGGCACATAGTCGGAGGGTATGAGCAGCTCCATGTCGCTCTCTATCACGCAGTCGGCCACATATTCGGTCTCGCCGTCGGAGGCTATGTCGGCCTGCTCGAGGTCCTGGAATTCCTCGGTGCGCAGCTCCGTTACGGCTTCCTTGAGAATTTTCTGGTAGGTCTCGTAGCCCAGGTCGGCTATGAATCCGCTCTGTTCGGCGCCGAGCAGGTTGCCCGCACCGCGTATGTCGAGGTCCTGCATGGCTATGTGGATTCCCGAGCCGAGGTCGCTGAAACTCTCGATGGCCTGGAGGCGCTTGCGCGAGGTCTCGCTGAGCGGCACATGCGGGGGCACGGTGAGGTAGCAGAACGCTTTGCGGGAGCTGCGTCCCACGCGGCCGCGGAGCTGGTGAAGCTCGCTCAGACCGAAGTTCTGGGCATTGTTTATCACTATGGTGTTGACATTGGGCATGTCGACGCCGCTTTCAATGATTGTGGTGGCGAGGAGCACGTCGTAGTCGTGGTTGGCGAAGTCGAGTATGGACTTCTCGAGTTTTTCGGGAGGCATCTGACCGTGGGCCACGAGCGTGCGCGCGTCGGGTACAAGACGCTTCACCATCGCTTCAAGCTCATGAAGGCCTTCTATGCGGTTGTTGACGATGAACACCTGGCCGTTGCGCGACATCTCGAAGTTTATGGCTTCGGCCAGAATGTCGTCGCTGAGGGTGTTGACCGATGTGACAATGGGATAGCGGTTGGCCGGCGGAGTGGTTATGGCCGAGAGGTCGCGCGCTCCCATGAGCGAGAACTGGAGGGTGCGGGGGATGGG
>OLOQ01002883.1_pt1 | contig 13250 bp, 8 predicted proteins | sample 1673101 | NCBI WGS metagenome assembly OLOQ01 (sample SAMEA3136754, study PRJEB25190) | human gut metagenome | biome: human gut; feature: human-associated habitat; material: faeces | place: Austria | collected 2013 | reverse complement strand
AACCAGGAACACTTACATGCCATACAAAATTCACAGCTCAGGTTTACGTTCTGACTAAAGACGAGGGTGGCCGTCATACACCATTCTTCAACAACTATCGTCCGCAGTTCTATTTCAGAACAACAGACGTAACAGGTGTTTGCAACCTTCCAGAGGGAACAGAGATGTGCATGCCTGGAGATAACATCGAGATGACAATCGAGCTGATTCATCCGATCGCTATGAGCCAGGGTCTTACATTCGCTATCCGTGAAGGTGGACGTACTGTAGGATCAGGACGTGTTGCTTCTATCATCGAGTAATCACGAACTTATATAATTGTAACTGAATAATACTAGATTTTATATATATCGTACCGCAAGGTACTTGTGTTCAAGCGTAAGATTCACCCCAGAAACCAATGTTTCTGGGGTTTTTCTGTTATCTAGAAAAATAGGAATTTGCTGGGGACGTCCGTTTACTCCCTCGGCAAATTCCTATTTGAAGTTATAATTGCTGTATGATAAAATTATTGTAAAAGACATATTTCTAAGAGGAGAAAATATAAGAAGGAGAAACACTATGTTATTTGATGGATTTGATGTGCTATTTAACATCGCCTTCGCACTAATATTTTGTAGCGTTTTTATTATATTAGCATATTTATTTACCGATGTTTATAATTTATGATATAATATGCATATATATTTGAAATCAGGAGTTAAGTATGAAATATCCCCATTTTAGAGAAATGTTAACAAAAAATATAAATGAAGCTGATATTTTACTTGGTAGTGCAAGTTATGATTTAAGCTGTTCTTGTGGAAGCGGAACTAGTGAAGCTCCTAAACGATTACGTGAATTATCAAGCTATCTTCCATGCTATGATGCAAATTTTCATTTATTATCAGATGTTAAAATTTATGATTATTGTGATGTTTCACCAAAAAATGGTGTTGCCAGCTTTTACCAAGAATTAGAAGAAAAAGCAAAGGAAATGCTAAAATTAGATAAATTCGTTTTATTCTTTGGTGGCGATCATTCAATAAGTGTTCCCCTTGAAAAAGCGTTTTATGAAAAATACCATAATTTAGATAAACATCCAGTTATTATTCATATTGATGCGCACATGGATATTCTTGTTTTATCGGATTATGCTGAATTTGCATATAAGTGTACCGATTTTTATCATCCTGATGATGAGGGCGGTCTGCTTTACAATGACCCTGATATCGGTGTGGAGTGGCCTTTTGAAGAAGGTGTTGAACTGATACTTTCAGATAAAGATCAGAAATGGTCCGGAATTAAAGAATATACAAAAGGAATCTGATTGTATGTCAACAATGGTAAGTAATTTAAAACAGTACATCCCTTTATTGTCAGAATTAGTGACGAGAGATATTAAGACCAAGTACAGACGTTCTGTACTTGGTGTTTTATGGACATTACTCAATCCTCTTCTTATGATGATTGTTCTGTCCATTGTTTTTTCACAGCTTTTCGGCAGATTTGCCATTGAAAATTATCCGATTTATCTTTTGAGCGGACAGGTGATTTTTAACTTTTTCTCGGAAAGCACATCAATGAGTATGACTTCTGTCATCAATAATGCACCATTACTGAAAAAAGTATATATTCCCAAATACGTTTTCGTTCTTTCAAGAGTAATTTCAAGCTCAATTAATTTAGCCGCATCCTTTGCAGCGCTTATTGTCGTTATGCTTGCCATGAGAACAGAATTGTATTATACGGTTATACTTTCATTACTGCCCGTACTTTCACTGATTGTTCTCTCTATAGGTGTTGGACTGATTCTTGCAGCACTTGCAGTTAAATTCAGGGATATTGTTCATCTTTATTCAGTATTTATAACAGCATTTATGTATCTTACACCTGTAATTTATCCGATAAGCAGTCTGCCACACTGGGTAGCCGGAATTGTAAAGGCTAATCCAATAACAAGCATATTAACAATGTTCAGAGGCTTCATGCTTTACGGAACGATGCCTGACGCATTTACCGTATGTATGACTGTTTTTCCGAGTATAGCATTTCTTTTGCTTGGAATAAGGGTATTTTACAAAAATCAGGATGACTTTATTCTGTATATCTAGGAGCTGTAAAATGGAAGATGCAATAATAAAAGTAGACCACGTTTCCATGCGTTTTAATCTTGCAAGGGAAAAGGTTGATAGTTTAAAAGAATATATAATAAAAGCCTTTAAAGGTAAATTGCAATATGATGAATTCTGGGCTCTTAAGGATGTCAGTTTTGAAGTAAAAAGAGGTGATGCCGTAGGACTTATAGGTCTTAACGGCAGCGGAAAAAGTACCATGCTAAAGGTTATAGCAAGGGTTCTTAAGCCTACCAAAGGTAAAGTTGAGGTTAACGGGACAGTTGCACCTCTGATTGAACTTGGGGCAGGATTTGATTTTGACCTTACCGGTAAAGAAAATATTTATCTGAATGGCGCATTGCTTGGACGTTCAAGAAAACAGATGAATGAAGTGGTAGATGATATTATTGAATTCTCGGAACTTGCCGAATTTATGGATGTACCTATGAAAAACTATTCATCAGGAATGTTGTCAAGGCTTGCTTTTGCAATAGCAACATCAGGCTCTGCCGATATTCTTATCGTCGATGAAGTTCTGGCTGTAGGAGATTTTCTTTTCCAGCAGAAATGTATTGACAGAATTAAGGGAATGATGGCAAACGGAACCACAGTTCTTTTTGTATCACATAGTATTGAGCAGGTGGAGGAAATTTGTAACAAAGCAGTGTGGATTAAATCCGGCGAGATATTTATGCAGGGTGATGCTAAAGAAGTCTGCAGCGTATATAAACAGTCATAGAAAATAAGTAGCTGAAAGGAAGTTCATTACATGAACCGTAAAATTAAAAAGATAATATTAATAGTATTAATTTTAGTCATTACCTGTACCGCTGCCTTTTTTTATGCCCATGTAAAGCAAAGCTCGGATATAACCGTTATCAGCAAAGAAAAGTTCATAAAGAACGGTGAAAGTATTTCATTTGAGTTCAGGTGTAAAGGTAATAAGTTATATGGTATTTTTACAGATATGGTACCGGATAACAGCGACGAAGGAACACTTTATTACGAGCTTAAGAACAGCTCAGGTGAAATTGTGGTAAATGACAGTATAAGTTTTGGAACAATTAATACAGACGGAAATACAGGCTTTGGATTTAATAAGATGAAATGTGAGAAAGACGGAATTTACACCATTACATTTAAAGCAGAATGTAAGGAGGACAATGGCGTCCTTTTTAAGGAGAATGGTGTGGTGAGATATGAATATATCGGCTTCCGTCTGGAAACAATGATAGTATTTATCTTATGTATTGCTTATCTTGTGGGATTGGCAAAGACATTAAACTGGATATTCAGAAAGTAGGACTAATTAATTATGAAACAGCAGCAGGAACTTGTATATATTTCAGATTATAGATGCCGTCTTGATAATAAGAACAGAATTATAATCAACATAGGAAGTAATGAAAGAATAATGGCGGGGGTAAAGGTTACCGGGACAATAGACGGAAAATCTTTGCCTGTAGACGTAATATACAGAAATACAATACGTTCAAGATTCTGTTACAGAAATATCAATAACAAATTTAACAGGGAATATCAGGTTTGTGCCGATGTTAACAATAATTTTAAAACACTGCAGATTACACTTAAATTTGCAGGCGATAATGAGGGTGTTGTCAAGACAATTACAATACCGGGAAAACGTTTTCGCAAGAATTGTGACAGAATACAGGGCTGCGTGGATGTCTGCAAAAAGACAGATGAAGGCTGTAAGATTGAAGGCTGGGCCGCCGATGCCAAAGAAGTTAAAATCAAGGTTTTATGTGACGGCAAAGAGCTTACAGGGGATTTCAGACGTGTATTCAGACAGGATATAGCAGATTACTATCAGGATGGAGAGACTTCGGTTCCTCTGGGATATACCTTTGATATTATTAATAATAGTAAGGATATAAAAAAAGTCAGGGTTATATATTATACGGATGATCGCGAGTCCGACTTCAAATATAACATTTCCAAATCAGGAAAAAAAAGTATACCGCTTACGGATGTTGTAAACAAAGTGGTCATATATACGCGCAAGTATGGTTTTACCGGTATGTTAAAAAAGGCTTACAGAAAGATAACACACAAGCCTATGATTGATTATAATGAATGGTATAAGGCTCACAAACCCTCAGAGGAGGAATTGAAAGAACAGCGTAAAGTTAAATTTGACTATATGCCAAAGTTTTCCATAATTATTCCGGTATACAGACCTGTTCCAAAGTATTTTACTGATATGATAAAGTCGATAAAACATCAGACGTATTCTAACTGGGAAATCTGTATTGCAGACGGCGGCGGAGAGGGACATACCGTGGATAAGACTCTTTTTGGGCTTGTTAAGGGTGATAAGGTCAGGTATGTTGCAATTTCGGAGAACTTAGGAATTTCCGGAAATACCAATGAAGCCATGAAAATGGCAACAGGTGATTATTTTGTACTTGGCGACCATGACGATGTATTTGAGCCTGATGCACTTTTTGAATGTGCAAGAGCCATTAATTCAAAAGAAAAACCTGATATGATATATTCGGATGAGGACAAAATAACAGAAGACGGCAAAAAGCATTGCGAGCCTTATTTTAAACCGGATTTTAATATTGATTTATTAAGAAACAATAACTATATATGCCATCTTTTCGTATTCTCCAGAGAACTGTCAGAAAAAGTTGGATATTTCAGAAAAGAGTTTGATGGAGCCCAGGATTACGATATGATTCTCAGATGTTCTGAGAAAGCAAAGTGCATAAAGCATATTCCTAAAGTGTTGTACAGCTGGAGAATATATTCCGGTTCAACATCTGCCAATCCTGAAAGCAAGAGATATGCTTTTACTGCGGGTAAGAGAGCCATTGACGAACATTTTAAGCGTATGGGAATAAAGGCTGAGGCAGAGATGAATGAAACGTATCTCGGAATTTACAGATCCAGATATGAGATAACCGGCAATCCTCTTATATCAATACTTATACCTAATAAAGACCATACGGATGACCTTGATAAGTGTATTAAGTCCATCCTTAAACAGAAGTATGAGAATTATGAAATAATAGTAATTGAGAATAACAGCACAGAGGATGCCACTTTTGAATATTACAAGAAGCTTGAAAAAGAATGTAACAAAGTTAAAGTTGTATATTATAAGGATAAGTTTAACTATTCAAAGATTAATAATTTCGGAAGAAAAGAAGCTAAAGGCGGGTATCTTTTATTATTAAATAACGATACGGAAATGATTAACGATGATTGCCTTAATGAGCTTCTTTCATATACAGAGAGAGACGATGTGGGCATTACAGGTGCAAGACTTTTGTATGAAGACAATACAGTACAACATGCAGGTGTTGTAATTGGATACAATGGACTGGCAGGCCATACATTTGTCGGCAACGAACCTGATGATGTAGGATACCGTGCTTATGTAATCCAGGCAAGGGATTACAGTGCGGTTACCGCAGCCTGTCTTATGGTAAAGGCATCTTTATATGACGAAGTCGGCGGATTTGAGGAAGAACTTGAGGTTGCATTTAATGATGTGGATTTCTGCCTCAAAGTAAGGGAAAAAGGATATCTTGTCGTATACAATCCTTATGCAGTGCTTCACCACTATGAGTCAAAAAGCCGTGGATATGAGGATACGCCTGAAAAAAGGAACAGATTTGAAAAGGAAGCATTCTTTACTTACAATAAGTGGGAAAAGATACTTGCAGACGGCGACCCATGCTATAATCCAAATCTTACACTTTCAAATTCAGATTTCTCACTAAGGGAGTAATCCTGTATGTCAAAGATTAACAAAGCAGTAAAGTATATAAAAGAATACGGTTTTGTCAAAACGGCTAAAGCGGTTAAGACAAAGCTGTGTTCAGGTAAGGCTGCAACAGCAAAAAAATTAAAACGTATCATAAAAGACAGCTATGATCACAAAGAATTTGAACAACTTAATACAAGTCTTAAAATAAGCATATTGATGCCTGTATATAATACGGATGTTGATATGCTGAAATGCGTTATGGAATCTGTAATAAACGGAAGCTATGATAATTACGAACTTTGCATATATGACGCAAGTGACGAAAACGGCAGGGATGCTACTAAAATCTGTGAAGATTACGCAGGTAAATTTCCAAAGATTAAATATCTGAAAGGTGATAACTTTGGAATTGCAGAGAATACCAACAGATGTTTTGACATATCGGAGGGCGGATATATTGCCCTGCTTGACCATGATGATGTGCTTCACAGGGACGCACTTTGTTATGTTGCAATGGAAGCCTGTAAAGGTGCGGATTTCATATATACGGATGAAGTAACTTTTTCCGGAAAAATAACCAATGTCATAAGTTCCGACTTTAAGCCGGATTATTCGCCTTATATGTTAAGGTGCAATAATTATATCTGTCATTTTGTATGTTTCAGCCGTGAGCTGTTTGTAAGTTGCGGTAAATTTAATAAAAAATATGACGGAAGCCAGGATCATGAACTTTTTTTAAGGCTTACGGATAGAGCGAAAAAAGTATGTCATATTCCTAAGATTTTATATTTCTGGAGAGTGCATAAAGGCTCAGTATCGGACAGCATTGAGGCAAAAGAATATGCAATAACCGCAGGAATTAATGGTGTCAGGGATTTCCTTGCCTCAAAAAACATTGATGCGGAAGTGGAATCTTCAGAGATATACCCTACAATATATAGAATCCATTATAAAATTACAGACGAAAAAGTGTCTGTGATAATATTAAATCATAATCACTATGAAGATTTAAAAAGATGCCTGGAATCAATTTATCGCAGTACCTATAAGAATTACGAGATTATAATTCTTGAAAATAACAGTAACGATCAGGTATTGTCAGACTACTATGCAGAGCTTTCACAAAAAGAAAATATTAAAATTATAACCTTGAATGAGCCATTTAATTATTCAAGATTTAACAATATTGCAGCAGGATATGCTGCCGGTACACAGCTTTTGTTTCTTAACAATGATATAGAAGCCGTATCGGAAAACTGGATTCAGGAAATGCTTATGTACAGCCAGAGAAATGATGTGGGGGCGGTGGGAGCACAGCTCAGATATCCGGATAAGACATTACAGCATTGCTATCTGATTACCGGAGCAGGACCTCATAAAGTGGCAATCCATGCAGGACTGGGACTCTTTGAGGGCGACTACGGATATCTTGACAGAATCGGTTTCGTAAGGGATGTAAGCGCCGTAACGGGGGCGTGCCTTATGGTAAAAAAGGATATTTTTGATAAAATCGGAGGTTTTGACGAAAAACTTTCTGTGGCATATAATGATGTGGACATATGTCTCAAGATAAGAAATGAAGGATATGGAATAATCTATACTCCGTATGCGAGGCTGATTCACTATGAATCAGGCACAAGAGGCAGGGATAGCAAAGACAGTAACCGCAGACGCCTTGATGCGGAGGCAGAATATATAAAGAACAAGTGGAAAGATAAACTTATTGACAGATATTATAATGCTAATTTTTCCACAGACAGGGAGGGCATGTTGAGATGAATATTTTCACAAAAACAAAATCATATCTTAAAAGATACGGCGCTTTGAACCTAATAAGAAAAGTTATGGAAAAAGCTTCCAGAGGATTTGATATTTCAGAGGAATTCACCTGTGAAAATTTAACTGACGAAGAACTTTTAAAACAACGCAATTATAAATTTTCACACAGCCCTGTCATTAGCATTGTCATGCCGGTGTATAATCCGGATGACAGGTATTTCAGGCAGACACTTAATTCAATTAAAAACCAGTCATACGAAAACTGGCAGTTATGTATAGGCGATGCCGGTAACAACAAGAAAAATAAAATTCTCGAAGAGGTTTTCGGAAATGATGACAGGGTAAAATATCTTGACATACCCGTAAATTACGGAATTTCGGGAAACTCCAATAAGGCACTTGAACTGGCTACAGGCGAGTATATAGGTTTAATGGACCATGATGATATTCTGACATCAGATGCCCTTTTTATGATTGTATCCAAATTAAACGAAGGATATGACATTGTATATACCGATGAAGATAAGACGGACGAGAATTTAAACAGGTATTTTTCTGTATATAGAAAGCCGGATTTCAATCTTAATCTTTTTCTTTCCAATAATTATATGTGCCATTTTACAGTTATCAGTAAAAAGATAATTTCAGAAGCCGGGAATTTCAGAAGTGAATATGACGGTGCACAGGATTATGATTTGTTTTTAAGATGTATTGAAAAAACAGACAGAATAGGTCACGTTAATAAGGTGTTGTATCATTGGAGAACCGTGGGCGGTTCGACATCAGGCAATCCTTTTAACAAAGAATATGCTTTTGATGCAGGCAAAAGAGCCCTTCAGGATTATATATTAAGAAATAATATAAAAGGTGTAAAAGTTGCACAGATGGAAGACCCCGGATATTACAGGATAAGGTGTGGAAGAAAAGGAAAACTTTCTTTATCCATGGTGGTTGACGGCACTATTACCAATGACGGCAGCGATTATTATCTTGTGCTTGATGAAAATATGAAAATAAGCAGTTCTGATATAGATAAGATGTTAAAGAGGGCATATTTTACCGGTGCCGATATAGTTGTTCCTAAGATAATAAGAAACGGAAGATACGAGTATAACGGCAGGGCATATACAGGAAATGGATATACACCATCCCTTAAAGGAAAAAGAGAGTGGTACAAGGGACAGTCAAATCTTGGCATACTTAATATGGATGTTAATATTGTTCCGGCGAAAGGTATTCTTATAAGAAAAAAACTGTACGATAAATACATTAATCATAAGGGCAGATATATCTGTAACCTTAAAGGCAGTTTTAAAGGCGTAAAAATGGTATATGCACCGGAATCAGTAATTTCAAAATAGAGGAAAATATGAAAAAAGTAACAATAGTAATACCTAATTACAACGGAGAAAAGTATATTGATGAGTGCTTCAGTGCATTAACAAAACAGTCATATAAGGATTTTGATGTGATTCTGGCAGACAATGGTTCTGAAGATAACAGCATTAGTAAAGCCTGTCAATATAAAGATAAATTGGATTTGAAGATAAAAAAACTTAATTGTAATTATGGTTTTGCAAAAGCTGTAAATGAAGGAATCCGTCAATCCCAGGCCGAATATGTGATTTTGCTTAATAATGACACCCATGCAGGCAGACATTTTGTCGAAAATCTTTTAAAAGCAATTGAGATGGAAAAAGATGTTTTTGCGGCACAGGCACTTATGCTTCAATATAATTCTCCTGAATTAGTTGATAGTGCCGGTGATTATTTTTGCGGATTAGGAGTAGCTTTCTCTGCAGGAAAAGATAAAAAAGCATCATTATATAAGAAAAAGAAAGATATTTTTTCAGCATGCGCAGGGGCTGCCATATACAGACGTAAAATTTTTGAGGAAATCGGATATTTTGAAGAAGAATTTTTTGCTTACCTGGAAGATGTGGATATATGCTATCGGGCAAAACTTTTTGGCTACCGTAATATTTTTGTGCCGGATGCAAAAGTGCTGCATGTGGGAAGTGCTTCCAGCGGGTCAAGATATAATGAATTCAAGGTGAGTCTTGCAGCAAGGAATTCCATGCTTCTTATGTATAAGAATTTTGCACCATGGCAGTGGGCTGTTAATTTTATACCGGTTCTGGCAGGAATTACGATTAAAGCTGTTTTTTTTACTAAAAAGAAATTGCTTAAGGCATATCTTGGCGGCATTGTGTCTTCCTTTAAGAAAATGGGATGTATGGAAAAAACACATTCTGACAGCAGAAGACTTGAATACAAAAAGGTTGAGAAAGAACTTCTATTTAATATATTAGTCAGGAGTGGAATTAAGGAATGAAGGTAAAAGAATTTATAAAAAAATATCATCTGATTGCATATCTTATTATGATAATCCTGATTTTTACTGTCGGAATGGCTGTAAAATGGTACAGATATAATGAATTTGTGGGACATGGACCGGCTATTGGATATGCGTATAAGTATTTCAATCTTATACTTGGGTATATTCTGGTGGCTGCAACCATACTTTTTTATCTTCTTGTTATAAGAAAAACAGAAATGTCAAAAGCTTTTTTGGCGGCTTCAATCCTTATGGGAACTTTGTTTATACTGCTTATGCCACCTGACACACCGGCAGATGAAGATAAACATATGTTTGCCGTTACAGAGTTTTCTAATTCAATTATGGGAATTGAAGATGACGATACACCTTATCATGCTTCATACAGGGAATGTGACGCAAATAGCGGATTCAGCCGTTCTATCTCAATTAGCAATTACATACTTATGGGACAGAAGTTATTTGAACGACCTTCAAGATCAGATTATGTGTCATATGAAGTTGAACATTTCAATTATGCAAAATCGACATTTATTTTTTATCTGCCGGCAATTATCGGTATGATAATAAGTAAACTTATAGGACTTGGAACGGTAATGATGTATTTTCTGTCAAGATTCCTTATGCTTGCCGTTTATTCTGTAATCGGATATTTTGCAATCAGAAAAATTCCAACGGGAAAAGCACTTCTTGCAGCAATAATGCTTTTACCTACAGGTTTAAGCCGTGCGGCCTGCGTTTCCCAGGACGGACTTTTACATGCGGTTATTTTCTTATTTATGGCTTATGTTTTTTATTTTGCTTTTTCAGGAAACAAAATGAAAGTAAAAGAAGTCATTGTTACAATAGTTGCAGGGGGATTGCTTGTAACAGGCAAGGGTGGGGCATATGTTCCTTTACTTTTATTGCTTTTCCTTATTCCCAGAGAAAACTTTGGGGAAAAAATCAAATATCCTGTTGTCGTTGGAATGGCAGTTTTTATTACAATAATAGTTTTCCTGACCTCCAATCCAAGTCTTTTTACGGACCTTGTCGGTTCCGGAAAGGGAACAGAGGATGAACTTATTTGGAGTGATGAACCAAGTTATACGCTTAAGAACCTTATTTGCAATCCGGGACACAGTGCAAAGATGCTTTTGGGGACTTTCGTGGGATTCTTTGGAACATTTTTCGGAGATATGATTTCAGGTGGCTTTGGATGGCTCCAGATAAGCTCGTCGCCGGTAATTGTATCCTGTTGTTTTGCAATTTTACTGGGACTTGCACTTAGTGAAAGCAACCAGACAATTGTTATGAGCAAAAAACAAAGAATTATTACAGGAGTGGCAGTAATCGGTGCAATCGGTCTTGTTATTTTATCAATGTGGATTTTCTGGACACCAATAAGTTATCAGTATATTGCGGGAGTCCAGGGCCGATACTTTATTGTAACAATGCTCCCGGTATTTATGATGTTTAGAAATAACAGATTATCGTTAAAAAATGATTTAGGCAATAAAGGAATTATTGCTATCTGCGTCCTGGTTGTTTTTGCCGTATTTGAAATATGGACAAGGATTGCAGGTTAAATTTTTAACAAAAATGATGACAATCAGACAAATTAGTGGTATTATATCAAAGGTATAAAAGGGCAGAATAGTTCTTTTACATATTTATGAAAGGATTGAAAGTTTTATGTCATATCAGGAAGTATACAAACAGTGGTGTACAGATCCATATTTTTCAGAGGAGACAAGAGCGGAGCTTAAGTCTATCGAAGGCAATGAAAAGGAGATTGAGGATCGTTTCTATAAGAATCTTGAATTTGGAACAGCCGGTTTAAGAGGTGTAATAGGTAACGGAACTAACAGGATGAATATATATACTGTTAGAAGAGCATCACAGGGACTTGCCAATTTTATTATTAAGGAAAATGGACAGTCTAAGGGAGTAGCTATTGCTTATGACTCAAGACATATGTCACCGGAATTCTGTGACGAGGCTGCACTCTGTCTTAATGCCAATGGTATTAAAGCATATGTTTTTCCATCATTAAGACCAACACCGGAATTATCATTTGCCGTAAGACATCTGGGATGTATTGCAGGTATTGTTATTACAGCCAGCCATAATCCATCAGAATATAACGGATATAAAGTATATTGGGAAGACGGTGCACAGATTACGGCACCTAAAGATTCACTGATTATAAATGAAGTAAACAGCATAACGGATTTTGGAACACTTAAGACAATGGATAAGGACGAAGCAATTAAAGCAGGTCTTTACAATGTGGTTGCGGATGAAGTTGATGATGCATATATAGCAGAACTTAAGAAGCAGGTAATTAACCCCGATGTTGTTAAGGAGATGGGTGACAAGCTTGTTGCCGTATACACTCCTCTTCATGGTACAGGTAATATTCCTGCAAGAAGAGTTCTTAAAGAAATCGGACTTAATAAGGTATATGTTGTACCTGAACAGGAACTCCCTGACGGAGATTTTCCAACGGTCGGATATCCTAACCCTGAAGACCCTAAGGCATTTGAACTTGCACTTAAGTTAGCAGATGAAGTTAATGCAGATGTTGTTCTTGCAACAGACCCTGATGCAGACAGACTCGGTGTATATGCCAAGGATTCAGCAACAGGCAAGTACATGTCATTTACAGGTAATATGTCAGGTATGCTTATTGCCGAATATATTCTTTCTGAAAAGAAAGCAAAAGGAATTCTTCCTAAGAACGGCGCTCTTATTAAGACAATTGTTACAACCAACCTTGCTGATGTTGTAGCTAAGGAATATAATGTTAAGCTTATTGAGGTGTTAACGGGATTTAAGTATATCGGCGAACAGATTAAGTTATTTGAACAGAATCATTCGTATGAATATGTATTTGGTTTTGAAGAGAGCTACGGCTGTCTCGTAGGTACACATGCAAGGGATAAGGATGCAATTGTTGCGGTTATGATGCTTTGCGAAGCTGCCGCATACTATAAGAAGCATGGACTTACACTTTGGGATCAGATGCTTAGAATATATGAGAAGTACGGCTACTTCAAAGAGACCCTTGTATCAATTACCAAGAAGGGTAAGGAAGGTCTTGCTGAGATTCAGGGTATGCTTGATAAATTAAGAAGCAATCCACCTAAGGAAATCGGCGGATATAAAGTTCTTGCGACAAGGGATTACAACAACAATACAGTAACTAAGGCTGATGGAACCGTTACAGAAACAGGACTTCCTAAATCTAACGTATTGTATTTTGACCTTGAGGATAACGCATGGTGTTGTGCGAGACCTTCGGGAACAGAGC
>OLOQ01002882.1_pt1 | contig 13250 bp, 9 predicted proteins | sample 1673101 | NCBI WGS metagenome assembly OLOQ01 (sample SAMEA3136754, study PRJEB25190) | human gut metagenome | biome: human gut; feature: human-associated habitat; material: faeces | place: Austria | collected 2013 | reverse complement strand
TGTTAGGCGCGCCGCCAGCGTTCGTCCTGAGCCAGGATCAAACTCTTTATAAATGATATTTATCACTTAAAAGTGTTAAATCTTGTTTCGCTCAGCACGCAATCGCTTGCGTCCTGTGTGAATTACTTTGTTTGGAATTGTTTAACGTGTTTTTCCAACACGAAAATAGGTTCCGTTACAAGTTTTTCGATATTGTTCAATTTTCAAGGTCCTGTGCGCCTCAGCCTTGCGGCTGACGACTTGATTATTTTACCACAGAAGCGGTTTTTTGTCAAGCACTTTTTTGAGAAGCTTTTGAACTTTTCTGAACTTGGAGCGCTTCAGGTTTCTCGGTATCAGCCGGAACTTTTCAGCGTCTATTGGTTCTTTTCAAGGGCTTCCTGCTGAGCTTTCAGAAGTCATTCTTTTGTCTCAGCGCTTGGCGCTCAAGTATAATACCACACCTCCCGCCTTCTGTCAACACTTTTCGGCAAGTTTTTTCCTGTTTTTTCAAATTCTTTTTTCTCCGGGATCTGTCAGGCCGGTTTTTCAACCATTCCGTTCGTAGAAACCGGCAGACGCAAACGCCGGAGCTGCCTTCGTCAGCTCCGGCCCCCCTGGGGCAGACCTTGCAGTTTGCTTCCGGCTGCGCTATTATTATATATACATTATACTGCGCTGCAAAGGAGGCCCCTTTTCATGATCCTCACCGTCAACATCGGCAACACCCATATCACTGTGGGCGGCTACGACCACGACACACTCCGGTTCTGCGGTCGGCTGCATTCTGACCCGGCCGCCACCATCGACGAATACGCCATCCGGCTGGTCAATCTGCTTTCGCTGCACGGCGCATCCCCGGATCAGATCGAGGGCGGCATTCTGGGCAGTGTGGTGCCGGTGCTGAGCGGCCGGGTGCTGGCGGCCTTGCGCATCCTGTGCAGTGCGCGCATCCTGACCGTGGGGCCGGGGCTGAAGAGCGGCATCAAGCTGCGGCTGGACAATCCTGCCCAACTGGGTGCCGAACTGTTGTGCGGTGCCGTTGCCGCTCTGGCAGAGAGTGCCGGGCCACTGGTGGTCATTTCGGCCGACACTGCCATCTCCATGATGGCAGTCAACGAGAAGCAGGAGCTGGTGGGCGGCGTGATCCTGCCCGGGCCGCAGCTTTCTTTGGAGACGCTGGTGAAGAATACCGCCCAGCTGCCCCAGATCGACCTGGCTGCCGGCACTCCGGCCTCCATCCTGGGCAAAAGCACCTCTGCCTGCCTGCAGAACGGCTTTGTACTGGGCACCGCCAGCCAGCTGGACGGTCTGGCCGCGCGGTTCTGCGCCGAGCTTAGCCCGCAGACTGCCTTTTACGCCACCGGCAACCTGCCCCGTGCCATCCGGGACGCCTGCCGCACCCCCATCCGCTACCGCGAGACTCTGATCACAGATGGCCTGTACCGCATCTGGCAGAAAAACCGCAAAGGATAAAATGGATCGCTCGCCCCGCTTCGCAGGGCCGTGCTGTTCGAATCCTCCCGGATCGCACCCGCAGCAGCTTCTTACGGCTTTCCGGGCAGAGCACAGCCTGTTGGTAGACATTCCTACCGGTTGGGAACCGCGCACTGAGCAACAGCCCACTGGGCTGATTGCTCACCCTGCTGCGCAGGGCCGTGCTGTTCGAATCCTCCCGGTCGCGCAAAAAAAGAAAAGCCCAGGCACAATGTGCCTGGGCTTTTCTTGGTGCGACCGGGAGGATTCGAACCTCTGGCCTTCCGGGTCGGAGCCGAACGCTCTATCCAGCTGAGCTACGATCGCTTATGTATGAAAAACGCCGTTACAGCGTATTTCAATCTTGTAAAGTAGTCAATTTCCAATAGTGGTCAATTCGTGGTCTGACTACCGTTGACCACCGCGTTTTTGCAAGTGCAAACAACGCTGTATCGAGCAAAAACGAGCCTAAAACCTGCGATGTCGCAGTTGTCGGAGAACTACGACAGAGGTGTGTATACCGACGTTAAAACGTGATTTTTGTTGATTCTGCACAGTTGCCGCCAAAATAAGGAAAAGCCCGTTGTTGGTTGTCACAACAGGCTTTTCTGGTATTTTACAGTGTTGCTGCACAGTAGTGGTCAAATGGTGGTCAAAATTGAATCGTTGATTTCAGTAAGACTAGCCAGTAGTCGTTCATCAAGCATTTTTCGTACTGGTGCTGGAAGGTCATTCAAGGTAACAGATTTGTCCATAAACATTGCTAAATATAGCAAAGCGCCGAACGACAGCCTGTCATTCGGCGCTTATAGTTTAAAATGCGTGTTTTATGCTGGCCGTCAGCCTCGATGCCCTGCCAGGTATCATAAAGTCGCCGGAATGTTAAGTCCCCGGCGTGGACTCACCGTATCTCCCGGGTGTGGGCTCGATGCCCTGCCGAGCATCATAAAGTGTTGGTAATTAACCTCCCCAACCGGAGTACAGCTTTAACGTGCCGCTGCACGGAACCTTTGTGATTCACTACTATTATACGCAACGGAATAGTTGTTGGCAACTGTTTTGACGTAATAAGTTTGAAAACTTTTTGTGAAATGCCAATGCTGCAGGATGAAAAATTTCCGCCCCATTGATTTCCCGTTTATCAAATGATATGATAAAAATAAAAACACCACGGGGAAGGAGGATACCAAGATGGCGCAGATTGCGATTGTGGAGGATGAATCAGAACCGCGCCAGCTGCTGCAAAACTGCTTGGCGCTGTACAGTACGGAAACCAATGCGAAGCTGGAAATCAAAAATTTTACATCCGGCGAAGAATTTTTGAAATCCGACACGACAGACTTTGACATTGTGTTTATGGACATCGATATGCCGGGGCTGAACGGCATCGAAACCAGCCGGGAAATGCGCAAGACCAACACAAAGACCGTGCTGCTGTTTGTGACAAACTTGGCGCAATATGCGATTGCGGGGTATGAAGTAAACGCGTTGGACTACATATTGAAGCCGGTGAATTACTATTCTTTCAAGCTCAAAATTCAAAAAGCACTGGAAGCGGCCCGCCATACCCATGGGGCGATGCTTACGGTATCCAGCAACGAAGGCGGCACCCGCTATGTGCGTGCAACGGATATTTTATATATTGAGGTTCAGAATCACGATTTGCATTACCACACCTTGTACGGTACGCTATGCGCCACCGGAACCTTGAAAACCATTGAAAAACAGCTGGAGCCGGAGGGCTTTTTCCGCTGCAATTACTGCTATCTGGTCAACATGAACCATGTGCGCTTTTTGGATGGTAGCACGGTAAAAGTTGGCGACGAGGGGTTGCAAATTAGCCGCAACCGCCGCAAGGAGTTTTTACAGCGTTTGACACAATTCTACGGCAGGGGAGGACGGTAAAATGGAATCACCTTTATATCGGGTCATGTTTGAGTGGGAAATTCTGCTGATTGGTTTTATCGTTACAGCAAAATTTCCAAAGCGCTCGCACTTCTGGCTGCGGGTCGCGGCGGCGGTGGGGCTGTGTTCAGCCTTTGGCTATGCGTGGTCTATGCTGTTTTTTACACGGTTTGAACCGTTGGCTGTAGATTTGATGGTTTCGCTGGTAAATTATCTCTGCGCTTTTGCGGTGGCGGTATGCGGTATCTGCGCTTGTGTACAGCTGCAGGGGTGGGCATCCCTGTATGTAAGTACGGCGTTCTGGTTCACCCAGCAGGCAAGCAACATGATCAATCAAACGATTGGCGAGCTTCTGCCGGGTGGCTCTTGGGTGCGGCATATGCTGTGTACAGTCATTACGGCGCTGGTGGTTTACGCGCTGTTTATGCGGAAGGTGAATCTGGAGGTGCTTGCTCGGATTCGGCTGCAAAATGCGGTCCCTGTCTGGCTGCTTATGTGCTTGGCCTGCGTTATGCTGAACAGCTATGCTTCCTACACCTTACAGGATACGACCGCGTACAGCTACGCTGTGCTGCTGATTGACTTGCTGGGGCTTTTGTACCAGAACAGTGTGTATCGTATGGCAGGTCTGGAACGTGAAAACGAGGCCACCCGCCTGTTGCTGGCACAAAGCCGCAAGCAATACCAGATATCCAAGGAAAACATGGAGCAGGTGAACATCAAATGCCATGACCTGCGCCACCAGATCCGGAGATTCCGCGGGGAAGGCCGCATTGATGAGTCTGTTTTACAGGATATGGAGCAGGCCGTGGATGCCTACGATACGACAGTGAAAACAGGGAACTCGGCGCTGGATGTCCTGCTGACGGAAAAAAGCCTGATGTGCCGCAGCAAAAAGATTGGATTTACCTGCATGGCGGACGGTCGGGATTTGACCTATATGGAACCAGCCGACCTGTACGCACTGTTTGGTAATGCATTGGATAATGCCATTGAGGCCACGGAGCAGCTAGCCAATCCCGAGCAAAAGCAAATTGTGCTTACCATCCATCGTGTGGGTGAGTATTGCTCGGTGCATCTGCAAAACTATACGGCGGAAACGCTGCAGCTGCAAAACGGCCTGCCTGTTACCCACAAACCCGACACACAAAACCACGGTTTCGGTGCCCGCAGTATGCAGCTGCTGGTAGAAAAATATAACGGCGAATTGAGCTTTGAGCAGAAAAACGATGTGGTAAATCTGTATATGTTGCTGCCCGCCCACGCCGCCGAATGACAACTTACGAAGTATCAAGAACACCTTATGCAGGAGTCATTGACTCCTGCATATTTTTTTGGTAAATAAATGTCAGAAACAGATTTTTAGTGAAGATAACTAAAAACATTTAGAGTTCTTTCAAAAAAACGGTTTGCGGTCACAAAGGTACAAACGGCTGGCAGAGCAAATAAGGAAAAGCAGTCCGGAATGTCTCTTCCCCTCACTCAGCCATCCGGTACATGATATACCCACAAGGAGGAATAAGCATAATGAAAAAATCCACTGCGGTTTATCGCGGACTTGCCGGTACAACAGCATTCCTAATGCTGGTCAGTATGTCCGCTATTAACCTTACCTTCCAGTATGATGCCATTATCAACAAGGCTATGGGCATCAACACATCCTATGTGGCAGCAGGCAGCAATGCCAATGCCAACATCTACTACCCCAATGACTATGGCTACGACCAGAGCGCACTGGTCGATGTCAATATAGACTCGGCCTCTTTCAATGTGGAAATGGCCGAGGAGAGCATCGTCCTGCTGCGCAACCAGAACGACGCCCTTCCCTTGAACAGCACCGACCGCATTACTATTTTTGGCTCTGCATCGGTCAACTCCAGCATTTTTAAATCCACCTCGCCGGATTATCTGGACTACGTCAGTTTTGTCAAAGCAATGGAAAACAGCTTTGGCGCAGACAATGTCAATGAGGTTTTGTGCAATGGCATTTACGCCAACATGAAGGAACAAACCAGCGTCTCCAACGTGGCAGAAGCTACGGTGGCGGACATTCAGGCGAGTGAGTCCACATGGCAGAACGATTACAACGACGCTGCAGTTGTGGTTCTGGGCCGTACCGCCAGCGAGGGCAACGATGTGCATATGTACTCTGACACGGATACCTATGAAGATGGCTCGCCCCGCCGGATGCTGGACCTTTCCACCAACGAGGAAGCCATGATGGCTTACTTGAAGGAGCAGAAGGACGCGGGCGTCTTTAAAAAGATTGTTGTGGTCATTGCCAGCGATTGGCAGATGGAACTGGGCTTCCTGCAGGAATATGATGTGGACGCCTGTGTGCTGGCCGGACAGCTTGGCTCCTTCGGCTGCACAGCCCTTGGCAACGTTCTGACTGGTGCGGCCAACCCCTCCGGCCGTACTGCCGATACTTACGCGGCCAACTCGGTATCCTCCCCGGCGACCACCTATGCCGGGTATGAGAATACCCAGAAGTGGTCCAACTATGAGGAAGTCAATGAGCTGAACCCGCTGGTCAATGACAGCGACGGCGGCACGATTGACTACTATGTTCTGTATGCCGAGGGCATCTATGTGGGCTACAAATATTACGAGACCCGCTATGAGGATATCATCATGGGCAACGGCAACGCAGCTTCGGCTGTGGGTGCTACCACCGGCGACAGCTGGAACTACAGCGATGAGATGGTATATCCCTTCGGCTATGGCCTGTCTTACACGGACTTCACCCAGACGTTGGATGGCGTTACCTATGATGCCGATACGGATACTTACACCGTGAAAGTCACAGTCACCAATAACGGCAGCGTGGCAGGCAAGGACGTCGTGGAGGTTTATGCGCAGACCCCCTACGGCGACTATGAGAAGCAGAACCTTGTCGAGAAGGCATCCGTAGACTTGGTTGGCTACGAAAAGACCGATGTCATCGAGCCGGGCGCAAGCCAGACGGTGGAAGTTCCCGTGGAAGGGTACTTCCTTGCCAGCTACGATGATAATAACGCAAAAACGTACATTCTGAGCGCGGGCGACTACTACCTGACCGTTGGTGACGATGCGCACGACGCCATCAACAATATTCTGGCGGCAAAGGGTTATACAACCGCAGACGGCATGACTGCCGACGGTGATGCTGCCAAGACCTATACTTGGAGTCAAGCAGAGCTGGACACCACGACCTACGCGACCAGCCACTATACGGATGCAACGGTTACGAACCTATTCGATGAAGCTGACATCAACAGCTACGGCTACGACTTTACATACCTGACCCGCAGCGATTGGGAAGGCACCTACCCGGAGCAGGCCAACAACTACGAAGCTACCGCAGACGTCATCAGTGACCTTTCCAACTACGATTACGAGACCCCGGCGGATGCCCCCAGTGTGGATGATTTCACCCAGAATACCGACAACGGCCTGACACTGGTGGATATGATTGGCCTTGACTACGACGACCCCCAGTGGGAGACCTTCTTGGACGAGTTCAGCATTGAGGAAATGGCGAATCTGATTACCGACAACCTGTCCACGCAGGTCACGGCGCGGCTGAACGTTCCCGGCAACTCCCACGTGGATGACGAGAACATGGCGGGCGGTCAGTACAACTGGCTGAGCCATGCAACTCAGACCCGCGCGTGGAACAAAGAACTGGACAAGACCCGCGGCTACTATATGGGCTTGATTGCACAGCTGAACGGCTATGATGAAATCTGGGCCGGTGCTGCCAACCTGCACCGCACGCCGTTTAACGGCCGTGCCGCCCAGTATTATTCCGAGGATGCAACCCTGAGCTATTGGACCTGCTACGCAGAATCCAGCGGCATGACCGGAACCGGTGCCGTTATGTGCATCAAGCACTTTGCCGCCAACGATCAGGAAACCAACCGTACCGGCCTGAGCGTCTTCATGACCGAGCAGACCCTGCGCGAAATTTATCTACGCGCCTTTGAGGGCGGCTTTGCAGGCGGTGCCCAGAGTACCATGTGTTCCCTTGGCCGTATCGGCACTCGTTTGGCCAAAAACTACTACGCACTGCTGACGGATTTGCTGCGCGGTGAATGGGGCTTTGAAGGCCACGTCACCAGTGACGGTTACTGCACGCAGAACTACTTCCAGAACACCTACGAAGAACTGACTGCCGGCATGGATTACTCCTGCATTGATACCAGCGGCGTGAATGCAGCCAAGATGATTGAAGGCATCAACGGCGGCGACGGCTACCTGCTGCAAATCCTGCGCCAGTCCGCACACCGCAACCTGTATGTTATGGCTACGACCTCCCGCATGAACGGTTTGGGCGAGGGTGGCAGCACCGTCGTAACGATTCTGCCCGGCTGGGAAAAGGCGCTGATTGTCGTCAATATTGTCACTGGCCTTGCCTTTGTGGTCTTTGTTGTGCTGGGCGTTGTCACCTTTGTTGTGAAGAAGCAGAAGAAGGAGGGCGCAAAACAATGAAAAACTTGAAGAGTCAGATAAAGCAGTCTGGCGTCAGCGGAAAGCTGGCCTTGGCTGCGGCCGTGCTGGGCGTAATTTCTCTGGTTGCCTTTTTGATTTACGGCGCGGTTTACTCCATGTATGCCGATATCGGTGTGGCGCTGTTCCTGCTGCTGGGCGCGGCCTGCCAGATTGGGTACGCGCTGTGGCAGCATCCGGCGTCGGAGCTGCTGCCGCTGGTTGGTATGATTTGCACCAGTGTGGGCATGAACTTGTTTTTCTTGAACAGCTACACTGTGTGGGCAGACTGGTACGGCAATTTTAATATGTACGGCAGCCAAGGCGGCGTTGCCCCTGTCATCGCCATTTCGGTTCTTACGCTGCTTACAATTCTGCTGGGGTTAGCCGCCTGCTTTACCCGCAAGGGCGCAAAGGAGGGCAAATAAGATGAAACGGACAAAAGAAATCTCTGCTGCGATGGCGGCCGCGCTGTGCGGTACGCTGCTCACGGGCTGCGCCTCTACCATGAGCAGCAACAGCAGCGTGTATATGACCCAGATGAGCCAGAAAATGAACATCTGGAAAAACAGTATCAGCGCACCGGCGCAGGCAGATTCTTCGGCGGCTTCTTCCTCAGAGGAAGTGGATGACGGTACAGCCCGCGTAGCAACCCCTGCAAACTGGACTGTAAATGAAAGCGGCGAATATAGCTTTGACGGAGTGGAAGATGCCGCCTACTACATCATTTACTTGTACGACAAAAATGACACAAGCGGTTCCTTTGCTTACATGAGCACCAATATCGAAGATGACGGGAGTGCTGCCTATACAGGCAAGCTGTCGGATTTGTTTGGCTACGCCTATGGCCTGTATGATGCCGAGGTTGTTGCCTACCCCGAAGTGGGTGTGACCGACGTGAAGAAATCGAAAGCAGCTGAATGCGACTTCTCCGTTACCGGCGAGGTTCCCGACGCCAGCGTAGGCTACCTGTGGGATGGCTTTACCAATACCTTTGGCGTAGAACTGCTAAATTTTGAAGAGTACGCAGCGTCTTCCTTCCCCACAGAGGTCAAGGTCACGCTGACGAACCAGAGCGACAGCGCGGACGTTGTAACCTTGGATATTCAGAATGTCTCCATTGATGACAACGTGTTCAGCGCCGAAACACAGGATGTTACGCTGGGTGCTATCTATGCGGTGCAGGCAAGCTTGACTTGGGATAGTGAGGTCGTCACGAATGCCAGCGCTACCGTGGATTTGGGTACGGTGACTACAGCCGAAGGACAGAACGCCATGACGGACGGCTACGGATACCTAAACACTGATGTATATCTGTCGCTGGACTATCCGATGGTCAAGACCGACTTTGACTTGGCAAACGGCGGCTCCGCAGGTACATGGTATTTCTTCGTCAATGCCTTTACGACCAACAAGGGTGTGGCTATCCCCACAACCTTTGTCGATTGCCGCAACTTCCAAGGTGAGATGACCAGCATGGGCGGCGACTACCACGACGGTGAAGATGTAGAGTTTACCGTCACGCCCACGGCTGCCAACAGCGGCGCAGCGTACAGCTATGATTTGACGGTGGCAGGCCCCCGCGATGTGGTCAGCCTGTTTGACGGGTTCTTCTGGAATGATATGCCCGACGGCACCGGCACACTGGATTTGTACAGTGATGGAACCTTCAAGATGGTGATCCTGCCGCCGCAGTCCAATGGCGACAGCGCAGGCCCGATGGGCCCGCGCGGCTTGGCAGGCAGTTCTATCGAAGGCAACTGGACCGATAACGGCGATGGAACAGCGACACTGTCTTACAATCACACCACCGCAGCTTTGACCGAGTAACACGAATGATAGATTGATTCGGATTGCTCCCTCCCTAAATTGGGAGGGAGCAATTTGTTTCAACGGCTAAAAAGGAGATGTGACAATTGGACTTTTCAAGAATGATTGCATCCTTATCCATAGAGGAAAAATGCGCCCTTTTATCAGGCGCAGAGACGTTCAAAACACGAGATATGCCCAAACACGGTATCCCGCAGATGTGGCTGTCGGATGGCCCCCACGGCTTGCGCAAGCAGGCGGGCGAGAGCGACCACTTGGGGCTGAACCCCAGTGTTCCCGCCACCTGCTTCCCCACCGCGTCGGCTGTTGCGAACAGCTGGGATACCGCCTTGGGCGAGGAAATCGGCGCAGCCTTAGGCGAGGAAGCCGCCGCACAGGAAGTGTCGGTGCTGCTGGGACCGGGGCTGAATATGAAGCGCAACCCGCTGTGCGGGCGCAGCTTTGAGTATTTCTCCGAGGACCCGTATCTCGCGGGCAAGCTGGCAGCGGGATATATTCGCGGCATCCAGTCCAAGGGCGTAGCCGCCTGCCCGAAACACTTTGCCGTCAACAGCCAGGAAACGCGGCGTATGGCTTCGGACTCCATCGTGGACGAGCGCACCCTGCGGGAAATTTACCTGACCGGGTTTGAAATCGCCGTCAAAGAGGGGCATCCCCGCAGCATTATGTCGTCGTACAATCTTGTGAACGGTACATACGCCAACGAGAATAAGCACCTGCTCATGGAGATTCTGCGCGGTGAGTGGGGCTTTGACGGCGCGGTCATCACCGACTGGGGCGGAAGCAACGACCACGCGCTGGGTGTGAAGAACGGCTCCACGCTGGAGATGCCCGCGCCCGGCGGGGACAGCGTGCGCGAGCTGCTGGCGGCGGTGGAAAGCGGAAAAATCTCTGAATCCGACATTGACGCCCGCTTGTCCGAATTGCTGCCGCTGGTGTTTGACACCAAGGCTGCGCTGGACGCTGCCCCGCGCGAGTTTGATGCGGCAGCCCATCATGCGCTTGCCCGCCGCGCCGCCGAGGAAAGCCTTGTGCTGCTGAAAAACGAGGGCGCTTTGCTGCCGTTGGCGGCGGGTTCCAAGGTGGCTGTCATCGGCGACTTTGCCAAGAATCCGCGCTATCAGGGCGCAGGCTCCAGTATGGTGAACTCGACACAGGTGGATGTGCTGCTGGATAAGCTGATCGACTCCGAGTTGAACGTCATCGGGTATCAGCAGGGCTTTGACCGCCACGGTAAGCCGGATGCTGCTTTGCAGAAATCCGCCTGCGAACTGGCAGCACAGGCAAATGCAGTGATTTTGTGCATGGGTCTGGATGAAATCGCCGAGAGTGAGGGTCTTGACCGCAGCAGTATGAAGTTGGCGCAGAATCAAGTGGATCTGCTGGAAGCTGTGACGGCAGTCAATCCGAAAATTGTCGTTGTATTGTACAGCGGCAGCGTGGTCGAAACGCCGTGGTTGGATAACTGCAAGGCGCTGCTGTATGCTGCTTTGGGCGGCCAAGCTGGGGCCGGTGCGGTGGCGGACGCCTTAATTGGCAAGGTCAACCCATGCGGCAAGCTAGCCGAAACGTGGCCGCTGACTTATGCCGACGTACCCAGTGCCGCCGACTTCGCCACCCGCCGCAAAACCGTGGAATACCGCGAGGGTCTATACATTGGCTACCGATACTTTACTACCGCAGAAAAGGCGGTGCGTTCCTCGTTCGGTTACGGCCTTAGTTACACGACATTTGAATACAGTGATATGGTCGCCAATGATCGCGGCGTAAGCATTGCGGTGAAAAACACAGGCAGCGTGACCGGCACAGAAATTGTGCAACTGTACGTTTCCAAAAAGAACAGGCAAATCTTCCGACCTGCCAAGGAACTGAAAGGTTTTGCCCGTGTGACACTTGCCCCCGGCGAAAAACAGCGTATTGCCATCATGCTGGACGATAAGGCGTTCCGTTTCTGGAATGTGAAGGCGAACCGGTGGGAAATCGAGGGCGGTGAGTATGAACTGCTCGTGGGCGCAAGCGTTGAGGACATTCGGCTGAAAGAGACTATCATGGTGCATGGAACAGCCACCGTGCATCCGTATGAAGATATGGGTCTGAACTGCTACTATACCGCCGATGTGATGAGTGTCTCTGATTCCGATTTTGAAAAGCTTCTGGGGCATCCCATCCCGGACGGCAAAACAAAAATTGGCCGCAACCTGACCTTGGGCGAATTGAACCACGCCCGCAGTCCGCTGGGGTGGCTCGTCTGGCTGGTACTGACAGTGCTGCTGGATGCCAGCTATAAGCGCGGCAAGCCGGATTTGAACATTCTGTTCCAGTACAATATGCCGCTTCGTGCCTTGGCAAAGATGACAAATGGTACCATCAGTATGGGCATGGTGGACGGCATTGTGATGGAATTGCAGGGCTTCTGGATCATCGGTCTTATTCGAGTGATTTACGAGGTAATCAAGAATGTGGTGTTGAATGTGCAGATGGAAAACCGTCTGCGCAACGGCTGATAGGAGGTACATTATGCAGTTTTGGAATAACTTCGCGGCCAAACACCCTGCTGCCGCCAAGTGGGTGCGCGAGGGCGGTCTGTTCGTCATCGTGTCAAATTTGATTACGGTGTTCAAATATTTGCTGCTGCAATTTCTGCCCGCCGCGTTCAGCGGCCTGCCGGTCGTGGATTTTGGTTGGCCAGGAATTGATGTGACCCTGTTCGGGGAAACGTTCAAATGGAACATCCTCGGCTACGACGCCGCCCATGGTGGTTTGCCGTACTTCTGTGCCTACATGATTGCTATGGTCATCGGTGAGTGCATCAACTTCCCAATCCAACGCAATTTTGTGTTCCGCAGTAAGGGTGACTTAGGCAAGCAAATCGGCTGGTATGTCCTTGCATTCTGCGTCATCACCTGTATCGTCAACTCCATTAACTGCGTATGGGTTGCCGTAGCCAGTCTGCTTGTGCCGGACTTCATCTATAACATCGGCACGACTGTGCTAAACGGCGGCGTGTCTATGGTGATTTTCTTCTTCGTCAATAAAATCATCTTCCCCGAAAGCGGGAAATGATGGAGAAAATATCACTGTATGAACGACGCAGACGACTGATTGCAGTTTTGTATGAGCGTCAGAATGATACCGTAGGAAACCTTGCCTTTGAATTTAATGTGAGTTCCCATACGATTCGGCATGATATTCGGGCGTTAGAATTAGAGTATCCAATCTATACCAAGGTTGGACCAAGCGGTGGAGTATTCGTTCTGGATTCAAGCCGATTGCAGCAGCGATGGCTGACAGCACGCCAGCGGGAACTGCTGATGGGTGTGTGCGGTGCTTTGAATGATGAGCAAGCTCTGCTGATAAAATCCATCATAGGCGGAATGTCACCTTGAATTATGAATGCTGTGTAAACAATTAGCACTTGCCATTGACAGACTGCTAATTGTTGGCGTATATTAAACTTACAGATTTATTCTGTACCAGCACCTTTACAACTGAATATACAGCATAACAGGTACTTTACTTTCCCGGTGGGGCGCATAGCAAGGTCAAGGCAGACCCTAACCCACGGCAGGGAGAGAACATAATGATACTCC
>OLOQ01002874.1_pt1 | contig 13267 bp, 10 predicted proteins | sample 1673101 | NCBI WGS metagenome assembly OLOQ01 (sample SAMEA3136754, study PRJEB25190) | human gut metagenome | biome: human gut; feature: human-associated habitat; material: faeces | place: Austria | collected 2013 | reverse complement strand
TATTTATAGAATGAGGAGAAAATAAATGAGCTTAGATGAAAAACCGGATTTTTCTGAACCAGAACTTTCAGAAGATGATATGAAAAGGCTTTCACAGATGGGGCTTGATAATATTATAGAGCAGGTCACAACAGATACATCATCAGTTGATGATTTGTTTGATGACACGAAGGAAGAAAAAGACAACATTAATAATCAGAATAATAAAGAGAAAGCTGACGAAAAAAAAGCTGATGTCAATATGGCTGTTGATACTGTTGATAATGATGAGACGGCGGCTGACTCAGCAAAAGCATCAAAAAAAGGCAAGAAAAAACAGAAAAAAGAAAAGACAAAGAAAAATAATATTTTTTCTGTTATAAAAAGCGTTTTCTTTGAGAATCTTGATGAAGAAGATGAAGATTTAGATGTTGAAAAAAAAGAAAAGTCGTCTAAACAAAATGTTGTAAAGACAAATAAAACTAAAAAATCTGTTGATGATGTAAGAAAAGATGATGATATCAGACAGTCAGCACCAGAGCCACAGGCAGAGTTACAGCCACATGCAGAACCACAGCCGGAAAATGAAAGTATCATTGAGGAAAACAGGGCAGACATTGCTGATAATATCAATCAAGATGATGAAAATTCTGTAAATAATGATATTTATGATGATACATCGGAAGATAAGACAGAAAAAAATGATTTGCCGGAAGAACCAGACAGAAGCAAAGATGAGAATGTACAGCTTATCAAGGAAATGTATGGTGACAAAGATAATCTTGACGAAAATATTGCACCTAAAAAGGGGCTTATAGCTAAGCTTAAATATCGTATTGCCCAGTTGAAGAAGAAAAATGCTGAAGAGGATAAACTGGAAGAAGAAGCTGAACTTGCAGATATAGAAGAACAGAAGAAGAAAAAAGAAGAAAAACAGGCGGCAGCAGCAGTTAAAAAAGAAAATGCCAAGAAAGAGAAAGAAGTTAAGGCTGCTGAGAAAAAGAAGGCTAAGGATGCAAAAGCAGCTAAGAAAGCTGCAAAACCTAAGAAAGAGAAAAAGCCAAAGCCGGAACCAAAGCCTGGAGATATATTAAAGATAAAACCTAAGAGCATAATGTTATTTATTACACTTGTTGCAAGTGTGATTGTTCTCATTTCACTTCTTAATACAACAGTAAGCTATACAACAGCAATTTCAAAGGCAAAAACAAATCTTGAAAATGGTGATTATTCAAAAGTTTATGAATCATTATCAGGAATGAAATTAAATAAGAGTGATGAGACATTGTACAGACAGGCAACGCTTATAACATATGTTACAAGACAGTATGAATCATATCAGAATTATATGGAAATGGATATGAAAACGGAGGCAATCAATGCACTTGTAAAAGGACTTGCCAGATATGATACATATTATAATGAAGCGAACAGTCTTGGTGTCGGAAACCAGATGAAAGAAGCACGAGCACAGATTATACAGGCTTTTAATGATACATTTAAAATATCTGAATCAGAAGCAGTATCATTAGTTGCTATGTCTGGTAATAATTTTACGCAGTACTATAGAAAAATTGAAGCATACGGAAAGGCAAGATAATAAATGATAGCTATAATCGATTATGACGCGGGCAATTTAAAGAGTGTAGAAAAGGCATTAAAGTATTTAGGTCAGGATGTTATTGTATCAAGAGATTCGAGTGAGATACTTCAGGCTGATAAGGTTATTCTTCCGGGCGTAGGTTCGTTTGGAGATGCAATGAATAACCTTGACCATTTTAATCTTGTTGATACAATAAAAAAAGTAGCCGAAAAGGATACGCCATTTTTAGGAATCTGTCTTGGATTACAGCTTTTATTTGAAAGGAGTGATGAGACACCGGGAGCAGAGGGACTTGGAATTCTTAAAGGAGAGATATTAAGAATTCCACCAAAGGAAGGATTGAAGATTCCTCATATGGGATGGAATTCACTTAATATAAAGCCACAGGCAAGATTGTTTGACGGAATTGCTAATAACTCTTACGTTTATTTTGTACATTCATATTATCTTAAAGCTGAGGATGAAAATATAGTTGCAGCTTCAACTGAATATTCAACACATATTCATGCTTCTGTTGAATCAGGAAATATATTTGCATGTCAGTTCCATCCTGAAAAGAGCAGTGATGTTGGTTTGAGAATTTTGAAGAACTTTGCTTCATTATAATATTAGTAATTATATTGATTGGAGATATAATATATGTTTACAAAGAGAATTATTCCATGTCTGGATTGTAAAAACGGAAGAGTTGTAAAGGGGACTAATTTTGTGGATCTGCGTGATGCAGGAGACCCGGTTGAAGTTGCCCAGATGTATGATAAATCAGGAGCTGATGAACTTGTATTTCTTGATATCACAGCTTCAAGTGACGGAAGAAGTACAACTGTAGATTTGGTAAGAAAGGTTGCTGAAAAGGTATTTATTCCATTTACAGTTGGTGGTGGAATAAGAAGTGTTGATGACTTTAAGGTGCTTTTGAGAGAAGGTGCAGATAAGATTTCAATTAATTCGGCAGCTATTATGAATCCGACACTTATAAGTGAAGCAGCAGACAAGTTTGGAAGCCAGTGTGTTGTGGTTGCAATAGATGCTAAAAAACGCGATAATGGCAGTGGATGGAGTATTTATAAAAACGGTGGCCGTGTTGATATGAATATTGATGCGGTTGAGTGGGCAATGAAAGCTGAAAAGCTTGGTGCCGGCGAGATACTTCTGACAAGTATGGATTGTGATGGAACTAAGGCTGGATATGATATTGAGCTTACAAGAACAATTGCAGAAAATGTATCCATTCCCGTAATTGCCTCAGGCGGAGCAGGTAGTATGGAACATTTTTATGATGCTTTTACTGAAGGAAAAGCAGATGCAGCTTTGGCAGCGTCATTGTTCCATTATAAAGAAATGGAAATAATGGATTTAAAGAAATATCTTGCAAATAGAGATATTCCTATGCGTTTATAGAGGTGTATAAAATATGTCAATGATTAATAATGACTGGCTTGATGCAATAAGCCCGGAATTTTCAAAGGATTATTACAAAAAATTATATACATTTGTAAAGGATGAATATAGTAAAACAATTATATATCCGCCTGCAGAAGATATATTTAATGCGTTTCATTTTACACCTTTAAGTAAAGTGAAAGTGCTGCTTCTTGGACAGGATCCATACCATAATGAAAATCAGGCACATGGGTTAAGTTTTTCTGTACTTCCATCACAGCATGATATTCCACCATCATTGCAGAATATATATAAAGAACTGCATGAGGACTGTGGATGTTATATTCCTAATAACGGATATTTGAAAAAGTGGGCAGACCAGGGCGTTTTGCTATTAAATACTGTACTTACAGTACGTGCACATCAGGCCAATTCGCATCAGGGAAGAGGTTGGGAAAATTTTACAGATGCAGTTATTCAGGCTGTTAATGCACAGGACAGACCTATTGTATACATGCTCTGGGGAAGACCGGCACAAAGTAAAATCCCAATGCTTACTAATCCAAAGCATCTTATACTTACAGCACCTCATCCAAGTCCGCTCTCAGCATACAGAGGTTTTTTTGGCTGTAAACATTTCAGCAAAGCTAATGAATTTTTGAAAGCAAATGGAGCAGAGCCGATTGACTGGCAGATAGAAAATATATAGAAATACGTAATAAAATCCCCTGGATGTCATTAGACACCCGGGGGATTTTTTGAGCGAATTAAACACTCAATATTAGGAGAACAATAATATGAATGAAAACTAGAAAGTTTTATTCATCTGAATCTAATTCGCTGTCTGCTAATGCACCAACAGAAGATACAATTACAACTGTGGCAATAATTGAAACAGCAACACCAATGATTGGACCAATAAATAACATAAACATTGAATAATCAATCCCCTTTACTAAATAAAATAAAGCTACGTTTTAAAAACTAATCTAATAATAACACTACTTAGATTCTTTTGCAAGATTTTTATTTGCGGTTGCAAGCATAAGCTTGATTCTGTTAAGCTGGTTGACTTCTGAAGCACCCGGGTCGTAGTCAACTGCAATGATATTTGACTCAGGGAAAGCAGCACGAAGCTCTTTAATTACGCCCTTACCAACAATATGGTTAGGAAGACATGCAAATGGCTGACAGCATACAATGTTTCCTGCACCATTATGTATGAGTTCAATCATTTCGCCTGTAAGCAGCCATCCTTCACCGGTCTGGTTGCCGAGTGAAACAAGGTCTTTTGCAAGAGCAGCTGTTTCTTGGATACTTGATGGAGCAGTAAAACGCTTGCTTTCTTTTAATGCTTTTGTAGAGCTCTTTCTGAACCATTCAAGAATTTTAATAACTGAATTGTTCAAAAATGCTGATTTCTTTGAAGCACCGAGGTAATCACGCTTGAAGTTTGCATTTTCGGCACAGTAAAGCAGGAATCCCATAAGGTCAGGAACAACAGCTTCAGCACCTTCACTTTCAAGCAGGTCTACAATGTAATTGTTGGCAGAAGGAAGGAATTTTACAAGGATTTCTCCTACAACACCAACTCTAGGTTTCTTAATATCAAGAAGTTCAATATTATCGAAATCTTTTATTATTGCACGGACATTTTTATTGTATTCACGCATAGAAACTTTAGGCTGTGTCAGCTGTTCAATTAATACTTTTTTCCATTTCTCATGGAGAGCATTGACAGAACCTGGCACTTTCTCATATGGACGTGTTCTGTATACAACATTCATAAATACATCACCATAAACAATAGCCATCATTGCTTTTTTGAGCATTTTCAGGTCGTATTTAAAACCTGAGTTGACTTCAAGCCCCTGTGCACTGAGTGATATTACAGGAATATAAGATAATCCAGCTTTTGAAAGTGCTCGTCTGATGAAACCGATATAGTTTGATGCACGGCATCCGCCGCCTGTCTGTGTGATGATAATAGCTGTCTTGCTCAAATCATATTTACCTGAGAGAACAGCATTCATAATCTGTCCGACTACCATAAGAGAAGGGTAGCATGCATCATTATTTACATATTTAAGTCCCATATCAACTGATGACTTATTGTCATTGTCAAGAACTTCAAAATTATATCCGCATGATGAGAGTGCAGGACCAAGCAGGTCAAAATGGATTGGTGACATCTGAGGGCAGAGAATAGTATAATTCTTTCTCATTTCAGGTGTGAATTCTACTCTGTTAAATGCAGCACTTTCAATCTTTCTCTGGTAATGTTTCTTTTCACGTACCTTTAAAGCTGCGATGAGTGAACGTACACGGATTCTTGCAGCACCAAGGTTATTAACTTCGTCAATTTTAAGTACAGTATATATTTTACCGGCCTTTGTAAGGATATCATTTACTGCATCTGTTGTAACAGCATCAAGACCGCATCCGAAAGAATTAAGCTGGATAAGATCGAGGTTATCTTTTGTCTTAACATAGCTTGCAGCTGCATAAAGTCTTGAGTGGTACATCCACTGGTCCATAACGATGAGAGGACGGTCAACTTTACCAAGATGCGAGACTGAATCCTCTGTTAAAACAGCAATGCCATATGAATTGATAAGTTCAGGAATACCATGGTTGATTTCAGGGTCAACGTGATATGGACGACCGGCAAGGACGATACCGCGTTTACCGGTTTCATCAAGGTATTTGATAACTTCTTCACCTTTTTTATGTATGTCTTCCTTTGACTGCATAAGTTCATTCCATGCATCTTTAACAGCTGCTTTTACCTGTGATGACGGAATGTTATTGAATTCTTCAGAAAGACGTTTTTCAAGAATTTCAACATTTTCAAAAGAGAGGAATGGATTTCTGAAATCAATATTTTCAGTTTTTAATTCTTCTACATTATTTTTAATGTTTTCAGCATAAGATGTTACAATCGGACAGTTATAATGATTGTTTGTTTTTTCAATTTCTTTGTGTTCATAAGGAACGCATGGGTAGAAGATAAACTTAACACCCTGTTTAATAAGCCATGTTACATGTCCGTGTGCAAGTTTTGCCGGATAACATTCTGATTCTGATGGTATCGACTCAATACCGAGTTCATAAATCTTTCTGCTTGACTGTGGTGAAAGAACGACGCGATATCCTAATTTTGTAAAAAATGTATACCAGAAAGGATAATTTTCATACATGTTAAGCACACGAGGGATGCCGACAGTTCCCCGCGTTGCAGCATCTTCTGCAAGTGGTTCATAATCAAAAAGTCTGTGAAGCTTGTACTCAAAAAGATTTGGCATTTTTTCAGTTGTTTTTTCTTTTCCAAGTCCGCGTTCACAGCGGTTTCCTGTAATGAAACGTCTTCCGCCAGAGAATTTATTAATTGTAAGGTAGCAGTTGTTGGTACATCCCTTACAACGTGTCATTGTTGTGCTGTATGTAAGCTCGTTAATTTTGTCTATAGAAAGCATTGTAGATTCTGAAATTCCGTCATAACGTTCTCTGGCTATTAATGCGGCACCAAATGCACCCATTATACCTGCAATGTCAGGACGGACTGCCTTTACGCCTGTGATTTTTTCAAAGCTTCTAAGGACAGCATCATTGTAGAATGTACCACCCTGAACAACGATATGTTTTCCAAGGTCACCCGGATCAGAAATTTTGATAACTTTGTAAAGTGCATTTTTGATAACAGAGTATGCAAGTCCGGCAGAAATATCAGCAACTTCTGCACCTTCTTTCTGAGCCTGTTTAACTTTTGAGTTCATGAATACAGTACATCTTGTACCGAGGTCAATAGGATGTTTTGCAAAAAGAGCTTCTTTTGCAAAGTCCTGAACAGAGTAATTAAGTGATTTGGCAAATGTCTCAATGAATGAACCACATCCTGACGAACAGGCCTCATTTAACTGTACTGAATCAACAGTCTGGTTTTTAATCTTGATACATTTCATATCCTGACCGCCGATATCAATGATACAGTCTACTTCAGGGTCAAAAAATGCGGCAGCGTAGAAGTGTGATACTGTCTCGACTTCGCCGTCATCAAGCATAAGTGCTGATTTTATGAGAGCTTCGCCGTATCCTGTAGAACATGACTGTACAATCTTGGCATCTTTAGGGAGCTTTGTATAAATGTCTTTGATGGCACGTATTGTTGTGGCAAGCGGAGAACCATTGTTACTGCTGTAAAATGAGTAGAGGAGTTTACCGTCTTCGCCTACGAGTGCAACTTTTGTGGTTGTAGAACCGGCATCAATACCAAGATAACAGTTGCCACTGTATGATGCGAGGTCAGCAGTAGGAACTTTTGCTTTATTATGTCTTTCTGTAAATGAAGAATAAGCTTCTTTATTTTCAAATAAAGGCTCCATACGTTCAACTTCAAAATCAAGTTTAATCTTGCCCTGAAGACGTTTTATAATGTCTGAAACATCAACACATATATCTTCTTTGTAATTCATTGCAGAACCGATTGCTGCAAAAAGATGAGAATGTTCTGGGGCAATAATCTGGTCAGGACCAAGATTTAATGTACGTATAAAAGCTTCTCTTAACTCTGATAAGAAGTGAAGAGGACCACCTAAAAATGCAACATTGCCACGGATTGGCTTACCACATGCAAGACCTGATATGGTCTGATTAACAACAGCCTGAAAAATAGAAGCTGACAAATCTTCTTTTGTTGCACCTTCGTTGATAAGAGGCTGGATGTCTGATTTTGCGAAAACTCCACATCTTGCAGCGATAGGATATATAGATTTGTAATTTTTTGCATATTCATTAAGACCTGAGGCATCAGTCTGTAAAAGAGAAGCCATCTGGTCAATAAAAGAACCTGTACCGCCGGCACAGATACCATTCATACGCTGGTCAACACCATTAGTGAAATAGATAATCTTGGCATCTTCTCCACCAAGTTCTATTGCAACATCGCACTGCGGAGCTTCAGCCTGAAGAGCAGTGGAAACGGCAACAACTTCCTGCGTAAAAGGAACTTCAAGATGTTTGGCAAGAGTGAGACCGCCTGAACCTGTAATTACAGGGTGGCAGTTAAAATTACCAACAGAAGCTACAGCTTTTTCAAGAAGCGACTGTAATGTTTCCTGTATATTGGCAAAATGACGTTCATAGTCTGAAAAAATCACTGTATTATTGTCATCAATAAGGGCAATTTTAACGGTGGTTGAACCTATATCAATTCCAAGTTTATATGAATTCATAAAAATATCAGGCAAAAAGTGCCTGCCTCCTTAATTATAATTTGTCGAATAATGCGATTCGTTTCATTATATTATGAAAAAAAATAAATTTCAACATTATAACCTTATTTTATTGATTTTACATATTATGGCAATGCAGAATTTTAGAGTTTTAATATATTTTTTATAAAAGAACAGTGATGATTCGTTGACAAAAACAGTTTATATATTTATACTAAATTTAATTAGCACAAAGGCGTTGAAAGGGGCTTGTTTAAAGTATGAAATTCTTTGATAAGTTAGAACGTAGATTTGGTAAATATGCCATACCAAATCTTATGTATTATATTATAGGTATATATCTTGTGGGATTTGTTATAGAATTATTCGCACCTGATGTATATACTTATTATTTTAGTCTTGATGCGGCAAAGGTACTGCATGGTCAGGTATGGAGACTGGTTACGTTTATTTTGCAGCCACCGTCAAGCAGCATTATTTTTATGGTATTTACATTATATTTTTATTATGTAATCGGAACTGTACTTGAGAGAATATGGGGTTCATTTAAGTTTAATGTCTATTATTTCAGCGGAGTAATCCTGCATATTATTGCAGCATTTGTTATTTACTTTATATTTGGCTGGTCATTTAACATGTCAACATATTATATTAATCTTGCACTGTTTCTAGCATTTGCGGTCGAACAGGCAGATACGGAAGTCCTTCTGTTTTTTGTACTTCCTATAAAGATGAAGTGGCTTGGATGGCTTGATGGAATTATATTTGCAATAACGATTATTGGCGGATATCTTACACCTGTAATGCCTAAGGCTATATGGAGAGGATTTTATAATGCAGGACTTCTTGCCGGTAATTCATATACATGTTATGTAATGGCAACATGTGCATTAATCTCAATGCTTAATTTTATTATTTTCTTTTTTGCTACAAGAAAGGCACCTGGCAGGACATATACACAGAAGAATTATCGTAAAGCTGAGAAAAGAGCTGATAAGGCAAGAAAAAATGCGGGAAGTTTCAACGAGAGATTTTATAATGCGAACTCTGAAAAAAGCACATGGGATAGTGCCAATAAACCGTATATTAATCCGAGAGGTACAAAGCACAGATGTGCTGTCTGTAACAGGACAGAGCTGGATGGCGATAATCTTACATTTAGATTCTGCACAAAATGTGCAGGCAATCTTGAATATTGTCAGGATCATCTGTATACACATATACATGTTACAGGTGATAATAACAATCAGAATACACAAAAAAATTAAAAAATGTTTTGAAAGAACGGCATAAATATGTTAGTATCAATATAGTGCTGCAAAAACAGTATTTTTTCTTATTGCTATTATAAAAGATTTATGCAATAATTTGTATTTGTGTTTAGTATGAGATAAAATTAATTGAATTAAAGTTTATTTTGGAGGTCAGAATGAAAAAAACTAAAATAATTTGTACAATGGGTCCTAATACTAATGACAGAGAACTCATCAAAAGTCTTGCTCTTGTAGGAATGGATGTTGCAAGATTTAACTTCTCTCATGGTGATCATGAAGAGCAGGCAGGACGTTTCGCATTAGTTAAGAGCGTAAGAGAAGAACTCAATATTCCTATTGCTACATTGCTTGATACAAAGGGACCTGAAATAAGAACAGGTGACCTCAAGGACGATAAGAAAGTAACACTTAAAGAAAATCAGAAGTTTACACTTACAACAAGAGACGTACTTGGTGATGAGACAATTGGAAGAATCACATATGCAGGTCTTCCACAGGATGTTTCAAAGGGAAATACAATTCTTATTGATGATGGTCTTATTGAACTTTGTGTAAATAATGTTATAGATGGCACTGATATTGAATGTACAGTAGTAAATGGCGGTGAGCTTGGTTCAAGAAAAGGTGTTAATGTTCCTAATGTAAGTATCCGTCTCCCGGGTATCACAGATAAGGATAAGGATGATATTTTATTTGGTATTGAACAGGGATTTGATTTTATTGCAGCTTCATTTGTAAGAAATGCAGCTTGTATTCAGGAAATCAAGGAACTTCTCTGGTCTCATAATGCAGATATTCCTGTAATTGCTAAGATTGAGAATGCAGAAGGCATTAAGAATCTTGATGAGATTATCAGAGTTGCTGATGGTATCATGGTTGCCCGTGGTGATATGGGTGTTGAAATTCCTGCTGAGCAGGTTCCTCATATCCAGAAGGAAATTATCAAAAAATGTAATGCAGCATATAAGACAGTTATCACAGCTACACAGATGCTTGATTCAATGATTCGTAATCCACGTCCTACAAGAGCTGAGGTTACTGATGTTGCCAATGCTATTTATGATGGTACAGACGCTGTTATGCTTTCAGGTGAGACAGCTAATGGTAAGTATCCTCTTGAAGCATTAAAGATGATGGTTAAGATTGCTGAGACTACAGAGCAGGATTTACCTAAGAAGTATGCAGATTATGCTAAGCTTCATACAAAGAGAGGAGTATCAAGTGCTGTTACTAATGCAACTGTACAGACAGCAGAGAATTTAAATGCAAAAGCAATCGTATGCCCTACAATTTCAGGATTTACAGCAAGACTTGCATCTAAGCTCAAGCCGGATACACAGATTGTTGGATGTTCACCATATGATGCTGTTCTTAGAAAAATGCAGATTTATTGGGGTGTAAGACCTGTTAAAACTGCTATTGAGACTTCTACAGATAAGATTATTGAGCATGCACTTGTCACAGCAGAGAATGCCGGATATATTGGCGAGGGAGATGTTGTCATTGTATCTGCCGGTATAGCAACAAACTCTTCTCCAACATCAAAGAGAGGTCTCACAAATACAATGCGTGTTGTAACAATCTAATTGTTACATCATGAGCATATGTCGTGATGACATTTATGAAAAGTAAACTTTTAAAAATATTTATATGGATTCCTGCTGTTATTTGTGCGGTTATGATATTCGGATTTTCGGGACAGAATGGTGAAAACTCGGGAAATCTCAGTCGTAAGGCAGCAGGTGTCATAGTTGATATTGCAGACAGCGTACATCTTGTAGATGTACGCTGGAATGGCAGACAGGAACTTATAGACAAGATAGAATTGCCTGTAAGAAAAGCAGCACATATGACTGAATATGCAATATTTGCATGTCTTGTTTATCTGGCATTTACAGTTGATGGTGTCAGTTGGCAGCTCGTCAGATTTATAAGTTTTTTTGCAACGGCAGCATTTGCATGTTCAGATGAATTTCATCAATTGTACGTTCCGGGAAGAAACGGATGCGTTACAGATGTACTGATTGACTGTGTTGGAATATTAATCGGTATTATTATATGTTCCATAGCTGACAGGCGTAAAAAAATGATAATTTAGTATGGCATTTTAGAAAATATTGTAAAACGGGAAGTGGGGAATAAACATATGACACTTTATGATGAATTAGTAGCAAGAGGACTTATAGCCCAGGTTACTGACGAAGAGCTTATAAAAGATTTAATTAACAATGGGAAAGCTACATTTTATATTGGTTTTGACCCAACTGCTGATAGTCTTCATGTAGGTCATTTTATGGCACTCTGTCTTATGAAAAGACTTCAGATGGCAGGTAACAAACCTATTGCACTTGTAGGCGGTGGTACAGCTATGATTGGCGATCCGTCCGGCAGACAGGATATGCGTAAGATGATGACAGAAGAACAGATTCAGCACAATGTTGAATGTTTCAAAAAGCAGATGTCAAGATTTATTGATTTTTCAGATGGCAAAGCAATACTTGCTAACAATGCTGACTGGCTTTTAAATCTTAATTATGTTGACTTCTTACGTGAAGTCGGAGCATGTTTTTCTGTTAATAATATGCTTAGAGCAGAATGTTATAAGCAGAGAATGGAAAAAGGACTCAGCTTCCTTGAGTTTAATTATATGATTATGCAGTCATATGACTTTCTTATGCTCTACAAGAAATACGGATGTAATTTACAGTTCGGTGGCGATGATCAGTGGAGTAACATGCTTGGCGGTACAGAACTTATAAGAAAGAAATTAGGAAAAGATGCGTCAGCAATGACAATTACACTTCTTCTCAACTCTGAAGGCAAGAAGATGGGTAAGACACAGTCAGGTGCAGTATGGCTTGACCCTGATAAGACATCACCATACGATTTCTATCAGTATTGGAGAAATGTAGATGATGCAGATGTATTAAAATGTATCAGAATGCTTACATTTATACCACTTGAAGAGATTGAAAAGATGGACAGCTGGGAAGGTGCACAGCTTAACAAAGCAAAAGAAATTCTTGCATATGAGCTTACTAAGCTTGTTCATGGAGAAGAAGAAGCAAAGAAGGCAGAAGAGACTGCACGTTCTATATTTACTGGCGGAGATGCACAGAATATGCCTTCAGCTGTAATTTCAAAAGAATCTTTTAAAGATGGAAATATCGATATTATTTCAATTGTTCATCAGGCAGGACTTGCGTCTTCAAGATCAGAAGCAAGAAGAGCTGTTGAGCAGGGCGGCGTAAGCGTTAATGGTGAAAAAGTATCAGCTATTGATGCAGTATTCGCTATGGAATTATTTGAAGATGGCGTAGTTGTTAAAAAAGGCAAGAAGAATTTTAGAAAAGTAACAGTTTAGGATGTCACGAAAATGAAGAAGAATCAAATTGTTCTTATCAGAGTTGTCAGTGTAGCTATACTTATGGCTGCACTGGCACTGATTTTAATATTTGGTGCGGGAAGTACTGTTTTTACAAAAATAATAAAAGACCTGAATAATGGTGGCGTTATATCTGATGCTTCAGCTGTTTCTGTATATAATCTTGTATATTATAAGGGAATGAATGCCATATATCAGATAATATTCGGAATTGCATTGTTTACAACAATAGTTGGATTTGCAGGTGTGTTTTTTCGCATTAAGGGAACGGATATATGTCTTAATACGGCTATAATTTTTGATGTTGTAACAGGAGTATATCTTATACTTGCATATGTTCTTGAAAAAAATAAATTTATGCATAAAGTGTTTGCAAAAATTTATCTTGGAGAGTTTGATACACAGTTTACGG
>OLOQ01002868.1_pt1 | contig 13294 bp, 12 predicted proteins | sample 1673101 | NCBI WGS metagenome assembly OLOQ01 (sample SAMEA3136754, study PRJEB25190) | human gut metagenome | biome: human gut; feature: human-associated habitat; material: faeces | place: Austria | collected 2013 | reverse complement strand
AAAGGCCGACGCCATCGTCTCTCTCCTCCAAGGCAAAAGATACAAGGGAAAAGTAAGGCTCTGCGAGCTGCTTTTCATAGCAAAGCTCCAGAAATCATCCTACGAATATGCCGTAAAGGCCAAGGCCGGAAAAAGGCCCGAAAAGCTCGATGACATACGAATAAAGGACGAAATCAAGGCAATCTGGCTGCGTTCGAAGAAGAGATACGGATACCGTAAAATCATGATCGAACTCAGAAGCAGATATTCGGAGAGCGTCAACCACAAGAAAGTGCTCAGGATGATGAACGAGATGGGCATATATGCGAAGCTTTGCGGACATGACAAACGCTACAGCTCATACAGAGGCGGAGTCGGAAAGATCGCGGAGAACATCCTGAACAGGGACTTCAAAGCGAACGCAAGCCTTCAGAAGGCCGGGACCGACGTCACCGAGTTCAAATGCGAGTGGGGAAAGGCATATCTTTCTCCCGTGATAGACTTCTACAACGACGAGATACTTTCCTATTCGATATCGGAAAGCCCATGCATGAAGATGGTGATGGACATGCTTGACGGGCTGCACAGGAGATTCCCGTGTACCTACAACATGGTCCTCCATTCGGACCAGGGGTGGCAGTATCAGATGCCGACTTATCAGGAAGACCTGAAGAAATACGGGATAATACAGTCGATGTCAAGAAAGGGGAACTGCCTTGACAACAGCAAGACGGAGAACCTGTTCTCGAAGATGAAGAAGGAGATGTTCTACGGACACGAAAAGGAGTTCCGCAGCTTCGCGGAACTCAAGAAGGCGATAGACGAATACATAATCTGGTACAACAACGAAAGGATAGTGACGAGGCTCGGCGGTGCTCCTGTTTGCAACAGGAGCATTGTGCCTGTCTCAATGTTGTGCTATAGTTCTATTTAAAGTCCAGTGAGAGGGGTGCAGTACAAAGCAAAGGCAGGTTTATTTTGATTCTAAAACAAAGCTTCATCTTCAAAATTATTTATTTTCTAGAATTGATGATAATGAAGCACTGTTCGTTTCGATGTTTAAACCGTTTAATAGATTACAAATAAGTGGAGTTGAAATAATGCTTCGCAAATTAGGTGCTAAAACAAATATAAAAAAAGTACATCCACATAGATTTAGAAGAACATTGGCAACAAAAGCTATCGATAAGGGCATGCCAGTTGAACAAGTTCAAATTCTGCTTGGCCATACAAAAATCGATACCACAATGCATTATGCTATAGTGGATCAAAACAATGTGAAAAATTCGTATAGAAGATACATAGGTTAAATCACGATTTAACGAATTGTTCGGAGACCCATTGCTAAATGAATATGGTTTTGAAATAAAAGAATTATCAAAACTTGCTCCATTTAATTCAGTGAAAAATGTAATAGTTGTTAATAACAATACATGGCTTTTAAATTTGGATATGATTGAATCTGATACTGGCAGAATCATTAAAAAAATAAGGACTTCCGAAATAGGCGATTCTACAATAGAATTCGATACCACTTGTGTGTTGTATTCTAAATTGCGCCCATATCTAAACAAAGTCGTAATTCCAGACGAAAATGGCATTGGTACATCAGAATTAATATCCATGAGATGCGATTCAAAGATTATAACTAGAGAATATTTAGCATATTCGTTAAGGCATAAATCTTTTGTAAATTATATTAATTCAAAAACTGGTGGAGCTAAGATGCCTAGAACAAGCATGAATGAATTGCGCTCTTTCAAAATGCCGATACCGCCATTGGAGCTACAAGAAGGATTTTCTTCCTTTGTTAATCAAGTCGATAAATTGAAATTTAGTTTTCTTATACCATCAAAAATGGTAATCGTGTAAAAATCGGCACCCCTAGCCTAGTATTCGTGTTATTTTTCGCACCCATAAAGGAGTAATCGTGTAAAATCGGACGTTAGGCCTGTGTTTGGCCCTGTTTTACTTCTTTTCAAACGTTGGAAACTAATCCAATAGCAAAAGAAAAAGCCCACAATGGGCCTAAAAATGGCAAAATTTGGGCTAAAACACCTGTTTTTTGGTATAAATTGCATAAAAAAAGACCTGATAGCAATTGTATCAAGTCATTATTTCTAAGATGGTGGAGCTGACGAGAGTCGAACTCGCTACCCTCTGCGTGCAAAGCAGATGCTCTCCCAGTTGAGCTACAGCCCCATTTGTCAACGGCTATGTATTATATCAAATCTTTTTAAAAAGAAAAGAGTTATTTTTATAAAAGTGAGGAATATAGGTTTATGAGGTCTTCTCCTTCAAATTTTAAACAGAGATTTAAGGCTTCTTTTAAATCCATCCACTTCAAAGAAGTGGATTCACCATCTGTTATCTTTTCTTTTTGTCCTTTGGTCGGATATGCTAAATAGGCAAATACTATGGTGTGTGCTTTATCTCCGTTAGGCCAGGAAAAGTTGAATCTTTCTATAAAGCCCAAGTTTTTAACGATATGTACATCTAAGCCTGTCTCTTCTTTAGCTTCTCTAAGAGCTGTTTGTTCAATTGTTTCGTCTAATTCCTGGCATCCACCAGGGAAAGCATACATCCCATTGTCTGTTCTTGTCTCTACTAAGACTTTTCCATCTTCTCTTTGAATCAAGATTGAGGCACAGGTTATAAAAATTCTTTCGTGACCGACCTTGCTTCTTATAAATTTGATGTAATCCATATTTACATCCTCACTTTCATGAAGACATTCTTTAAGTTTTCATCACTTTTTATCTTATAAGGAACGTAGTCTTCAGTATATCCTTGCCAATATCCATTTTTATCCTTAGATTCAAAAAGAACGGTTCTCTCCTGTCCTTTTATAGATTCTCTGTATTTCTCAGCTTCTTCGTTTGACAATGCTATTAATCTTTTTGCTCTATCATGAGCTATATTTCCATTTATTTGATTCTTCATCTTTCCTGCTGGTGTGAATGGACGAGGTGAATATGGAAAGACATGAATCTTCATAAATTCGACTTCTTTGCATATGTCATATGTGTTTTGGAAATCTTCCTCGGATTCACCAGGAAATCCCACGATTACATCAGTAGATAAGGCTAGGTTAGGGATTTTTTCTTTTAATCTTCTCACAGTGTTCATATATAACTTTGAATCGTATCTTCTTCTCATAGCTTTGAGGATTTGATCACTTCCGGATTGCAAAGGAAGATGGATATGTGGAACAATTGATTTGGAGTTTTTCATGAATTCCAGGAATTCATCACTTACTCTGGTCGGCTCTATGGAAGATATTCTAACTCTACAATCAGTTCCACAGATATCATCTATGTCTTTTAACAATTCGACAAAGTTATATGTCGGATTGTCGGGATCGACATAACAATCCGTGTCGATTCCAGTGATGACTATTTCATGAAAATTGTTCCTTACTAATGTTTGTACTTCCCTAAGTATAGATACTCTATTCCTGCATCTGGATTTTCCTCTCACGAAGGGAATGACGCAAAAAGTACAAAATCCATCGCATCCATCCTGAATTTTGACATAGGCCCTACTTTCGGTGTAGAAATTTTGAATTACCAAAGGCTCATAGAAGAAGGTTCTAGTATTCTTCGCTATTTGGAAATAGTGAAATTCAGGATCAGAAACAGCTTCTTCTATATTTGCTGGTATGTCTATTCTTCCTTCAGTTCCCACCACTATTTTTATTTGAGGAATTTCCTTGAACTTAGAATATGATAGTTGTGAGAAACAGCCCATTATGACCAGAGTTGCATTAGGATGATCTCTGACTATGTCATGGATTCTCGTAAGACATTTTCTTTCGGCTGTAGCTGTTACTGCACAAGTATTTAAAACATATATGGCTGGATTTTCTTCCGTGTGTATATAACCCATCCTTTCCAATGCTTCTCTCACAGCTTCAGTTTCATAGAAATTGACTTTGCATCCGAAAGTTATCGTTTTAAATGTCTTTTTGGTCATCTTTATCATCTTCTTCCTCTATTTCTATTTCTTTCTTTATTTCCTTTTCAGCCTTTTCCAAAGCTTTGTTTTCTTTTCTTTGTGCCTTTATTTCTTCTTGTTTCAAGTAGCTATACAATTTAAAAGATATGAAACCCAAAGAAAATAATGAATCTATGAATTTTATTTTATCGAATGAATAATAAGTCTCTACTAATTGCTTTATTCTATCAACAAGATGCTTTCTATTTTGAATCTCTAAGAATTGGTCGAAATATGGGATTGCTCTTTCCAATGTTCCCTGATTAGTTACTATATAGATTGTGTCGACTTCTAAGTCGACAAAGGCCATAGAATCGCCCATTGGGCTTTTCATGACTGGAATCCAATTCGTAAACATCGAATCGAACAATCTATATCCATATTTTTCAAATGGGTTCTCATAGAATGATGAAAATGTTTTTTGAGTTCTTAATGCTCTATAAGGAAGATCAGCTAAAGATTTTGTATCTATGACATAATGTTTGTTTATGGTCTTAGAAAAGAAAGGCAAAGCAATGTAATCATCGCCATTTTTCATATAAGTCAAATGCTTTAAGTAGGATGGCAATGTAGTCAATCCTGTCTTCTTAGCTAAAGAAGCTTTGTTTTCCAAGAATTTCTTGTTCATCAAACCTTTGATTATTATGTTTGCTTGAATTACTTCAAAATTAGTTCTAGCTTCTTGGTAGTGATGAGTTTCTTGAAATAGTGCTAAATAATTAGAATGAAGATCGAAGAATCTTTTAGCTCTGGTGTCTTCGATGTGCTTTGGAATGGCGTAAAACAAATAATTGAATAGATTGAACTTCATTAAAGAACACCCCTTATTTAGGTTTCTATTCTATCACGCTTAATTACAAGTTTCTCCTGTTTTTTGTTTTTGAAATAATCCATCACTAATTTTTATAAGAAAAACAGGAGGTCAAATTGATGAAAAAGACTAAAGCTTTACTTAAGATGGAAGACCAAGCACAAGAAATATTGCTCGATAATAAGAATTTGTGTTCATGTGCTTGTATCTCAGTAAGAAGGGATTATGGAAATCCCTCATTGCTATCTGTGTTTTTACTTTTGAACATAGCTGTATTGGAGCATAACCCATTTGCATATAAGGATTTGTCCGAAACTTTTTCTTTGATTGGAATGAAGGATATTTCATTGTTTTTAACTAAGTTTGAAGAGACTAAGAGGATAGGTGCCTAACAATACTTTTACTTAGTATGTGGTCTATGTTGTAAAATAGAAATGTGAATCTATTATATTCATTTTCAGTTCATGACATTGTGGATTCTATACTCAGGCAAGGGAGTATAGATACTAGAATCTTCAATTCGGAAACTATGCAAGAAGGCACTAGAATGCATAAGAAGATTCAAGATTCTTCTGGAGGAAACTATATTCCAGAAGTTCCTTTGGAGACCACATTTGATAATGGTGATATCGTTCTTGATATTCAAGGCAGAGCTGACGGCATAATTCATAACATCGATGGTTCTTTAACAGTTGATGAAATAAAAACCACTGTCGAAGATTTGGAGAAGTTCAAGGACGAAAATATAGTTTGGCATCAAGGTCAGGCAAAAATGTATGCGTGGATGATTCTTAGAAACAGCAACGGTCATACTAAATCGATAAAAGTTCGTGTCTCTTACTATAAGCAAGGCCATATCAAGGATAAACTTATAGTGGAAGAAGATTTTACATTTGATGAATTAGATAGGTTTGCCAACGATTTAATTCATGAATTTATAGCTAGACTCAAAGAAAAAGGTCAACATAACTTGTCTAGAAACAAATCCATCGATTTCCTAGAGTTTCCATATAAAGAATATAGACCTGGTCAGCAAGACTTGATAGCTTTTTCTGATCGAATTCTTTTAGAAGAATCAAAAGGTTATGTCGAAGCACCTACAGGAATAGGAAAGACTGTCTGTGTTTTATATCCTTTCATAAAAAACTTTAAGGAAGGAAAGACTTCTAAAATATTCTATTTGACTTCTAAGAACTCCATAAAGAGACAAGCATTGAAGACTGTTGATGCTTTGGTAAAGGAAGGTGCTGATCTAAGATGTGTTGCCATTACTGCAAAAGAGACTATTTGCATGAATGATGAGGGTTTCAAGAAACACTGCAACCCTGATGAATGTCCTTTTGCCAAGGATTATTATTCAAAGATATACAAAGTCATAAGGCAAGCTTTGAGTGAGAAAAAAATCTTTGATGAAGATGACATCAAAGAAATAGCTATGAAGAATACGATTTGTCCTTTCCAGTTGTCGTTGGATTTAGCCGTCAATTCCGACATTTGCATTTACGACTATAACTACGTCTTTGATCCTGTAGTTGGCAATCCAGAAATTATGGATTCGAATTTACCTTTACCTTATACTTTGTTAGTCGATGAAGCTCATAATCTTCCTTCTAGAGCTAGAGAAATGTATTCTGCTAGGTTGGATAGAGAATTCTTTATGAATGTTTATACTGAATTGACTGGAAGAAAGACTTCAAAGTTAAAATCAGCCATAGTCGATATCATAAGTTGGTTCGATATGCGAAAATCTGATAAGGATATCGAGATATTGAACGAAGTTCCTGATGATTTCATCACTTTATTGAAAGGATTCCAGGAAGAGGGTTTGAATTTGGAAAAGAAGCCTGATGCCAAATATCCAGATAGCTATGTCTCATTGAAATCAGCTGTTAAAGGTTTTCTTAAATTACCTTTAAAAGGAAAGGAAAACTATTCTTACGACATAACCTATTACAATGGGAAAGCCGATGCTATTCATATATTCTGCTTGGATGCTTCGGAATATATCAAAGATATCAGCGATAGATTCAATGCCACTTTATTCTTCTCCGCTACTTTGTCTCCGGTAGATTATTACATCAGTCTGTTGGGTGGAACAAAAGATGACGAAGTGAACAAGTTACTAAATCTCCCATCTCCTTTTGAAAGAAGGAATAGATTGGTTATGGTAGATTCTATTCCATCTCTTCGTTATGCCGACAGGAACATCTCGCTTCCTAGAGTGCTGAATTCTATTTATCAGATGGTCAGAGAAAAGAACGGAAACTATTTTCTTTATTTTCCATCGTATGAATATATGCTGATGGCTTATGAGAGATTTGAAGGATTAGGTGAATTTGTTTGTATCAAGCAAGAACGAAACATGACGCCTAGTGAAAGAATTAGATTTTTAGATGAATTTGAGGAAGATCCCTTGAGAACTCATCTAGGATTCTTAGTCCTAGGTGGCGTATTTGGAGAAGGTATTGAATTAAAGCCCCATGCCTTGAATGGAGTTGTTATAGTATCTGCTGGTATTCCTGGTATAGGATATGACAATGATAGATTGAAACAATATTATGCAGGTAAGGGATTGAACGGATTTGACTATGCCTATACCTATCCAGGATTCAACAAAGTAATACAAGCTGCAGGAAGAGTGATAAGGAATGTAGATGATAAGGGTGTTATACTCTTTATAGATAGGCGATTTGGTCATTCTAACTATAGGAAACTACTCGATGAAGTCTATCCTGATAGAATATATGTAAGTTCTCCACAAGAGGTTAGAGAAGAGACTATGAAGTTTTGGAAAGAGAGGAGCTGAATATGGATTACCCACAAGATCACATCAGAAATTTTGCTATCACTGCTCATATAGATCATGGAAAGACTACACTTTCAGATCGTATTTTGGAGATGACTGGAGCAGTTCAAGAAAGAGAATTGTCTACCCAAATGCTAGATGATCTTCCTTTGGAGCAAAGACGTGGAATCACAGTCAAGTTGAACGCAGTTAACTTGGATTACAAAGCTAAGAACGGGGAGCATTATTTGTTCAACCTCATCGATACTCCGGGACATGTCGATTTCACTTATGAAGTTTCACGCTCTCTTTCTTGTTGTGAAGGTGCAATTTTATTGGTTGACGCTACTCAAGGAGTTCAGGCTCAAACTTTGGCTAATGCCTATTTGGCATTGGATGATAATTTGAAGCTGCTTCCAGTTATCAACAAAGTAGATTTGGCAACTGCTGATCCTGAGATGTGCAAAGAGGATTTGATCGAGACTTTGAATATAGATCCTGATGATTGCATGATGGTTTCCGCTAAAACTGGTCTTGGTGTTGGAGACTTGTTAGAAGCGATAGTCCAGAGACTTCCTGCACCCAAAGGTGATAGAAATAAACCCTTGAAGGCAATGATATTCGATTCCAAATTTGATCCTTATCGTGGAGTTGTTATCCTTTTAAAGATTGAGGAAGGCACTGTTAAACTTGGCGATAGGGTTAAGATGATGTCAAGTCCAGATGAGACTTATGTTGTTCAAGAGCTAGGCTTTAGAACACCTAAGGAACAAAAGAGAAATGTTCTTTCGGCAGGAGAGGTCGGATATCTTTGTGCTCAGATAAAGGATATTAAGAAAGTGAAAGTCGGTGATACTTTGACCAATGCCGATGTCCCTGCTAGTAAACCATTGGATGGATTTAGACCTATGATGCCTATGGTTTATTCTGGTTTGTATCCGACTGATAATAAAAACTTTGAAAAGTTGAGAGAAGCATTAGAAAAATTGTCATTGAACGATGCGGCTCTCGTATATGAACCTGAAACATCTGTGGCTTTGGGGAGTGGATTCCGTTGTGGCTTTTTAGGACTCCTTCATATGTCTGTCGTTCAGGAAAGATTAGAAGAAGATTATGATCTGGATTTGATTTGCACTGCTCCTTCCGTCGTTTATGACATCACTTTGACTAATGGTAAACAAATGTTGATACAAAATCCATCCGACTTTCCATCTGATCCTTCTTTGATAAAGAAAGCTAGTGAGCCTTTTGTGAAAGCTGAAATCATGACTCCCCAAGACTATGTAGGACCTTTGATGCAGTTATGTGAATCTAGACGTGGAGAATATCAAGGAATGGATTATATCGACACTAAACGTGTATCGTTGAAATATATTCTTCCTTTGAGCGAAGTCATCTTTTCATTCTTCGATAGATTGAAATCATTATCTGCCGGTTATGCTTCTTTGGATTATCAGCCTATTGGATATAGAGATTCGAAATTAGCTAGAATGGATATTCTTCTCAACAATGAAAAAATAGATGCTTTGACGACGGTTGTGTTTAGGGATACAGCATATCCTAAGGCTAGAGCTATAGTCGACAAGTTGAAGGATGTCATTCCTCGTCAGCAATTTGAAATTCCAGTCCAAGCTGCTATAGATTCTAAAGTCATCGCCAGAAGCGATATCAAGGCTGTTAGAAAAGATGTTCTCGCAAAATGTTATGGTGGCGATATCTCAAGAAAGAAGAAGCTTTTGGAAAAGCAAAAAGAAGGAAAGAAGCGAATGAAGGAATTCGGTAAGGTTTATGTTCCTCAGGAAGCCTTTATCGCTGTTCTTTCAGTCGATCCTACTGATGTAAAGAAGTAATTTCTCGGTTTATCTATGTTGCACACACAAATTTAAAATTAGTAGTAAAATAGTAGTTAGTTGATGGAATTTAGAGGATTTGAACATGTATGAAGAATTGAAACGTGCCAGTATTTTTAGTGACAAAGAATATTTGTCCCTTGATGAACTCAAGGCACGTTTTAATTTGCCTGATATTACTCCTACCTGGGAGAAGGTTAAGGAATACCGTTCATTATTTAGATATGATTTAGCAATAAAAACTCCCGAGAAGAATCCTTACTATATAACATTGAATAGATTGGTGTTGAATAAAGTCTCTTCATTGGAAAGAAAGTTCTTTTTGATATGCGCTAAGTTTTCTGGACTATCAAAGAAAGGCCAGAAGAAATTTAACAATGAATCATTAAAACTTGGATTGAGATGGATTAGCGATAATTATAGACTTGGACTTTCTAACATCGACATTTCTTCCATTGTTAATGGTCAGTATAATTCAGATGAACCTAAGCTAAAAATATTAAAGAATTATTTGAAGATGTCCGAAGGATTAAATAATATTTGTTCCTTAGATTATTCTAATCTTTTGAATAATATAAACAATTATTTATTAGGATATTTAGATCAGACTAGGCTTCAATATAGAAATATAGATGAGAAAGGCAATGATTTTCTTTCAAATAAAGATTTGCTTCAAGGTGAATTGAATGATTTATTAATTTTTTTAAATGGTAATGAATCTATTTCATTTATCTTGAAGGTTATTGCTTTCTTATATCAATATACTTACTTATGCCCATGCTCTTATTTCAATCAAGAGACTGGAAGTTTGTTGACCAAGTGTTATTTATCTTCAACTATATTTCCTAATTCTGGTCAATGGTTTCCAACGGAAAGCTTGTACTTTTCTTTTAGTGGAAATATGTTAGATAGAGCTAAGCTTTCATTGAAGACTGGTGATTTGACTTATTTTGTCATCTCTAGCCTAGATTTGCTTGACATGAATCTAAACAATATTGAAAGAAGCTTGAATTATATTGAAGAAAATGATGTCTCAGATAAAATTGCTGAAGAAGAAAATTTGAAGAATGTCAATTCTTCTAGTTTCTTGATTAAGGAAGGCTCGATTGGATATAAAAAATATGATTCCATGGCTCCTAAAGCTGAGAATTTCAATGATGATGAAGTTTATCACATGGGTGAAAATAACATTACTATGGCTAGTGTTTCTTCTTATTCTACTAGTAAATATCCTAAAGAAAACAAAAATAGCAATTCTCCATTGAATGATGAGATTGTTAAGCTTATGGAAAAACATCCGGTTTTGAAATGGGCTACTGCTCATTTCTATGTAACCCATAGAACTATAGGCAGCTTTTATACGATAAGTCAATTTAAAATATTCGAAAATGTCGCTTATGAGACTGCTAGAACTTCGATGGATTTATTGGCTAATCTCGGATTCTATAAAAAGAGCAAAACTGCCAAGAAGTTCATCTATTCACCGATTCCTAAAGGAGTGATTTAATTTATGAATTCAGCTTTAATTATTATATTGTGCGTCGTCTTTGTAATCGTGTTAGTTGTTGCATGTGTTTATTTTCTTGTGCCATCTATTAGAAATAGAGATAAAGGAAAAAAAGAAACTGTTCAAGAAATCGCAGAAAAAGAAGTTAATAACATGATTGTGACAAGTGTGAAACAGCAAATTGGTGATCCTAAAAAAGATATGGAAGATGAGAAAGTAAAGAAAGCTTTAGATTACTTGGAGAAGGTTGAAACAGATAAGAATATAATCTTTGACGACAAGGAATTGCCTTATATAATTCTTCAGCTTGTCGAATTTGATAGTAAGGAATTCTAAATGATGGATAAGCCAAAAAGCTTATATGTTCATATTCCTTTTTGTAGACATTTTTGTGCCTATTGCGATTTTCCCAAAGTTTTGTTGAGTACTGGCTTTTCTAAAAAATATACTACTGCCCTTTTAGAAGAAGACAAAAGATATGCTGGATTGAGTTTTGATACTATTTATTTAGGTGGTGGTACGCCTTCATGTATTCAAAGAGAAGAACTGAAATATCTTTTGAATGAACTTGTCTTAAGACATGGTCAACCTAAAGAATTTACAATTGAATGCAATCCTGAAGATATAGATGATTCCTTTGCTAAATTAATTAAGGGATGTGGAATAAATAGAGTTAGTTTAGGTGCTCAAAGCACAGATGACAATCTTTTAAAAGATTTAGGAAGAACACATAGGTTTAGTGATGTTATAAGGAGTGTTAAATTACTTCAAAGCAATGGAATTAATAATGTCAGCCTAGATTTTATCTATGGTTTTGAAGGTCAAAAAATAGATGATATCGATAACGATATCGATAATGTTATCGCATTGAATATTCCACATGTTTCTTTTTATTCATTGCAAATAGAACCTAACACCATGTTTGCAATCAAACACAAAAATGAACCGGATGGTGATTTGTTGGCTGATTATTATGAACATATAGTAAAAAAGCTAGAAAAGGCTGGTCTTTATAGATATGAGATTAGTAATTTTGCAAAGCCATCATATGAAAGCAAGCATAATCTTTGTTATTGGTTATCCAACCCTTATGGTGCTATTGGAATGGGTGCTACATCTTTTGAAGATAACACTAGAATAACAAGGACTAGATCTATAGAAAAGTATTTGAATGGTCAATATTATTGGAAAGAAGAAAAAGAAGACAGCCATGATCTTGAATTTGACTTTTTAATGCTAAATCTTAGATTGACCAGAGGATTTAAACTCGATGAGTTTAAGAAAAGATTTGGTAAGGATTTTTTAGTAGCTTATAAAGATAAGATCGACTTACTAAAAGATGAATTCATAATACAAGATAAGACTGTAAAGGTTAAACCTGAAAAATTATATGTATTAGATTCAATTCTAGTAGATTTATTGAATTTTTAATTGAATTCACTCATTATTATCCACCTCCAATACTCATATTGATTGGAGGCTTTTTTATGAGAAAAATAATATTGTTATCTGTCTCTTTGGAATTGATAGAAGTCAATCCTATTCCACAAAATAGAATCTTTTTCGATGCTACACGGAATATTGATGGTGTTTTATTGAGTGTTAAGACCACTTTAGATTCAAATTTGATTTTTAGTGAGATGAATTCTGTAGAATTAAAAGCAAATGAATGGATTGAAATAACGATTCAGAAATGGAAATTTCAAGATTCGAGTATTAACTTTTGTATAGATTCATTAGCCGGTAGAATTAACTATATATTGAATCCACTGATTTCAATCGGTAGTGAAGGATTCTATGAAAATGATTTGCTCAGCAATGATGATAAACCCATAATCAAGGAAAAATTGACATTATTTTTTTCAAATGATTATTGTTTAGATATTAATGATAGTTTGTTCTATTTAAATTATAAAGTAAATGATAGATTCATTGATGCTTGGAGTAATAAATATGTTTTATTAGGAATTTCAAATAATAAAGTTGAAGGTGGTAGATTTGATATGAGTAAAGGCGGAGTTTTACTCGATATAATAAATCAAGATGATAGCAACTTTGATTTTGATTCTTCAATCAAATTTAAAGAATCGATAAGAGACGCACCAGGCAAGTTATTTATTGAAGGAATAATCGATATAGAAGCTGATTTTATATTTAAACCATATACTTTGTTTGGAATAGAAGGAAGGTTTAATTTATATGAAGAGTAAGTTTTTTGTCTTTGTTTCTTCTTGTATATATTTATTATCTTTTATGACTATATACAATATTAAAAATAACGAATATGAATATAAAAGAATAAATTTAAATCTCAAATCCATAGGTGAAAAATGCTTTATTGAATCCCTGGATTTCAATAAGAGTAA
>OLOQ01002859.1_pt1 | contig 13341 bp, 15 predicted proteins | sample 1673101 | NCBI WGS metagenome assembly OLOQ01 (sample SAMEA3136754, study PRJEB25190) | human gut metagenome | biome: human gut; feature: human-associated habitat; material: faeces | place: Austria | collected 2013 | reverse complement strand
CGGTTTTCGGGGGCAAAGCACACGGAAACCGGCTGGGCCGACGGTGTATTCCTGCTCCACACGGGGAGAAAAAGACTTTTTCGACACGCTAAGGGACCCTCATCGAGGGTCCCTTTGATGGATCGAATATAGCTTAGCCCTTAACGATGGAAGCGGTGTCCATAGCGATCATGAGCTCCTCATTGGTGGGGATCAGCAGGACCTTCACCTTGGAGTCAGCAGCGGAGATGACGACTTCCTTGCCGCGGACGTTGTTGGCCTCGGCGTCCATCTTCACGCCCATGAACTCCAGACCGGAGGCGATATCCAGACGCTGAGAAGCGCTGTTCTCGCCCACGCCGGCGGTGAAGATGATGGCGTCCACGCCGCCCATAGCGGCAGCATAAGCGCCGATGAGCTTCTTTACGCCATAGTTGAACATATCCACGGCCAGACCGGCGCGCTCGTTGCCCTCCTTGTGGGCATTCTCCAGATCACGGAAGTCGGAGGACACACCGGACACACCCTGAACGCCGGACTTCTTGTTGAGGATATCTAGCATGGTGTCGATGTTCATGTCATACTTATTCATCAGGTACTGCAGGATACCGGCGTCCAGATCGCCGGCGCGGGTGCCCATGGGCAGACCGGCCAGGGGGGTGAAGCCCATGGAGGTATCCACGCTCTTGCCGCCGTCCACAGCGGTGACGGAGGAACCGTTGCCCAAGTGGCAGGAGATCAACTTCAGCTCCTCAGGCTTCTTGCCCAGCATAGCGGCAGCGCGCTGAGAGACATACTTGTGGGAGGTGCCGTGGAAGCCGTAGCGGCGGACCTTGTCGTTCTCATAGTACTCGTAGGGCAGGGCATACATATAGGCCTTGGCGGGCATGGTCTGATGGAAAGCGGTATCGAACACGGCCACCTGAGGCACGTCCTTGCCCATAACGGCGGTGCAGGCGTTGATGCCGGTGATATTGGCAGGGTTGTGGAGAGGAGCCAGGGGGATGCAGTCCTCCAGAGCCTTCATGACCTCATCGGTGATGAGAACAGACTTGTTGAAGGCCTCGCCGCCGTGCACCACGCGGTGACCCACAGCGTCGATCTCCTTCATGGAGCCGATCACGCCGTTGTCCTTGTCCACCAGAGCGTTCAGCACAGCCTGAATGGCCTCGGAATGGGTGGGCATGGCCACGTCCACAGCGTCCAGGATCTGCTTGCCCTCGATCTGGGGCTTATAGGTGAACTTGCCGTCGATGCCGATGCGCTCGCACAGACCCTTGGCCAGCAGCACGCCGGTCTCGGGGTTCAGCAGCTGATACTTCAAAGAGGAACTGCCCGCGTTGATAACCAGAATATTCATCGTTGGATCTCCTTCTTCTTTTGGGAAAGCCTTGCCAGCTTTCCATATTTAAGCTACAATGTAAATATAATGTTTGCATTTGCGCAAACTCTCTTTTTCATTATAACAAATCCTCCGCAAGATACAACCTACATTTTTACCGAATTGACATTATTTTGTAACCGCTTTGAGGTGACAAATGTGAAAACCGCTGGTATCATAACAGAATATAATCCCCTGCATTATGGTCACCTCGCCCTGATACAGGCCGTCCGGCAGCAATTTGGCGGAGACACCGCCGTTATTTGCGCCATGAGCGGCGATTTTGTCCAGCGGGGTGACTTTGCGTTGGTACGCCGTCACGCCCGAGCGGAGGCCGCCGTCCGGAGCGGGGCGGATCTGGTATTGGAGCTGCCCCTCCTCTGGGCCGTCAGCTCTGCCGAGGGATTCGCCCAAGGCGGCGTCGAGGTTCTCACCGCCACGGGGCTGCTGGACGTGTTGGCCTTCGGCAGCGAGTGCGGAGACACCGCCGCCCTTCTGCGGACCGCGAAGGCTCTGGAGGGCGACGTTTTTCAAGCGGCCTTGAGAGCGGAGCTGACCAAGGGGGATTGCTTTGCCGCCGCCCGCCAGCGGGCCGTGGCCGCCTTGCTTTCCCCGTCAGACGCCGCCCTGCTGTCCGACCCCAACAACACCCTTGGGATCGAATACGGCCGGGCGCTGCTGCGTGTGGGCGCGGCTCCTGCGCTGTTTACGATCCCCCGGACCGGTGCGGCCCATGACGCCACCCCGGAGAACGCCGGGGGCTATTCCGCCTCCGCCATTCGGCACCTGCTGGCAGAAGGACGCCGAGCCGATGCCCTGTCCCGGATGGTCCCGGCCATGAGGGCCGTTTACGAGGCGGAGGAGACTGCGGGCCGCGCGCCGGTATTCGCCGCCGCCTGTGAGCGGGCAATTCTGGCCCGGCTCCGGTCCATGACTCCGGCAGAATTCGATGCACTGGACACCGGACACGAGGGCGTCGGCCAGCGGCTGTACAACGCCAGCCGGAACGCCGCCACACTTGACGCCGTTTTAGACAACGCCAAAACCAAGCGCTACGCTTACGCCCGGCTGCGGCGGATGGTCCTCTGGGCCTATCTGGGCCTGACCCCCGCCAAGCTGCCCGCCTCCGTCCCTTACCTGCGAGTCCTGGCCGCTAACGAGACCGGCCGGGCACTGCTGGGCCGGATGCGGAAAACCGCCCGCCTTCCGGTCATTACGAAGCCCGCCGCCATCCGGTCCCTCTCCCCTGACGCTCAGCGTCTCTTTGAGACCGAGAGCCGGGCCGCCGACCTGTACGCTCTGGCGTATCCGGAGCTGGCAGAAGCCTGTGGCTCCCTCTGGCGGCAGAATCCCGTCATGCCCTGACTCATTTCCTGAAAGGAGTTCCTCACATGAAAAAGTATCTGTCTCTGATCCTTGCCCTATGCCTGCCGGCGCTGCTGGGCGGCTGCGGTGCTGTCCCGCTCCCCATGCCGGAATCCCCGACACCACCTCCCGCTGCGGATACAGAGGAAATTACTTATGAAGTGTCCACCGACCCCTATGAACAAACGGTGACAGCGGAGGACGGCACCACTTTGATGGTCATTGATTTCCAAATCCCTCATTTACAGGCCTACGCCAACGGTGCGCTGATCGAAGATCCTTCCACCCCTGCGCAGGAGCAGGCCATGGACCGGGTCCATACCTTTAACGAAAATTTCGACCAGTGGCGGGAATCGAATTCCTCAGAGGAAAACATTTCCTTTGTGAAGGATCTGTATCGGGATATGCCTGAGATGTTTTCCGAGGACCATATGGCTCCCCTTTCAGAGGAACTGACTTACACCTGCTACCGCACCGGCACCCTCATCAGCATTGCCGCCGATTATTACAGCTATCTGGGCGGTGCGCACCCCAACACCGTGTATTTCGCATGGAACTATGATCTGGACAGCGGTATGTTCCTCACCATCTCGGAGCTGGCTGCCGATCCCCAGACCTTCACGCTGGCAGTGGCGGATATGATCGAGGTGCAGGCGGAGGAACAGATCGCATCGACACCGGAGCTGGAGGGGCAGTCCCTCTCCGATGTCTATTGGGATAATTACCGGGAGACTTTGGAGAAATGGAGCAGCGACTACGCCGCCTCCTTTGATGCGGACGGTCTGACGGTGATCTTCTCCGCCTACGAGCTGGCCTCTTACGCCAACGGCCCGCAGGAGTTCCATTTCCCCTACGCCGCGCTGGACAGCTATTGGAGCGACAGCGGCCGGGTGGTACTGGGTCTGGACTGATGTTTTCGCAGCCGTAAAACAGTCCTTACAACTCAATTTGCAAAAAGGGCAGTCCCAATCGGGACTGCCCTTTCATTTTGGTTTTTTAGAAATGCGAATCTTAGTACAGCTTCGCACCGGCGGGAATCCGGTCATCCACCATCAGGAGATTCAGGCCCTCGTGACCGTCCTCCTCATGAACAGCGGAGATCAGCATACCCTCGGAATCAATGCCCATCATCTTTCTGGGAGGCAGGTTCACGATGGCGATGGCCGTCTTGCCGACCAGCTCTTCCGGCTCATAATATTCATGGATGCCGCTCAAAATCACGCGATCCGTGCGCTCGCCGTCATTCAAAGTGAACTTCAGCAGCTTCTTGGACTTCTTCACCGCTTCGCAGGCCAGGATCTTCACGGCACGGAAATCGCTCTTGGAGAAGGTGTCAAAATCCACCATGTCCTTGAAGATGGGTTCGATCTTCACGTTGGAGAAGTCGATCTTCTCCTGCACGGGAGCCGCGGCAGGCACGGAAATGGCCTTTTCAGCCTTCTTGTCAGTATCCAGCGGCTTCATGGTGGGGATGCGTAAATGTGACACGCAAATGGCAGTATATCTTCTCATAAGGTCATAATTCAATATACTTTTTTCCATTCTTGCCACAAATCCTCTCGAATCATTTTATATTACCTTAGCAAAATGTCGTAAAATCTGTCGTAAATTCAGCTTATTCTAATTTTCCCTTCAAGGCTTGCAAAGCTTTCCATTTTCTTTTCTTTGGTCGCCTCGTTGTAGATGTTCATAGTCGTAGAAATATCAGCATGACCCATAATTTCTTGTATGATCTTCAAGTTGGTCTCATTCTCACAAAACCGAGTGCAGAATGTGTGCCGCAGATTGTGTGCAGAAAAATGTGGGAGCAGTTCTGGCGAACGGCGTTCCTTTTTGGCTCTTTCCTCTTCCTGCTGATTGTAGTCTCTACTGATGCGCTCAATCGCCCGGTTAATACTATGAGCACTTAAACAGTCTCCATACCGGTTTTTGAAAATAAACCCAGAATAACCATCAATCTCTGTTTGATTAAAGCCAGTACGCATTTGGTTCAGCCGTTCTTCGTGCAAGGCTTTTTTGACTTCTGAGAGCATCGGGACAATCCGAATCCCTGCCTTCGACTTTGGCGTTGTGATATGGAACTCGCACTTTCCACTGTCCTGCTGTCGATAAATCAGATTGTGATTGATGGAAATGACATTCTCATCAAAGTCACAATCCTGCCAACGCAAACCAATAATCTCACCCACACGGCATCCAGTTCCCAGCAATACGGTAAACAGCGGAAGCCAATGGCGGTATACCTTGCATCCAGCAACAAATTCTATAAAAGCCGTTTGCTGCGCCTCGGTTAATGCGTGTCGTTTTGGCTTATCCCAGTCGCGCCCCTTCTTAATCTCCGCCATTACTCCATCCGTCGGATTTGTACGAATCAAGCCATCCCGAACAGCTGTTGTAAAAATAGGATGCAGAATTGTATGGATGATCTCCATACTATTCGGCTTAAATCCAAGGTCGTTGATAAGGTGAATATAGAACCGCTTAATATGGCTGTACTTGATCGATGCTATATTCATCACGCCTATTTCGTCATGCACATACTTCTTATACATGTACTTATAGTTGGTTCTGGTGGATTGCTTCAATTCATACTTGGTTTCGATATAGGCATCAAAAAAGCTGTTCAATGTTGTCCGATATGCAACATGTGAATTGATACCATCCTCAACATCTCTACGTAGGTTTTTCTCCATCTCGCGGAGAGAAACGCAGTTCCGTTTTCCCGTCGGGAGTTTATCTGTTTCAACCAGCTTCCAACTATATACGCTGTGCCTCACACCCTTCGCATCAACATACTTATACTCGTACTTACCGTCGCTTCGCTGATGTTCCCCCGAACGGAGGATTCTGCCTTTGCTGTCTCTTCTTTTTTCGGACATGATAACTCCTTCCCGAAAAAAGAACCCAATATAGCTATAGCAGATGGTATTATAGCAATATCGGGTTCTTTTTTCAAGATACTTATATTAAATTTAGCCTGTCAATGTAGGATTCAAACTTTCTCCGTTTAATCTGTGGTCGGTTTCCATTCCACAAAATATAGTCAGCGTCCTTGTCCTCATTGATAATTTTTCGCAGCTTGTTTTCCCCTATTCTGAAATACGCTGCTGCTTCCTCAACCGTCATGGTGTATTTTTCCCAGGTTGGGATTATAATGCGACTCGGAATTTTATCAGCCATATTATTCACCCAAACCTTTCAACATTCCGTTCATTAAACCAATAGGCTTGAAAGACGGTGCCATCGTGAAGCAGGAAGCGACCCCTTGCGTCCTTGGGGATTTGCTCCGCAGCCGCTGGACTGTCCAGAACCAATTCTGAAAGGACTCTCTCCGCTCTGCCGCAAATGCGGCAATCCAGATTGTTGCGGATCTGTCCGGGGATCAGTTGGGCGTCCGGGCGTTGGGTGGCGAGGATCAGGTGAATTCCGAAAGCGCGGCCCAGCCGCGCGATGGTTGCCAGTTTGCTCTCGATTTGACCGACGCGTTCCTTCTGCGCTTTGTCCATGCCGGTCTTGTCCAGCACCTCGGCAACTTCATCACAGCCAAAAATCAACCGTTTCAGGTGCTCTCCCGTGCCCTTGTTGTATGCGGCAATGTTGGGGTATCCCTGCTCTGCAAAGAGCTTCTTGCGCCGTTCCAGTTCGTTTACAAGGGTGGCGAGCAATTCCAGCAGCGTTTCTTCATCAAAGCACATTTGACATCGCTCGTGCCAGACCTTCGGAAAGTCCACGCCGCCCTTGAAGTCGGAGATATACACCGTTGCACCTTTGCACAGCGATTGCATCAGCAACAGCTTCAGCAGCACGCTCTTACCGCTTCCGGTGGAGCCTCCCAACAGAATATGAGGGATATTTGCAAGGTCAACCGTCACCGGCCCCATGATGCCCTCGCCAAGTGTCAGCACAAATTCATCCGGTGAGAGGTATTTGTCCCTCCAAGGGATGAAGTCCGGCAAATCACTCTTTGCGGGAACAGCATACAGAAGAATACGCCGTTTGCCCTTTTCGTGCTTAATATTGGCTATGGTGATATCCAGAGCCGTTTCGATCCTGCTCTGCTTATCCCGCCATTCCTGTATGGAAATCCCACGGTTATCAAAGACCCATACCGTCACATGGGAACGCTCTGGATCTCTCCGTTTGCAAAGCAGTCTTGGTGCTTCGCCTTCGTGGTTAGTGAGGCCCACACGCTTCAATTCTTCCTCTGCCATCTTCCGCCCCATAGGATACAGGAACAGCGCCACGAGGGCCACCGCTCCCGCTGCCATATAGGCCGTGAAGATGTTTTGCAGGATTGCCGCCATGACCGGACTGGTCAGTGGGGCATTGTTCAGCATGGTTATGGCGGCATCCCGCTTGCCCAAAAACCAAACTGCGCCGATAAAATAAAGGATTACAAAAGGCAGCTTCATGGGCAAGTCTGACAAGTCAACCAGACCCATCGGGAAGCTGCGCCAGAAGTCCCGGTGAGCTGTTCTCCGCTGCCGATTCTGTTTCTCGTTTCGTGTCATGTTTTTTCTCCTGTACTGTGCCGTCACGCCGGTACTCCCGTACCACATGGATACGCCGCAGAAAGGCCCGCCAGGTTTCCAGCTTACATCTCTGTATCTCCTGATACTGTTCCTCCAGCGGAATGTTGGAGGTGATATAGACCGTTGTATAGCAAGCCACTCTGTCACTGTATCGTGCAGGGAGTGTCAGCGGGTAAATGTCCAAATAGTTCAGCATACTCTCGATTGGAATTTGGGAATGAAATTCCTCAAATACCAAAACCGGCTGTCCGTGGTATGCGTCGAAACGGACGCCGTTTCTGCCACCGTAATCGGTGATGCGGCAAATGTCGGTGGCGGGGTGTTCTGCATATATGCCGCGTGTCTTTCCTGCGCCGGAAGCGCCATACAAGTAGTAGACGGTCAAATCCCGGTTCTGACTGCGGTACTGCGCTGCGTTCATAGTCTCCCGCAGCGTGTCGATGTCCCTGGCCTTGAAGCCAAAGGCGGGGGTTTCCTCGATGATCTCCATGGTGGAGCAGCCGTCCTTGAGGCTTTGCAGCAGCTTTGTCATGGTGGGAGAGCGTTCCTCCTGTTCCGTTGGGAGCGTTCCCCACTCGAAAAAGCTGCCCTCTACCGATGTTTCAGCTTTATTCGTGTTCGCCCACTTGCCGGATTTGGCAATGTAATCTCTGTTCTGCCAGGCAGAACCCAGCGCTTTTTCAACGTGTGCAACCGGTAATCTGTTTTTGATGGTTGAAAATCGCAGATTAGAGTGTGCATACAGGAAAATGTGCGTATGGGGTGTCCCGTTTGCACCTACCTCGTCGCACAGCGCGAAGTAATCCAGAGAAAATTGGTTTAAGATATCCAGCAACCGTCCACGGTCAAGGCCGCAGTCTTGGGGATTGTTGATGGTCAACTGCCACTTCTTGGATTGGGGATCTCCTGCTGCCATCGTTTTATCCTCCATTTATTTCGAATTTTGCGATTGCGATATGCGATGTAAAAGGGGCAATGCTTGCCCCTTTTACATCCGGCTGCGCCGTGCTTGCCGAAGGGGGATGCTTTCCTTGAGGGAAATCATCTTGTCCCCTCCGGCAGCCCGACGCCGCCGCTGAATCAGGACGGCTTCTTGCCGGGATTTACAAGTACAACGCTCTCCGCTTTCGCGGTAAAGAGGACGTTCTTCTTGTCATCCTGATATGCTCTCATCTCAAAACCGTTGAACTCCACTTCCGGGTAGCCATCGGCCTTTTCAATGAGCTGATTGCCGTCGATCTTGACACTGATTTTTTCCAGATGGAGATCAGGCAGTGCGACGGTATAGCGGTAACCCTGGATCACATCCGTTCGCTTCTTCTCCGGCGTATAGACATAGAAGGGGGCAATGTCTACAAGGATCTTTTTGCCAAGGCAGGCGGGGTCGATCCGTAAATCTCTGATGCTCAACATGGCACATACCTTTCCTTTCATAGATTCTGCGCAGCGACGGCCTATCACTGCTGGGTGGGTAGGAAGCAATCTTGATTGCATACTCATCTTACCAAGGAAATGATGGCCCCGCTTACATGAAAATCGTGTAACTTCAAAACTTTTCAAACCAGTTAAACATTTCTGAATTTAAAAGGGGGAAAGCCCCGATCTTTCAAATATTGGTCGGCATCATTCAATATGTTTTCCAATTTGTCTGACGGCACATTGTAGTTTATCTCTTTCTTTGAATACAGACAGATCAATTCCCAATACACCCGATGCACAGGGTCAGCAGGGGACAATGCCCGTTCCCGGCGAGCCATCAGGTCAACGGATTCTTCCTCGTTCAATCCCAAGACCAAACAAATTTTCACAAGTGTCTCTACATCCACATTTTTCAAATTCCCGTTGGAAATATTGTTCAATCTCTGTTGGTGATCCCTGATAGCGAAAGCAAGCTTGTTTTCGGTCAGGCCAACTCTTTGCGTGTAAAGATCTACATACAGCTTATAGGAAGCTGTTTCAGATAAATCCGATGCTACCGATCTTGGGGAACGGAACATAGGAAGTCCGTCCTCTCCACAAAATCACGCAATACATTCCATAAATACTTGCTGTCCCGCCGCCGGAGGTGATGGCTGTATGCGAAAGAAGTATGCCAGTTGCCATGAGAATCAGAACAAGCAGCATACGCACCACCTCCTTTGTGGGATCGTCGGTTGATAGATATGAGCTACCCCCGACGGCGGAAACAGGATCAATCATAAATTCCTAAATAGATGCAAAAAGAGTACGGCTTAAAAAAGCTGTACTCCATCCAATTCTGACACAAATGTGTCTCTCTTCAATTTCAAATGAGCCGGAAAAACTCAGGCAATCCTTACTCCATGTCTTTTTGAGGCTGCAAACAGGCACAATTTACCCTACCCGTCGCTGTTCCTCCCTAACTTACTCCGCCCTAAAACGTTCTTTCTGGAACGCTGTTTGTGAAAAAGGGCATAATAACCCCTCAGCACTCCAATCCTGCCGTTGTCCGATCCCACGGTGGCAAGCCGGGGCCGATGATGGACAAACACCTTCTCCTCATTCTGCGGATCATGCAGAAGCGCACCTGCTGCCATTCATCCTCTGGCGGCGTCGGTACATTTGGCACAAACACAAAAAACGGGAATCATCAACACCTCACGAGTGGGTCGGATAACACATTGGCAGGGGCTGCCTTCCCCGCGTGTCTCCGCTCGCTTTTGTGGGCAACCTTGCCCAAAAGAAGCCTATCGCGTATACACCCCATGCTGCCCCGGATTGTCGATCCCGCTGTCGAGTCCGGGAAGATGTAAGCCGCACCGCAAAACTGTTCCCGCAAGCCCTCTGCTGCCCCATGACCCGGAGCAGCAGCCCTTTTGCGCAGTTTCTTGGCAAAAAGATTATAGCATTGGGGCATTTTGCCTGTCAACCCCCGGCAAAGTTGGAGTTTTTCCATACCTGTGTTGTATGGTGCCATATCGTTTCATGCTGTGTTGCAGGCTCTCGTCTTGTTTCAGAATCTTTTTTGTAAAAATACAGCAGGACGGCAAAAGCCGTCCTGCTGCTTTCTCGGGGTATCAGTCCGCCAGATAACGGTACAGGAATGTTACGATCTGCGCGCGAGTGCAGTCAGCGTTGGGGCTGAAGGTGGTGGCAGAGGTGCCGCCGGTAATTCCTTCTTCAGCAGCCCAGGCAACAGCGCCGTAATAGTAGGCATCTGCCGCAACATCGGTGAAGTTGTTGACCTGCTTAGTGGCGGGGGACTTGGCCCAGCGCCACAGGAAGGTGACATTCTGTGCGCGGGTCACGGTGGCGTCGGGGGAGAAGGTGGTGGCACTGGTGCCCACGGTGATGCCCTGCTCCACGGCCCACAGCACGGCATTATAGTAATAAGCGTCGGCGGAGACATCGGTAAAGGGATTCACGCTGCTCTTGGGAGCCGGAGAACCGGCAGCACGCCACAGGAAGGTGACGGTCTGCGCACGGGTGCAGGAGGCGTTGGGGCTGAAGGTGGTGGCGCTGGTGCCGCCGGTAATGCCCTCGTCCAGTGCCCAGGCCACGGCGTCATAGTAATAAGCGTCCTCGGCAACATCCGCAAAGGGCAGATCCTCGCTTGCATCCACGACCTTCACGAAGTCGGCCTCCACGGTGACTTTGCTGGCGGGCATGGTGAAGGTGTACTTGGTATCGCTGACCTTCTTCATCTTCACGGTGTCGCCGTTCTTGTCGGTAACGGTCAGCTCGTCCAGCTCATAGCCATCGTCAGGCTTTACGGTGATGGTCACGGTGCGGCCCTTGCTGGCAGACTTGGAGCTGATGGTGACATCGCCATTCTTGGAGCTGTCCACAGTGATGGCATAGGTGGTGGAGCCAGAACCGCCGCCGCTGGAAGAACCGGAGTTGGGAGCTTGCGTGCCAGACAAGGCGGCCCATTCCTCGGCAGTCAGCGTAAACTCCTTGGTATCCGTCTCTTTACCATCAACCAGGAGGACAACCTTATTGGGAACCTTATTGTCCTGAGCAACCCAGGAAGTCAGGGGCCAATATTCATCTGCTCCGCTGGTGAGAAGATTGCAGGTCAGTTCGCCGTAGTATCCTGCTTCAAGCTTTGCCAGAGTGGCGGTAGTCAGCAGTTCAGCATCCTTATACAGTTTGACCTCAACGCCGGTCTCAAACAGAACATCGTTCAGTTCAATCGTCAGGCCGGTCTTGGTCGGATTCACGATTACGCCATTGATGCTGGCCTCGCCCACAGTGCCAGACAAGGCGGCCCATTCCTCGGCAGTCAGCGTAAACTCCTTGGTATCCGTCTCTTTACCATCAACCAGGAGGACAACCTTATTGGGAACCTTATTGTCCTGAGCAACCCAGGAAGTCAGGGGCCAATATTCATCTGCTCCGCTGGTGAGAAGATTGCAGGTCAGTTCGCCGTAGTATCCTGCTTCAAGCTTTGCCAGAGTGGCGGTAGTCAGCAGTTCAGCATCCTTATACAGTTTGACCTCAACGCCGGTCTCAAACAGAACATCGTTCAGTTCAATCGTCAGGCCGGTCTTGGTCGGATTCACGATTACGCCATTGATGCTGGCCTTGCCCACAGTGCCAGACAAGGCGGCCCATTCCTCGGCAGTCAGCGTAAACTCGATATCCTCTGTGTTGTACCAGCTTGTGTCTGCTGTCGGCGTTTCTGCGTCCGCTGCCAAAGCAGCCGTTGGCAGAAGTCCGATCAGCAGGCATAGACTGAGCAGACTTGCCAAGAACTTCTTTCTCATGTCCAGTTTCCTCCTAAAAATTATTTTTCAAAAACAGCCGTGGCTGTACTTTGAACCTGTTTACGTGAGGATGATAATGATCGCTGAGTGGATACTAAAGTTCAGTTTTCTATCCGCCCTCTAATTGTGACAAAACACCATACATATTTATTTCTTAGTATAGCAGACTGTCCAGAATTTGCAAGATGGCTATCGGATATTAAAGTGAACTTTTTTACCCATTTGTTGTATTTACCCAAGAAAGAAATGTCCGGTGGGTGATACCAAGCCGTCGTGCAGCTTCCCGCGCAGATATTTCGCCCCTTACCCACAGTTCTTTCAGGCTGCCATATTCCGGGGGCTTTTCTCTGGGCTTACGCCCAAACCGGACGCCTTGCAGCTTTGCCGCCGCGATGCCCTCGGCCTGCCGCTGGCGGATGAACTCCCGTTCCGTCTGGGCCACATAGCTGAGAAGCTGCAAGACGATGTCCGCGATCAGCGTTCCGGTCAGATCCTTATTCTTCCGCGTGTCCAGCAGCGGCATATCCAGCACCACAATGGCGGTGCCTTTTTCCTTGGCAATGATGCGCCACTGTTCCAGGATTTCATCATAATTGCGTCCCAAGCGGTCGATGCTCTTGATAACAAGGGTGTCGCCGCTTTTTATTTTGCGTATCAGTTTCTTGTAATTCTGCCGCTCAAAGTCTTTTCCAGATTGCTTGTCCAGAAAAATGTTCCTGTCTGCAATCCCTGCTTCCCGCAGTGCAAGAACCTGCCGCAGTTCATTTTGTTCTTTTGTGGATACTCTTACATAGCCATAATCCATATTCTGACCTCCAATCTATCGAATTGGATACATTGTAAGTCAGTTTTCTATTCTCTTCCCGTCTCTCCATTTTCCAGAGTTATAATAACTCTATAATAACTCCGTTTTCGCATAGACGCAACACAAAAATCTAAAATAGAGTTAAAACAACTCTGAACGGAGGCTATCTATGGAGAAGAACAATGAAAAGCATTTTGGACTACGTGTGGATGGTGATATTCTCGCCAAGTTCAGATTTGCTTGCGGATATGTCGGCCGCTCTGCGAATAGCCAAATTATCCAGCTTATGCTAAAATTTATTTCTGATTACGAAAAGGAACACGGCAAAATCGAATTGGAAAAATAATCCCTATCAGCAGATAGGGAGATAAATACAAAAATAGACGGCATCTGTCTTTTCAGGCAGTGCCGTCTATCTTCTTTCAGCTATATCAAGTTCTTTTGTCGTAAATCCGTCGTAAAACTAACGTTTATTTCTTTTATTAAAGCCGCAAATCATTGATATGACCGGATTTTGTTAATCCAGAGGCTTCATCGTGGGGAACAGGATGA
>OLOQ01002855.1_pt1 | contig 13349 bp, 9 predicted proteins | sample 1673101 | NCBI WGS metagenome assembly OLOQ01 (sample SAMEA3136754, study PRJEB25190) | human gut metagenome | biome: human gut; feature: human-associated habitat; material: faeces | place: Austria | collected 2013 | reverse complement strand
CCATCAAGACCATTGTGGAGGACCCCGAGATCGGTGCCATCTACAAGGGCAAGGTGACCCGCCTGATGAACTTTGGTGCCTTTGTGGAGATCGCCCCGGGCAAGGAAGGCCTTGTGCATATCTCCAAGCTGGACACCAAGCGCGTGGAGCGGGTAGAGGACGTGGTTGCCGTGGGCGATGCCATCGTGGTCAAGGTGACCGACATCGACCAGCAGGGCCGCATCAACCTGAGCCGCCGCGACGCCATTCTGGCTCTGGAAGCCAAAAGGGCCGCCCAGCAGCAGTAAAAACCTAATACAGATTGCATAAAATAAGAGCCGCTGTACTTTTTGTACAGCGGCTCTTTTGCGTGTACCCCCTCAGGCTCGCTGCGTTCGCCAGCTCCACCCAAAAAGCTCCCCCTTCGGGGGAGCTGGCATCGAGCAAAGTGAGATGCCTGAGAGGGTTCGTGCTCAAACCCCACCCGTGAAAAGGCAATTCTGGAAAATCCGCAGATTTTCCAGAATTGCAAATTTAAAAATATATTTTCCGCTGATTATGCGCAGAGCAACGCGGAGCGCATTCAAAATCGTGCTGCGCCCGGCAGGGGAAGGGCACAAAAAATGCTCCCCCTTGCGGGGGAGCAAATTCGGTACACAACGCCACGCTGTGCCGAAAAGAAAGGAGTGCAAAGTCAGTTTTCCTTTTTGCCCTGACGGTTCAGCACCCAGCCTGCGGCAAACAGCAGCACGCCGCTGCAGGCCAGCACCGGCACGGGCCAGTTCAACTGGCCGGTCTGGGGCAGAACAGGCTTATCGGGGGTGGAAGGGGAGACCGGGTTATCCGGATTTTCGGGGCTTACGGGGTTGTCCGGGGTGCCGGGACTTACCGGGTTATCCGGGGTGCCGGGGCTCACCGGCGTATCCGGGTTATCCGGCTGCTCCGGGAGATCGGGGGTGTCCGGTGTGTCGGGCGTATCGGGCACATCCGGGGTGTCGGGGGTGTCCGGCGTTTCCGGGATGGTAGCGCCTACCTTGGGGGTGGCGTCCACATCGTAGATCCAGTTGTCGCCATCGGGCAGCGGAATGGACACAAGGAAGGGCTTGATGGCCTCGTAGCCGTGGGATGCCTCGGTCTGCACGACCAAGTACAGACCCTGCGGCAACTTGGTAATGTTGGCATAGCCCTCTTCGTTCACGTCCTGCTGGGCGGCAATGGCGGGCACAGCGGGCAGATACTTTACCAGCCGGTCTGCCAGCGTGCTGTCGGAAAGATCGCCCAGCACGACATCGCAGCCCGTAAAATCGCCGGTATAGTCAAAGTACAGGTTGCCGTTGGTGCGTTTGACGGAGGCCACCTGATACAGGGTAAGCTCGCCGCCGCGCAGGGGCACATCGTTGTGGGTGTCGTACAGACGGACATGGAGCGAGCCCAGACGCCCCAGCACAATGTTGGCACTGGTGGCAAACGCCGGCAGGGCGCAGCATACCACAAGGCACATAGCCAGCAGCACAGCCGCCAGACGATGACGCAGATCAATGCTTTTCATGTTCTTCACCTCTCGTTTTCTTGGGTTTGCGTGTGGAAATCAGCATACCGATCAGCAAGATCAGCAGCATGGGCAGCGCCATAATGGGCGCAACAATAATGGGTTCAATTTTAAGCGCTTCGGCGGTAACGCGGAGGTGCTTGTACTGATCCGGGGTCTCTACGCGGCGGCCGCGCACCAGCAGGCGGTGGGTGTTGATGCCGTAGGGGGTGCAGGTCATCAGGGTGACGTAGTCCTTGCCTTCGGCGATCTTCAGCTCATCGGTCTCGGTGGGCAGCACGATGGAGATTTTGTCCACCTCGTAGGTGAGTACCCGGTCCAGCACGGTGATGGTAAAGGTATCGCCCACTTCCAGCTGGTCGAGGTTGGTAAACAGCTTTGCGCTGGGCAGGCCGCGGTGCGCCGAGATGACCGCGTGGGTGCTCTCGCCGCCCACCGGCAGGCTGGTGCCCTCCAAGTGGCCTGCGGCGATCTGCAATACGCCGTCGCTGGTGCCGTGGTAGATGGGCAGCTCCACGCCGATTTTGGAAATGGTGATGTAACCCATAATGCCGGTGCCGGTAATATCCAGCGTGTCGTTGTAGCCGGTAAGCTGATCCGGGCGGTAAAGGGCGTTTTCGTTGGCGGCCACCTGTGCGTTAAAGGCATCGGCGGCGTCAAAGTAGGCGCTGTAATCCGCATCGGTCATGGTGTCCACGTCCTGCGCGTAGCTTGCCACAGCACGGGACTGATGCAATTGGTTGACGTAATCGCTGAGGGTGGGGTATAACATCACGGATAGACCCACGAAAAAGACGAGGATCAGGATGATGGTGCTTTTGTTCTTTTTCATGGGCTACTCCCTAATGTTATAAGGATAGGAGCGGGGGCCTTGCAGCCCCTTTGCTCCGGGTTCTTGGGGGAAATGGAGCTTACTTGTTCTCCATGCGCTTCTTGGTGACCAGCAGAACGATGGCCGCAACCATCAGGCCGCCGCCGACCACATAGAACAGGGTAGTGCCGATGCCGCCGGTGGAGGGCAGGGTAATGCCGCCGGCTTTTTTGTTGATGATTTTATTATTCAGGTTGGATTCACCGGACAGATTAACATTGTGTTCGTCGTGCGTTGCAGAAATGACGATTTTAGTTTTGTCACAGGCACTGTAACCGGTGGGAGGGGTGGTCTCCTTCAGGTAGTAAGTACCGGCGTCCAGACCCTTAACGTTAAACTGGCCCTTGTCGTCAGAGAACATTTCTTCGCCATCTTCAGTTCCAAAGTAGCGAGAGTAAGTGCCGTCAGCATTCTTTTTGAGCTTGATCTCATCTTCATCATTGCAAGCTTCACCGCTGTACAGACGGAAGCCAGCGCCCTCCAGCTTGTTGTTCTCGTTATCATCATCGTGATACTTGGTGTTGTTCAGCTGGTAGGTGTACACACGGACTTCGCTTTCGGGAGTGAAGCCCCAGTATGCGCTGTTTCTGGGGTTATTAGAGTACTGGAGCTGTACTTTGTTTTTGTTATCGGTAGAGCCACTTGTAGTATTGACAGCGGCTTTGTCGTTCAGGTGTGCAGTATAGGTGACCGTAATAGTAGCGCCGTCATTCAAATTGAACCTTGGATCTTCAACACAGGTTTTGACATCAGGAATGCCTACCACAAAATAGTTATGACTTTCAAGATCGGTAGTATCAATGGTATACTTCGAAGAATCGCCGGTGATATCATAGGGAATGCCCTTGGATTCAATGACTACACTATCGAGTCTGTCATAAGTAATGCCCTTGGACAAGGTATCATTGAACAAAACAGCGTACTCGTCATAGTAATCGTAAGCACGGCCATTGTCTCTGCTTGCGGGCAAGGTAGCAATCAGCTTGAACTGGAACTCTTCGTTGATCGCATGGTCAGCGCTGGAACCAAAACCTGCTTCGTTGGTGCCATCCTGATCGTCATAAACTTCCTTCTCAACATAGGGCTTTACAACCTTATGATTAACTAAAACGACATAGGGTGCTTGGGGAACATTCAGCAGGAAGAAGGAATTGTAGGCATGATAGAAATCGCGAAGGTTAAAGTAGGTAGTATCAACGATCAGATAATAACCTGACTCTGGAATGTTGATGCCACCGGTGTGATCTGTAATGACGGGTTTCGGGTTTGCATTGGCATCCGGGTAGAGATAGTGGCATACAACGCGCGCAAAAGCGATGCTGTAATCATCGGAATTATGCCATTTGCTGATAACCGCAAGAACGTCCTGAGCAGTGAAATTAGTTTTAAACTCACCGCCGATGGTAGGATCTGCCGTCAACTGCGCCAGAAACTCGTCAGGCTTAGTGATGCTGCTGCCCCACCCAACGTTGGAAAGCGTCTCATTGTCCTTACTAATAACACCCTTGAAGATCTGGAAAGCGCTGTAACCGTGGAGTTGGTTGAGGTCCTCCTCAGTCTCCCAAGTGTTGTATGCAAACGCCGGGATCGCCATGGCGCACACCATGGCAACTGCCAGCAGCGCAGCCATGAGTTTTTTCATTGCTTTTTTCATGAAAAAAGCCCCTTTCTTTTCTGCCCCTTGCCGCCCCCCTGCGTTTTGCACAGGGGGTAGGGGTGTAGTTTTGTTTGGTCTATCGCGTAAACTTTGCGCTGGGCGGGCGGGGGCTCAGCCCCGGCACGCCAGCAGAAAAGTGCAGTTTAGTCATCTGCTCTCCCTTCGCGTCTGCGCTTGCGGTGGATAAAACTATATGCCAGCGCGGTCAGCATCATTGTGCCGCCCACGGCTGTATACGGGAGTGTACCGGTGCCACCGGTAGAGGGGAGCTCGTAGTCAGAGTTGTCATTGGGGGTGTTTTCGCAGTAGTAGTAGAAGCTGCCAAACTTCTGCCCTTCAGCCAACTTGTACTCGCTAAAGGTGTCTGTGCCCGCAATATAGTCGGGAACGCCAGAGGCCGTGTAGCTACTATTGTCAGAAATTACAAAATAATGGTAATTATTCGGTGTCCGATAACCATCAGGCGCTTGTGTTTCCTTCAAGCGATAGAAGGTGTTAACGTCCAGACTGCCAAGCGTTACGTTGCCGCTGGTGCTGGTCGTGCAGTTGCCGACATTATCCCAAGAGGTTTCGTTATACTTTTCCAGACTGAACTCTGCACCGGGCAGAACCTTGTCTGGCGTGCCGGAATACTTGACGATGGTCAAGCGGTTGGAGTTGAAGTCGATACCGGCAGAAGCTCCCGAACTGGAAGTAAATTTGGTGTTCGAATCCTCATAGCTCCACTTGCCATTCAGTTTTGCAGTGTTCTCAAAGGTGAAGGTAATGCCTTTAACCAGACCTTCCGTATTAACTCGGTAATGGAAAACCAGCACAAGCGGGGTGCTATCGGGTACCTTTGTCCATGCCTTAAGCTGGTGGCTGTTATCGCTGCTGTACTTGAAATAGTAGGTGGACGTGTCAACGTTATTTCCGGCTACACAGGTAAGGTCTGCACGCCATGTGGTTGCTTCCAGCGTACCATCTGCCTGCAGCTTGGCATCAAAAACAGAGATGCCTTCCAGCGTTACACGCTTGGTACCAAACCCATCAGCCCACAAATCAGAGGGCACGGTCATGACGTCTTGCAGATCCATGTCGGTGCCATTGTTCAGCGTTGCACCGTAGGGGTTCAGCTTGACCTGATAGGTCAAAAGACCGGTGGTTTCGTCAAAAGTGCCGCTCTTGCCAACAACTCTGCGCGTAACTGCTTCGGTAAAGGAGGTATCACCTATCGTATTGCCATTGCGCTCGAACTTGGCAACGTTCTTAAACGATGCGGTATTGTCATTCCAGATGTCGGTACATTTAGGATCCAGCGTAGTGTCGTAGGTGATATTGATTTGCCTGCGGATCTCATTCACACTGTTATTTTTATAACTGAACGACTCCGGCAACATGGTGATTACCAGCGTGGTGGTTCCGTCTGCGTTTTTGGTGACTGTAGATGTAGCGGGCAGGGCAACGCCATGGTTCTTGATTTGAACGCTGCTTTCGTCCAGAACCAGACCGCGGGGAATGGTATCGGTAATGACCCATTTGGTGTCATTTTCCCATTTCAGCACTCCATCCGCGTTGAGCTCGATCGTCCAAGGCAGCTTTTGGCCGGGCTGCAGGGTAGTACTGCCGCTGCCGCTCTGAATGTTCGTCCAATTCCAACCACAAGCATACTTATAGAAGTAACTTATCGTGTCAGAGCCTTTTGTAATTTTCTGCTCAGCGGTTGCCACAGTGCCATTATTGATGCGGCAGTGGTTCTTGACCGTTGCACCGTAGCTTGGCAGCTGCTGGACGATAGTGCATTTTGTTGTGTAGGTAATGGTCAGCGGACAGGGTGCAGTAATGCCTGTAAAGTCTATCTTAAACAGACCCAGATCCGTGCCGTAATCATCTCTTTCACCGGAGTTCCATGCGACGGGCGTAACGGAAACAGAATTCCCATCCTTGTCCTTTACCACAATAGAGGCAAGGTCGATCTCCTGCGCCTTGCGGTTTTTACCGTCTGCATCCTGCACCGCGTTACTGTAATCGTAGTAAATATAGCTGCTGACATCTGTCGGTTTGATGGTGCTCTTCCACTGCATGGTGGCCTCTGTACCATTATTAGTCGGCTCACCAACTGCCTCTTTGGTAAGAACATCCGAGTCGATGTGGACAGTACCTTCAGAGCTGCTGTCCAGCCCATCGCCCTTCAGATTGCCGGTGTTTTTGACATCCAGACCGGTCAGAGGGATAGCTTTTGTGACCCTTGTCTGGTAGGTGATCTCATACTTGTTGAAGCCTTCCGCAAGCTGGTAGGTGAGGGTCTTGTTTGTGCTGTCGTAGACATCTGTTGGTTTGGTCTTGGTCTCATTGCCGTCTGCATCGGTCTTTTTGACCTTGAAAGAATTGGCAACAAATTCCTGATTTGTGTCGATCGTATCGGTAAATTTAGCGTTAGCAGGCAGATAACGCATGACGTCACCGTTGTTGATCTTGACAGTCCATGTGATGATCTCGCCGTCTTTGCTGAGCTTGCCCGATTTTTCAATATCCTTTGTTTTGATAGAGGTGGAAGTACCTTCTACATCATCACCAAATTTGATAAAGTTTTTTAAATCGTCCCCGTTGTAACTTGTGCTGCCAAAATTATCAGCCTTGACGCGGTAAGTGATGGTATAGGTGCCCTTTTGCAGGGTCTGACCACTAGTGCCCAAGGTGATCATTTTGCCCGTACTACCTGTGGTATCTGCCCAAGAAATGGTGGGTGCAGAACTATCCGGGCCAGTAACTTGGAGGGAGGTGTCAACATAGTCGAAGGTGACCCCGGACGGGCTTTGGAGTGTATCGGTCAGCGTCAGGGGGGCTGCTCTGTCCTCCTTCAGGGTAAGTTTTACAGTGTAATCAACGTAAGCTTTCTTGTCGTCGTACTTAAGCTCGGCAGATTGTTTATCCAGACTGAATTTCTTTTCCTCGCCGGGCGTGGTGCTTTCTTCGCGCTTAATATAAATGGTGACCTTTGCTTTTTCGTTGACCTTAAACTCATTGCTCCCGCCGGTCGTGACCTTGGTTTGGTCCCACCGGAAATCAAAGTTGACTGTACTTCTGACCTTGGTGGTATTCGACAGCTGATCCTGATGAATAAAATCATGGTCATAGGTGAACAGGACGTACCACTTACCGTTTTCCTCTACAAACTGGTAGGTGCCGCAAACGCTGCCCTTTGGACCGGTATAGTTCGGATCGATCAAGTCGCCTTTATCCGAAGCAAAATCCTTCAGGTCAAAAGCCTCCGGCAGGGCAACCTTAACCTGATAGTTGTTATCTGCAATATCCTTAGCAGGAATATCCTTCAGTTCAAGATAGCCATGCATTTTGTCAGTGACAACGCTGGTGGCAGCATCAACGTATTGGCTGCCCTGCTGCTTCTGAATCTTGAAATCAGTAACATATTGAGCGCCATTCAAGGCAGAGCCAACGGCCGTGGTGCTTGCAGTCATGGGCTCACCCGCCAGCGTAAGCATATCGGGGGCTTTCAGTGCGCCGTCAACGGCAGAGGAGAGCATCTCGTCTGCGTACTGGGCGGCGGCAACATCCACCACGGCCAGTACCTCGGCGCTGGAAAGGGTAACTTCAGCCACCTTGCCGTCCACATCGCCGGAAATAACGGTAAGCGTGTCGTCGTCCGTCTCGCTCACGATGCCCACGGTCTCCACGGGCTGAGCGTCAGTCACGGTGGTGGTCTGCGGCTCGGCAGCGGGGGAGACCACGCTGGGGATAAGGGTGTCCGCGCCGGATGCAGAGGTGCTGGTGCTGTCCGCCGGCTTTGCGGCGGGCTGCTCCGGGTTGGCGGTGTCGGGGAGATCGGGGGTGATCACGCTGTCGGCAGCGGGGGCTGCATCCAGCGCAGAAGCGCCGGAAGTTTCAAGCGCTGCGCCGTTCTCACCCTCAGCGTCCATGCTGAACTGGTCGTCCAGATCGTCCGCTGCACCATCGGCGCTGCTGTCCACAGCCACGGTGCGGGTGACGTACTTATTATAAATAACGATGTCGCCCACATTGGCGGCGCTGCCGTCCTCGCCGTCCAGCAGCCAATCCATGTCGCTCATGGAGCTGCGCAGGGCAAGCACGCTGGCCTCCTGCGGGATGGCGCTCTGGGGGATACCGGCGTACTTCAGGCAGTAGGAGAGGAACATCACGTCCCACTCGCCGTAGGGGTTGCCGTAAGACTGGCCGTAGCGGGAGTAGTAGCGCAGGGTCACGCCGTCCGCGGGGTCGATCTCAAAGTTTTTCTCGCTCTGCTCGTAGCCCAGCTGGGTCTTTGCCACGCTGAGCAGGTCCTCGTCCCAGTTGCCGGTCATCACGGCCTCGGCGTTGGCGGCCTGCCACTCCTCGGGGGTCTCAACGTCGGCGGAGGTGTCGCTCAGGCAGGCTACGGTGTGGTGATGCTCCGGCAGGGGGCAGGTAAGCACTTCCTCGTAGCAGGCGTCGGTGTGGTGGTGGTAGATGGGCTCCACGGTGTCCACCGCCGGCTCCAGTGCCACAGGCTCGGCCACAGCCATAGCCGCCAGCTCGGCGCTCTGGGTGGGCTCCACCACCTGCTCCACAAGCTCGCCCTCTTCCAGTCCACAGGTCAGCTCGTACTCGGTGGTATAGCAGCTTTCATCGTGGGTATGCTCAAATTTATCGCAGATCAGGCTGCCATCCTCAGGGTCGAAGCAGTCGTCACCGTGGACGTGCTCTTCTTCCATGCAGGTCAGAGTCTGCACCTCGGTGTAGCAGTCCTCGGTGTGCTCGTGGGGCACAAACTCGATCTGCGGCTCCAGTGCCAGCGGCGCGGGCTCTTCCTCAACGGTGGGCTGGCTGGTGGCAGCAGCGGCGGCCAGCTCGTCCGCATTTTCAAGCTCGCCTTCCTCGTAACCGCAGGTGAGCACCTTGGTGTAGCAATCCGCGGTGTGGATGTGCTCCTCCTCGCCGCACTGGTACTGCGCGGTCATCGAGATGCCCACGCCATGCAGCTGCCAGTTGACGAACAGGGTGGTGATCATGGCAAGTGCCAGCACAAATGCGGTGTAGCGCCGCAGGGTGTGCCGGTTCTCACGGAACCGCTCCATGTACGTTTTAAGAATGTCGTTCATAACGAAATACCTCCTCCCGGGGTCAATGGATCAACGAGAAACTGGACAAGGGCCATATCCGCAGGAAAACCCTGCCCACGATCTGGCTTTTTTCAACGCAGCCTATCACGCTGCTGCGGCTGTCGATGGAGGTGGCACGGTGGTCGCCCAGCACGAAGTAGCGGTTTTCCGGCACCTGATAGGGGAACCGGATGTCGCATTCGCCCACGGTCAGCGCGTCCACATAGGGTTCGTCCAGCGCTACGCCGTTTACCGAGACTACGCCGTTCACGTCCATATCGATCACATCACCGGGCTGCCCGATGATGCGCTTGAGCAGCAGCTTGTTCTGCCAGTAAAACCCGCATAACTCACCGTTTTCAATGTGGTTGGATTTTACCAGCAGGATAATGTCTTTATCATTTAATGTAGGGTACATGCTGTCGCCGGAGACCTGAAGCACCGGCAGAAACAGCGTAGCCAGCAGCACGGCTACTGCGGCCACCACCACCAGAATATAGATCGTACTGCGCAGCACCCGCTGGTAGCGGCTCTGGTACGCAAGACGCTCACGTTCTGCGGCCACTTCCTCGGTGGAAGGGATGGAAGCAAACCGGATATCGCGTTTTTTCATGTTTCCTCCGAAGGCAGGCCGTCTGTGCTGCGATACTGGTCCAGCAGCTCGTTGGCCTTGTGGTCAAATGCCTGCCAGCGCTGCTGCACCTCCTGCTCGGCGCGCTCTACCATGGCCTTGCAGTCGGCCTCGGTCTGGGTGCGTTTTTGCGCGGCGGCGGCGGTCATGGCGTCGCATTCCTGCTGTGCCTGCGCTTTCAGGCTGTCGGCGTCTGCCTGTGCCTGCTCCAGAATGCGCTTGGCCTCGCTGCGCGCCTGCGAAAGGGTATTGGCGGCGGTGGCGTTGGTGTCCGCAAGACTGGCCTGCACTGAGTGCAGATAGTCATCGGCGGCGGCCTGCGCGGCGGCGAACACGTTGTTCAGCTCCAGCGCGGCCTGCGCGATGGAACCGGCGCTTTCCAGCCGGAGCTGCCGGTCCTGCAGCTGCGCGGTAAGCGCGGCGTTCTGCGCCTTGAGCTGGTCCTCGCTCTGCTTCAGCGCATAGATGATCTCTATCAGTTCAGCGCGGTGCATCCGCCGCAGTTCACGATCTGCCATTTGCGTACAAACTCCCGAATGTAAAGATAACGAAAATTATTTCGAAAATACCGAAACAACTTAAAGGAAATGCCTGATAATTCACTTGTTGCCACGCAATTTGCGCAGCGGGAGAGACCTTTTATAAACTATCTTAGTTTAGCACATTCCATGTAACAACAATATAACAAATCAGACACAAAATCAAGAGATAAAGCCGAAAAAATATCGCATTTTTTTGCTTTTTATATAGAAAAAGCCCAAAAAACGGCCACTGACCCCCCAAAAGCTTAAAAAGTTTGTTCACAATTCTGGAACGTGAAGTGCTGCGCAGTAATGCACTGAATTACAGCGTGTACGAAAAACGGGAGCCGCACTTTTCGAAAAAAGCGCGGCTCCCGGATCTGAACTTTGGGGTGATGCTTTTACTTGCCGAAGCTGCCCAGCAGGCTGTTCAGCGATACAAAGGACTGGTAGATGACGTTAACGTTGTTGATGATGGAGCTTGCACCGGAGAAGATGCGGGCAATGTAGTTGAACACCTTGCCGATGTCCAGGAAGGACTGATAAGCGTTGCTGGCGCCGCCGTCCAGATAGGTCATCTCCTCGGCTTCGATAGCGGAATAGCTGGCGGGCATTTTCATGGTAGAAGTAGTCATGGTAAGATCCCTTTCTTCAATGGTGTCATTGTGTTTACAGCAGTGTTCAGAACATGGTGGCGACCAGCAGGGTAGTAAGCAGGGCACCGGCCACAAGTGCAGGCCCTACATACTTTTGCCACTGGGTGGCGGCAGGCTGGGTGGTGGGCTGCGGCACGGTAGAAGTACCGACCTTGGCAGTCCAGTGGGCGTAGATGGTGGCGTCGGAGGTGAACACGGTGGAGGTGGTCACCTTGCTGCCGCCCACCGGCTCAGTGTACCAGCCGTCAAAGGTGTAGCCCGTCATGGTAGGCTGCTCGGGCGTGCTCTCCAGTTTGCCGGACAGGTTCGTGTAGGTTACCACGGTGGAGCAGATGCCGCCTTGGGCATCCATACCAATGGCGTACACGTTCTCTTCCTTTTTGCTCCCTGAAGTTTTGTCGGCGGCAAATGCAGCCGGCAGTGCGCAGCACAGCAGCGTGAACAGGCAAAGCCCGACCACCAGCGTTTTCAGGAATTTTTTCATGAGATCCCTCGCTTTCCTTCACAAAGATGGAGACACTGCCCCGCCCGGGGACAGCCCGGACATCGGCGTAGTTTCTTCAACTTATTTTTATCACATCCAGTGTACCAGAACCGCAACAAAAAATACAGTCTTTTGAGAAAATAATAAGAAAAATCAGGAAAAAAATAAATTTCACCTTTGCAATATGAATCTTGTGCCCCCTGCGGACTGTGTTTTTTGAAAAACGCATCCCGCAAAACTTGCCTTTCGTAAAAACATGGAAGGATATGGAAAACGCAGGACCCCGGCCGCAAAGCCCAAAAACCGACCCAAACCGCCGCAAGTGCGGCAGACAGCGCACAGAAAAAGCTGCAAAAATGCGGCGCACCTCTTGTGGAACAGCGGAAAATATGCTATACTGTTTTGCATGATGCGCCATCGCCAAGCGGTAAGGCAGGGGACTTTGACTCCCCCATCGTAGGTTCGACTCCTGCTGGCGCAACTGAAAAAGAACCCGCAGGGGGCCTGGGTGACAGGTTCCCTGCGGGTTTTATTTTTTTGTGAAAAGAGGGTGTTTGTGTGAACGAAGAGAATTCTCTGCTGACCGGGGCAGTGCGGCCCGCGCTGCTGCGGTACGCGCTGCCCATTATCCTGAGCATGGTGGCAACACAGTTTTACGCCGTGGCCGATACCATGATCATCGGCCTGCGGCTGGATGCCGATGCGCTGGCGGCAGTGTCCAACGCTTCCACGGTTCTGATGATTTTTCTGTTCGTCTCCGGCGGCATGGAGCTGGGCGGCGGCCTGCTGGTGGCGGCGGGCAAGCCCACTGCCACAAAGCATGAGATGACAGAGCTGCTGTATAACCTGCTGTTCGTGGATGAGGTCATCGCCCTGTTGACCACGGCAGTGGGTTTTGTGACCCTGCCGGCCCTGCTGCGGCTGATCAACACGCCTGCGGAGATCCTGGATACCGCTGTGCTCTATGGGCGCATCTATCTGATGGGGCTGCCATTTCTGATGCCCTATGATCTGAGCAAGGAGTGTGTCATGGGCTGCGGCGATTCCAAAACGCCGCTCAAGGTCATTGTGGCGACCAGCGTGATGAACATTGTGCTTGACCTTGTTCTGGTGGGGCCCTTCGGGGTGGCCGGTGCGGCGGCTGCCACAGCGGTGGCGCAGGTGGCGGGCGCGGTCTACATGGTGGCGTTTCTGCGCCGCACCCAGATGGACGCGGCCTTCTCGCCCCGGATGCTCAAGGGGCGCTATGCCAGGGATATCTTCCGGCTGTCGGCCCCCAACAGTGTCCAGCAGGCCAGCGGCACCATCATCACCACGGTCAAACAGGGGCTGCTGGGCGGCCTGGGTGTGGAAGCCATTGCAGGCTTCTCCTGCGCAGGCAAGCTGTCCAGCCTGCTGATGATGCCGGTGTTCGGCTTTGTGCAGTCCACAGTGTTCTTTATTGCGCAAAACACAGCCGCCCTTCAGCCGGGCCGTGTGAAAGAGGGCCTGCGGGAAGGGCGGCGGATCTTGTTGGTGTATTCGCTTGGGGTGGTGGCGGTCTGCATCGGCCTGCGGGGACCGCTGCTCCGGCTCTTTACCACCGACCCGGCAGCGGCCAGCTATGGCTGCACCATGCTGGCCTTTGAGTCGGTGACCTACCTGTTTGTGGCACAGAAGCATCTGTTCGAGGCCCGCCTGCGCGGTGCCCAGAAGATGGGGCTGTATCTGGCCTCCAGCCTGGGGCAGATTGCCCTGAACCTGCTGGCCTGCGTGATCCTGGTGCCCCGCATCGGTTTTGCGGGCTTCTGGATGTCCAGCTGGATCAGCGCACCCATCGGAATGCTGCTGGCGGCGGCGCTGGCGAACCTCTCAGGCGCTTCGCGCCAGCTCCCCTAATAGGGGAGCCAAGTTTACGCTGCTGCT
>OLOQ01002844.1_pt1 | contig 13408 bp, 8 predicted proteins | sample 1673101 | NCBI WGS metagenome assembly OLOQ01 (sample SAMEA3136754, study PRJEB25190) | human gut metagenome | biome: human gut; feature: human-associated habitat; material: faeces | place: Austria | collected 2013 | reverse complement strand
CGACCCGCGGTTTTTTATTGCTTCATTGATGATTGACAGCTTGAAAGCAAAGTAGATTGGCGAATCAAGCATCATTTTGCCGCTGCTCTCGTCGCCTCTGCGGAGGCGAAGTTGTTACTTTCTGTTGCGACAGAAAGTAACCAAAGAACGCCCAGAGGGGGCTGAAAAGCGAAAGAGCGGGGATTTCAGCCCCCTCTGGACTCCCCCCGCCACCTCAATTTCTTGCGGGAAAGAGCAGCATTTGCTTGGCAAGCTGGTCACTTTTGCATAATTGTGCATGAAAAGTACACCGATTTATCGGCTTATCGACAAGGAAGTTCCTTTCAATCTTCCGCGAAGCATTATTCTCATGACTTTTCTTGACACAGTTCGAGATACGCATCAATCGCCTTCCGAAAATCCGCTTCCAGTGCTTCGCGTGTCTCTCCTTCATACGAAATCAGACTGCGAACGCCTGCACCTTGCCAAAGAACACGCCGTCCGCGTCGGAAAATTCGACCGAACCGACATAGCCTTTGTACGTCATCGTTTGCTTCAATTTGTCCATTGCCTGATTACTCCACCCAAAACACCGCCGCATCGTGCTTCCCCAGCGTCGCCGTCACCCCGTCCGCCAAATGCAGTTTCTCGCCCGTCCACAGTTCCCGCGCCGCTGAGTACGTTCCTTCCAGCATTTCGCCCGTCACGCGAACCGTCCGCGTCTCTTCCGACAGGTTGAACAGCGCCACATACAGCCCCGTGCCGTCCCTGCGCGGCGCAATCCACACGCTTTCATCCTCCGTCGTCCACAGCGGATGGGCGCACGCGCTCGTCTTTTCAATCGCCAGCACATCCCGGTTCGTCAGCAGCTTCAGCGTGAAGTCGTCATTCTTCGTCAGTTCGCCGCCCATCATCAGCGGCGAGCGCATCATGCACCACAGCGTCATCATCGTCCGCTGCTCCGCCTGTGTGAAGTTCGTCCAGCCGTTCGGGTCGTAGCACTGCCGCAGTGCGCCGACGGGCAGCATATCCGCATCCGGCCAATGCCCCGGCGCGGCATGGACGCACCATTTTTCCGCCCGCTCAAACATCCCTTTGAGCAGCCGCCACTCGTCCCAGAAGTCGTCCGTGATGCGCCACATGTTCGCGTATTTCTTCAAATGCTCCGCCTGTTCCAGCGGCGCAGGGCCGGGCGACAAAGACAGCACAATGTCCCGCCCGCAGGCGCGGCAGGCGTCGGAAATGACCTCGATTTCCCGCTTGCAGTGCGGATATTCGCGCGCGATGTCGTCGCACTTGACGAAATCCACGCCCCATTCGGCGTACATGCGGAAGATGCTGTCATAGTACGCGCGCGCTTCGGGCATGTCGCACCGCAAGCCGTACATATCCGGATTCCACGCGCAGATGCTGTTTGGATTCGCGACCTCGTGGCAGCCCTTCCCGCACCCCAGAATCGGCAAGTGCCGATGCGCCGCCATCCGCGGCATCCCGCGCATGATGTGGATGCCGAATTTCAGTCCCAGCGAATGCACATAATCCGCCAGCGGCTTGAAGCCTTTTCCGCCTGCCGATGACGGGAATCGCCCCGGCGCGGGCTGCAAGCGCCCGTATTCATCCATCGTCAGTTCGGCAAACGGCTCGTAGGCGTGGCTCGTCGCGGTCGGCTGATACCACTGAATATCCACAACGACGTACTCCCAGCCGAACACCTGCAAGTGCTCCGCCATGTACGCCGCGTTTTGCCGCACGGTCGGCTCGTCCACCGCCGCGCCGTAGCAGTCCCAGCTGTTCCATCCCATCGGGGGCGTCTGCGCAATCATGATATTTTCCTCCTACATTATGAAATCATTATGAAATCGTGATTTGATGTCTGCTATTTTTTCAGCTCCAGATACACATTTCGATACTGGCTTGGCGTACACCCTTTCTGCGTCCGGAACACGCGGTTGAATGTCGCAATCGACCCAAAGCCAACGCGCAGCGCAACCTGCGTCACGGGCAGGTCGCTCTGGCTGAGCATCTCCGCCGCCATATCCACCCGCCGCGCATTCAGGTACTGGATGAACGTCGCGCCTGTGTGCCGGCTGAACATGCGGCTGAGCGTGTAGCGGCTGAACCCCGCGTAGTCCGCCAGCACATCCAGCGTGATGTTTTCGGCGTAGTTTTTATTCAGGTAATCCAGCGCACGGTTGAAAGCGTCCTCGCCGGATAATCGCCGGTGGATGTCATTCATCTCCGCGCTGTTGGCGACATTGGGCAGATACAACTCCCCCAGCGTAGCGAATACGTCCATCAGCAGCGCATAGCACCGCAAATTCCGCAGCGGCGTGTACGCCTCGTAAGCGTCCACCAGCTGCATCAGCGTTTTGCGAACGATGGGCGTCGCTTCACTTTCCGCCGTGAGATAAATCGGCTGGCGCAGCATCGGGCGCAGCGCAGCAAACTCCTTCATTGTAAATGCAGCATTGTGTTCAAAGATGATGAGGTAGCGCTCGCTGCCCGCCGCCATGCGCAGGGCGTGCGTCGCGTCGGAGGGAACAAACAGCACCTCCCCCGCCTGCACATGATATTCCTTCCCCTTTACCGCCACCTCGCATCCGCCCAGCAGCGGCACGCAGACTTCTATGGCCGAATGAAAGTGCGGCGCATAGCTGTCCGGGTTCGGCTGATGCCATACGCGGATGGTTACGTCCCGCTGGTAGGTGATAAACTCCCGCTCGCCCTTCATCACGCGGAAGCCGGATGCCGTCAATGGTCGTTCGTGTTCCGTAATGAGCCTTCGGTTATTCATAATTTCTTCACAAACCTTTCGTGCAAATTTGCGCATTTTGCCTTGTCTTTTTTTCATCATACCACAAAGCGCAACACATTTCAAGCAAATTATAACCAAAGACGGGCAAATTTTAAGAAGTTTTTTTCTCTCGTTGAATTTATAATATGGTTGAAAGCAAACCGTTTTTATTCATTTGCAACGCATCGAAATTGGTTCAATTCCAGTTTGAAGGAGGTACGGAAACATGGAGCGTTCCTTTGGCAGCAAATACGGGAAGTGGATTGCCCTGACGGCGGTCGTTCTGGCGCTGGTGCTGTGGTTCGTTCTGTCCGGCGGTGTGGAGAACTACCGGGCAAAATACGAGGGTTATGACCTCTCGCAGCAGATTGGCGACATCGGGCGCAGCAGCACCTATTCGCTGTATTTGCGCGCGCATGAGGGCGCTCCGGACGCATCTTCGGACGTTTCCATTCCGCTGGTGACGGTGGATTCAGACGGCGTGACTGCACAGAAGGATGGTCTGCTGATGCAAAGCGGCTCTTCCGCAACGTTCGCCGTCACCGTACCGGAAACCGGTTTCTACAACATCCGCCTGACCTACCGCACTGAGGCGGCACGCGGCGTGGACTTGGAGCGCGAACTGCGCATCAACGGCGAAGTCCCCTTCGATGGCGCGGATACGCTGACCTTCACCCGCCTGTGGCACGACGGCGGCGAAGTGCGGCAGGACTCGCAGGGCAATGACATCCGTCCGACGCAGGTGGAAGTGTTCGGCGAACAGACCGCCTGCTGCCGCGATTCGATGGGCTACATCACCGAGCCGTACCGCTTTTATTTCGAGGCGGGGGAAAGCACCATCACCCTGATTGCGACCAGCGAGCCGATGCTCCTGACCGCGCTTTCGCTCACCGCCCCCGAAAAAATGCCGGATTACGCCGCTTATGCCGCCGCGCAGCCACAGGAGAACAGCGTTCCTGCTGACTTTGCCCTCGTCCTGGAAGGCGAAAGCAGCACCCTGCGTTCCTCCCCGTCGCTGTACGCGCGTTATGACCGTTCTTCCCCCGCCACCTCTCCCTGCGACGTGCGCCGGACGGTGCTGAACTACATCGGCGGCGATGCTTGGCGCGACGCGGGGCAGTGGATTGAGTGGGATTTCGACGTGCCGGAAAGCGGCTGGTACAACATCACCATCAAAGGCCGTCAGACCTACAACCGCGGCAGCGTGTCCAGCCGTATCCTCTATCTGGACGGCAAAATTCCCTTCTCCGGTATGGAGAACGTCTCCTTCCCCTACACCACGGCATGGGAAATGAACACATTGTCGGATGATTCCGGCACGCCCTACCGCTTCTACCTTTCCGCTGGGCATCACACGCTTCGTCTGGAAGCGACGCTGGGCGACATGGGGCAGATTCTCTCCGACATGGAGGAAAGCATCTACCGCCTGAACCAGATGTACCGCCGTGTGCTGGTGCTGACAGGCGTGAACCCCGACCGCTACCGCGATTACCACTTGGAGCAGGTGTATCCGGAGGTCATCGAAGCGATGGCGCAGGAAAGCCGCCTGCTCTATAAGCTCGTCGATGAGACCGTTGCCATCACCGGACAGAAATCCGACCGCATTGCCGTCGCGCAGACGCTGGCGGTGCAGCTGGAATCCTTCGTCGAAGATCCGGCGAAGATTACCGAAGCCTTCACGAATTTCAAGGATAACATCACCTCCCTCGGCACGTCAATGCAGAACATGCGGCAGGTCAAGCTGGATATTGACCTGATTGCCATCACCGCGGACGGCGTGACCGTGCCGCAGCCGTCGGAGAATTTTCTCGACCGCGCGCTGCATGAGCTGAAATCCTGCGTCACGTCGTATTTCGTGGATTACAATGCCTTGGGCGATGTGTACGATGCCAGCGAGGACGTGCTGGAAGTGTGGATTCTGACCGGCCGTGACCAGTCTACCGTCCTCAAAACCATGGTTGATGACACCTTCACACCGTCAACCGGCATTCCCGTCAACGTCATGCTGGTTGACCCGAACGCGCTGCTGAACGCCGTCGTCGCAGGCAACGGCCCGGATGTCGTCATTTCAACCGACAGCTGGAACCCCGTCAACTACGCGCTTCGCCACGCGGTGGAGGATTTGACGCAGTTCGATGATTTGCAGGAAGTCCTCGACCAATTCTACCCCAGCGCCTACGCCGCGTTCAGCTTCAACGGCGGTCTGTACGCGCTGCCGGAGACGCAGCTGTGCTCGATTCTCTTCTACCGCAGCGACATTCTGGAAGAATACGGGCTGTCCGTCCCGGAAACGTGGGATGATTTGATTGCCATGCTGCCCACCATTCAGGGGGCGAACATGTCCGTCGGCATCCCCTACCCCGACATTGCCGCCCCGAATCTCTCTTCTTATTACGCCATGCTCTACCAGCTTGGCGGCGCGCTCTACAACGATTCAGCGACCCACACCACCATCAACAGCGAAGCGGGTGTGCAGGCGTTTGAGCGCTACACCAGCCTCTACAATGACTACGGTCTGCCGACCATCTTCGACTTCGTGAGCCGCTTCCGCTCCGGCGAAATGCCGCTGGGCATCTTCGATTACACGACGTTCAACACCCTGACCGTCTCCGCGCCGGAAATCCGCGGTCTGTGGGACATTGCGATTCTCCCCGGCACTTCCCGCACGGCAGAGGACGGCAGCACCTATGTGGATCACTCCGGGCATTCGCAGGGCGCCTGCTGCATGATGATTGCCACCGACAGCGAAACGACAAAGCAGAATGCGTGGCAGTTCATGAAGTGGTGGACGTCCACCGACGCGCAGGTGCGTTTCGGACGCGAGATTGAAGCCGTCCTGGGTTCGTCCGCGCGCTACGCCACCGCGAATATCGCCGCCATCGAGCAGCTTTCCTGGTCAGAAGCTCAGCTGAAAGTCATCCGCGAACAGATGACGTGGGCAGTCGGCTTCCGCGAAGTCGCCGGCGGCTACTACACCACGCGCCACATGACCAACGCCGTGCGCAAAGTGACCAACGACAAGACCGACCCGCGCGAAACCCTGCTGGATTACGCACGCACCATCAACGAGGAAATCAATAAGAAGCGCTTGGAGTTCGGTCTGCCGATCGACGAAGAGACGCCCTGAGCGAAAGGAGGAAGCATTCGTCATGACCGCGTTCTGGAAAAAGTACTTTGCGCTGAGACAGCGCAATGCGCGCATCGCGTGGGACAGAGCGAAGCACATGAAGTTCTGCTATGCGTTTCTGGCGCCCTACGCCCTGCTGTTTCTGACCTTCTACATCCTCCCGATGCTCATCTCCATCTACTACTCCTTCACCTACAACAACATTCTGGAGCCCGCGCGCTTCATCGGGATGGACAACTACATCACCTTGATTTTGAAGGATGATGTTTTCCTGACCGCCGTGAAAAACACGTTCCTGCTGGCGGTGATTACAGGACCTGTGGGCTACATCATGTCATTCTGCTTCGCGTGGCTCATCAACGAATTGCCGCGCTGGGTTCGCACGATTGCCGTCGTCATCTTCTACGCGCCGTCCATTGCGGGCAATGCCTACTACATCTTCTCCATCATCTTCCGCGGCGACGCATACGGCTACCTGAACGCCATCCTGATGAAGCTGGGCATCCTCAACGCCCCGATTCTCTGGCTGACGACGCCGGATTACATCATGCCGGTCATCATCATCGTCACGCTGTGGATGAGCATGTCCACGGGTTTCCTTTCCTTCGTCGCAGGTTTGCAGGGCGTTGACCGCTCGCAGTACGAGGCGGGCTATGTGGATGGCATCCGCAACCGCTGGCAGGAGCTGTACTACATCACCCTGCCGAACATGAAGCCGATGCTGATGTTCGGCGCGGTCATGTCCATCACGTCCGCGTTCGGCGTGTGCGATGTGCCGATGGCGCTGGCGGGCTTCCCCTCCACCGATTACGCCGCGCACACCGTCGTCACCCACCTGTTCGACTATGGCTTCACCCGCTTTGAAATGGGCTATGCCTCCGCCATCGCCACCTTGCTGTTCCTGGTGATGATTTTGTGCAACAAGCTGATTCAGAGCGCTCTGAGGAGGATTGGCACATGAGTACCATCAATGTCCGCAGCTACAAAGGTCCAGTCAGACCGGACGGCACGCCGATTGAGCTGCCGCAGAAGGTACTGAAGCTGACGAAGAAGTCGAACATGCGCCACAAGAAGCCGAACCGCTCCCGCGTGGGCGACTTTCTGGTGGGGCTGCTGCTGTTCCTCGTCGCGTGTGCAATGGCGTTTCCGCTGGTGTTCGCCATTTCGTCCTCGCTGAAACCGTTGGATGAGCTGTTCCGCTTCCCGCCGACGCTCTTCCCGCGCCACCCCACCATCGACAACTTCTCTGACCTTCTCGTCACGATGGGGCAGAGCTGGGTTCCCTTCTCGCGCTACATCACCAACACCGTCGTCATCACCCTCGTGGGTACATTGGGGCATCTGCTGATTGCGTCCCTCGCGGCGTATGTGCTGGCGAAGTACGATTTCCCGCTCGGCAAGCAGTTTTTCGCCCTTGTCGTGACGGCACTGATGTTCAACGGCTACGTCACCGCGATACCGAACTACCTGACCATGACGCGCCTGAACCTTGTCGATACGCACTGGGCGGTCATCCTGCCCGCGTTCGCCGCGCCGATTGGGCTGTTCCTGATGAAGCAGTTCATGGAAGGGCTGCCTATGTCGCTGATTGAGTCCGCAAAAATCGACGGTGCAAAGGAATTCCGCATTTTCTGGACGATTGTCATGCCCAACGTCAAGCCCGCGTGGCTGACGCTCATCATCTTCTCCGTCCAGAACCTCTGGAACGCCAAGGCATCCGCCGTCATCTACTCCGAGGCGCAGAAGACGCTCGTCTACGCGCTCCAGCAGATTCAGGCGGGCGGCATTGCCCGCACGGGTCAGGCGGCGGCGGTTACGGTCGTCGTCATGGCTGTGCCGATACTGATTTTCATCCTCAGCCAGAGCCAGATTCTCGAAACGATGGCGACATCCGGTCTGAAAGATTAAGAGAGGAGGACGCCGATGAACCGCATGGTTTCCCGTCTCTGCGCCTGTCTGGTTGCGTTCTTCCTCTTCGCCGCGCTCTGCGGCGGGATGGTCGCGCGCGCCGCAGACGGCTTTGACTACAATTACACCTACACCTACGATTACTGGGGCGACGAACGCCAGTCGCCGGATGCCTACCGCACCAGCGCCATGCTGTCCAGCGTCTCCCTTGGGCTGGAAACGCCGATGCGCACCCCGCGCGGGCTGACCGTCTCCGGCAATGACATCTACATCGTCGATACGGGCAACAACCGCATTCTGCAAGTCGCCCGCGACGGCGAAAACTTCACGCTGACCCGCGTGATTTCCGAAATTTCCGGCGACATCACCCCGAATACGCTCTCCGCCCCACAGGATGTGTTCGTCATGGCGGACGGCACGCTGTTCATCGCCGACACGAACAACAACCGCATCCTGAAAGCAGACCGGAACCTGAATCTGCTGAGCGTCTTCACCCGCCCGACGGACGCGACCTTCGACCAGTCGATGGCGTTTCTGCCGACGAAACTCGTCTGCGACACGACCGGACGCGTCTTCTGCCTCGCGCAGAACGTCAACAGAGGCCTCATGAAGTACGAGGCGGACGGCACGTTCACCGGCTTCATCGGCGCGAGCGAAGTGAAGTACACATGGTACGAGCTGGTGTGGCGGCTGCTCTCCACGAAGGAGCAGCGCGCGCAGCAGGCATCCTTCGTTCCGACGGAATACAACAACATTGCGCTGGATTCGGAAGGCTTCTTCTTCGTCACCACGCAGACCTTCGATTCCAACGAGCTGACCTCCGGCGCGGCGAAACCCGTCCGCCGCCTGAATGCCATCGGCACGAACATCCTGATTGAAAACGGCACGAGCCACGTCATCGGCGACCTGCAATGGGCGCGCGGCGACAAGAACATCACCAACTCCGGTCCCTCGAAGTTCGTGGATGTGACCGTGCTGGACAACGACATCTATTCCGTCATGGACAAGACGCACAACCGCATCTTCACCTACGACAAGCAAGGCAACCTGCTCTGGGCGTTCGGCGGTGTGGGCAACATGGACGGATACTTCCTGAATCCCGTCGCTTTGGAGCATCAGGGCTATGACCTGCTGGTGCTGGACAGTCAGGACTGCTGCGTGACCGTGCTGACCCCGACAGAATACGGCAAGCTGGTCTATAAGGCGACCGAGCAGTACCACGCGGGCGAATACGCCGCTTCTGCCGACACTTGGCGCGAGGTCATGAAGCGCAACGGCAACTATGACCTTGCCTACATCGGCATCGGGCGCGCGCTTTTGCAGCAGAAGCAATACAAAGAAGCCTGTGACTATTTCGCCATGGCGCGCGACAGCCGCAATTACTCCGAGGCGTTCCGCTACTACCGCTCCGAGTGGGTAGAGCAGAACATTGGGTGGATTTTCGGCATCGTCGCGGTGCTGCTGGTCGTTCCGATGTTCGTCGGGCACATCCGCAAAATAAAGTGGGAGGTGGACAACGCATGACGCTCGCAGCAAAACTGACCGACAAGCAGAAGTGGCAGCGTCTGCTGTCCTCCCTGCGCTATTCGCTCTACGTTATCTTCCACCCCTTCGATGGCTTCTGGGATTTGAGCCGCGAAAAGCGCGGCAGCCTCGGCGCGGCGAACATCATCGTGTTTCTGGTGCTGCTTGTCCGCCTGCTGTCCATGCAGTTCACGCCTTTCCTGTTCATGAACGTCTACTGGCCGAGCGTGAACATCATCCAGCAATGTCTCGCCGTCCTCCTGCCGCTTTTGTTCTTCGTGGCGGGCAACTGGGGGCTGACGACGCTGTTTGAGGGCAAAGGCACGTTCAAGGATGTCTACATCGCCACCTGCTACGCGCTGACGCCCTACGTCATCCTGCAAGCGGCGATGATTCTCCTCGCAAACGTCATTACCGCCAAGGAAGGCGCGTTCTACTACGTTCTGGAGGGGCTGTCGCTGGGCTGGAGCGGTGTTCTCATCATCTGCGGCATGATGCAGACGCATGACTACTCGCTGGGCAAGACGCTGCTGTTCACCATCACGACGCTGCTGGCGATGGTCGTCATCATCTTCCTGCTGCTGCTGTTTTTTTCGCTCGTTGGCGACGGCATCGGCTATTTCGTCTCCCTCTACAAAGAAGTGCTGTTCCGTCTGTACTGACGAAAGGAGAAAGTATCCATGAAACGACGCATCCTTGTGCGGGGCGTGCTGGTTCTGATTCTTCTTCTGGCACTTTATCCGCTGACGAAATTCGTCATTCTTCCGCTCTTTGACACCTCCGGCGAGCTGGAAGGGCACGACGTGCCGCTTTACGGCTACTCAGAGCCCGACACGCCGATGGTCATGGAGAATGACGCTCTCCGCTTTGAGCTTGACCCGGCGACGACCCACTTCACCCTCACCGACAAGCGCACCGGGCACGTCTGGCTGTCCTCGCCTGATAACGCGGACAGCGACCCGATTGCCCTGCCGGTGGAAAAGAACAAGCTGAACTCCACCTTGAGCCTCACCTACGCCGCCTCCACCGGCATGACCACCCAGTTCACCTCGCAGGAACACAGCATTTCAAACGGGGTCTACGAAGTGCTGATGCAGGAGGATGGCAGCGTCCGCGTGAACTACTCCGTCGGACGCGTGCAGCGGTCTTTCCTCATGCCGACTGCCATTGGCGACGCGCGAATGCAGCAGTTCATGGAGAAAATGACCTCCAAGCAGAAGAAGGACATCAAAGAATACTACCGTGAATACAATATTGACAAGCTCCGCAAGACTGACGACAAGGCTGCTTTGCTCGCCGCCTACCCCGATTTGGCGGAAGAGCACGTCTGGGTGCTGCGCGACGGCACAAAGGATCACCTGAAGCAGCGCTGCGAAAGCATCTTTGCCGAAGTGGGCTACACGGCGGAGGATCTGGCATACGACAACAGCCGCATCGTGCAGGCGGGCAGCACCATCGCCAAAGCCGTTTTCAACGTCTCGATGGTATTCCGTTTGGACGGCAGCGACCTTGTTGTCGAAGTACCGCTGGATGACCTTGCTTACGACGTGGATTATCCGCTGACGAGCCTGACGCTGCTTCCGGCTTTCGGCGCGGGCGGCACGGCGGATAACGGCTTCCTGTTCGTCCCCGACGGCAGCGGCGCGATTATCCGCTTCAACAACGGCCGCGTTTCCCAGCGCGCCTACTACGCCAACCTCTACGGCTGGGACTGGGCGTCCATCCGCACGCAGGTGACGAACGAAACGCGCATCAACTTCCCGGTCTTCGGCGTTTCGGGCGATAGCGGGTCATTCATCTGCATTCTGGAGGACGGTGCATCGTGGGCGGGCATCGGCGCGGACATTGCCGGCCGCCTGACCTCCTACAACACCGTCAACGCAACGTACACCATCGTCCACGGCGACGCCTACGACGTTTCCGAGCGCACGAACAACGCCGTCTACATGTTTGAAACAGCGCATCCGACGGGCTTCATCCGCCAGCGCTACCGTTTTCTGCCCGAATCGGGCTACATAGACATGGCGGCGTCCTACCGCGACTACCTGACCGCAAAGTACCCGAATTTTGCCGCACAGACGGTGGATGCGGACGCGCCGCTGAGCATCGAGCTGATTGGCGCGATTGACAAGGTGCAGCAGGTGGCGGGCGTGCCCACCAGCGTCCCGATTGCCATGACGACTTATGCGGAAGCGAAAGAGCTCCTGCGCGAGCTTGTCACCCGCAATCTGGCGCAGAACATGTCGATTCGCTACGCCGGATGGATGAACGGCGGCATGAATCAGCAGCTGCTGTCCTCCGTCCGCCTGATTCGGCAGCTGGGAACGCAGGAGGAGCTGTTCTCCTTCGCACAGAATGCCGCGATTGCGGGTGTGCCGCTCTATCTGGACGGCTTGACGGCTTTCGCGCGCGACAGCGGCCTGCTGGAAGGCTTCATCTCCTTCCGCGACGCTGCCCGCTTCACCACGCGTGAAGAAGCGGAAATCCCCGAATACAGCCCAATCTGGTACGGCGCGAACGACGACCGCGACACCTACTACCTCGTCAAGCCCGCCATCGCCATGCGCAGCGTCAACGCCTTGGCGGACGCGGCGGCTTCCTACGGCGCAGGCGTTTCCTTCCGCGACATTGGGTACATGCTCTCCGCTGATTACGACAGCAAAAACCACACGACCCGCGAAGCCGTGCTGCATCAGCAGGCGGAAAAGCTCGCTGAACTCAAGGCATCCGGGCGCGACGTGATGATTCGTCAGGGCAACGACTACGCCGCGGTTCAGGCGACGCTCATCACCGACATGGACTTCGACGGCGGACAGTATTCCATCATCGACGAGTACATCCCCTTCTACCCGCTGGCGCTGCACAGCCGCGTATCCTACACGGGCGCATCACTGAATCTGGCGGATGACGCGGAGGAAGTCCTCCTGCGCAGCGCGGAAATGGGCGCGGGTCTGCAATACACGCTGACCGCCCAGAGCGCGCGCGTTTTGCAGGATTCCACCTACTCCGAGTTCTACGGCGCGGACGCGTCGCTCGTGCTGGATGACATCACCGCACAGGTTGCGCAGTACCGTCAGACGCTTTCGGGCATCTTCAATCAGGAAATGACAGGCCATGAACGCGTCGGGAACGTCACCATCACGACTTACGCAAACGGCACATGCGTCTACGTCAACTTCGGCTATACCGACGCGGCGGTGGATGGCATCACCGTTCCCGCCCGCAGCTATGCAGCGCAACAGGAGGTGAGCAAATGAGCGGCAAACGCATTTCCATTCGTGCGCGCCGAGCAGTATCCGGCTATCTGTTCATTATGCCCTTCATCATCGGCTTCCTGTGCTTCATGCTGCTGCCGCTGGTGGATTCCTTCTGGATGAGCCTGTGCCGGGTGGACGTGACCGCCGGGCAGGGCTTCCAGACGACCTTCATCGGGCTGGACAACTACATCCGCGCCTTCACCATTGACCCGGAGTTCAACAAGCTGCTCAGCGAAGAAATCGGCGTGATGGTCACGCACACCATTGCGATTCTCGTCGTGTCCTTCGTCATTGCCATCGTACTGAATCAGGAATTCAAAGGGCGCGCGTTCGTCCGTGCCATCTTCTTCCTGCCCGTTATCCTCTCCAGCGGCGTTCTCATCGGCTTGGAGACGGACAACACCCTGATGGCGGGAATGCAGCAGATGATGGCAGAGTCCTCCCCGTTCACGCTGTCCGAGTCGCTGATGAAGATTCTCAAGCTCACGGGCATCGGCAGCGACGTGCTGGACATCGTCTTTTCCCTGATTGACGAAGTGTACGACATTGTGATGGCAAGCGGCATCCAGATTGTCGTTTTCCTTTCCGGTCTGCAGAACGTTCCGCGCAGCCTATACGAAGCGGCGGATGTCGAGGGCTGCTCGAAGTGGGAAGCCTTCTGGACGATTACCTTCCCGATGGTCTCCCCCCTGCTGATTGTCAACATCATCTACACCATCATCGACTTCTTCATGAAGACAGACAGCGAAGTCATGAAGAAAATCAATGAAGAAATGACGCTGAAATACAACTACGGCTTCTCCTCCGCAATGGCTTGGG
>OLOQ01002838.1_pt1 | contig 13429 bp, 25 predicted proteins | sample 1673101 | NCBI WGS metagenome assembly OLOQ01 (sample SAMEA3136754, study PRJEB25190) | human gut metagenome | biome: human gut; feature: human-associated habitat; material: faeces | place: Austria | collected 2013 | reverse complement strand
CCTTTGGCGGCATCCTCAACAGCACCCAGAGCTTTCTGGGCGTCATCTTCGCGCCGTCTTCGAACCAGTGACAATATATCGTTCGTCCAGGTGGATCATATCCTTACGAAGGCCAAGGAGCTCATTTAACCGTAAGCCTGTGTAAAGCATGATCAACATAGAATCTACATATGGATGGTCGGCATACTTCCAAAGTGTATGGATTTCTTCGTTGGTGAATATGGTATGAATCGTTTTTCTCTTGGCTGGTTTGGTTTCTAAAAAGTGCGCATAATTCATGTCAGTGATTCGTTCCCGTAAGGCATATTCAAATACACGGTTGCATACGGTCTTCATATTTTGTTGCACTTTTTCACCTTTTCCTGCTTCTATCTGAATATCTATCAGTTTCTGCATCGACGATGTCGTGAGATCTTTTACAGGGACATCGTGGATAGGTTTCAGCCATTTGAATGCTGTTTTGTAAGATGCGATAATGGACTGAGATTTCCCCTCCAGCTTCCCCGGCATCACCACATCATAGATTTCCTTGAATGTGGCTGTTGGCTTCGTGATCGTGACGCCCTGCTTCTTGCGCTTATTGTATTCGATCAAGATCTGCATGCCTTCTTCGTATGTCTCGGTGTAGGCGATATGGTCATAAATCTGACGCTTGCGCGGCTTCCCGTCTTTTCCCATCACCAGTTTCCAGCCAGTGGTCACCTGTACGTCGTACGGGCGGCGTCGGTTGCCGGAAAGCTTGACCACGCTTCCGAATCCGTTTGGGTTCTTGTAGCTGCGCTCTGGGCGCTTCTTTCTTCCGCGTGCCATTGAAATACCCTCCTTCATCTGGTAAAATTGGGTATAGAAAAAGCATTATCTGGGGAGATAACTTTTTCTATACTGTGATGTTGGTAGCATCACATCCTCATCCCTTGTTGGTAGCAGGGGATGTTTTTTTAAATATAGATTTTATTATTATAACAATAATCTAAGTAAGCGGAATATACTCGCAAAGCAGTTAATTCAAGTGAAGTTTCTCCCGTACCTGACAACCATTCACTTGAGTTAAGATCGTAGATACAATACTCTCCGTTATCGTTTTCCAATGATACGGTTTTATTTGACCAATCCAAAAAATATACTGTGTCTTCATCTTTCATAGAAATGCTGAAAGAATCCATTCCGAAGTCAAAAAATATCATTGACGCTTCGCCTAAATCTTCAAAAGAAACTTCTTCCGATTTGAAATACAAATCATTATTATCTGTTTCAAAACCTAAAGAAATTAGTCTTTCCTTTACTGAGCTATAGTCAGTATTTGAAGTTGCTTCTGTGTTCTCAGAAGAAATTGGTTTCTCGGCGTCTGGACTGGTGTTAGGAGAGCATCCTATTAAAGTGATTGATAAAAATGTAAGAGATAAGACAATAATAAACTTTTTCATAATTTTCTCCATATTTCAGATGTTTTAAATTTTCCCAATAACTTTCCCAAAACAAATTGTATTACTCGATATAGGGATATCCTTATATGAAGTGTTGTGGGATTTGAGTACAGATCCATCAAATTCTTTCACAAATGCTTCCCCATCAATCATGAAAATACCGATTTCTCCGATATTTACTGAGGCCTGCTTTTTCACCAATAATACATCCCCATCATTGTAAGTTGGCATCATACTATCTCCATTTACACCGATTGCAAAATCAGCTTGAGCGTTAATAGGAGTATTTTCTACTTCGATCATATCTGTCGGAACATCATTAAATACAAACTGTCCTGTTCCCGCAGAAGCAATATGTCCATAGTATGGATATAACAATGGAGGATATGCCTTCACCTCTTCTTGATCGGACCGCCGACCAGAAAGAGTGTTCAATAAATCGCTTATCGCTTTCTTATCTAATGAATCAAGAGAGCGATATTTTTTTATTATCTCCGCTTCATCTTCAGTAGTAGAGTCATTCGAGAATTCTTTCATCTCATCTTGGTACAAATAGTTTGCATCGCATTTTAAAGCTTCAAACAATTTATAAAGTAAATCTATTTTAGGGGAACTGATACCATTTTCATAGTTAGCGATAGCTGATGGTGTTACGCCTATTAAATCCGCTAACTCTGTTCTAGACATGCCTAAGAATTCTCGTCTTTCTTTGATTCTGGTATTAAGGCTCATAAAAGACCTCCTTTCAGTTTTTATTATAACAAGAAATGTTTAATATTCAACACAAAACTTACAGAAATCTTGTAATAACATATTGACTTTACAGGAATCTTTGATATTATGTAGTTGTGATTACAAGAATCTTGTAAAACCGAAGAGGGAGGTGCTTAAGATGGCAGATATTCATTACGATGATATCGTGAAAAACATCAAAGATATCATCGTTGCAAAAGGTTTGAAGCAAGCAGCTGTAGCCAAAAAGGCTAATCTAACCGAAAAGGAATTAAGCGATATGCTGAACTGTCGAAGAAAGCTCATTCGTGCTGAGCATTTGCCAGCTATTGCTAATGCCTTAGAAGTAGACGTCAACGAACTGTTCCGAATTGGATAGGAGGTGAAGATCAGTCAATGGAGATAGCTGAAATCACAGTTTATCGAAAAGGTACAGGAGAATTGATTACCCGAATTTTTGAAGATGGAGAAGTAATCAAGGAAATTACGTCGGATGAATACGAGGTTGACATCAAAACACAAGAGGAGGTGAAGCAATGTCACGAAAGAGATCGCCTGGAACTGTGAGCGTCGAAGATGCTGCGGAGCTGCTGGGCTTCGATGCCCAGACACTAAGGTTGATCTTGCAAACCGGTGAGTATCCGGAAATTGGCGGTATCGCCAAAAAGACAGGCCCCGATCGGGAAGCCTACAACTACGAGATCAGCAAGTTCCAGCTCTTCCAGCACCTTGGTTATGATGTGCGCCTAAGTGTTGAGGAGACGCTTGCCAGGGTGCGCGCTGGAGATCCACCGTGGGTTGACCAGGAGAAGGTGCTTGCCTGGAGCAGAATCTATGGAAAGCAAAAAGAAAAGACGTTCCTCGAAAGCCTGGCAGCAGAAGGAACGTCCTGATTGATGGCTAAGATAAGCCACCAATAGTATACCACAAAATAGATCCCTGCGCTATGCGGCGCAATCTGCTGATGTTGGCACTCCTCCTTGCATGTGGCAGGTTGCGCCACACGGCGCAGCGGATCGGGAGGAAACAGAGATGAGGAGGAACAACGATGAAAACAGCAGAAGAAATTAAGCGTTACATCAAGCACTACGAGCATCGCTTCCAGGAAGCGCAGGAGCAGATCAAGGAGGATCCTGAAGACTGGAATCCTTACCTGGAGCGCAGAAGCGCAGCTGCAGCCGTGTGCGCGCTGAGATGGGTACTGGAAGGAGAAGAGGATGAAAAGTAAGGAAGAGATCCTTCAGCGCTTGGAAGAAGCGCGCGCTGAGAAGGAATCATGTGATGAGGCAGTGAGAGAGGCCGTCATCAGGTCTGATATCAGAATGTATCAGGATATGGCCAAAGAGCTGCATGCTGAGATCTGCGCCCTCGAATGGGTGCTGGAGGAGCAATGATGAGTGACACAGCTATTCGTAAGGTTGTGGCCGTCATGGTAACCAGTTACATCGTGGTCGCGATGATCGGTGCTATAGGGGCATGGCTGTTCCTGGCCGTGCCCAAGAGCGCGCAGCTCAACGATGCCCGGCAACAGATCGACAAGCTGGAGGACCAGCTGGATGTGCTGGAGGAAGGCAACCGCGTGCTGGCCGAAGAGGTCGATGTCAAGGAGACTCTGATCGAGAACCTGCAGTGGGAGATGGAAAACAGATGAAAGAGCTCAGGATCATGCAGGAACTGATGATCGACGCGTTCAATCGCGGCTGGCATCTTCGGGCAGAGACGTTACGCCAGCAGATCATCGCATATATCGCCGACCTCAATCACGATCCGGTGGATCCAGTGATCATGAGGACAGACGAAAGACAGGAAGAGGAAATGGAACATGAAAGAGATTATCTTGAAAAGAATTGAACTGACCAATTTCAAAGGTCAGGCACATCGGGTAGAAGAGTTTCAGTCAGGAGAAAACTTTATCTATGGTGCCAATGGCACCGGCAAGACAAGCGTGTTTGACGCGTTCCTCTGGCTGCTCTTTGGCAAGGACTCCAAAGGGCAAAGTGAGGAGAAGGCCAAGATCAAGATGCTGGATCCTGACGGCAAACCGGTATGGCACACCGATAACAGCGTGGAAGCGACCTTGCTGGTAGATGGCGAGGAGCTGACGCTGAAGCGTACATACCAGGAAAAGTGGCGGAAGCCGAAAGGACAGATCGAAGCCGTGTACGATGGTCAGAAGACAGTATACAGCTGGAACGGAAACGAGAAGATCTCCGCCGCAGAGTACAAGAGACGCATCAGCGAGCTCGTCGACGAGGAGCTCTTCAAACTGATCACGGATCCGCGCTACTTCGCAAGCCTGAAGCCGGACAGACGCCGGGAGATCGTATTGGCCATGGCCGGTGATGTCACGCCAGAAGAGATCCGCGAATCTGATCCGGAGCTGCGAAGCTTTGACCCCGGCAGGAATATTACCGAAACCAAACAGGTGGCCATGAGCACGCGGCTGAGATGCATCCATGAGCGCGATAACTATCCGGCGCGTATTGATGAGCTGATGCAGCAGAGGACGCGTAAGGAAGTTGCTATGGCCGAACTGATGGACCACAAGGATGAGTATTACCGTCAGATGCTTGCCAAGGCGAACGACCAGCTCGAGAAGCTGGATGAGCTGCAGGGCGATGTGTCGAGACGCGTGGATGCCATCATGGCCGCCAATCATGCACGCATCCAGAAGCTTGCGCAGATCGAGCAGTACAAGGCGAAGAAGCAGGCAGAAGCCGATACGTTGGTGCGGGAATATAACCAGAGAAACGCAGATCTCCAGCGACAGATCAGCAAGCTGAAGATGACGGTCGAACAAGACATCGAGCGGGTTGATCGCTGCAACAAGAAACTGGATGAGGTGCGTGAAATGACCGCGGCGGCCCGGGAACATATCACGATGATCAGATCAGAGGAACCGCCTGTATTCGGCGCGGTGTGCTGTGACAAATGTGGCCAGGAACTCCCGAATCAGGAAGAGGAACAGGAGAAGCTGATCGAGAAATGGCGGGCACTGCAGCGGAAGAAGATCGAGGAATTGACGAAGGATGGCAACGAGGCATACCAGAACGGTCTTGCACTGAAAGCTGAGATCGCGGAGAAGGAAGCCGAGATCAAAGAGATGAGGCAACAGATCAGCGATCTTGAGGCACGGATCACGGTCGACCGGGGCTACTACCAGGTAGATCTCAGCGAGGACAAGGAGCTGCAGGAGATGATCGCCTCCGTTCCGCCGGAACAGTCGGTCAGCGAGGAGATCACGGCGCAGAACAACCGGATCATCGGGCAGAAGAACCGATATCTTCAGGAGCGCGATGAGGCTGCCGCGGCGCTGAAAAGATATGACATGGTCCCGGTGTACCAGGAAGACATCAAAGCGATCAACGCACGCTGCGCAGCGCTGGAAAAGGAGTCGCTGGAGATCAACCAGCGGATCGCTGACCAGGAGCGGATCATCTATCTGTGTGACGCCTGGACGAAAGCACGCACGGAGCTGCTGAATGCAAAGGTGGCCGACAATTTCCGGCTCGTGGAATTCAAGATGTTCAACTATACACAGGAGGGCAATCCGGTCCCGACATGTGAGATCACGGTAAATGGCGTGGACTATACCGCGCTCAATACCGCATCGACGATCAATGCCGGCCTGGATATCATCAATGCCTTGATTGGCTATTATCAGGTCAAGGCACCAATCTTTATCGATAACAGGGAATCCGTGACTGTGATCACAGCGCCGGATACCCAGATCATCAATCTGTCAGTGAGAGGAGAGTAGAAATGACACAGGTACAGAAAGCGACGAAGGAACTTGCGATCCTGCAGAAGGACATTACGGATGAGGTGATCGGGAAGATCACCGAGCTGAAGGGAGAAGGACTTGTCCTTCCTCTCAATTATTCAGCTGAGAATGCGCTGAAATCAGCATTCTTCGTGCTCCAGGGCGTAGAAGACAAGAACCATCAGCCGGCGCTGCAAGTATGCAGCAGGCCAAGTATCGCCAACGCGCTGCTCAACATGGTCATCCAAGGGTTGAGCCCGGCCAAGACACAGTGCTACTTCATCGTATATGGAACAGAGCTGCAGATGAGCCGCTCTTATTTCGGTACCCAGGCGGTCATCAAGAGACTGACGAACGTCAAGGACATCTACGCAAACGTCATCTATGAGGGAGATGAGCTTGATTATGAGAATCGTGGCGGAAAGGATTATCTGCTGAAGCACAAGACAAAGCTGGAGAATCGCGATAACCCGATCATTGGCGCATACGCCATCGTCGAAAAAGAAGATGGCGATAAACCGATGACGATCATGACCAAGAAGGAGATCGACGCGTCATGGAGCCAGTCGAAGACTTCTCAATCCGTACATAAGAAGTTTCCGCAGGAGATGGCCAAGCGTACGGTGATCAATCGTGCTGCCAAGGCATACATCAATACATCAGATGATTCTGACATTCTCGTGCAGTCCATCAATGAGACAACGGCAAACGAATATGAAGACGAACGGATCGACCGCCGCGGCGCGATGGATGTCGAAGCCGAGATCCGTGAGAATGCCAATCAGGAAGACTTCCCGGAGGAACCGCTGCCGGCGCCGAAGCAAGAGCCCAGACCGCAGCGCCGGGAGCAGTCGATGCGTCAGACGCCGCCTAAGCCCGAACGAGAACCTGAGCCTGCCGGTGAGGAGCTCTGGCAGCTGTGATGCGCCTTCAGGTGCTGGCAAGTGGATCCAGAGGAAACTGCTACCTTCTGCACACCAGGCATGGGATCGTGATCCTGGAAGCTGGTGTGAGATGGCAGGAGCTGCTCAAGGCAATCGACCACCGCATCGACAACGTGATCTGCTGCCTGGTCACGCATGAGCATATGGATCACGCAAAGTATATGCTGGATTATGCCAATGGCGGTATCTCGGTCTATGCCAGCCAAGGGACAAAGGCAGCGCTTCATGAAATCGGAGCGCTGCCCAAGCCCTATATGATCAGATCGTTCGAGAATATGATCGCTAATGAAATGTATGGCACCCGATTTACCGCTTTTCCCACCCAGCATGATGCCGCGGATCCAGTCGGATATTACATCACAGCCCTATCTACAGGTGAATGCCTGCTGTTCGCGACAGACACGTATTATGTGCGGTATCGTTTCCGCGCGGTGGATTACATCATGGTGGAGTGCAATTACGCGGAAGATATCCTGCAGCGCAACATTGACGCGGGATATGTGCATCGATCGCTTGCTGACCGCATCAGAAGCTCTCATTTCGAGCTGGAGCACGTCAAAGAGTTCATAACTGCATGTAATGGGCCGCGGCTGTCCGACGTCGTCCTGATGCATCTGTCGGATGGCAACAGCGACGCAGAGCGGTTCAGAAGGGAAGTGGCCGAATGCACGCTGGCATCAGTACATGTGGCGGAGAAGGGACTGAACATAGTCCTTGGAGGATTCTGTGAATTATCCTGACGGCAGGAAGTATCGCCGCACTGAACGATCTGACGATCAAGACGCTGCCAAAAGCAAGTATCACGCTGAAAAGGTCACTGTAGATGGCATCCGGTTCGATTCGAAGAAGGAAGCGAACCGATACAGACAACTGAGGATCATGGAGCGCGCAGGAACGATCAGCGGCCTGCAGCTCCAGGTCCCCTTCGTCCTTATTCCGAAAAACAGCAACGGCCGGGAGATCCGGTATATCGCAGACTTCGTCTACACCCAGGACGGCCAGCAAGTGGTCGAGGATGTCAAAGGATTCAAGACCGCTGTGTATAAGCTGAAACGGCGGATGATGAAAGAGATCCACGGGATCGACATCAAAGAAGTGTAAAGGATGTGGTAAGTATTGGGCTACATCAAACTGGATAGGGCTATACGTAAGTGGCGTTGGTATACAAAAAAGAATATGCTGAACGTCTGGATTGAGTTACTTCTGTCTGCTGCATTCGAGGATTACTATTGTGATGGGCAACTCATCAAACGCGGTCAGGTGATGATCGGACGGGAAAAGATGGCCAAACAGCTTGGAATGGGCGTGCAAGAACTGCGCACATGCCTGAACAGGCTGGTATCAACCGGAGAAATAACCATCCAATCAACCAACCGTGGAAGTGTCATAACCATTGTAAAATGGGATGAATACCAAGGTTCCCCAAGCAATACTAACCAACAATCCAACCAGAGAACTAACCAACAGGTAACCAGCAACCAACCAGCCACTAACCAGCAACTAACCACTATAAAAGAAATAAAAGAAGATAAAGAAGTAAAAGAATCATTTAGAGAAGAAAGAAACGCGCCTGCGTCCGCGCGCTCCGATTATGCAGATGGGGATGAATTCTACAAGATCCCATTGCTGGACCTATGCGAGAGCGAGATGGGCAGGACATTGTCGTCCAGAGACTGTCAGCTGCTTGCGGACTGGCAGCAGAGATACGATGATCCGCTGATCAGGTATGCCATCACGGAGGCAGTGCTGTACGGCAAATACAGTCTGGACTACGTCGACAGGATCCTCTACAACTGGGCGCAGAAAGGCCTAACGGCCGAACAATACGAGAATGGAGAAAGGTGAGCATGAAAAAAACATACCGAAAACCGAAGATGAAACCGTACAATCGCGCAGACAATCAGATCAGCGCGCTCGACTACATCTATCCAGGCAGGAAGGGGTACATCGCCCTGGATGAGCCGGAAGAGCAGGATATGCCCGGAAAGCCGGATAAGCTGCTGGTGGTCACGCGTCACAAGGCGCTGGCAGATCTGCTCCGGGAGAAGGGCATCATCAGCGGAGACTGCGACTACATGGAGCATGCCGGCGTCGACGACGTCCAGGGACGTGATGTCGTCGGCAACTTGCCGCTGCATCTGGCAGCGCGATGCCACACCATCACATCTGTGGCGATGTCGGTGCCGCTTGAGATGCGAGGGCGAGAGCTGACGCTCGATGAGCTCCGGAAAGTGTATCGCGGCGTGTATACGTATCGCGTGGAAGAGGTGAAATGATGGTCTTTACCGCAGGCCAGCGCTCCATCATGGCCGAAATTATCAACTATTACGGCCATGAATCGCAGAAGATGATGCTGCTGGAGGAGATGGCGGAACTCCAGAAGGAGATCTGCAAGGACATGCGCTATGATCCTGCTGTCAATCTCAAGGCCATCACAGAGGAAGTGGCTGATGTGCTGATCATGTTGGAACAGATCCAAATGATGTACCACATCAGCGAGACGAGACTGCATGCCATAACGCATGAGAAGCTGCACCGCCAGCTCCGGAGGATTGAGGATGAAAAAATGGAATTATCAGACGCATCAGTACGATGATTACAGCGTGCCAGAAGACTGGAAAGTCAGCATGTATGAAACAGACATGGACAAGCAGATCAACTGTGTGGAATGCGGAAAACCGATGAAGTATGGTGAGAGCCTTACCTCGCAGCGGATTTATGACGATGCTGGACTGTTCGGTTATGCAGTATGTTGGGATTGCCACACGTCTGGCCTGAAGGAGAGGATGGAACATGAAAGCAGTGACTAAAGAACAATGTGAGGCAGCTCTGGGAAGCATCTCTGATGCGATTGAAGTGTACTGTCTGGTGGTCAACAAGGACGTGTACAGCAAATTGGAAGCCGCGCAGGACGTCATCCATCAGCTGATCGAAGAACATGAGGAGCTGCAAAAGGCACACAAGAAGCTATTGTCATTGTGGGGCAAGGATCTAAACACATGGCGTGATGAGACATCACAGCTCCTGCAGGACGCCGGATTCGAGGACGCATCCAAATATCTGGATGCAGCGTGGGAGTTGTAAGCATGGCGGCGCCCAAATGCAAGACATGCGAAACGAAGAGAGATAGGCACTGCGGTGCCCTCGCTCCACGGAAAAATCAAATTAGAAAGGCAGGTGAAACACATCCTTTACGTTACACGTGGCTTCACGTATCGACACTGAAAACTAGAAAGGAGTTGGAATAGACCCCCTTCTCCGCATCATGGCGACTTCGGTCGCCCCGTGAAGTGAGGGCATCGCCCAGGGAAAGGAGAGATAGTTATGTGGATCATCATTGCAGGCTTCATAGCGGCCATCATGGTTTGCGCTGGCGTTTACTTGTACATGGACTGTCGGGACCATAATGACGATGATCGTGTGCCGCGCGAAGCATATAGATGCAATTCAGATGCAATTAAATGCAATTCTGATTATTACGACAAGGTCTTAAAAGAACCGCATGGGAGTGATTGAGGTTGGACTGGAGAAATGAACCGGCAAATAGGCTGACCAAGCAAATGCAGCTGGTGTACATCGAATCGGAACTCATGAATTATTATTGGCATTTATCTGAGTGGCGCCGGTATGACCAACTGATCACGGAGCTGCGCGCGAGGTACCAAGAGGAGCTGGAACACCCAGGATGCGGGAGCAGTATCATTCGGATGCCGGATGGGAGCAGTCAAAGAAGCCCGTGGCAGATCGAATTGAGCGGAAAGCTATATGAGCTCGAAGAGTCGCAGAGAATTGAAGAAAGGTATCTTTCCCGCGTCGACAGGTGGATGTCCGTATGCACCCCTGCACAGGAGAAGATGGTCAGACAATACGTGATGGTCCAGCAGTGTCGGGATGCGAAGCTGGCGGCCGATATTACGGGATATTCGGAAGAAAATATTTACAAGACACGTGAGAGAGTGTTGAACAGAATATATCAGAGATATATTAGGTGAAATTTATCAGATATGCGTGACAAAAGAAGGGGCTTTATATAAAGTTTCTTCTTTTTTTGATTTTGAGATTGTGGTAATATTTGCATGTAAAGAAAGTGTTGGTGCGGTTGATAATGGTAATAAAAGAATTAGGTAAAAACGTGTACGCTTTTCAAACGCCAAATACATTTAGTATTGTGAAAAACACACAAGAAACGGTACGTTTCTTTCAAGGCTTAAGAAGTGTTTGTGATGCTATGAAGTATGGAGAAATAGTTTTTGATATGCAGAATCTAGAATTCGTTTCCATCGATGCAGTAATGTATATTATTGCTATGGCGTATAAAATAAGTGGATTAAACCCAAATATTCGATTTGCAATTTTAAAACCAGATAAGAAAAGAGTTAAAAATTTTATTAATCAATGTGGTCTAAATGACTTTATTAAAGATTCGGAATGTGATGATTGCGGTGATGAGTATTTTGTCATAAGAGTTGGATCACAAACAGATACACAAGTTGCAAATGAAATTAGTGAGTTTACCAGAAACAAAAGTAGTCAAATAGAAGCGAATCATGTGTCTATGTTGTATAAGATGTTAATTGAAATGATGAATAATTCTATGGAACATGCTTATACTGATATAGAATTAAAAGAGATTAAGGATATTTGGTTTGTTTTTATCGAAAACTCAGCAAAAAGATTGAAATTTACTTTTTTGGATACTGGAATTGGAATCCCTAAATCCATTTTTAAAAAAAATAGAGGGAATATCGAGGATATTCAAAGGCTGTTTGGGAATGAGCAGAATAAACAGTTAGACGATAGTTTTATATTTAGAGCTTTAACTGGAAGAATCGAAAGGGAAAATAAAGAGAACTCCAACAGAGGAAGAGGATTGCCGGAAATATATGGTTACTACAAGAATGAACATATTTTTTCCAATTTGTGCATAATATCTGGTGATGAAAAATGCAAATTTTATGATTCGGATAGATTAAAAGCAAAGTTTGAGCAATTAGAATCAGAATTGTGTGGAACATTATATTATTGGGAAATAAAGAAAGGAGTATAAGAATATGAAAATATCGGTAAAAAAAGATTTTAGTCCAACACCTGGAGGAAGATGGAGAAGGTTGGGCCCTAATTCAGGAGAGGAGTTTTATGATTCAGTTTTATCTAAAAAGTTTGAAGAAGCAGTTAATAATGACGAGATGTTGATATTAGATTTAGATGGCGTTATAGGGTATCCTAGTTCTTTTATTGATCAAAGTTTTGGCACTTTATCCAGAAGATATGGGTCGAAAAAGGTTTTAAAGTATTTAAGATTTATTTCAGAAGATCAACCTTCTTTGGTTGACATAATAATTAAGAACATTAAGGATCCTGATAATTATGAAAAAAACAATTAAAAAGAATATTTTTGGTATTATTTTTTTAGCAATATTTATTGTCGCTTTATTTGCATTAGTTTTATGGAATTTGTGTAATAATAAAAATTTTTTTGTTGCGAACTTAACTGACATTTCGAATATTTTTATCTTAGTGTGCATATCTTATTTTTTAATTGAGTACAGAAAAGATAAGTTAGAAAAAAAGAAATTATTGAAATCCATTTTGGAAGATATTCAACAGTTAGTTTCTAAAATAGAAAAAGAAATTGTAGATAACACTTTTGATTTTGACTTGTTTTTAATGGACAGTAGGGCTATTCAGAATAACTGTTCTATTTTAGAAGAGGCCTGTAGATATTTCAAGATTGAAAAACCTGTCACGTATATAAAAGGGGAAATTGAAGAATTACATCAATATGTATCAGAAAAAATAGATAATGATATTAAAACATTTCATAATGATGTGACGATAACAAGGCATTGTAAAAACATCCAATATAAAACAAAAGATATTATTTCTCAATTGTATTTTTGATTTGTACAGTTTCTGACACCTTTTCCGTGTTATCATGATAGTGTCGATTTGGAAGGTTCGATGGGTCGACGATCATTTTCATTCTAGTTCCTCTTTCTATGACATAATACTTTGAAGAGCATCCAGAGATGGGTGCTTTTCTTTTGGCGCGGGTTGAGGAGGTGACAAAGACATGAGAAAAAAATTCAAAACACCTGAGGAACTGCTGTATAAGTGGAAGGAGTACAAGGATTATTGCAACAACCAGGATGTCCTGGTTCACGATTTCAGCTCTAAAAATTCTGAGTTTGTCAGTGCAAAATTGAAGAAGAGTGTGACATACACCATCGAAGGTTTCTGTGTCTTTGCCGGCATCTCCAGACAGGCTTTTTACAAGGATTATGCGGACAACCGGCGGTACGTTGACATCGTCACGCGCATGCGCGAAGAATGTGAGATTGACGCCAGGATGAAGTTTGAGACCGGCGTGATCCCTACGCAGCTGGCAGGACTATGGATGAGCAAATATGGCTACACGACAAAGCAGGAAGTTACCGACGATACGGCTAAAGCGGCCGCAATTAAGAACATTGAGAATTTGGTCAAACAGATGCATGAAGTAGATGATGACGATGTCGCTGATTAAGCCCCAGCTGAAATTGTCCGCTAAATTCAGACACTTCATG
>OLOQ01002836.1_pt1 | contig 13440 bp, 8 predicted proteins | sample 1673101 | NCBI WGS metagenome assembly OLOQ01 (sample SAMEA3136754, study PRJEB25190) | human gut metagenome | biome: human gut; feature: human-associated habitat; material: faeces | place: Austria | collected 2013 | reverse complement strand
TCTGCGGGTTCCACAAGGGAACCATCACGGCCTGCTACCACATCGGGCAGGTGACTCCGCCATGGCATCTTTATCTTTGTTGGTCTGGGCTTTGCGTTCCACTTTGGCCAGACGGTTTTCCACGGTCTGCAGATCCGCCATGATCAGTTCCAGATTGATGATCTCGATATCACGGATCGGATCGACACTGCCTTCCACATGTGTGATATCCGGATCTTCAAAGCAGCGCACCACATGACAGATGGCATCGGTAAGACGAATGTTGGACAAAAACTGATTGCCCAGTCCTTCGCCTTTGCTGGCGCCTTTGACCAGCCCAGCGATATCGGTAAACTCAAAAGTCGTATATATGGTCTTCTTCGGGTGAAACAGCTCTGCCAGCCGGTCGATCCTGGCATCCGGCACTTCCACCACGCCGACATTGGGCTGAATGGTCGCAAACGGATAATTGGCAGCTTCCACCTGACTCTTGGTGATCGCGTTGAACAGCGTCGACTTGCCTACGTTGGGCAGGCCCACGATTCCCGCAGTTAATGGCATAAACATCATCCTCTCGCTTTTATTAGTTTACCTTTTTTGTGAATCCATTGCAATGGCTATCACCGATTTCTCTGCCGCAAGACTAGCAAAAGGCACCGGATCACCGGTGCCTTCTTGTTGTTGATGTGTGCTCAGATCATGCTTCAGCGCGATCTCTTCTGCGCTTCAGCACCAGTGCTGCGCCTGCGCCCAGAATGAGCAGGGCTGCCAGTCCGCCAGCTGCTGCTGTGGCCGCTGTCGTGCTGCCTGCCGACTGTGCCGGCTTCTGCGTCACTTCAGCGTCTTCCTTCGGCTCCTGTGATGCCGGTGCTTCCACCAGTGCGTCTGCTTTCGCATTCAGTGCTTCCACTGCTGCGTTCACATCAGCCTGTGTCGCTTCCGGATCATTGTAGAGCTTCAGCGCGTTGTTGTATGCGCCATAGAATGCTGTCCATGTCTCAGGCGTGTAATCGTTCTCGCTGTATCCGCTGTATGCTGCCAGTGCTTCATAGAGCGCTTCCTTGTCTGCGAGCGTTCTCGCATTCAGGCGTGCCTCTCTCAGCATTGCTGTTGCTGTGTCAACGGCAGACTGTGTTTCTGCCGTCTGCAGCACGAGCTTCGCTTCTTCCAGCTTGTTCTCCAGACCTTCTACGCTGCTCGGAACGTAGTCGTCGAGGTTGGCGATCATCTCCGTAACGAGTTCGATCTCATGCTCGAGCGCGCTCGTATCCAGCGTAATCTCTTCCAGGTTGGCGATCGCCGTCGCCAGATTGGTGATCGCGGTCGTTACTTCTGTCGTCGTCGCGTCATCATCTGCCGCTGTGCCCTTTGCCGCTTCGATCGCTGCCTGCAATGCCTCATAGCTTACTTCGCTGTAGCCATCTGCCGCGATCGCTTCCGCTGCTTCGATCAACGCATTCAGCTCGGCCTTTGATACGATCTGCCACAGCTCCTGCGCTTTTTCGGTCAAATTACGGATCGCGCTGCGGATCTCATCATCCGTGGCTTTCGCGTTGTTGTAGACCTGATATGCCTGAGCGATCGCGGTCTCCAGCTCCTGTACCTTGCCAGGACGCACGTTGTCCAGGTTCGGCAGGATATTCTCCTCGATGTAGTCGATCGTCGCCAGCAGGTCTTCTTTCAGCTTGTCGCTGCTTTCATCCGTGTTCAGGTCTGCCATCGCTTCGCTCAGATCGAGCATCGCGCTGACGACTGCGGTAGAGGATGCGTTGGCCGGATCATCGAGCAGTGCCTGTGCATTGGCGATCAGCTCTGCCAGAGAATCTTCCTGCAGGGCGTTCGCCTTGTCGACCACATTCTGCAATGCGTCGATGGCCGCTTCGCTCGCCTTGATCTGCAATGCGCTGACTGCGCTGTTCAGCGCGTTTGCGGCATTGTTGATCTCGCTCTGGCTTGCGGTCGCATTGTCCGCAACTGTCTGTGCGGCAGTCAGGGCATCCTGCAGCGCCTGCCAGCTGTTGGCCGTATAGTCTTCGCCATCCAGCGCTTCTGCCGCTGCGATCGCTTCGTTCAACGCGGTCTTATCCGTTTCACCGCTGATGCCTTCAACATTTCTTGCGATGATCTCATAGATGCTCGGCGCAACTCCATCGTAAACGATCTTGATCTCAAAGATGTTCTCATGCTCTGTGTTGTAGAAGACATTGAGACTTGCGTCCATCGTACCCATCGTGATCCATTCATCAGCGCCTACACGCGCCATGACGGTAGCGTTGGAGATATTGCTGCTCTGAATGATCGTCAGATAGTTGATATTCGTGTTTTCGCTCAGCTTATAGGTGATCTCGCCGCTGTCGGTCGGTGCCGTGAACGCAGTCGTATAATCCCCATCGGTCAGATAGTAGAAATCTTCACCGCTTCCGGTGTATCCGGTCGCGCTGTAAGTCGGGTCATTGACCGTCTGTACGACTTCACTATCATTGATCACAAATTCATTGATGGCAATGAAACGATGATCATAATCTGCGGTAAACAGGATTCGGATATAATTTGCTTCAACTGCTTCATCCAGTTCGCCTTCAAAGTAATAATTACCCGGGTTCACGGAATCATGCGTCCAGCCGTCTGTTGCCTGGCTGTCATGGTTGTCATTTTCTACGCCATCGCCGATCTCAGCAACGTCGACCCATTTTTCGCCATCGGCAGAAACCTGGATCTTGCCATCACGCAGATAGTTCAGCTCACCATCGGTGTTGTACATGCGGATCTTAGAGATGCTTCTCGTCTGACCCAGCTTATATGTGATGTAACCGCCTTCCTGCGGATAATCCTGGAAACGCGTTACCGTGTCAAGCTCACCATCAAACGCATTGAGCAGCGTGCCGGTGCGGCGGGAATCATTTGCGCCATACGCAGAATTGATGCCCATCGTCGTCTCGACAAATTCGTTTTCCTCGACCTCTACCGAGTTGACCGTAAAGGTGTTCAGATCGAAGGTCACTGCGCTGTCCGTGTTGTTGATCAGTCGGATATAACGCACATTGCCATAATCTGTACCAGTTCTCCATTCGACCTGGTTCTCAGCGAACTGCAGCGTCAGAGCGTCAGTCGTCACATCGACATCGATGCTTTCGATCTCCTTGATGCGCTCCAGCTGGATACCTACGTATTCGCCCGGCTGCAGCGTGATGCCCTCTGTTGCTTCCAGAGAAGTAGAAGACAGGGTATGGTCATTGCCGATCGTCGTGCACGCATCACTGTTAGTGTACGTATAATCTGTGGTCTTATAGTTCGCGTCGGTCATGCTCATTTCAGAGAAGCGGATCCATTTCGCGACATGCTGGTCATTGACCAGACGCACATAGCGCGCTTCCACACCGCCGAGATCTTCTTCGATGATATCCTGTCCGCTTGATGCGCCGGTGTAGCTTGCGACAGTCGTCCAGGACTGACCGTCAACAGAATATTCCATATGGTAGCTTGTCCATTTATCTACGCTGCCGCTTGCGCCCACAACGAAACGAACGGTGCCGACATTGACGACAGAACCAGCATCCATACCGAAGTATTCACCAGCGTTGCTGTAATCGCCGCCGCTGATATTTCCTGGATTATACCAGACATAAGTACTGTCATTGCCGTCAGTCAGGCTGGAATCATTACCACTGTAAATATTCCAAGCGGAACGATACGGCGTTACTGCGATCTGTCCGCCGCTCGGCGTATCGCTGCTCGTATTGTTGCGGTCATTGATATTGATCTCACGCACGCTCAGCCAAGTATTCGATCTGACACCCGTGGCGATCAGGCGGATACCTCTTGCTTCGATGTCCAGACCATCCATGCTGATCTCGGAACGGTTGTCGGTATATTCACTGCCTTCGATATCGATCCATTCAGAACCATTTACCGTGTACTGCAGCTTTGCGGAAGTGAACGTATCATGCAGGTTGGTGTTGCCCATCTTGAATTCGATGGAATTTACCGTGATGGCACGGTTGTACATCACACCGACATATTCGCCGACAGCGATGCTGTTCGGGCTGGAATATGTGATATAAGTGGAATCACTGCCATCAAATACGTTTTCTTCATCACCGCCCGGATTGTCGCTGCGGTTGGTGATATAACGCTGTACGATCGCCGTCGGATCCACGATGCCGGATACTTTAGATGCGAGATCCGCCATCATGTCTTCTACGAACGGAACGATGTGCTGTACGCCAAATTCCGCATATTCAGTATGATCCACATACCAGAATCCATATGTCTTGGAGTTTTCGAAACTTGTCTGCGCGTTGGAGTAATATGTCCATACATCCGCATTGTTTCCTTCCTCATATGCGATATAACCATGCAGCAGGGCGATAGCGGCATCTGCCGTATCCTTCGCGCTGTTGATCCAGTACTGGATCTGATCATATGTACGCGCATTGCCATGAGATGTCTCATAGGTCACTGCAGCATCCTTGATGATCTGGAATTCATCGATCAGCGCTTCCGCATCCGCGATCGCGCTCGTTCCAGCTTCTACTTTCTCCAGGAACGCATCCAGCTTCGGTGCCAATTCTACCGATTCCTGCAGCGCTGTAACACGCGTATCCATGTTCTGGTTGATCATATGCTTGCTCAGCTCACGCAGCGCGTTAGAAGCCGCGCTCTCTTCGCCATTCAGGTGATCTACATAAGAGAAAGCGTCATTCCATACTTCGTTGGCTTTCTCCTCGCTCTCCCACATGTTCCATGCGAACTCCGCATTACCGAAGATCGCAACCTTGGAAGGCTCGGACTGCTGCATCGGGTTCAGCACGATGCCCTGATAAGTGCCCGGCTCGACATCCGTGTGCAGGAAGGTCGTATAGCCGCCCATGATCAGGTGGTTCTTGCTGTTGTCGGTGCAAGGCCAGTTCGTCCACATGTACGTCGGACGTCCTACCTGCTCAGTGAAGTTTGCACCATAGTCGCGGGCAACCTCGCCCCAGATCTTGCCGCCGGTCGCCATGACCTTGACGTTTTCCGGCAGTACGGAATACTTGGACAGGGTAGACGGAGCGGAATAATACTCAGACGGGCAGTACAGCAGGTCTGTCTTCAGCCCTTCGTACTCTGCCTGCTTGCTTTCCAGCCATTCGGTGAGATCGGTGAGCAGGCGATTGGTGTTTTCCACCGGTACGCCGGCTGCATCATCGGCGAGCACGCCGAACTGACGTACGCCCGCATCCAGCAGCTGCTGGAACTTCGCTTCGATCACGGCCAGGTCGTTCTCATAGTTGTTAAAGTTGAACGCGCTGTACATGAACGGGTGGATGGACCACACATAGCGGCACTTCGTCTCGTTTCCGACTCTTGCCAGCTCGGCGATCTCGGCCAGTTCTTCATCCGGGTACAGCGTGCGCCACTGACTGTTGTGATACGGATCATCCTTCGGCGCGAAGATGTACTGGTTCATCTTGAATTCCCCGCCGAACTTCATCAGTTCTGCACGGTCTTCATTGGACCATGGGTTTCCATAGTATCCTTCGATGAATCCGCGGAATGCGACGTCTGAATAGTCATTGATCTTCAGATCACGGACGATGCCGTTCTCTACCTGTTGTGCGATCTGCTTCAGACTCGTCATGCCATAGAATGCAGCGTCTGTATCCTTTCCCAGGACAGCGATCACGTTGTCGTCTACGGAAAGGATATAAGAATCAGACTTAGTGAACAATGTCTCATCATCGATCAGCTGATTCTCTTCGAAGTACTGGTCAACAACACCATCAGAGCCATAGATGCCGACCAGGACATTGGTCGTTCCATCCTGCAAGGCATCGGCTTCTTCCACCGACGTGATGCCCAGCTGCTCCAGCGCTTCGTTCGTCCGATTCACCGTATACTCGTCGATGGCATCTTCCGCAATGAGCACTGCGGAATCAGACAGATCAGATTGACTGTCGCCATAGACCACTTCATGCGGTGTCGGATAGATCTTGTACTCGGTCTGCTCACCGGCTGCCTCAACGACGACTGGCAGGTTGAGCATGGATATGCCCATGGCCGCCGCAAGGATGCCAAATGAGAACCGGCGCAGAAATTTCTTCATTGATTCTCCTCCTTTTTCGTGAGAGCGTTCAAGAAACGGTCTGAACAGGTACATAGCGTTTTCAGAAACCCCTCACATTCACTATCAGAGTATCACATTTTCCACGACAATTCTATCAATATTTTCCATATTCAGGATAATCGCATGATCTTTCCGATGACCTGCCTATCCGAACAGAAAAAAGAAGCCGAATCGCTTCAGCTTCTCAGTTCTGATGTTTCTTTGATTTCTCCCGTGCACAGATAAGACACATCTTCACAGATGTTGCGGATGCCGCAAAGCATCTGCCGAATGCTTTCGGTCAGCTGCGGCCATGCGCTCTCTGCATTCGTCATCTGGGTAAACTCGCTGATGATGTTCTCGGTCATCGCGACACGCTGGACCGCAGTCTTCATATCATCCAACGAATTTCGCCCATACATCCCGATGACCACCCGCAGCGTCAGGATCAAAGAGCGCTCCAATTCTTCCACATAGATGCGCAGATCTTCATCCTCACAGCTGTCTGCGAATTCGGCCGCAGCCCGGGCACTGCCTCTCATGTGAAGCAGTTCGAACGAGATATGAGAAGAGACGAGCAGCCGGCGCAGCGTAGCAGGCACTGGCTGTACCAGCGGCATGAGCTCCATGACCTGATGATTGATCATCTCGACCATGCGGCTGATGCGCTGCTCCTTCTTCATCACCTTATATACGGTCTGGTAATCTCTGCGTTCCAGCATCTGAATGCAGATCTCATGCTGGCTGCATAATGTCTCGCACATCGACATGACGCTGTTGGTCAGCCGTTCAGTTCGAATCTCCAGATTCAATGCCATCCCTCCTTGCCGGACAGCCGGATCTTTCATGATTATCCGAAATCGTAATGCTGACCCTTCATCATGTAAAGGATATGCTCACAGATATTCTTCACATGATCTCCGGCACGTTCGATGTTGCGCAGCATGGCGCTGATCTCAAACAGCTCGTCCAAAAGCTGCTCCTTATCGACACCATTCTGGCTCAGCAGCTTTTCCCGGATGTCTTTCATCTGCTGATTGATGCGATGATCGCTTTCCGGAATGGCAAAAGCCGCCTCTTCATCCTGATCCACCATGCACTGCATGGCTTTTTCCAGCATGCCGATGAGATCCTTTTCCATAGAGATCGCGTAATCACATACGATATCTGTCAGATGATCATTCTTGATCAGGAACTTAGAGATGTTCTTCGCATAGTCACCGATGCGCTCCAGCTCACTGGCGATCTTGATGGCTGCGATGACCTTGCGCAGATCGCTGGCTACCGGCGCCAGCAGCGCCAGTGATTCGATGGCCAGGTCATTGATCTCTTCTTCCATGTGGTTGATGCGGTCATCTGCGGAGATGATCTCCAATTCTCTTTCTTTATTTGGCTCCGCCAGCACCTCACACACACATTCGTGCATGCCGACGACGCGGTTGCCCATCTTTACGAGCGTCTGCTCCATCTGCGAAAGCTTTCCGTCAATTCTAATCATAGTATACTGCCTCCTGTTTATCCGAATCTTCCGGTGATGTAATCTTCCGTGCGCTTATCCTTCGGATTCTGGAAGATCACGCTTGTCTTGTCAAATTCCACCATTTCTCCCAGCAGGAAGAATGCGGTATAGTCGCTGACACGGGCAGCCTGCTGCATGTTATGCGTAACGATGACGATCGTATAGTCTTTCTTCAGCTCGATGGCCAGCTCTTCGATCTTATTGGTGGAGATCGGGTCCAGCGCAGAGGTCGGCTCATCCATCAGGATGACTTCCGGTTCCATAGCGATCGCGCGGGCGATGCACAGACGCTGCTGCTGACCGCCAGAAAGACCATAAGCGCTGTCCTTGAGACGATCCTTGACCTCATCCCACAGCGCAGCGCGCTGCAATGACTGCTCGACGATCTGGGAGAGCACCTTCTTATCCTTGATGCCTTGGCAGCGCGGTCCATACGCGATGTTATCAAAGATCGACATCGGGAATGGATTTGGTTTCTGGAACACCATGCCTACACGGGTACGCAGATCTACGACATTCATATCGCCATTGTACATGTCTTTGCCTTCGATCAGGATCTCACCTTCCACGCGGCAGCCATCGATCAGATCGTTCATGCGGTTCAGGCATCTCAGAAACGTGGACTTTCCGCAGCCGGACGGCCCGATCAGCGCAGTGATCGCGTTTTTCTCAATTTTCATGTTCAGATCCATCAGCGCCTGCTTTTCACCATAGAACAGATTCAGATGGTTTACCTCAAAAATAATGTTCTCCATTATGCTACCTCCTAATACCAAGCCTTAGAGAATCTCTTGCTGATGACCTTAACGGCAAAGTTCAGAATCAGCACAAAGACCAGAATGATGATGGAAATGGCGCAGGCCAGCTCATAGTTCGGCTGCTCGCCGCTCATGATGCTCCAGATCTGCACAGCCAGCGATGTACCCTGGCTCAGCAACGTCGGAGAGTCATTGATGAAGGTGCCCATCGTATAGATCAGGGCGGCGGATTCACCGATGACACGTCCGATGCCCAGCAGCACACCGGTCAGGATGCCAGGCACCGCGCAAGGCAGTACGATCTTAAAGATCGTCTGCGACTGATTCGCGCCTACTGAGAGTGAAGCGTCACGCAGATGCTGCGGAACGACCAGCAACGCCTCCTCAGTGGAGCGGATGATGGTCGGCAGCAAGATGATGGCCATGGTCAGACCACCCAGCAAGATACTGGTGGTCGTGGCGCCGAACACCTGGGTCACCGGGAACAGCACCGTGACGCCCATCAGGCCAAAAACGATGCTCGGCACACCGGTCAATGTTTCGATACCGCTGCGCAGCAGCATATTGAATTTGCTCTTTTTCGCATATTCATTGAGATAGACGGCGCTCGCTATGCCGATCGGCAGGGCGATCACCATGGATACCAGCAACAGATATACCGTGGAGATGATCGAGCCGCGGATACCGCCGCCAGTCGTCTGAATATACATGGAGTCTACCGTGGCCGCATTATCATCCAGCGTCTGCGCCAGCTGTTCCGCAGTCTGTCCCATGATGCCGCCGCCAAGTCCGACATTGCCTTGCGCATCATGATATTGAAGCCTGGATACCTGCATGCCTACCTGCAGCGTAAAGTCCTGTGGGTTATTACGCACGCTCACATTGCTCAACGCGTACAGCGGGGAGTTCTCATCTATATATTCTACCAGAATCATCTCATCTTTGTGTGCATCAACATGATCGACGAAAGCAATTCCCCATTTTTCGGAAAAATAAGCTTCTTCGCTCAGATCAGCCGGACGCTCAAACGTCTGTCCGTCGCTCTGTGAGATGGTTTCCACCGTATAATTCTCTGACCAATAGTTGTTCATGATCAGATCCATATTGATGGAAGACCAGCCTCTGGTAAAGATAAACACAAACAAGGCGACCAGTACGATGACCGATATGCCGCTAGAAAGATATGTAACGCCCTGAAGCGCGCCATCATAAAACTTACGCTTTCCGTGATTTCCCGCTTTGATCTTCATGACATATTACCCACTTTCTTCTTGGCCAGGTTCAACAGGAAGTTAGACACCAGGATTACGACCATCAGCACCAGGCCGACCGAGAAACGGATATCATAATCCAGTCCGGTCGTCTCCTTCAATCCAGAGAGCATCGTGCTCGTCAACGTTCGCGTGATGTCAAATAAGTCGAATGTCGGTCCGAACATCTTGTTTCCGGCAACCATCGCTACGGCGGTCGCTTCACCAAACGCGCGGCCGATGCCCAGGATCGCACCGGCAAAGATACCGGATTTAGCAGCGATCAAGACGACCTTGAAGTTCGTCTGGGTCTTTGTTGCGCCTAACGCCAGACTGCCCTCTTCCAAAGCGCGGTCCACCGAACTGATGGCCGTGATGCTCATGGAAGTGATCGTCGGGAAGATCATGATGGCCAGCAGCAAGATGACAGCGAGCAGCGAGTTTCCGCCTGCGGTCGTCATGCCAAATGCGCCAGCCAGCGCCACGACCATCGTCGTGATGGCACCGGCAGCGAAGACACCGTAGACGACCGAAGGAATGCTCGCGAGCATTTCCACGATGGCAGTCATGATCTTAGCAAGCCATTTAGGAGCGATCTTGACGATGAACAGTGCAGTCAGCACACTGATCGGGAAGGAAATGATCAATGCGCCGAATGAAGTGATCAGCGTATTGATGATGATGAATCCAGCGCCATAGATTCCCTGATCCTGACGCCAGGTCGTGCCAAACAAAAAGTCAATGAAATTCACTTGGCCGTTTGCGTATCCTGGCAAAAACGGCTGAACGCCGCGCAGGAAGACAAACAGCACGATCACAGCGATCGCACCGCCTGAAATGACGGCAGCGATACGGAAAATACCCTTTAAGATCGCGTCCTTGCGCATCTTCTGCTGGTTCTTTTCTTTGCTGATATGCGGTCTTACTAATTTTTCCATATATTCACCCTATCTCATATTCCCAGAAAAACCTTAGCAGGCTCTGCTAAGGTTTTTGCATATCTCAGAAGCTCGTTTGATTACTGCAGATCGCCCCAGGCAGTGATCTCACCGCTGAAGATTCCCTTGATCTGGTCTGCCGTCAGATCCGTTACACCGAAGGTGTTGTCTGCGCTGATGACTGCGACTACCGCATCGATGCAGTACTGACCGCTTGCCATTCCCTGAGTTACATCTTCTTCCCCTTCGAACTCACGAGAAGCGAAGCCGATATCTGCAGCGTTTGCACCATCTTTCTCTTCACCGAGAACACGCTTGTATCCATCACCGGAACCTGTCTGGTTCATCGTGAACTGGAAGTTGCCTGCCATGCTCTGGAAAGACTCCAGCGCAGCCTGCAGCGTGTCTGTTACAGAAGTAGAACCTGCGGTGCGGATCGTCAGATCAGAGTTGTCTTCATTTACGATCGGGTGATTTGCTTTCAGCTCTTCCCAAGGCGTAGACTTTGTCGTATCGACGATTCCGCCGGCATCTGCTACCACCTGCATGCCTTCAGTAGAGTTGCACAGATAATCGATGAATGCTGCAACCAGCTGTTCAGTACGGTCATCCGCGAAATCTCCGCTTGCTCTAGTGACATAAGAGAACGGACGCTGCATGCCGTATGTGCCATCCAGCACAGTCTCTTCACTCGGTGCTACGCCTTCATAGTTCAGTGCAGTCAGGTTGTTTGCCTCAAAATCAGTAGAGAGGGAAACATATCCGATTCCGTTAGGATCGGCGCCGACTTTAGTCGCCATATCGCCGTTGCTGTCAACCGTAACGGCTGCGTCAGTCAGCATTTCCTCCATATCATTTGCCTTTTCGAATGCTTCTCTGGTTCCGCTGGATGCGTCACGAGAGTAAACTGTGATCGAATCGTTGCCAGTCGATGAACCGCATCCTGCCAGGGTCAGACCCATCACACATGCAATTCCGAAAGCCATTGCTTTTTTCATGAACTTCATTTGTTCATTCCTCCTTTGAGTTTTCCTCTTTGCTTTACGTCTATCATTATACGAGCGTTTTATCAGATCATCTTCAAAGGAATGTTAATTGTTTTTAAAGTTATATCAAATCTATGTAAAATTGTGAATTGATTCACATTTTGCCGACCATACCTGAAAGACTCTTCCTTATTATTATCTGTCTTGCTTCCTTTATACTCACATCAGACATTTTCTTCTTTTTGTCTGAATCGTCACATTCCCCCATGAATCACGCCGTGAAATCAAGTAAAATATGATATATGCAGCTTTTTGGTCGTCGCTCATGCTTGTCAAAGAAAAGGAGAGACTTTTGCGACACGCGTGCTGACCATCTGTTTCACAAAGCTGCCTGCATTGTGTAAAAATGTCAAATTTCCTAGATCCGGTTGATGCGCAAACCGGACAAGTGTATCATGAATCAATCTTTTCGACGCACACATATCATGTCATCCGCATCTACGCTGATGACTGCCATGGCTGAAGCCCTCTTCTTTGCATAATGCCGTATCACGCGTGAAACAGATAAACAGAAAAGGAGGCATGTCCACTCATGATGAAAGAACAATTAAAAGAGAAAACCAAGGAATCCCTGGCCAGCGTTCTGCCGATCACCGTCATCGTCTTTCTGCTGAGCGCGACGGTCGTCCCAATGGAAACTGGGACCCTGCTGCTGTTTCTGATCGGGGCCATGCTGCTCATCGTCGGAATGGGCATCTTTCAGCTTGGCGCCGAACTGGCAATGACCCCACTTGGCCAGAGCATCGGCAGCCGGATGATCAAGGGAAATAAATTGTGGGCGACCGTGCTCATTTGCTTTTTCATGGGCGCGATCATCACGATTGCCGAACCGGATCTGCAAGTGCTGGCAAATCAGGTCGCTTCCATCCCCAACAATGTACTGATCTATACCGTGGCAGGCGGGGTCGGCATCTTCCTGGTCATCGCGTTCCTGCGCATCCTCTATCGGATCAGCCTGTCCCAGACACTTACTGTGCTGTATATCCTGCTGTTCCTTCTCTCCTTCTTTGCCCCTGATGAATTCACCGCAGTGGCATTCGATTCCGGCGGCGTGACGACCGGGCCGATGACCGTCCCATTCATCATGGCACTTGGCATCGGGTTATCCGCATCGCGCGGCAGCAAGGAAGGCTCAGACGACAGCTTCGGTCTCGTCGCGCTGTGCAGCATCGGCCCCATCATCATGGTGCTGCTGCTGGGCATCTTTTACAATCCGACCGACGCTGTCTATAACGCCGCTGAGCTCACCCATATTCAGTATACTCGTGACGCGATGCAGCAGTTCATCATCGTCTTGCCGCAATATACCGAAGAAGTGCTCATCAGCATCCTGCCGGTCATGGCCGTCTTTATCCTTTTCCAGCTCTTCACCCGCGCTTACCGCAGACATCAGCTTCTGCGCATGAGCATGGGCTTCGTTTACACCATCATCGGTCTGATCCTTTTCCTGACCGGGGTCAATGTCGGCTTTGCCCCGGTAGGCAATCTGCTGGGCAGCAGCCTAGGTACCGGAGAGCTGAAGTGGACCCTCATCCCGATCGGCATCCTCGTCGGATATTTCATCGTCAAGGCTGAACCAGCCGTACAGGTGCTCAACAATCAAGTAGAGGACATTACCGGCGGCACGATCTCTCATGGCATGATGAACAGCGCGCTGTCCATCGGTGTCGCCGCGGCCGTCGCGCTGGCCATGGTCCGCGTACTGACCGGACTCAACATCTACTGGATCCTGATTCCCGGCTATGCCGCAGCGCTCATCCTGAGCCGATTTGTCCCACAGATCTTCGTCGGTATCGCCTATGACTCCGGCGGCGTGGCCAGCGGGCCGATGACCTCAACCTTCCTGCTGCCGCTCGCCATGGGCG
>OLOQ01002835.1_pt1 | contig 13447 bp, 15 predicted proteins | sample 1673101 | NCBI WGS metagenome assembly OLOQ01 (sample SAMEA3136754, study PRJEB25190) | human gut metagenome | biome: human gut; feature: human-associated habitat; material: faeces | place: Austria | collected 2013 | reverse complement strand
ATGCCGTGCCGCAGCCGCCGGAGCGGTGCTTAAGCCGTCAGGCGGGAATTGTGCGATGTTGCCTTAAAACAGAAAGCCTCCGGCTGCTCGCACAATGCAGCCGGAGGTTTTCTGTTAAATTCCCAATCCATCCAAAATTGATGGCAAAGTAAGGAGGCTTGTGTTAGAATAAAATCAGCTTATGCTTTTTCGCTCTGCATGGCGGCAGTCAACTTTCTGGCGGCGAACACCAGCACAACAGCGGCGGTGAACAGGCTCTGGATCCAGACGCCTGCAAACACAAGCAGGATTCAAGGCAAAAATCCCGCTGTGTTTGTAGAAATAGACTACATTTTCGACTTTTCAGATACACCCTAGACTATTACCAACTGAGGATGGGAAATTATCATGGAAAAAAATCTTACAACCGGCAGCGTGTTCAAAGCCATTCTGACCTTTGCTCTGCCGTATCTGCTCTCTTACTTTTTGCAAACGCTGTACGGCATGGCTGACCTGTACATCACCGGCCGGTTCTGCGGGGTGGACAGCATCACCGCCGTTGCCAACGGCAGCCAGGTCATGCACATGCTGACCGTTATCATTGTTGGGCTTGCCATGGGTTCCACCGTCATCATCGGCCACGCCGTGGGGGCGGGCAATATGCGCGATGCCGAAGCCGCCATCGGCAACACCGTCACCCTGTTCATGGCGGTCTCCCTCGGTTTTACCGCCGTGCTGGTGGCCGCAGTGCGCCCGCTGGTCGGCCTGATCGGTGTTCCGGCAGAGGCCGTTCCCGGCACGGTGCAGTATCTGACCATCTGCTTCATCGGCATCCCGTTCATCACGGCATACAACATCATCAGCTCCATCTTCCGCGGTTTGGGGGATTCCAAAAGCCCGATGTACTTTATCGCCGTTGCCTGCGCCGCCAATATTGCGCTGGACATTCTTTTCATCGGTCCCATGGCCCTTGGCCCGGTGGGTGCTGCGCTGGGCACTACCCTTTCGCAGACCTTGAGTGTTATTGTTGCCTTGTTCGGCATCCGGCGGCACAAAACCGGCCTGCGGCTGAGCCGCCAGAACTTCCGCCCGCGCAAAGGCGTGCTGGGCCGTATTCTTAAAATCGGCCTGCCGGTCGCTGTGCAGGACGGCTGCATTCAGGTCGCGTTCATCATTATCACCATCATTGCCAACCACCGCGGCCTGATTGATTCTGCCGCCGTGGGCATTGTGGAAAAAATCATCAGCGCCATGTTCATTGTGCCGTCCTCCATGCTGGCGACGGTATCGGCGTTGTCTTCCCAGAACCTTGGCGCAGGCAAGCCGGAGCGCGCCGCCCAGACCCTGAAATACGCCGCCATGATCGCCACCGGTTACGGCATTGCCGTAGTATTGGTCATTGAGCTTGTGGCCGAGCCGCTGCTGGGGTGCTTCACCACCGACGCCGCCGTGGTGCTGATGGGCTGCCAGTACATCCGCGGTTATATTGTGGATACCATTTTTGCCGGGATCCACTTCAGCTTTACCGGGTATTTTGCCGCCTGCGGCAAGTCTTACATCGGCTTTCTCCACAACATCATCGCTATTGTGCTGGTGCGCGTTCCGGGGTCCTACCTGGCTTCCCGGCTGTTTGCCGGAACCCTGCTGCCTATGGGGCTGGCCGCACCGGCGGGTTCGCTGTTATCCGTCATGATCTGCGTGGCGGCCTACCGCTGGATGAAGCGCCGCGGCACCCTGTATACTACCGCCTGACTTTTCCCCAAAGGAGCATCCGCCCATGTACGTTTTTTCTCTTCTTCAGCATTCCCACTTAACGGTGTAGCTCAAAACAGCGAAAATAACACATATTCCGCAAACACAAAATTGCTTCCGCCTTTGCAGAAACCGGTTGGATTTTCGGTGTTTCCGGTACACCTTCGTTCTCTCGCTTACCCGCGGCGCTGGCGCAAAAACTTGCCAATGCTGCGCTGCAATGCGGCAAAATCCACCGGCTTTGCAAAATGGCCGTTCATCCCGCTCTCTGCAGAAAGCCGCTCATCTTCCACAAAAGCATCAGCGGAAAGTGCAAACATCAGCACGGTCTTGGCGTCCGGGCGGTTCATGGCTTCTTTTTTCGCGTCAATCTGCTACAATAGAACCCGCATCAAAAAATGTATCATTTTTGCCCACTGCTGGAAAGGAGTTTGCTATGGCCCATACTTTTTCTTGTTCTGCCGATGCCCCGCTGGTGCGCACCACCGGCGGCTCGGTGCGCGGCTACCGTTTTGACGGGCTGGATATCTTTAAGGGCATCCCTTACGCCAAGGCCAGGCGCTTCCACGCGCCGGAGCCAGCTGTGTGGGACGGCGTGCTGGACGCCACCAGTTACGGCTATGTCTGCCCTTTGCTGGAAATGCCCAAGCCCAACGGCGAAATGCTGGTGCCCCACCGCTATTGGCTGATGGACGAAGCCTGCCAGAACCTGAACATCTGGACCCCCGCGCTGGATGACGCCCACCGCCCCGTGCTGGTGTGGCTGCACGGCGGCGGATACTTTGCCGGTTCCTCCATTGAGCAGATCGCTTACGAGGGCGAAAACATGGCCCGCCTGGGGGACTGCGTGGTGGTTTCCATCAACCACCGGCTGAACATCCTGGGCTATCTCGACCTTTCGGATTTTGGGGCGGAATACGCCAATTCCGGCAACGCGGGCGGGGACGATATCATCGCCGCGCTGCGCTGGGTGCGGGATAATATTGCCGCGTTCGGCGGTGACCCCGGCAATGTGACAGTGTTCGGCCAGTCCGGCGGCGGCGCCAAGGTGACTACCCTGCTGCAGACCCCCGCCGCGGACGGGCTGTTCCACAAAGGTATTGTGATGAGCGGCGTTCTGGGCCGCCTGGCCGACTGCACCGGCAGCGGGCGGGACTGCGCCGAGGCTCTGATGGCGGAGCTTGGCGCGGCGGATATCGCCGCACTGGAAACGGTACCCTATGCCGCGCTTGCCGCCGCTTATAATAAAGTAGCCCCCGCCTTGAAAGCAGCCGGAAAAAACACCGGCTGCGCCCCACACCCCAACGCCTTTTATCTGGGTGACCCGCTGGAAAATGCGTTCCGCCCCGAAACCGCCCGCATTCCCCTTCTGGTGGGCACCGTGTTTGGCGAGTTCGCCGCCTTCAATGGCTTCGGCCTGAACAAAGCGCAGATGAGCGCCGCCGAGGCCAAAGGCTTTGCCGAAAAAATGCTGGGCAAGCAGACGGCGGATGCCCTGCTGCCGCTGTTCCACGCCGCCTACCCCGAACGCAGCGCCGCCGACCTGCCGTTTTTGGATGTACTGTTCCGGGAGCCGACCATGCGCTATATCCGCCGCCGGGCGGAAACCGGCCCGGTGTGGAGCTATTTCTTCAATCAGGATTTCACCATTGAGGGCGGCCGCGCCCCATGGCATTGTTCCGATATCCCGTTTGTTTTCCATAATACTGAGCTGGTGCCTTCTGCCAACATTTCCGGCGTGACCCCGCAGCTGGAACAGCAGATTTTCGATGCCGTTCTGGCCTTTGCCCGCACCGGAAACCCGCAGCACAGCGGCATTCCCACCTGGCCCGCCAGCACCCCGCAACAGGAAAACACCATGCTGTTTGATTCCGCCACCCGCTTGGCCCCTAACCATGACAAAGCCCTGATTGCTGCCGCGCTGCCCGCCATCTCTGCCTTGATGGCACGCAGCTTTGACCCCAACAGTATCCAGCACTAATATAGAATAAAATAATTCGGAATCTTCCGCTTCTTCTGCATCTTCGGATTTTCAGAACAATTCTGTGTCTGAACAGCAAACCTGGTCCGAAAAATCCCCGGACGGCGACTATTACATTGAAGTGTATGAAAAAGACGGCCATGTGTACCGCGTGGATGATGACACCATGCTGTACTGATTCCCGCAGCACAAAAAGGCATGCACCGCCCCGGCTGAACCTCTGTTCAGCTTCCGGCAGTGCATGCCTTATTTGTAATTTTATCGGTTAAGAAAGCTCTGCGATATCGTACAGCAGTCGCTCGGTATCGTCCCAGCCCAGGCAGGGGTCCGTGATGGACTTGCCATAGCAGTGCTCGCCGATCTTCTGGCTGCCCGGCTCAATATAGCTTTCGATCATCAGGCCCTTGACCAGGTTCTTGATGTCGTCCGAATGGCGGCGGCTGTGCAGAACCTCTTTCGCAATGCGGATCTGCTCCATATACTGCTTGCCGGAGTTGCTGTGGTTGGTATCCACAATGCAGGCGGGGTTCTTCAGGTTGCGCTTCATGTACAGCTCATACAGCAGGCGCAGATCCTCGTAATGGTAGTTGGGGATGGTCTGGCCGTGCTTGTTCACCGCGCCGCGCAGAATGGTGTGGCTGAGCGGGTTGCCGGGGCACTGGACCTCCCACCCGCGGAAGATAAAGTCATGGGGCACCTGGGCCGCCACAACAGAGTTGAGCATAACGGTCAAATCGCCGCTGGTGGGGTTTTTCAGGCCCACGGGCACATCGCAGCCGCTGGCCACCAGGCGGTGGAACTGGTTTTCCACCGAGCGGGCACCCACGGCAATATAGGACATAATGTCCGAAAGGTAACGCAGGTTTTCGGGATAGAGCATCTCGTCCGCAGTGGAAAAGCCGGTTTCCTGCAATACGCGCATGTGCATATGGCGGATGGCCAGAATTCCCTCCAGCATATCCGGCTTCTTTTCCGGGTCCGGCTGGTGGATCATTCCCATGTAGCCCTCGCCGGTGGTGCGGGGCTTGTTGGTGTACACGCGCGGAACGATCACCAGGCGGTCCTTCGTCTTCTCCTGCACCTTGACCAGACGGGACACATAATCCACAACGGCTTCCTCGTTATCCGCCGAGCAGGGGCCGACAATGACCAAGAGCTTGTCGCTTTCGCCGGTAATGATCTTTTTGATTTCTTCATCCCGCTCTTTTTTGCGGGCGGCCAGTTCCGGCGCAAGGGGAAACCTTTCCCGAATGACATCCGGGGAAGGAATTTCTGTCACAAACGAAAATCCCATGATTTTATGATCCTCTCTCCGTCAGCGCCGCACATTCCAGCCCTCTATTGCCGGGCGGAGCTGCGCTTTTTTCTCTGTATTTTGCACAGGTAGTTGATACAAACAGCTTATTTATTATAGTATAGAACCCGCCGCGCGGCAAGAGCTGCCCCCGCTGCCGGGCAAAAAACTTGCAAAAAATGCCGTTTCCCGCCGTCCGGCGGCATACAAACAGCCCGTCCGCGCACCACAAACCAGGTGATGCGCGGGCGGGCCTTCTGTATTTAGTGAATCAATTCCGAGAACAGCGGGCAAAGCACGGCGGTCATGATACCGGCCACGGCAACGGAAAGGCCGCTCATCGCGCCTTCCACTTCGCCGATTTCCAGCGCCTTGCTGGTGCCCACGGCGTGGGACGCCGTACCAATGCCGATGCCTTTGGCAATGGGGTTGGTAATGCGGAACACCTTGCAGACGGTTTCCGCCGCCAGCGCGCCCACAATGCCGGTCAAAATCACAATGGCGCCCGTCAGGGTGGCAATGCCGCCCAGCTCGCGGGAAACATCCATGCTGATGGCAGTGGTAACGGACTTGGGCAGCAGGGTGATGTACTGCTCATGGTTCAGGTCCAGCAGCAGGGCCAGTGCCAGCACGCTGAACAGACTGGCCATAACTCCGGCCAGCACACCGGCCACAATGGCTACCAGATTTTTGCACAGCAGATCCCATTTTTCATACAGCGGCACTGCCAGGCTGACCGTTGCGGGCAGCAGCAGGTAGCTGACGGGCGAAGCGCTGGCAGCGTATGTATCATAGGGGATTTTCAACACGCTGAGCACCACGATGACAAACGCCGTGCCCAACAGCAGCGGGTTGAAAATTGCCTTGCCGGTGCGCTTGTTGATGAGCACCCCCAGGCCGAACGCAGCCAGCGTGAGCAGCACGCCCCATACGGCGGAAGATTCCAGAACTTGTGTGATCATTGCTTTTTCTCCTTCCGCTCTGCCAGGCGCTGGGTCACGCAGCCGGACACCGTCATGACCAAAATGGTAATGGGGATCAAGGCCAGCAGCACCGGCACCAGCATGGCCTGTAAATCCGCCCACAGATCCATCACGCCCGCAGCCGCCGGAACAAACAGCAGCGGGAAAATGCCGGTCAGAAACAGCGCCGCCGTGCGCACCTGCTCCAGTTTGACCACCCCAAAGCGCAGCGCCGCCAGCAGCAGCATCAGCCCGTACACGCTGGCCGGGATGGGCAGCGGCAGCACCAGGTGGCAAACCTCCCCCGCAAAGCAGAACGCCGCAATGCGGGCAAATTCAAATATCAGTTTCATTTATGCTTTCCTCTTTTGTCCGGCAGTGCCCCCACTACCGCCCTGCGCGAAACAAGACACCTTATCGTTATCTTTTTTTGCTTTTCCGGGCTACACAGACAGCCCGGCTCTCATTTTTTCATGCTTCACAAGTATAGCAGACTCCCCCACCGGGGGCAAGGTCAATTTTTGACATGTTTGACAAATATTCAGGCACTTTTTTGCACATTGTGACGAATCGTTTTGCCGCGCGTATCGCTCATTTTGTTTTGTTTTTCGATAAATATACAAATTGTATTTTTTGTGTTTTATTTCCGACTACAATAAATCCCTGCCCGGGAACCATCCGGACAGGGATTTGAAGGAGAAACGCAGCTTATTGTGTTCATGGTTCCCCTGCCTCCGTTTTGGCGCAACCGGCGTTCCGCATACGCGGCTGCACAGCAGGCCGGGGTTCTTGTTCACTCTGCTTTGGTAATAATCAAACGGTTGTCAGCAGGGCTTTGCAGCTGCCCGTTAAAGCATAGGCACCGCTGCCCGCCGTGATAAAGAAACTGTCGCCCTTTTTTGCCTGCACCGTTTCGCCGCCGCAGGTCAGGCGCCCCTCCCCTTCGGTAATCAGGAGCGAAACAAAGGACGTCTCGTCCGCTATGCCGGTGTGACCACCTGCCACCACATCCACGGTAAAGTAATCGCACTTTGCCAGATGGGGGCTGAAATCATGCTGTTCCGGCGGGGTACGGCGCATTACCTCCAGCGCCTGCTTTACATGCAGCGCGCGCGGTTTGCCGTCCGCCCCCACGCGGCCGTAATCGTACACACGGTAGGTCACGTTGGAGTTCTGCTGCACTTCAACCACCACAACACCCTTGCAGATAGCGTGCAGCGTGCCGGACGGGATAAAGAAGCAATCGCCTTTTTTCACCGGCACGGCGTTCAGCACCTCGGTCAGGGTATTGTTCCGGATGCGCTCTTCCAGTTCTTCCCGGCTGATTTCATGGTCAAAGCCGTAATACAGGAACGCGCCCGGTTCACAGTCCAGCACATACCACATCTCGGTCTTGCCGTACTGGTGTTCGTGCTCCAGCGCATACTCGTTGGAGGGGTGTACCTGGATGGAAATGTTATTCTTGGCGTCAATGAACTTGGTCAGAACGGGGAACATTTCAAACTTTTTGCAGTCTGTTCCCGCCGCTTCCGGGTGGGCGGCCAGGTAGTCCGCCAACATGGTGCCGTCCGGCAGATAGCTGGGGCCATCGGGATGGCAGGAAAGCACCCAGGCTTCCGCCAGCGGGTTCAAATCGCTCTGCACGCCAAAATCGGTGCGCAGGCGGCTGCCGCCCCAAAGGTAATCCTTGCAGGAAGGGGTCAGTTTTAGAATTGACATTGTCGATTTACCTCATTATATCACAGCACATTATAAAATGATAGGGTCTTATCGCGGAATCATTTTCAGGTTGACGCACAATTTTTGCGCATTACACTTTGTGCAGGTACCACAGCTTTGCGGGCACCTGGCCGTAATCGCCGGGCAGAGGCAGACCAAGGGTCTGCAGCATAAAGCCGGTGTACCGTTTCCCTGCCTCATCCCGATAGGCCGCAGTCTCCTCCAGCCCCTGCAGAATCAGACGCGGGCGGGGTTTGCCACGGCCATTCAGGGCGCTGCCAGATGCCGTCCACAACTTCCGGGCGGGGGGCGAAATCCAGGCAAAAGCTAGCCGCACCGCGCAGGGTCAGCGGCTCGCTGCCACGGCACCGGGAACTGCGCGCCGACGCTGACATCCAACACCAGCAAAGCCAGCAGCGCCAGCATGGGCAGCCAGGGTGCGCCAGGGTGGACGCCCCCGCCGGGGCACGGGCACACGATATTACCGGTCTTGCTGATTGAGATATGCCTGATTTTTTTCGATCAGCGCTACACGCTGGGCCACGCAGTCACGGCTGCGCAGCGGGTCTGCGGGGTTTTTGAATGCAAAGTCCAAAAGCTGGCCAATGGTCGTGGAAGCAACGTGCAGGTGCGTATCACTGGCGGCATAATAAATATACACCTTACCGTCATCATCCGCAATAGCACCATTGGTAAATACCACGTTGGAAACATCGCTGACGCGCTCCCAGCCACGCGGCGCGATCAAAAATCCGGCCGGTTCGGCAATCACTTTCCAGGGCTCTTTCAAATCGGTCACAAACAGGTAGATCACATAGCGCAGGCCCTCCGCAGTGTTGCGCACGCCATGGGCAATGTGCAGCCAGCCCCTGGCCGTCTTGATGTAGGTTGCGCCCTCGCCGTTCTTGCCTTCGGTGATGGTGTGGCAGCGGCGGGTCAGCAGGGCGTCCAGCTTTGTCTGCTGGCGGTAAAATTCCGAGTGCAGTTTACACATTGACATCGGGGTTCCTTCTCATGAGTTCCATGCACATCCGGCCATTGCGGTAAGGGCACTTCCACGGCTCCACAATGGGCTTGTGGGCGGGGGTGCCGTATTTATCCGTCTGCCAGAACCATTCGCTGCTGGGGCGGGTATCGACCATCTTATCCAGGATAAAATGGTACACATCGGCAGCAGCAGCGGCATAGCGGTGTTCAGCGGTTTTCTGGTATACACCTTTTTCAACCGCTGGCCGCCAAAGGTTTCGCCTGTAAATCATATTGAGGGGGTGTAAATCCATTTTCCCATATGGTATGATAATATCAAATTCTTTTACATCGAGATCCACCCGAGGGCATTCGCCACAGAACTTACCAGAATGATGGCAGCAAACACCGGGCAAAGGGTGCGGATCATAAAATTGAAAACCTTTTTTCGGCGGAAAGGTTGACCATTCTGAGTCACCTCTTCCTCAATCTTTTCCACGCCGATCACGCTGGTCACCAGCAGGCAGGTTGCAATGGCCGCAATGGGCATCATAACTGAGTTTGTCAGGAAGTCGAAAAAGTCAAGGAACTGCATCCCGATAACGGTCACGCCCGACAGCGGGCCATAGCCAAGCGCCGACAAGCTTCCAAGCAGCACCATAATAATCCCAATCACTGCCGCAGCCTTTTTGCGGCTCCATCCCAGTTCATCCTCAAAAGTCGATACTGCGCTTTCTGTCAATGCAATAGAGCTTGTCACCGCTGCAAACAGCACCAGCACAAAGAACAGCACGCCCACCAGCGAACCAAGTTCCATGCTTTCAAAAACTTTCGGGATCGTAATAAACATCAGTGCGGGACCGGCCTGCAGGGTGTCCGGGTCACCACCAGAGAACGAAAACACCGCCGGAATGATCATCAACCCGGCCATCATTGCAATCAGCGTATCAAAAATCTCAACGTTCTTGGTAGATCCCTCAATGGACACATCTTTTTTCATGTAAGAGCCGAATGTTACTAAAATACCCATTGCGATGGACAAAGAATAGAACATCTGGCCCATGGCTGTAACCACTGTCATCCATGAAAAATTGGCCGGATTCGGTACCAAAAAGTACTTCACTCCTTCCAGCGCACCGGGCCGTGTTACTGAATAAGCTGCAATAATTACTGATAACACCACCAGTACCGGCATCATCATCCGGGAAACACGCTCCACACCATTGCGAACACCGGCAAAAATAATGCCCAGTGTAAGCAGGGTAAAGAGCAGGAATACGATTTCCACCGAAGCGCCATTGGCGATGAAAGAGGAAAAATACCCATCCTGTGCCAGCTCACTGCCATGACCGGTAATATACCCCACCAGATACTTGATAACCCAACCGCCAATAACCGAATAATACGGCACAATCAAAATGGGAATTACCGCGTTGATCCATCCTCCAAATGCACGCCAGCGTCCCTTTCCAGAAGCTGCAAAGGCCCCAACCGGACTTTTCCGGGTCATCCGTCCCAGCGCTGTCTCTGCCATAATCATTGTATAGCCAAAGGTGACCGCCAGCAGAATGTAAATCAGCAGAAAAATTCCACCGCCATATTTTGCCGCCAGGTATGGGAACCGCCAGATATTGCCCAAGCCAACCGAGGCGCCGGCTGCCGACAGGACAAAGCCAAGTTTGCCGGAAAATGAGCTCCGGCCGCTGTGTTGTGTTTCCATTTATTTTTTCTCCTAACCATTTTCACACTATTATTTTAGTGTAGCATAACCGCCAAAAAACTGCAATCTACGCCACAAACAATCGCTTCCATAGGGAGGGGCAAAGTCGTTGCTTTTATATCCCTGTCTGCCATTCTATAAAAAAGCTTCCACCTTACGGCAGAAGCTTTTCTTTGGTGGGCCATCCAGGGGCCCAACACCCACGGACTAATGAACAGTCCACTGGACTGTTCATCACCTCGCTCTCGCTCGGCCGTCCTTTCAAGTCCTGCATGGCCTTTTTATAAAAAAAGCTTCCACCTTACGGCAGAAGCTTTTCTTTGGTGGGCCATCCAGGACTTGAACCCGGGACCAAGCGGTTATGAGCCGCCAGCTCTGACCAACTGAGCTAATGGCCCTCATGATGTCAGATACCTGTTTAGTATATCACAATTTTACCCGCTTGCCAACACTTATTTTCGTTTTCGGCGCATATGCTGGGGTGTATGGCAAACCGGCAAAGGGGTGGTATCATGCGCATATTCTTATCAACCTTGGGGGTGTTTTTCCTTATGTCATTTCTTTTCATAATGCCCGCCGTATTGGGGCCGTCTACCACGCCGCAGCCATCCGCAAGCCCGGTGCTTTCCGCTGCACCCACTCCGTCCCCTGCTGCCGCGCAGGAGATTCGCGCCGTCTGGGTCAGCTTTCTGGAATGGCAGCATACCGATTTCAGCAGTGAATCCGCTTTCCGTGCCGATGCCGCCGCCATCATGCAGAACATTGCCTCCCTTGGGGCAAACACCGTTTTTGCCCATGTGCGGCCCTTTGGAGATGCCCTGTACCCCAGCCGGTATTTTCCGTTCAGCCACCTTTGCACCGGCACCCAAGGGCAGGACCCCGGTTTTGACCCGCTTGCCGTGCTGGTAGAAACCGCCCATGCCCAGGGCCTTACGCTGGAAGCCTGGATCAACCCCTACCGCCTGCAAGCCAACGGAACCCCGGCTGAGCTCTGCGCGCAAAGCCCCGCTCTGCTGCATCCCAACTGGGTCAAGCACACTGCAACCGGCCTGTATCTGGACCCCGCCAGCATCAAAGTCCAGCAGTACCTGGCTGATTCCATCCGTGAGCTATGTACCAATTATGCCATTGACGGCATTCATTTTGATGATTACTTTTACCCCACTACTGCCCCGGATTTTGATGCCGACAGTTATGCCGCAAGCGGCAGCACCATCTCGCTGGCCGATTGGCGGCGGCAAAATGTAAACGATCTAATGCAGGCCTGTTACGCCGCCGCCCATGCGTTCAATGTGCGGTTTGGGGTTTCACCGCAGGGCACACTGAGCGGCTGCCGCGACGGCCAATACAGCGATGCCGCGCTCTGGCTGGCCAAGCCAGGCTATTGTGATTATCTGATCCCGCAGTTGTACTGGGGCCTGAACTACCGCAAAAATGGTTCCGATGCCCTGTCACTTGGCCGCCTTGCCGTCGAGTGGCTCTCGCTGCCGCGCACAGAATCCGTTCAACTGGCATTCGGCCTTGGTGCTTACCGTATCGGTGACGGTGACGAGGGTGATACCTCCGGTCCCGGCACCGAGTGGTGCACCGGCCACGCCATTGCAACCCAGGCCACCACGCTGCGCTCCCTCGGTGCCAGCGGCGCTGCCCTCTACCGCTATGCTTTTCTCTTTGGCAATACGCTCTATCCTACTCTGGCGGAACAGGAGATTGCGGCGCTGCGGGAGGTTTGGGGATAGATTGTCGGTACCCACACTCACTTATTGTTCTAAATGTGGAATGTGCGAATTATAAAATTCAAGAAGAAAATTGTCAATCTAATTGTAAGAAATATTTAAGTAGATGGCCTATTTTAAAAGTAGGACATATTAGATATCAGGTAATCATGTTTGAAAGGGTGAATTAGATGATATTAAGCGTAAGTAGAAGAACTGATATTCCTAATTATTATTCGGAATGGTTCTATAATAGAATAAAAGAAGGATTTTTATATGTTCGTAATCCGATGAATGCTCATCAGATAAGTGAAATAAAAATTACTCCAGATGTTGTAGATTGCATAGTGTTTTGGACAAAGAACCCTTTGCCAATGATAAAGAGGTTAGGCGAGATAAAAGATTATAATTATTATTTTCAATTCACATTAACGGGATATGGAAATGATGTTGAGGTTAATTTGCCAAATAAAAAAACAAAAATGATTCCAATATTTCAAGAACTATCTGAAAAAATTGGTAAGCAAAAAGTGATTTGGAGATATGATCCTATATTCTTTTCTGATAGATATACGAAAGAATATCATTTGAAGGCATTTAAAAGTATTGCTGAGGCTTTAAGTGGATACACGGGAAAATGCGTGATTAGTTTTGTTGATATATATCCTAAAAATAAAAAAAATATGGATGGTTTGTCAAGTTATGAATTAAATGATGATGAGCTGCGGGAATTTGCTGAGAAATTAAGTAAGATAGCTGCGGATAATAATATTAAGATTGGAAGTTGTGCAGAAAAAATAGATTTGGATGAATGTGGTATAATTCATAATTGTTGCATAGATAGAGAATTAATTGAAAAAATTATCGGATGTAAACTTAATGTTGGCAAAGACAAAAATCAGCGTAAAGAATGTGGATGCGTTGAAAGTGTTGAAATAGGCACTTATAATACGTGTAAAAATGGATGCGCATATTGTTATGCAAACTATAGCTCAAAAAGTGTAGAAACAAATGCTGCTAAATACGATCCATTATCTCCACTTCTATGTGGCAAAGTTCAAGAAGATGACAAAATAACAATTAGAAAAGTCGAGTCATTAAAAGAAACACAGTTAAGTATTTTTGATATTTGAAGGCATTCTTTCATCATGTATTTCCAGAGTATACTTGGCTCCTTTTTGGCTCTAAAAATTTTGGACGAGGTACACAAAAATGCAAAATGTGATGAATATGAAGAATAAAATGCACAAATGTGCACCTAGAAACAGCCAGATAAATCTCTCCGCCCAAGAGTTTGAGTAAGCGCCACAAGTCTTGGAACACGCTAAATAAGCGGCTTCCGAGACTTTTTCTTTTGAT
>OLOQ01002828.1_pt1 | contig 13468 bp, 7 predicted proteins | sample 1673101 | NCBI WGS metagenome assembly OLOQ01 (sample SAMEA3136754, study PRJEB25190) | human gut metagenome | biome: human gut; feature: human-associated habitat; material: faeces | place: Austria | collected 2013 | reverse complement strand
TGTAAAATTGGTGTAATAAAGCTCTTTTTGACCGTTTCAGAATCAAATTGGTGTAGTGAATTATTACAAAAATGTTAATTTTGGTGTAGTAACTCTGATTTTCATCTGAAATTGGTGTAGTAATACTATTTTATGAAATACGTCTATCATTTAGCTTCTGAATTTCATTCATTAAACGTTCATCTGTAACATGATTGTACAGTTCCATCGTCATTCTCATAGACGCATGACCCATGATATCCTGTAAAGTTCTTGGATCAATCCCGGCTTCTGCCATACGAGAGCAAGCTGTATGTCTCAGGAGATGTGGATGAATATGCGGTAATGGCTTTAAAGTATCGCCAAACTTTTTAATATCAGCATTGTAATCATCTTCAATACGACTCAAAATACGACCAATGGTCTGAGTAATAAATGGTTTACTCTGCCTGTTAGAAAATACAAAGTCTTTATATCCATCTACTTCAATCTCTGTTTTCTTATCCATTTCAATCTGATTCTGCATTTGTTCCATAAGTGCATCCCTTGCCGCATTTGATAACGGAACATTACGAATACCAGATTTAGATTTAGGAGTAAGCATCTGATACTGGCAAGCATCTTTTCCTGCATTGCTATATTGAAGCTGATGAGTAATATTTACAAATCCATGTTCTAAATCTACATCATCCCATGTCAATCCACATACTTCTCCCACTCTGAGAGCAGTTTCAAGCATAAATACAAACAGCGGATAATAATATGCATACTTGCTATTCTTGATATATGTAAGAAAATTATCCTGCTGCACCGTTGTCAATACATCCTCTGGCTCTGTATCTTCTCCACGAATTTCTTTTCTACAGTTGATACATGGATTACTTCTTATAATATTATCCTCAACTGCCATTTTCATACATGGAGATAATACACCTGCTACTATTGTATTAATAGATGGTTTTCCTAATCCTTTTTCCGACATTGATTTTAATAGAAGAATTACATCTGACTTAGTAATATCCTTTAATGTCATATTCCCAAATCTGGTATTTTTAATATAGTTCTCCCAACTACGTTTGTAATTACGCTTAGTAGATGGAGATATATTCCCTTTTAACTCTAAATATTTCTCAAAATATTCATTAAAAGTTGTTGTTCCTGCCTTATATCCAATACCATCATCAATGTCTCGTTGGATAAGTTTTTCCTGTTCTCTTAGATCATTCAGATTTGATGTATATATCGTTTTTCTTGAACCATCAAGATCCGTATAACGATACATATAAATACCGTCTTTTCTTTCACTCTCCCCTTTCCTCAGAACTCTGCCTTTACTATCTTTTCTTTTATTACTCATTTAAACATATGCTCCTTTCATTTTTCTTGAAAGAGCATTACATCTATGCGTTTACCTTATCATACGCATTATGCTTTTTCAAGAATATTATTTTAAAATGTTCTATATTAAATCACTGTAATCTTTTCAAGATACTGCTCAAATAGCTTTCGTTTGATAAGCTTCTTTTTACCAACATTCAGCACAAAATCATCTAATCCATTGTTAATTCTGTCTCGTAATGTAGATTCTCCAATACCAGAATACTCTGACGCTTCTTCTATTGTTAAATTCAGTTTCATCCACCAAGGAATATTTTGTTTTTCCATTGAATCACCTTCCTATATATATAAGAAAACAGGCTACAACCTATTAAGCTATAACCTGTTACCATTTATTGCATGCTATATAATTTTATCTTACAAGCCATCTGGCAAGTTTATATTTCCATGTGTCACCTTTATTAATTGCAAGTGTAATTTCTTTCATCAGTTTTACATCTTGAATAAGTAGTTCATACTGTGTTTTAACTTTTACAGTTTCAATAAAAAGTTCATTCCACTGATGTTTGAGATCTTTGAGATATTTTTTATCCATATCAGATATTTGAGCAGATTCATTCTGTTCTATATCTTTTACCTTCTCTTGCAATTCATGAATCTTATTTTGTTGTTGTTTTGCAACATCTTGTTTTATACTTTTATCAAGTAAATCTCGTACAGTTTTATCTGACATTTAATTACCTCTTTCTATATAAAAAGAGACTACCAATCATAGATAGTCTCTTAAGTGTAAAATTTGTCGAATTACAATTGATACAAATATATTCATTTTACAGTATCTTTTGTTATTTTTACTATAGTTTACGGAACTGTTAGTAGTATTCTTGATACTTACATAGTTTGTATTCTTAATAAGAAATGCAAAAAACGACCGCCATAGCTCAGATAGCGATCGTTAATGCGTTGAATATTTAATTTATTTAGCCATAACCTTCCAAAGTTTTAAATGAGAACTACTCCGATGAAAGAGTAGTCCCCTAAAATTAATTTCTATACTTATATTTAGCCAAAGAGCTTCCACCCCTGATTCTATCAATAGTCATTGCTTTAATGGCTCTTTCAGCATCTTTATTGTTGACAAGTTCTCTAACGAATGCTTTAGAATCAATCACATTTGGAAGTGTACATTGAATTGTAACACCTCCAACATCAACACTACTAGAATTATCAACATTCTTCACACCAAACTTCTCGCCATCACTATAATCACTCAAGAATGAACCAGGATTACCCATGAAGTCCCATAAGTTCTTAGTCATATCTGCATTCAGCACAGAAACATCTCTACTTAATGGAGTCAGAATACTACCATCATTTCTGACAATAGCTTCTTCGCCCTGTTCCTGTGTCCAAGCTAACTGGTCATTCGGAACTCTCATGATACCAGAAGCATAGCCTTTCAACTGATTAAGTTTTACCCAACCAAGTTCAGTACCATCCGTAGCATCAATAGCATATGGATATTTAGAACCTTTATTGATACGTGTAATCTTAACTTTTTTGCCAAGATACATATTACCAGATGCACCAGAACCATCGGATGCTTCGTAATATCTACCAGAAGAAAAAGTAACTTTATCGCCTACTTCGGCTTTTCCGTTACCCGTCTTGTTTTTATTTGGCTTTTTCTTTGGTTCATCAGGATCAACCAACACAGCGTCCCTAATGGATTCATCATCACTAACTTTTGGTGGATCTGGTGTTGGATTTCCTTCTGCAACGTTATCTTTATCTGGCTTTTGTTCTACTTCTTCAAGAACTCCTTCTGTTTTAGTAGGTTGCTGCAACATCTGGTCTGCTTTAGCAATCCATTTTTCAGCCATAGCATTGATAGCATCAATCATATCTTTCTGTCGATTATAGACATTTTCAATAGCAGAATTAACACCTGTTAATTTACTAGAGAAGTCATCACCGTACTGAGAGATAATACCACTCTGACTTGTCCAGATGGTCTGCATCTCACCAGATAATGTGTATCCAACATTCTTAGATTCTGTCTGTAATGTCTGAGAAATATTAGATGAATTACTATTGATACTTGCGATAGCATCAGAAATCAGTACGTCAACATTATCCATTCTGTCATCAAGAGCTTTCTTGTAGTCCTGCTTGAGTTCATCAAGAAGTTTCTTCTGGTCAGAAATATATTTGTCATACTGAGTTTCTTCCATATCATCCTGTGCAGATTTCAAATCCTCTTTGAGTTTTTGAAGTTTGGCTTTGTTCTCTTCGGAATTATCACCTTGCAGAGAAGATAACTGTTTCTGTAGAGAAGCAATCTTTTCAGATTGTTCACCAATTTTCTTTCTGTACTCATATAAATCTTTTTCACTGTCTAAGCAATCAAGATACTTGTCAATCAAGTCATCCAGAGCATCCAACTGTTTATCAATACCGTCCTGAATCAAATCCTTGATAGAATCTTTTTCATCCTCGGCAGATAAGATGGCTTGTTGCTGTGCGTCAATCAGTTCATTCTTACGATCAATGAGTTTCTGATTGTTAGGATCATTCGCAAGTTCCTCGCTGATTTTCAACATTTCTTCCTTATATTTATCTGCTTGCGCCATATAAGTATTATAGTTGACACCATGCAATCCCATAGTAGCAAGACCTTGTTCTGTCATATTGCCATCTTTGTCATACATATCCTTATGGCTCATAAGGTCAATAAGAAAATCTGACTCACTGGTAATACGACCGATTGCATCCTGCAACTGGTCAAACTGTTCCCATTTAAGGTCACGAATAGATGCTTGGAACTCAACCACTTTGTTTTGTGCTTCTTTCAAGCTAATCGCAACTTGGTCAATCTCATTCTGCATCTCATAGTATTCTTCCGTGCCTTCTACAATCTTACCATCCTGTACTGCCTGTGCAAAGTTACGTTTCATTGCGATATACTTCTGAGACAAATTGTCAACAATTTTCTGTTGCTGTCCAATCTCTGCTTCGTAGAATTTCGTACTCAGATTGTAACCCTGTGTCTGCATTCTATCCATGTATGCTTCATACATAGAGTTCCTGTTTTCCCATTGAGAAGTAAAGGAATCATAATAGTTTGCAATATTCTCAAGTTTCTTCTTTGCATTTTCTACGATAGACTGTGCGTATTCTGCCTGAGATTGTGCTGCTTCGCTTGTTGCTTTATCCAAAGCTTCTTGTTCTATCCGAAGTTTCTTGCTTAAATCCGTAGATTTCTTGACTTTTTCATTATAGTCTTGAATCCATTTCAGCACTTTTGGATCAGTGATACCTTTTGTGCTTACTGTTTTACCTGCCTTTAATGCCTTTTGTTGAGTTTTATTCAACTTAGACATGACAGTTTTATTGTTCAGAAGTTTATTCTGAGATTTCGTTTTATCAGCATCAGCAGTATCATACTTGCTTTTTGCTTTCATGTAGTTATCACGAGTCTCTTTTAAAGCTTTCTGACGATGTTTGTTCTGTTCTTTGAGATTCTTAGTTTCCTGTGTAAGAAGCATATTCTGGTATACATATGATTTCTTACCTTTTGTTGTTGCAAGAATCTGTTGTTCCTTAGTAGAACCTGAATATAACTTATCTTTATTTTTCTGAGCCTTGGTCAGATCATCAAGGGCTTTTTCGTCTGCTTTCTTAGCATTGTCATATACTTTCTGCGCAGAAGCTTTCTCTTTTGCATCAGCGTTATATGCCTGTGCCGTAGACTTCAATATATTTGACATTCCAGAAGTCTTAACAGTTTTGCCTGCCTTAACCTTGGAAGCAATATTATTGCCTTGTTTTAAAGAACTGTTATATGATTTCGCATATTTTAGTGCAGAACCTTTCAGTCCCTTTGTATTAACTGCTTTACCTTCACGAATTGCCTGTGCAATTGCATTGTAAGTAGCTTTATTTGTACTAGACTTTGCGGCACTTTTCAGTTTCTTGCCTATGGATTTTGTCTGTTTCTCACTTTCCTTGATAAGTGTATTTCCTGTAGACTCTGCATCAACCGTAGCAGATTTTAAAGTCTTACTTGCTTTAGCACGAGTTTTCTTGGTGATATTTCTAGCAGTTTCAGCCTTATCAAGCTTCTTCTGTGCATTGCCAAGACCAGGATTATCCACTTTAATCTGATTCTGCATTGCTGCAATTGCAGATCCACCCAATGAAACAGTATCAGAAACAGCATTGAGAGATTCAAGTTTAGTCTTTAATCTGTCAATCTTTTTCTCTGCCTTTTCTGTAGGCATATTTACAATTGTTTCATATAATTCCAGAAGTTTGTTGTTTAACTCCTGTACTGTGTCTTTACAATCTTGTGCAGAGTTATAATAAGTTTGAAAACTTTTAATATCTTTTGCTAACTGTTTACCAGAGTCAGAAGATGTGTCAATTTCCTCAATTGAGAATGTACCATTGATTACCTTATTCTTATAGTCGTCACTAATATCAACAGAATTAGCTTTGTCCATATAAGCAGTATATCCCTGTTCATTCGCCTTGAGTTGTTTTTCTACTGCTTTGACCTGTCTCTTGAGAAGTACAGTTTTGAAAGTAGAAGATATGTAATCCGTAATCTGATTAGAAATACGTTCTACAGATTTTGCAAATTTATCAAGTTTAGTTTTTACCCAGTCAAATGCTTCTGTGGAATCTTTTGCAGATTTGGTATTATCTTCTGTAGCGGATGTATTATTGCTTACTGCACCAGAATTGTCATTATAAGATTGTTGGGAAGATGATGAACCACCACTGGATGATGAACTTGTATTTTTGCCAGCCCAAGGATTCCTACCAGTGCCAGAAAAACCACTACCAAAAGCATTGGAGAGTGGTGATAAATCACTTAAACTTCCCTGTGCGTATGCTCTAGCATGACCTGGTGTTGCACCACGTTTCAATAAATCCTCTGTCTGAGAAGCAGAAAATATGATGTCACCCTTTTTCAAGTTCTCCATATGTGCGCCACCAGGAATAAGCGACCATACACCATCACGCACTATGGATTCAGAATGACCATTGATGTACTCTTCGTTTACTAATGCTTTTTGGTCATTAGGAAGTGAAACACGACCATCACCATAAGCAGGGAAATCTGTAAGACTTCCTTTTGCGTATGCTCTGGCTTGTCCAAATGTTCCCATTGCTTTACCAGGAGTCGCAACTGTACCTAAAGCATAGTTGATCGTACCGCTTGCCACCATACCAGTAGGAACAGCAACCGTACCTAAATCATAATTGATTGTACCTGTAGAAACCGTTCCATCTGCTTTCTCAACATCACCTTTATCATAATTAATGATACCTTCGGATGTCTCACCGTCAGCAGATTCTACTGTGCCTTTATCATAATTAATAGTACCTTCGGCAGTTTCTCCATCAGCAGAACCTTCTACTTGTGGCTCATAATATGCAATGCCACCTTGAATATCTGGAAGGTCAGGAGTATCTACTGTTGCAGTATAGGTGATTTCCTCGCCAGAAACATCTGGCACATCAGGAGTATCAACTTTAGAAGGGTATTCTACAGTTTCACCAGAAACATCTGGTATTTCTGGTGTTTCTACCTCAGCAGGAACTTCTACTGCTTCACCCGTAAGACTTTCAATCAAACTATTGAATTGTCCTTCGTCAAGCTTAACAGTAACAGGTACTTCAATATTCCCTGTATCTTTCAGAGTTTGTAATTGCTGTCTTGCTTCTGCGACTTGGGAAACATCAATCTGTAATTTTGCAGCCAGCTCTGCATCATCTGTAATAGCAAGCAGTTCATCGACAGTCGCACCGCCCTCTAACTGTGTGCCAATAGACACCATGATTTTTTGAGATTGTAGAGAAGCAATCTCATTATCTAATGCAGATATTGCTTGTTGTCCTTCTTCTGTGTCAGCACTGACACTGATTTCCTCACGCTTGCCAGATAGTTCAGCAATCTTAGAATCCAGTTGGTCAATAGACATAGAAGCTTTGTCATAGTTGAGATCAATTCCAGATAGTAAACCTTCGCCAGATTCACCGCTTGTAGCACTCTGTACTTCTTTTAATTTCTCTTGAGTAGTATTTGCAGTTTCCTGTAACTGCTTCATCTGTTCGTTATAATTCTTCACATCAGAAGAATCAAAACTTACATTTGCCCCTGCATCCGCAAGTGCTTTACCCATTAATTCAACAAAATCTGTAGTTGTATTAAATGCATCCGCAACCTGATTGATTTTATCACCTGTCAGATCAAATGCGTATTCGCCATCTTCACCAATCTTAACAAAATCATCACCAAGTTTATTTGCAACATCATCTACAAAAGACCATGCACCTTGAGATGTGAAGTTGCCATCATCATCGAAAGTCATATAATCTTTAAGACTGTGACCTGTACCTTCGATTGTCTGTCCTAACTGCTCATATGCCTGTTGGGAATCTTGGATTCTGTCTGTTCCCAGTAATAAATCAAGATAACTTGTGACAGAATCATCTGTTGTCCATCCCTGTTCAATCAACTGTCCGATACTTTCATAACTTTTTGCTACATCCTCAAATGAATCACGTTCATTAGCAGAAGATGCAGCAGTCACAAATTTATTATAAGATGAAGTTGCACCGTCATACTGAGCAGATAATAACTGTAATGTCTGTACTTCTTCTTGAAGCCCATCAATCACATCTTGAGATTTATTCTGTGCAATCGCATCATTTAATTCTTGCTGCTTGTTGGTAATAGCTTCTGCAAAGTTATTCTTTGTCTGCTGTTCCAACTCATCATTGTACTCTTTTAATGCCTGAGTATTCAGATGAACACCTGTAGCAGTTTCCTCAAAAATAGAAGCAGGATCAAAATTATCAAGGTCTTTAAATGCGGATGTTACATTATTGATATCATCTTTTGTAAGACCAGTAGCAGAACGGGAATTTCCCAATGCATCAATAAGATTTGTCTGTTTTTCTTTAGCAGAATCCAATGCATCAGACATAGTATCTACAGATGAAGCTACTTCTTCTGTCGCATCTCCTACTGCTTCTCCTGTTGTGGAAGAAATAACACCCAAGGAAGATAAGACACTTACCAGTTTAGATACCTGTTCACTGGATGTATCAGAAATATATCCACATTGAATTGCAGAATCTACAAGAGAATTAATCTGATCCTCGCCCTCTTGAACACCGTCTGTCTCAAAAGCATACTTAAAATCTGTATCTGTCAGTCCAAGTTCTTTTAGAGCATCCGCACTCTTCTTAACTTGTTTACCAAATTTAGATGAATCATTTCCTGATAAAGCTTCATTGAATTTATTGGCAGAAATAGCAGATTCGTTTAACTGGTCTTTTACTTCTGTAAACTGATCCGCATACTTTGACATTCCAGAATTTTTCAGTAATGACTGTACTGCACTGTCAACTGCTTCAAACTCAGTAGATGCCTGTTTAATCGCATCAGAATTACCTTCTGACAATGCATCATTATATGCTTCTACTGCTTTTGTCTCATCATTAAGCCACTTAACAGCAGTTTGTTCCTTGCCAGAGGGTGCTTTATACAGGTCATCATCTGCTACAAGTTTTGCTTTCTGTGCCTGATTGTATAAATCACCATACTCATCCAGAACTTTGTTTGCCTTTGACAACCCAGCAGATGCATTATCACCTAAAAGATTCAGTACATCTGATTCTCCATATTGCTTTTTAATATCAGAAATATCTGTCTTAAAATCATTTAAAGCTTCTCTTGCTGTACTCGCATCCGCATTAAAATGAAGATCCATTGTAATTCCATCGGCTTCCAGTTCAGTTGTGAATACATCATCCCCATACTTATCCTGTAAATCCTTAATGGACTTCTTGATATCTTCAGATTCTTGGGTGCCATTATCATAGAACTGACCAAGATACTCATGTCTCTCTTTTTCTATCTCTTTTGTGGCTTTATCAATTCCCTTTTCGTTCTCATTCTGGAACCTTTCTGCTTCTTTTGCTGATACTTTATCCAACAATGCAATTTGTTCTGTAAGAGAACCATTTACAAGGTCAATACCTGCAACCTGTGAACCATAAGACTCACTCAAAGACTCCTGTATGGATAACAATTCACTTTTAGCGGAAGCGGCTTCCTGTTCAGATAATGTGCCAGAATCTAAAGCAGTTCTCAGTTCTGATATTTTATCAATCTGTCCTTGCAGATTCTCCTGACCGCTTTCCCATTCATCACCTGCTTGTTTCGCAGATTCAACCATTTCACTAACAGATTTCTGATATGCAGATATTGCAGCAACTGCGCCACCTACTGCAATAGTTCCAATACCTAACGGGCTTGTAATTGCAGAAAGTAATCCTGTCCAGTTAGAAGCAATCGTACTGATTATCTTCGCACCGCCAACAACACCTAATGAAGATAATGCACCCTGGAATAATCCAAAATTATCCACAACCTTTGCAACTGCCGTAGCAAAATCAATCATTCCTTCAATTGCTTCTTCTGGCATTGCGTCAGAATAAAGTTGTGTCATCGTAGCAGATAGTTTCTCCATCTTACCATTGATGGAATCTGCACGTTTTTCATTTATCTTCATGGCTGTGCCATCAGAATTAAGTGCATCCTGTTCTAATTGTAAAGCCTTATTATAAGAATCCATTGCTGCTTCAAAAATATTTTTCTGTCTTACCCCCGCTGCCATTTCTGCCACATAAGATCTCTGAGAATGATTTAATGTTCCCCATACTTCATTAAGATTGTCAAGTGTATCACTTATATCTCGTAAATCACCATCTGCTCCACGAACAGAAACACCAACACTTTTAAGTGCTGCTTCTGCATCTGACATCTCAGCGTCTGTAGTAAGTCCATCCTTACTACGGGATATTCTTGAGAAGATTGTCTTAAAGGCATTACCAATCTGAGAACCAGATACTCTGGTCTTTTCTGCTGTTGTTGATACCAATGCCGCATACTTTTCAAAACTCATACCTGCTTCATTTACAACTGAACCAGAAGTTGCAATTGACTGAGAGATTGTGTCACAACCTTTTGAGAAATCTAATGCAATCTCTGAACTGAGTTTTTCAACTGTATCCGCAACGTGCATCGCCTGATCTTCTGACAGATTGAACTGATTCAAAATACCTTGAATAGCATCCGCAGAAGATGAAGAACTCATGCCAGAAGCAGCAGATAACAATACTGTAGGTTGCGCCTTATTCAGCATGGAACTTACACTTTCGTTCTCATTTGCATAAATTGTAACCGCATCTGTGACTGTTTTTGTAGCGGTACTTAAAGCTTTTGCCATACTAAGGGATTGTTGTTTCAAAGAATATAGAGATGAGCCAGACATATTACTCATAGTCATGTTAACCAGAGTCATAGCCTTATTAAGATCTGTTACTGAACGTACTGCATTTTCAGTTTGATTTTTAAGAAAATTCAATGCATCTACTTTTAATTTTGTAGTTGCAATGCCTTTTAGACTTGCAGATACATTATTTGCATTGTTCTGTATCTGTTGCAAACTATTATTCATATTGCTCAAACCATTACCATTGGCATTGGCTTGTATCGTTATTTTTCTATTTTGCAAAGCCATTAGCTTCGCTTCTAACTGTGATGTATCAAGATCTGCCGTCACTTTTACTTTAAAATCTGACATTTAAAACCTCCTTCTGTATTATTATATTATGATATTATTTAAAAAAATTGTATAAGAAAAGAGACTACCTGTTGAGATAGTCCCTATATCAATATTTTATGTAATAGAAAAGACTACCAACATGGTAGCCTTCTATACAAAATATAAAAATCATAATTGAGATTATGCCATCTCACACTAAACAAATCGCAAGTCTACGAACAAATAATCTACCATACCTCAAAGCTATTGGCTATGCCTGTGTTATAACTATACAAGATATCGCACATTATCGGAAGACTATATAATAAACACTACTTATATTTTGTATCTTTACAATAACACATCTTGTTATATTTGTAAAGCACTTTTCAATCTTTTTCTTATTTGATTCATGTCATTTACATCAACTTTGGTAATAAATTTACCCACTCTAGCTTTAGAAATAGATCTTATATCTTCACATTGAACAGCTGAATCATAATTTAAAGCGGTATATTTACTTTTTTTCAATACATAATGCCATGAATATTTTAGCTCTGATGTTGAGCCATTTTTATATTTTACATTTTTGGATAATGGAATAACTATTATATTAGAGCTTTTATAATTAATTCCATCTGTCGATACAATCAAGCATGGACGAGCTACTAATTTACTCTTTTCATCCCCAATATTTTCTCCAAGATAACAAGCATAAACACTACCTCTTGGAAATCGGTCATTCCATATTTTTTTTCTTTCAAATTTTTCTTGCAGTTTTAATTTGTGTGCCGCCCACCTAAACAAATTCTCATACTTATTATATGTTGATTTCTGGTATTGTGTCCCCATATAGTAATTTCTCCATCCCTATAGAAGTATTTGGTATTTTCTACCATTTATACTATTATACGACAGAGTATGACATATTGCAATTCAGAATGCACTATTATTAGAATATTATTTAAACCGCTTCCCAAACGATGTATCTATATTCTTCTGCACATCTGCTTCGGTCTTCGCCCAGAATCCACCATTACCAATTAAGCTACCAGATTCAGCATAATTGTAAATAGTATTTGTATCTCTTCCTGCCGGAGAATACCCGTAACCTGTATTTAAAGATAATTCACCATGCATACCAGAAACGGACATTGTTGGTGATTCCCTTAATGCTCCTGTCCTATGATAGTCACCCTCTGGCGCAGCATAGAAATTCCCAACATTATCTTTTGCATCCTTATAGGATTTCTCCATTGTCTCTTGCATTGCTTCTTCAACTTCTTTTTTTATAGCCGCCTTGAGTGCGCCTAATGATGTAAATGTACCACCCATTTGTTTTTCCTCAACTTTCTTGAAATATTGGCAGAAATGCCATGATTTTACTTGATACGATTAAGCCAGGATTCTGACTTGAATTTTAATTGTTTATAAATAGAATTGATTTGTTTAAGTTCATGAATGTCAGTTGTCTGATAATACTTTTCATTTAACAACTGGATCAGATATGTGTAGTCGTGCTGATTTAATTCACATAATATCATGCAATCACTCCTATAGGTAAGAAATCACTGTGTAAGATAGTTCTGTAATCTTTTAAAACATGCAGGACAGAGATCAATTTTATCGTGTGCAAACTGAGATAAAAGGCTTCCATTGATTCTTGTCACTTTTGCAATATAAGTCTGTTTTTCTCTAATAGTTCTTTCTCTGTACATTTTTCTTAAGTCGTCCTGTGTCAATGTTCTTTCACCTCCGAGATTAAATGATTTTTTAGTAAAATATTTTTTAAAAATATATACCAGATATAAGCATCTGGCATATATTTCGATTGTAGTTCACATATGGGAGTTATATTATAACGACATAATGTCGATAATATCAGCGATACAGCCACAATTGCTTTGGGATTCAACTGTGGCTGTGTGGGAAGAAGTACTAGGCTTACGGTCTTTTCTTTCTCCCTAAGGGAAATATTGATTTTCGTTGATATTACTACATTTTCGGCGTTCTTGGGTGCTGTTTTTTGTAAAAACATGACAAAAATAATTTCTTGTCATAATCAAAAAGTATTTCTAACAATCTATTCTGCATATACGATTCTGCATTAAATGCAGCACTGATAAGAACCTGCATTGTAGATTTTGATATTTTCAATTTTTGTATACCCTTTACATAGCTTTCAAATATATAAGTTGCCATATCGGAATAATTATTTTCATTGGAATCGAGAGCTTTCATTTCAGTATCAAATGCTTTAGCTTTTCTCATTACTGTCTTATACTGAGATGTTTTCTTTACACCTTTTTCAGGAAATATGAAAACTTCTTTTATTCTTATTGACTTTCTCTGATATTGCTGCTCTACTCTTGTATCTATAGTTTTATCTAAAATTAATTGTGAAAGTATCTCCATCGGACATTTAAAGTAATCTGTCATTTTATTCTTTGATTTCTTCTTAGGTTGTTTCTTTTTCGGCTTTTCTTCTTGAATTTTAGAATAAAACACAGGATATTTTATTT
>OLOQ01002826.1_pt1 | contig 13482 bp, 10 predicted proteins | sample 1673101 | NCBI WGS metagenome assembly OLOQ01 (sample SAMEA3136754, study PRJEB25190) | human gut metagenome | biome: human gut; feature: human-associated habitat; material: faeces | place: Austria | collected 2013 | reverse complement strand
ACCCGGCGCAGCCGCCGATGAACAGCAGGGCGAACAGGATGGCCCGGGACAGTCCCGGCCACAGGTCGAAGTCCGCCGTGGCATAGCCGGTGGTGGTGAGGACGGAGCTGACCTGGAACGCCGCCTGGCCCAGGCAGGCGCCTAGGCTCCCGTATACCCCCCGCAGGTCCAGGGCGATGACGCCGGTGGCCACGACTGCCAGTCCCAGATAGGTCCACAGCTCGTCGCTGCGCAGGGCCGCCCGCCACTGGCGCAGCAACAGCAGATAGTACAGGTTGAAGTTGATGCCGCACAGGATCATGAACACCGTGATGACCCCCTGCAGATACGGCGAATAGGAGGCGATGGAGTCGGCCTTGATGCCGAAGCCGCCGGTGCCCACGGTGCCGAAGGCGTGGACCAGGCTGTCAAACAGGGGCATACCACCCAGCAGCAACAGTCCCACCAGCACCGCCGTGATAAGAAAATACAGCAGGTACAGCACCCGGGCGGTGTCCCGGGTCCGGGGGGTCAGCTTGCCCTTTACCGGGCCGGGCATCTCCGCCTTGAGGATGTTCATGGAGCGGTCGCTGCTACCGGAGAGCATGGTGATGAACACCAGCACCCCCATGCCGCCCACCCAGTGGGTGAAGCTGCGCCAGAACAGCAGCCCGTGGCTCATGGCCTCCACATCCGTCAGGATGGAGGCCCCGGTGGTGGTGAAGCCGCTGACCGTCTCGAAAAACGCGTCGGCATAGGAGGGGATCTCCCGGCTGAACCAGAAAGGCAGCGCCCCCACCGCCGACAGCAGCACCCAGGCCAGGGCCACGATGATGTACCCCTCCCGGCTGAAGAACTTGCGGCTGCGGGGCCGGGCCAGCAGCGTCAGCAGCCCGCCCAGAACGGCGGCCACGGCCATGGAGGCCAGCACCGCCCAGGCGCAGTCCTCCCGATACAGAAAGGACACCGCCAGCGGAAGGACCAGCAGCCCCGCCTCCGCCAGCAGGACCCTTCCCGCCATATGGAAAATGATGCGATAATTCATAATAAAGCCCCCGATGGGTCTGTCCGACGGAAAATCGGACCGTTTGAAAAAAATCCTGCCGCAGCCTATTATAGTTTACCCAACCGGGAAAGTCAATAATCCCCCGCTCCCCGGACCGCCGGTCTTTTTCCCCACGCTTCGACTTGAAAAGCCGGGGAAAACGTGGTATACTTGCTTATAATTTCGTGCATCGTGCTTTTCAGGGAGGGAGGGACGCCCCATGGTGGATATACACTGTCACATTCTGCCGGGGATGGACGACGGCTCCCCCTCTATGGAGGGCTCTCTGGAGATGGCCCGCATGGCGGCGGATACCGGCGTCACGGACATCATCGCCACGCCCCACTGCAATCTTCCCGGGGACGGCCCGGGGAACTACCGGTCCCCGGAGCTGGACGCGGCACTGACCCGCCTGCGGCAGGCGCTGACCCGGGAGAGCATCCCCCTGGCCGTCCATCCGGGAGCCGAGGTGTTCTGCACCCCGGAGCTGGACCGGCTACTGGACCGGCAGCGGCTCCAGACCCTGGGCGGCGGGCGGTATCTGCTGGCGGAGTTCTATTTCGACGAGTCGGCGGAGTTTATGGAGCAGTGCTTCCGCGCCATCCGCCGCCGGGGCCTCGTTCCGGTGGCCGCCCACCCGGAGCGGTACGATGCCGTGCAGCGGGACCCGTACATCATCCGCCGCTGGTTTGAGGGCGGCGTGGTCATTCAGCTGAACAAGGGCAGCATTCTGGGCCGTCTGGGCCGCCGGGCCCAGGACACCGCCCTGTGGCTGCTGGACCGGGGATTGGCCCACGCCGCCGCCAGCGACGCCCACAGCCCCGATGTCCGCACCCCCCGCATGGACCTGCTGAAGGATCTGCTGCGGCGGGAATATGCCCCGGCCTGCTCCTGGCTGCTGCTGGAGGAAAACCCCCGCCGCATTCTGGAAAACCGTCCCCTGGTGGAGACGGGCCAGCCAATTTCACCCCCAAGGGAGGACGAGCTATGAAAGCCATCCGCATTATGCAGCGCGTGATCCTCGCGCTGTTTATCCTGACCCTGCTGGCCTTCTGCGGCCTGCGGATCTACCGCCAGGTCACGGTGGACGTGACCCCGCCGGTGATCACCTGCTCCAGCGATTCCATCGACGCCAGCGTTACCGCCGGGGACGAGGCCCTGCTCCAGGGCGTCATGGCCTCCGACGACCGGGACGGGGATCTGACGGACCAGATCCTCATCAAGGGGGTGTCCCCCTCCCTGACCGACAGCAGCGCCCAGGTCACCTACATCGTGTTTGACTCCGCCAACAACATGGCCTCCGTCACCCGCACCGTCCGCTACACGGATTATCAGGCCCCCCGCTTTGCCCTGTCCCAGCCCCTGGTGTACCCTGCGGGCCAGACCGTGACCCTGCTGGACCGGCTCACCGCCTCGGACGTGCTGGACGGCGACATCAGCAGCGGCATCCGCATCACCTCCCAGAACGTCATCAATAGCCAGCCCGGGGTATACAGCGTCACCGCCCAGGTGGACAGCCGCCTGGGCAGCACGGTGGTGCTGCCGCTGAAGGTGGTCATCACCGCCGGCGGGCCGCAGCTGATCACCCTGTCGGACTATCTGGTGTACCTGCCCCGGGGATCGGCCTTTGATGCCGCCGGGTATATCCAAAGCGTCACCGCCCCCGACGGAACGGCCCTGTCCGCCGGACAGGTCAGCATCGAGTCCCCGGTGGACACGTCCGTCCCCGGAACGTATCATGTGGGTTACAGCGTCACCGCCCAGGGCCAGAGCTATACCGTCTATCTGGCGGTGGTGGTGGAATAAAGGAGGGATCGTCATGGATGAAAACAATCAGGGCCTGCAATGGTCCCATATCGAGCCCCTCTGCATCCTGCGGGCGCTGGCGCGGCAGCTGTGGATGCTGCTGCTGGCGGCCCTCACCTGCGCCATGGCGGCATGGATCGTGCTGACGTGCTTCGTGACCCAGCGGTATACCAGCTCCACCACCTTCTCCGTCACCACCCGCACCAGCAACCTGTACTATACGAATATCACCGCCGCCGCCGATGTGGCCGCCTCCTATTCCCAGCTGCTGCAGAGCCGGGTCCTGCGCCAGACCATGGAGCAGAATCTGGGCATGCCCCTGAACGGCACCGTTTCCGCCCAGCAGCTGGGGGAAACCAACCTCATCCGCGTCACCGTCACCGCCGACACCCCCCGCCAGGCCCTGGTTCTGCTTCAGGCGGTGTCCGATAACTACGGCAGTCTCTCGGCCCATGTGTCCTCCTCGGCGGTGCTGACCCAGCTCAACGCCCCCAGCCTGTCCGTGTCCGCCGCCCGCAGCTACAACGTGCCCCGGACCTGCCTGATCGCCGCCGCCGCAGGCGCGGCCCTGACCGCCGCCGCCGTGGTGTGGGCCGCCGTGTTCAGCGGCACGGTGCAGACCCTGGAGGGGGCGCGCAGCGGCCTGGACGCCCGGATCATTTCCAGCGTCCCCCACGAGGGCCGCCGGACCCGAAAGCTCCTGGGCTGGTTCGACGACCGCCGCCGGGAGCGCCGGGCCCGCCGGGGCGGCAAGCGCCTGCGCCGGAACCTGAACATCTCCTCCCCGGCCATCAGCTTTGCCTTCACCGAGTCCATCCACCGCATCGCCGAAAAGTTCCAGCATGAGCATGCCAAGGGCCGCCGGGTATTCCTGTTTTCCAGCGTGTCCGCGGCGGAGGGCAAGTCCACCCTGGCCGCCAACACCGCCATCTCCCTGGCCTCCCGGGGGGTGTCCGTTCTGTTCATCGACCTGGACCTGCGCCGCCCGGTGCAAAGCGAGATGCTGGGCCTATCCGTGAAGCAGAAAAACGAGCTGGGCACCCTGCTGACGGAGTCCGCCGCCCCGGAGAAGATCCTGGCCGCCGCCGTCACGGACCCCGCCACGGGGCTGCACTCCCTGCTGAGCACCAAGTCCTATACCGACGTCATCGAGCTGCTGGCCTCGGACCAGCTGGCCAAGGTGGTGGCTCTGGCCCGGGAGCGGTATGACTACGTCATCATCGACTCCCCGCCTCTGGGCTTCTTCTCCGACAGTGAGCTTCTGTCGGACCTGTCCGACGCGTCGGTGCTGGTGGTGCGGCAGGACACCGTCCCCGCGCCGGAGATCAACGACGCCATCGACGCCCTGCGGGCCGGTAAGGCAGAGTTTTTGGGCTGCATCCTCAACGATATGGCCCACCTGACCGCTTACTCCGCCGGATACGGCTATGGCTGCGGTTATTATGGCTATGGCTACGGCAAGAAATACGACAAATACGGCTGCGGGCACCGCTCCGGCCAGAAGCAGCAGTGAGGCGCACTATGGAACATACGACCCATACCAATACCGAAGAACAGGCCATCGACCTGTCCGTCCTGCTGCGGCGGATGCTCCGGGCCCTGCGGCGGCTGTGGCCCGTGTGCCTGGCGCTGATCGTGCTGTGCGCCGCCCTGATGGGCTGGCGCAGCCACCGCAGCTTCCGCCCCATGTACCGCTCCGAGGCGGTGTTCTCCGTGAATCTCAGCTTTGTGGGCGGCACCGACCTCTCCGGCTACAGCCAGTATTACAACAAATCCGCCGCCCAGCAGGTGGCGGACACCTTCCCCTATCTGCTGACCTCCGACCGCATGCAGGAGCTGCTGCTGCAGCGGCTGGGCGTCACCTATCTTAACGGCGTCATCTCCTCCTCCGCCATCAAGGACACCAGCTTCTTTGTCCTGACGGTGGAAAGCCCCAATCCCCAGGACGCCTACGACATTCTCTGCGCCGTCATCGACGTGTATCCCCAGGTGAACCGCCTGGTCCTGGGCGAGACGCAGCTGGTGGTGAACCAGGAGCCCACCCTGCCGGACGCGCCGTACAACGCCGACCCCTGGCTCAGCAGCGCCGTCAAGGGCGCCGCCCTGGGCCTGGCGCTCTCCCTGGTGGTCCTCCTCATCGCCGCCTCCCTGCGGCGGACGGTGTCCTCCACCGGCGACGTCAAGCGCCTGGTGAATCTGTCCTGCCTGGCCTCCATCCCCCGCACGACCCCCAAGCGCCGGAAAAGCGGCGCCCAGACGGGCCTGCTGATCTCCCATATGCAGACCGACAGCGCCTTCTGCGAGGCGTACCGTCTGCTGCGGCTGAAGCTGCTGCGGCAGCTGAAGGAGGAGGACAAGATCCTCATGGTCACCAGCTCCGTCCCCTCCGAGGGGAAAAGCTCCGTGTCCGTGAACCTGGCCCTGTCCCTGGCCCGGGAGGGGAAAAAGGTCCTGCTGATCGACGGCGACCTCCGGGGTCCCAGCGACAAGGCCCTGCTGGGCATCACCAAGCCCTCCGAGGGCCTGGGCCAGTGCCTGTCCGGCAGCCTGGACCAGGTGCATTTCCTGCGCTATGAGGACACGTCCCTGTACGTCTTTGCCGGCAGTCAGCCCATCCAGTCCCCCATGAACCTGCTGCAGTATGACAAGCTGGAGGCCCTGATGAACACCCTGCGGCCCATGTTTGACTACATCGTGCTGGACACGCCGCCCTGCGCCATGATGGCCGACGCCCTGGCCCTGTGCCGCCATGTGGACCGGGTGGTCTACGTCATCCGGGAGGACTTCGCCGCCACCACCCAGATCTTCGAGGGCGTCCAGGCCCTGGCCGGGGCCGACGCCCGGATGGCCGGTTTCGTGTTCAACTGCGCCGCCACCGTCCGGGGCGCCGCCTCCGGCTACGGCTACAGGTACGGCTATGGCTACGGCTATGGCTACGGCTACGGCAAGACCAAACCAAAGGACGAACGGTAAGTATGAAAAAAGACGGCTGTGCCCGAAAAGGCACGGCCGTCTTTTTCAGTCTGTCAAAAACCCCTGCTTTTTTGATAAATCTCACAGCACCTTGGACAAAAAGCTCTGCAGCCGGGGGCTCTGAGGGTTGTCGAACAGAGCCTGGGGGCTGTTTTCCTCCATGATGACCCCCTGGTCCATAAACAGCACCCGACTGGCCACCTCCCGGGCAAAGCCCATCTCGTGGGTGACCACCACCATGGTCATGCCGCTCTGGGCCAGCTCCTTCATCACGTCCAGCACCTCACCCACCATCTCCGGGTCCAGGGCGGAGGTAGGCTCGTCAAACAGCAGCACCTCCGGCTCCATGCACAGGGCCCGGACGATGGCGATGCGCTGCTTCTGGCCGCCGGAAAGGCGGGAGGGGTACTCCTGCGCCCGGTCCGCCAGGCCCACCCGCTCCAGCAGGGCCATGGCCCGGGCCTCCGCCGTCTGCTGGGACTCCTTTTTCAGCAGCATAGGGGCCAGAGTCAGGTTTTTCAGCACCGTCATGTGGGGGAACAGGTTGAACTGCTGAAACACCATGCCCATTTTCATCCGCTGGCGGTTCAGATCGGCGGCGGGGTCCGTCAGGTCCACGCCGTCCAGGAGGATTTTCCCGCTGTCCGGGGTCTCCAGCCGGTTCAGACACCGCAGAAAGGTGGATTTTCCGCTGCCGGAGGGGCCGATGATGCACACCACGTCCCCCTTCTCGATGTCGGTGGAGATGCCGTCCAGCACGGTGACGCCGCCGAAGCTCTTGTGCAGGTCCTTAACGCTTATCACTTCTGCGCAGCCTCCTTTCCAGCAGTCCCAGCAGCTGGGTCATGCCGATGACCAGCACCAGGTACACCACGGCCACCAGCATCAGGGGGTTGAAGGAATCATAGGTGTTGTTGCGGATCAGGTTCCCGGCCCGGGTCAGGTCCTGCACCGCCACATAGCCCGCCACGGCGGTCTCCTTCAGCAGGGCGATCATCTCGTTGCCGATGGCCGGCAGGATGTTCTTCATGGCCTGGGGCAGCACGATGTGCCAGGCGCTCTGCAGCCGGGACAGGCCCAGGCTGCGCCCGGCCTCCATCTGGCCCGGGTCCACGGCGGCGATGCCGCTGCGCACCAGCTCCGCCACATAGGCCCCGGAGTTGATGCCGAAGGTGACGATGCCCACCACCAGTCCGTCGGAGGACTTGAGAATCAAAAAGTAGAAGATCAGCAGTTGCACCACCACCGGGACGCCACGGATCACCGTGGTATACACGCTGCACAGCCAGCAAAGGGGCCGCAGCAGGCGGCTGTCCTGGCCGCAGTATTTGATCATGGCCACCAATGACCCGATGACCACGCCGATGACCAACGCCCCCGCCGTAATAATCAGGGTGTTCTTCAGCCCGTCCACCAGCAGGAGATAGCGCTGCTTCTCCACAAAGGTGGTCTCCAGCTGGGCCAGCCACCGGGCGAAAAACTGGCCGATACTCTGCAAAACTTCCATCAGCTCAGGGGAGACACATACACGGTGTCATACTCCTGGAAAATCTGCTCTACAGTGCCGTCCTGCAGCAGCTGGCTCAGGGCCTGGTTCACCTGGTCCACCAGGTCGCTGCCCTTGGCAAAGGCCAGGGCGTAAGGCTCGCTGGTCATGGCCTCGTCCAACACGGTGAGGTTCTGCTCCCCGGCCATCTTCACGGCCACCTCGTTGTCCACCACCCACGCATCGGCCTTGCCGCTGGTCAGGGCGGCCTGGGCGTCGATGTTGGAGGCGAAGGACAGAATTTCATACCCGTTATCCAGGCAGTAGGTCTCGGCGGTGGTGCCGGTCTGGACGGCGATGGTCTTGCCGGTGAGGTCGGCCTTGCTCTGGATGTCGCTGCCGGGGTTCACCACGATCACCTGGTTGGCCAGGAAATAGGGGTCGCTGAAGTCGCAGTTCTTCTGGCGGTCCGGGGTGATGCTGATGCCCGCCACACCGGCGTCATAGCGTCCGGCCTGGATACCGGGGATGATGGAGTCGAAGTCCACCTGCTCCCACACCAGCTCCATGCCCAGCTTGTCGGCAATGGCCTGCATCAGCTTGGGCTCGATGCCCACGATGTCGCTGCCGTCCAGGGACTCAAAGGGTGGGAAGTCCGGGCTGGTAGCCACCACCAGCTGCTTCTTTTCGCTGCCGGTTTTGGTATCGGTGTCGGTATCGGTATTCTTGCTGCCGCAGGCGGCCATGGTCAGTATCATAACCGCGCCCAAAAACAGGCTCAGGAATTTGGTAAAATATTTCATATTCATTCTCCGTTTCTTTTGTGTCATATGGTGGATCGATTCAGAACGCGCCCCATGGTCGTCGTCGGAGAATGGTATACATAGTCATATAAATGCCCTTTCGGTGAATAAAAATTGAAAACAAAATACGATTACGGATAAAGATACTATCACACCAACCTGGTCATGTCAAGTGTTATTTGAATAAAAATACAAAAAATAGCCCCATACGCATTTTTATGCGTATGGGGCCGTGTGTTATTCCTGGGGATTGGGGATGGTGACGGCGATGCCGTTGACCTCCACCCCGTCGTCGGCGGGGATGAGGATGAACCGCCGCCCGTCGATGATCCGGGCCTCCACCATATAGCTGTACTCCGGCGGCACGGTGATCTTCACCTCCGGGGTGGTGATCTGGAACTTCCCGGCCTCGATGATGTTCCGGGGGTTCAGGGCCGCGTCCTGACCGTACTGCCTGCGGCACTGGTCCTGAAAGGCCTCCACCTTCTCCTCCGGCACGCCGCTGCCTGTGAGCACGTCCCCTACCTCCCGGACGGACAGGGTCAGCGGCTCCGGGTCCCGGCTCTCCTTGTGCTCCTGGATGCGGCCCCGCAGCTGCTCATGGACCGCCTGCACCACGTCATAGCTGCAGTCCTTCTCCAGGGTCTCTGTCAGAGCAGAGGTGAACACATTCTGCTGCTCCTGGGGGGACATGGGGGCCTCCTGAACGCAGAACACCGCATCGATGACCTCCTGGTGCAGCTGGGCGGTGTCCTTGCTGTAAAACAGGGCGTTATAGATGTTGGCGGCCCGGTCGTCAAAGGCCGGGAACAGGAAGCCCAGGACCGGGGGCTGGGCGATATGCCCGGTGGAGCTGCCCCGGAACTCCTTGTCCCGGTCGCTGTACTGCAAGGCCAGGGTGGGGTCCTTCACCGGGCAGATGGCGCACACGAAATAGCGGAACACCGTGTCCGACCCGTCGGGCACCTCCTGATCGTCCCGGCTGCGGTGAGGCACGTCATAGGTGTCGGCGGCCAGCAGAATCAGATAGCTGCTCTCGCCCATGTCGATGGCGTCGATGATCCGGCGGTACAGGCTCTCCCGGGCGTTGGCGTCCTGCAGCTCCGTCTGGCGCAGGGTCTGCAGCAGGCGGTGCTCGTCGCTGTCCGCCACCTGGGCGGTGGAAAACACGATGTCGATGAGGTTCCGGCCCAGGGTGCCGGACAGGGTCTTTTTCAGCAGGTTCAGATACATCTCCTGCTCCTCCTGGGACAGCAGGCCCAGCGGCGCGTCCACATAGGAGATGATCTGGCGGCTGCTGCTGACATAGCAACCGTATACCTTGCTGATGGCGGTGCGGTCCGGCTTGAACCGCCGCCGCAGCTCGTTTAGCTCCTTCTGATTCATCCGTTCTTCCTCCCCCAGGCAATTTCCCTCCATTATAGCACGATTTGCCCCGCCGGGCAAGAAAAAATCCGCCCTTGCAAGCCGGGGCGGTATCTGCCATAATAGAGAAAAACGAGACAAAGCAGGTTTTGCATATGAATACAAACAGCAACCAGGCCCGCCGGGTGGTCATCGGCATCACCGCCCATGTGGACGCGGGCAAAACCACCCTGGCCGAGGCCATGCTCTACCGCACCGGCCGGCTGCGGAAGCTGGGCCGGGTGGACCACGGCAGTGCCGCCATGGACAACCATCTGCTGGAGCGGGAGCGGGGCATCACCATCTTTTCCAGCCAGGCGGAGCTGCCCATCGGGAATCTGGAGGTGACTCTGCTGGACACCCCGGGTCATGTGGACTTCTCCGCCGAGATGGAGCGCACTCTGTCGGTGCTGGACTATGCCATCCTGGTGATCAGCGGCGCCGACGGCGTCCAGGCCCACACCCGCACCCTGTGGCGGCTGCTGGAGCTGTACCGGATCCCCACGTTTCTCTTCGTGACGAAAATGGACTTCGGCCGCTGCGGCCGGGAGCAGATGATGGAGCATCTGCGCCACGAACTGGGGGAGGGCTGCGTGGACTTCACCCCCGCGGACCGGGAGCGGCGCATGGAGCAGCTGGCCACCTGCCGGGAGGATGCCCTGGAGGCGTATCTGGACGGCGGGGAGGTCCCCGATGCCCTGGTGCGGCAGCTGGTGGGGCGGCGGCTGGTTTTTCCCTGCTGGTTCGGCTCCGGGCTGAAGCTGGAGGGCATCGACGGATTTCTGGAGGGGCTGGCCCGGTATGTGGAGCCGCCGGTGTATCCGGAGACCTTCTCCGCCCGGGTGTTCAAGATCAGCCACGACCCCCAGGGCAAGCGCCTGACCCACCTGAAGGTCACCGGCGGGACCCTGCGGGTCCGGGACGCCGTGTCCTATGCCGGGCACCAGGAGAAGGCCGCCCAGCTGCGCCTTTACAGCGGCGGCCGGTTCCGGGCGGTGGACCAGGTCCCCGCCGGAGGCGTGTGCGCCGTCCAGGGACTGACGGCCACCTGCGACGGCCAGGGCCTGGGGGCGGAGGAATCCGGCGTCCGGCCGGTGCTGGAGCCGGTGATGCGCTATCGGGTGGCCCTGCCGCCGGACTGCGACAGCCGCACCCTGCTGCCCCAGCTACGCCAGCTGGAGGAGGAGGACCCCCAGCTGCGCTTCACCTCCCACGGAGGGGAAATTCATGTGTCCCTGATGGGCCGCATCCAGGCGGAAATTCTCAAAAGCCTGGTGTCGGAGCGCTTCGGCGTGGAGATCGACCTGGACCGGGGCCGGGTTTTGTATAAGGAGACCATCGACGGCCCCGTGGAGGGCGTGGGCCACTTTGAGCCCCTGCGCCACTATGCGGAGGTGCACCTGCTGCTGGAGCCCCTGCCCCAGGGCAGCGGCGTGGTGACGGCCACCCGGTGCAGCGAGGACCAGCTGGACCGGAACTGGCAGCGGCTGATCCTGACCCATCTGCAGGAGAAGGACCATCTGGGGGTCCTCACCGGCTCCGCCATCACCGACGTGAAGATCACCCTGATGTCCGGCCGGGCCCATGTGAAGCACACCGAGGGGGGCGACTTCCGCCAGGCCACCTATCGGGCGGTGCGCCAGGGGCTGATGCAGGCTAAAAGCCGCCTGTTGGAGCCGTATTACGCCTTCCGGCTGGAGGTGCCGCCGGAGCAGCTGGGCCGGGCCATCAACGATGTGCGCCTGCGCAGCGGCAGCTTCGACACCCCGGAGGAGGCCGGGGACCTGACATTGCTGCGGGGCCGGGTGCCGGTGACGGAGTTTGACGACTACGCCCAGGAGGTGGCGTCCTATACCGGCGGCCGGGGCCGCCTGTCCCTGGAACCGGCGGGCTACGGGCCCTGCCATAACCCCGACGCCGTGATCGCGGCGGCGGACTATGACCCGGAGGCCGACCCGGACAACACGCCGGACTCCGTGTTCTGCGCCCACGGCGGCGGCTTCACCGTGAAGTGGGACAAGGTGCCGGAGTATATGCACCTGCCCGGCTGCCTGGAAAAGCCCCGGGAGGACGCGCCGGTGCGCCGCCGGTGCATCCGCCTGGACGATGCGGAGCTGGAGGCCATCATGACCCGGGAGTTCGGCCCCGTGCGCCGTCCCCTGTACCGTGCGCCGGAGAAGCGGGAAGCCCCTGCCGATACCGGCCTGCGGGAGATCGGCCAGCGCTGCTATGTGGTGGACGGCTACAACGTGATCTTCGACTGGGAGGAGCTCCACGCCCTGGCGGACCGGGACCTGTCTGCCGCCCGGGAGCGGCTGATGGACACCCTGTGCGGCTGGGCCGCCTTCACCCACACCCGGGTGGTGCTGGTGTTCGACGGGTACAAGGTCCCCGGCAATACCGGGGAGAAGTTCGACTACCGGGGCATCCATGTGGTATACACCCGGGAGCGGGAAACCGGCGATATGTACATTGAGCGGTTTTTGCAGCAGGTAGGGAAAAACGACCGCGTCCGGGTGGTGACCTCCGACGGGCTGATCCAGCTGTCGGCGGTGCGCACCGGGGCCATGCGGATGTCCTCGGCGGAGTTTGGCCGCCAGGTGTCCGAGGCCGCCGGCCAGATCGCGGAAATCCTGAAAACCATGCACCAGTCCGGCGGCAGCACCATCGGCCAGCGGATGGAGTCCGCCGGGAAGTGACCTCTTGCGCAGCCAGACCGCCCCATGCTATAATATCGCATATATATCCGATAGAGAGGAACCTTACATGATCTACACCGATTTTCACGGAGAGAAGCTGTCCCTGCTGGGCTTCGGCACCGTGCGTCTGCCGCTGGTTCCCGGCGGCGGCCCGGCGGACATCGACGGGAAAACCACGGCGGACATGGTCCGCTATGCCATGGACCACGGCGTCAACTATTTCGACACCGCCTATCCCTACCACGGCGGCATGTCCGAGCGGGTCATCGGCCGGGTGCTGAAGGACTATGACCGCCAGAGCTTCTATCTGGCCACCAAATACCCCGGCCACCAGATCAGCGACAGCTACGATCCCGCCGCCATTTTTGAAGAGCAGCTCCGGAATTGCGGCGTGGAGTATTTCGACTTCTACCTGCTGCACAACGTGTATGAGAAGTCCGTGGAGACCTATACCGATCCCCGCTGGGGCATCATCGACTATTTTCTGGAGCAGAAGAAGAACGGCCGCATCCGTCACCTGGGCTTCTCCTCCCACGGCGGCGTGGAAATGCTGGAGAACTTCCTGTCCCGCTGCGGCAAGGACATGGAGTTCTGTCAGATCCAGCTGAACTATCTGGACTGGACCATGCAGGACGCCAAGGCCAAGTGTGAACTGCTGCGCCGGTACAGCATCCCTATCTGGGTCATGGAGCCTGTCCGGGGCGGCCGCCTGGCCTCCCTGACGCCGGAGGCGGAGTCCGAGCTCCACGCCCTGCGGCCGGAGGAGTCCACCGCCGCCTGGGCCTTCCGCTTCCTCCAGGGGGTGGAGGGGGTCCAGATGATCCTCAGCGGCATGACCACCCCCGCCCAGATGGAGGACAACGTCCGCACCTTTGAAGAGCGCCGCCCCCTGACGGACCAGGAGGAGAAGGTCCTGCTGGACATCGCCAAGGGCATGTACGGCGCCGTGCCCTGCACCGCCTGCCGCTACTGCTGCGACGGCTGCCCCATGGGCCTGGACATTCCCATGCTGCTGAAGCTGTATAACGAGGCCAAGTTCTCCCCCAACTTCAACATCGGCATGCGGGTGGAGGCTTTGCCGGAGGACAAGCGCCCCGCCGCCTGCGTGGGCTGCGGCCAGTGCGCCCGGGCCTGTCCCCAGAACATCGACATTCCCGCTGCCCTGGCGGACCTGAACGAGGAACTGAAGAAGATCCCCCGCTGGGCCGACATCTGCCGCCAGCGGGAGGAAGCCGCCCGCCGGGCAAGAGAAGCCAAGTGACCCCCATCACAGGATAAAAAATCCCC
>OLOQ01002822.1_pt1 | contig 13499 bp, 9 predicted proteins | sample 1673101 | NCBI WGS metagenome assembly OLOQ01 (sample SAMEA3136754, study PRJEB25190) | human gut metagenome | biome: human gut; feature: human-associated habitat; material: faeces | place: Austria | collected 2013 | reverse complement strand
ACTCGAACCCGATTCTTTACGAAAAAGGGTTCGGGTACGTTTTTTGTTTATCGGAGGTTCTGCGGAAGGACTACTCGGAACGGTAAACGAGCAAAGGCAGGGTATCACTATGATAGTGGTATCCTGCCTTTTGCTTTGCGGAATCAAGTTCGCTTTGTGCGAACTTGGTCGTCATATCAGGGATGTTCTTTCATTGGCGGGTATGGTATACTCGGCTTAATAAACTGGAATGAAGTGGTGCACCACATGAAAGACGTACATTGTATAGAATTCCATCCAGGCAGCAGAGAAGAGCGCATCCCGGAGCTTGCAAAGGACTTTCCATATACTGCCTCAAGAGCCACGTTGGATCGCTACATCGGCAGCACTGTGCCATGGCACTGGCATCAGGCGGTAGAGCTTTTCTACATGGAAAGCGGCTGCGTTGAATACACCACACCAGGTGGAAAACTTGTATTCCCGGCGGGAAGCGGTGGTTTTGTCAATTCCAACGTACTTCACACCACAAGGGCGATTTCTCAGACGGAAGAGAACGTGCAGCTTCTTCATATTTTCGATGTTTCTCTGCTGGCAGGGGAACGAGGAAGCCGAATCGAGCAAAAATACATTCTGCCCATTACATCTGACCCACAACTTGAGATCCTTCCTCTTTTACCGGATCATGCGGCAGGGCGAGAAATCCTGAAACAACTCAAAGGATCTTTTTGTTTGTCTTGTGATACATTCGGGTATGAGTTGAAACTGCGGGAGATCCTGACCGAGCTATGGTTAATGCTTGTGGAGCAATCGCATTCTGTAAGCTCTTCCAATCGGAACTCTGCCGGAGGCAACGATAAAATAAAGCTGATGTTGATTTATATCCATGAGCACTACCCGGAAAACCTCTCAGTCAAGGAGTTGGCAGCAGCAGCCTACACAAGTGAACGAGAGTGCTATCGCATTTTTCGTGAACACCTTCATACCACCCCGATCGCTTACCTGACCGCATACCGTATTCAGATTGCCTGCCAGATGTTGGCGGAAAGCAAGGCTTCTATTACAGAGGTCGGGGCTGCTTGCGGTATGGAAAATTCAAGCTATTTCGGAAAAGTTTTTCGGGAGGTTGTCGGCTGCACGCCACGTCAGTACCGATACGAACGGCAGAATAACAACACCATCTGACAGCATCAAGATATTATTTTTAGGCTGTAGGCGTTATAATGATAGTAGCAGAAGTGCACGATCCGTGAGTGCATATCATATTTGAAAACCTTTGATCTTCGGATGCGTTTTGCTATGAGAGAAAGGACGGTCCCCTTGGAGCTGAATTGCAATACAGCAGAAGCCGCTCTGGCTTGGGCAGGGCAGCAGAATCCCGGAAATTGGATCGGACATTCCCGTTTTGTAGCCCTTGCCTGTAAAAATATAGCAGCCAAATGCAACAATATGGATGCAGATCAGGCATACTGCTTTGGGCTGCTGCATGATATCGGGCGTTATGCAGGGGTAAGTTCTGAACGTCATTTGATCGACGGATACCGTTTCTGTATGGAACGAGGATGGAAAAAGGCTGGACAGATCTGTATTTCTCATGCTTTTATGATCCAGGACATCCACACTTCTATCGGAACCTTTGACGTTTCAAAAGAAGATTTCCGTTTTATGGAAAAATTCATTCAAACCGCTGTCTATGATGATTACGACCGTTTGGTACAGCTATGCGATGCCTTGGCGCTGCCCACCGGATTTTGTCTTTTGGAAAAACGTTTTGTAGATGTAACGCTTCGGTACGGTGTCCATCCGGCAACGATAGACCGATGGAAGAAAACGCTTGAGCTAAAAAATCTGTTTGAAAAACGAATCGGAGGATCGGTTTATACCCTGCTCCCCGGCGTTCTGGAAAATAGTTTTTCGCTGGAGGTAACCGTATGATAAAAATCGCTTTTTTTGATGTAGACGGAACTTTGCTCAAGTTGGGCAGTAAGGTGCCGTCATTCCAAACCGTACAGACCTTACAGCAGTTGCAGGCAAAAGGGATCTTATTGTGCATGGCGACAGGCAGAGGCTACCTCTCCGTCCCACATTTTGAAGGCGTTGATTTTGATCTCTGGCTGACCTTCAACGGCTCTTATGTCCGTAGCAAGGATGCAGTGATCTCGAAGAACCCACTGGACGCTGACGACAAGCGCAGAATTTTGCATAATCTGAAGCAGATGCACCGGGCGGCTGCCATCAGCAACGAACACTTTATCGTGACAAATGGGACAGACCCGGACTTGGAGCAGTATTTTTCCTTCGGTAACGAGAAGCTGGTGATCTCCGAGCATTTCGACAAGCTCTGTGAGGAGGATATCTATCAGATCATGTGTTCCTGCAGCCCTTCTGAATACGAACGCATCCTGTTGGGAACCCACGCCACACAGATAACCGCATGGTGGGACAAGGCAGTGGACATCATTCCGCTGTCCTGCGGAAAGGGAAATGCTGTAAGAGCTGTTTTGGCGCATTACGGCTTTTCAAAAGCAGAAGCGATCGCCTTTGGGGACGGCCGAAACGACATTGAAATGCTGGAAGCAGTCGGCACAGGCGTTGCCATGGAAAACGCCCTCGATGAAGTCAAGGCAAGGGCAACAGATTGCTGCCGTTCTGTGGATGAGGAAGGCATCTATCATTATTGCCTTGAAAAACACCTCATCTAAAGGTTCGACTGCTGTGGACAATGCTCCACCACATCCCCAGACCATTCGGTCTGGGGATTTTTTTGTGGTGGACGGTACAGGACGCCATGGAAGCACACACCAGCTTTCCTGGGCTGTGTTGCCCAAAACCCCGGCGGGCACTGGACATCCTCTGCCGGGTGGTTTATACTGGGAGCAGCAAAAAAACAGAGGAACAGGGGAGTGCGGAATGGTGCAGGAAAACGGGATGATGCTGGAGGTTCTGCCGCTGGAAGCAGGCGGTGCGCGGCTGGTGCGGGTGTACGGCCAGGACCCCTGCGTCGTACTGCCGGGCAGCGTTCCGGCCCCGGCGGGAGGCAGCTGGCCCATCACCGAGTTGGGGGACTACTGCTTCTCCGAAAAGCCCCGCAGTCTGCCGGCATCGGATGCCGTCTGCCGCTATCAGGTGGATGATACCGGTGCAGTCCGGCTGACCCGGGCCTTCGGGCAGGCGGTGGGCGGCAGTGCCCGCCGGTACGATTTTGACTTTGACGTCCCGGCGGCGGACCCCGACGACCTGCACCCCGTGTGCGGCAGCTTTGTGGAAGAGGTGACCCTGCCGGACCGCCTGCAGGTCATTGGCAGCTGTGCCTTTTACAACTGCCGGAAGCTGCGCCTGCTTACGGTGGGAGCCGAGGGCCTGACGCTGGGCAGTGATGTGTTCCTGAACTGCTTTGCACTGGAGACCATCCGGGTGCAGGCAGAGGCGGACGCGGCCACCGGCCTGTTTGCGCTGGTCAACAACATCACCGAGGCGGTGCGGGCGGAGTTCCGGCCCGCTGGTGCGGCGGCCCCGTTGGCGGCCCTGTGGTACCCTGCCTACTGGGAGGACATTGAGGAGACCCCGGCCCACATCCTGCTGCACACCTTTTCCGGGCAGGGATATCATTACCGGCAGTGTTTTTTGAACAATAAATTTCTCCCGGCAGAATACGACGCCATTTTCCCGCAGGGGCACGACGCCGACGATGCCAACATCATGGCCATGCTCTGCTTCGACCGTCTGCGCTGGCCATGGCAGCTGAGTGAAACGGCGGCCGGGCATTACCGGGCCTTTCTTTCCGCCAACACCGGTCGGGTGCTCGCCCGTCTTTTAAAGGCGCAGGACACCGACAGCATCCGCGCTCTGCTGGCACTGGACGTGCTGGACAAAGCTGCCTTTGCCGAGGGGGCTGCCCTTGCCGCAAAGGCGGAAAATGCCGCTGCCGCTGCCCTGCTAGCCGACGCGGAGCACAAAAAATTCGCCGCGGCAAAACCGAAGCGGCGGTATGATTTTGATTTTTAAGGGGGTGAATCCGGTTGCCAAAGGAAAAATTTGTGGACCCGCGCAAGGAATTCCGCTCCCAGCGGCCGGAGACCCACGAGGAGTGGCAGGCCCGCATGGGCGGCGAGGTGCTGGCCGTGGTGCGCAGCGGGCTGTATCTGGACTTCCGCTTTCTGGATATGGCCCTCTCGGCCCTCACGCCTGCCCCGGACGAGCGCTGCCGGGTGCTGGCCACCGACGGTCAGATGCTGTACTACCAGCCCGCCCGGCTGCTGCAGCTTTACCAGCAGAACCCGAAGTATCTCAACCGGTTGTATTTGCATGTGGTATTCCACTGTGTATTCCGCCATCTGTGGCTCAAAGGCCGCAGGGAGCCGCAGCTGTGGAGCCTGGCCTGTGACATCGCGGTGGAAAACGTGATCGACAGTTTGAACCGCGCCAGTGTCAAGCGGCCCCTGACCTATGTGCGGCAGAATGCGTATCAGCAGATCACCGCCGAAGAAAAGGTAGTGGCGGCGGCCCCGGCGTACCGGTGGCTCACCCGCCAGACGCCCGGCGTGCTGCGCCAGCTGGAACGGGAATTCGTGGTCGATGACCACCGCCTGTGGCCCAAGGATGCCCCGGAACAGCCCCAGCAGATGCCCACCCCGCTGCCCCAAAAGACCTGGCAGAAGATCGGGGAACGGATGCAGACCGAGCTGGACCTGCGGGACAAAGAAGCCGGGGAAGGGGCCGACGCCCTGAAACAGCAGGTGAAGGCCGCCAACCGCAGCCGCCGCAGCTACAAGGATTTTCTGCGCCGGTTCTGTGTCATGCGGGAGGAAGTCAAGCTGGACCCGGACGAGTTCGACCTGAACTTCTACACCTACGGCCTGGCGGTGTACGGCAACCTGCCCCTCATCGAGCCGCTGGAAACGCGGGAAAGCAAAAAGATCGAGGAACTGGCCCTGGTCATCGACACCAGCTATTCCACCTCCGGTGCGCTGGTGCGGGCCTTTCTGGCCGAGACCTACACCCTGCTGAAGGGGCAGGAGAACTTTTTCCACCGCATGAACCTGCACCTGATCCAGGCTGACAATGCCATCCGGCAGGACCTGCTCATCCGAAACGAGGACGAGCTGATCTACGCCATGAACCACTTTGAGCTGCGGGGCGGCGGCGGCACCGACTTCCGGCCCGCCTTTGCCTATGTGGACCGGCTCTGCGCCGAGAAAAAGTTCTCGAACCTGCGGGGACTGCTCTACTTTACCGACGGCATGGGCACCTACCCGGCAAAGCGCCCGGCCTACGACACGGCCTTCCTGTTTTTAGGAGAGCGGTTCGACGACGCCAATGTGCCGCCCTGGGCTATGAAAGTAGTGCTGGACGAAGAAGAATTTACCGGTGCGGCGGCCCGCCCGGCCAGCGCTCTTGCCGACGCGCTGGCCGAAGAGGACGACCTGTACCGTGACCTGAACAACTCCTGAAACGAGGGGGAAGCTGTTATGAACATCAAACGCGCCAAAGAAGAGATCGAACACACCGTCAAGGCCTATCTTGCCAAGGATGCCCTGGGCGAATACGCCATCCCGGCCATCCGGCAGCGGCCCATCCTGCTCATGGGGCCTCCGGGCATCGGTAAGACCCAGGTGATGGAGCAGGTGGCCCGGGAGTGCGGGGTGGCACTGGTGGCCTATACCATCACCCACCACACCCGCCAGAGCGCCGTGGGCCTGCCCTTTATCCGGCAGCGCCACTACGGCGACAAGGACGTTTCGGTGACCGAGTACACCATGAGCGAGATCATCGCCAGCATCTACGCCAAAATGGAGGCCACCGGCCTTTCCGAGGGCATCCTGTTCATCGACGAGATCAACTGTGTGTCCGAGACGCTGGCGCCCACCATGCTGCAGTTTTTGCAGTGCAAGACCTTCGGCAACCAGGCGGTGCCTGCGGGCTGGGTCATCGTGGCAGCAGGCAACCCGCCGGAGTACAACAAATCCGTCCGGGACTTTGACATCGTCACCCTCGACCGTGTGCGCCGCATGGACATTGAGCCCGACCTGCCGGTGTGGAAGGACTACGCCCGGGCAGCTCACATCCACAGCGCCATCCTGAGCTATCTGGAATTGCACCCTCAGAACTTCTACCAGATCAACGCCGACGTGGACGGCACCCAGTTCGTCACCGCCCGCGGCTGGGAGGACCTGTCTAATCTGCTGGACACCTACGAGCAGTTGGGCCTGCAGGCCGATGAGGACCTCATCAAGGAATACATCCAGCACCCGAAGATCGCTGAGGACTTCTCGGCCTATCTGGACCTTTACTATAAGTACCGCGATGACTACGGCGTGGAGGAGATCCTGGCCGGGCAGGCAAAGCCCGCCGTGTTCGCCCGGCTGCTGCAGGCCCCGTTTGACGAGCGACTGTCGCTGGTCAGCCTGCTTCTGGCGGGCCTGAACACCCGGTTTGCTGCGTCCCGGCAGGCAGATGCGGTGGCCGATGCCTGCTATGCCTTCCTGCGGGAGACGAAAAAGGCCCTTGCCACCCTGCCGGACGATCTGCCGGACGGCTCTGCAGAGCTGTTCAGCCAGCAGATCGCAGACTACGATGCCGAGACCCAGCATCAGCGGGACGCGGGCCTGCTGAGCCACGACGCCCTGACCACCCGCCTGCAGGTGCAGGCCGTGCTGCGCCGGTGGGAAGGCGAACTGCGCCGCGCCAACGCCGCTGGGACCCAGGAGGCCTTTGAGCTGCTGCGTGGGCAGTTCCAGACGCTGGCCGATGACCGCGAAAAAGCTCAGCAGACCGCCAGCGCGGCACTGGAAGCAGCCTTTGACTTTATGGAGCAGGCCTTTGCCGAGAGCCAGGAAATGGTGGTGTTCGTCACCGAGCTCACCGTGAACCCGGTGTCCCATGCTTTCCTCACCGAGAACGGCTGCGAGCGCTATTTCCAGTACAACAAGGATCTGCTGCTGGACCACCGCAAAGCTGCCCTGCAGCAGGAGCTGGCCGCTGAGCAGCGCCGCCACGGGGGCGTGTGAGCCATGTGGGAAAATGTCCGGTTCAGCATGAACAGCACCATGCCGTTGTTTTTCGTCATGCTGCTGGGCTATGTGCTGTACCAGAAAAAGTTCCTCAGCGATGCATTCGTGGCCGGGGCCAACAAGTTTGTGTTCTATGTGGCGCTGCCGGTGCAGCTGTTCCGGGACCTGGCAGCCACCGATGTGCGCGCGGCCTTTGACGGGGCCTATGTGCTGTTTTGCTTCGTGGTCACACTGGTCAGCATCCTGGGCATCTGGGCGCTGGCGAAGCTGTTTTTGCCGGACAAGCGCCTTGTGGGCGAATTCGTGCAGGTGTGCTACCGCTCGTCGGCAGCCATTCTGGGAACAGCCTTTCTGCAGAGCATCTACGGCACGGCGGAAATGTCCAGTATGATGATCCTGGGCAGCGTGCCGCTGTACAACGTGATGGCGGTGGTCATCCTGATGCTGGAAGGCCCGGAGGCGGCCCAGGCAGGCAGCATGACAGCAAAGCTGAAAAAGAGCGTGAAAGGCATCCTGACCAATCCCACATTGCTGGGCATTGCCGCCGGGTTTGCCTGGAGCCTGCTGGGCCTGCCCATGCCCACCATGGCCGGCAAGACCCTCTCCAGCATTGCCAGCCTGACAAGCCCGCTGGCGCTGCTGGCCATCGGGGCCGGGTTCAAGGGCCGCAAGGCGCTGGGCTACCTGCGCCCCACGGCTGTGGCAACTGCCGTCAAGTTGATGGCCCTGCCGGCGCTGTTCCTGCCGGTGGCGGTGCATCTGGGCTTTACGGACGAAAAACTGGTGGCCCTGCTGGTGATGCTGGGCAGCATTGCCACGCCAAGCTGCTATGTTATGGCAAAGCAGATGGGCCACGAGGGCGTGCTTACCGGCAGTGTGTGCGTCACCACCACTCTGTTCAGCGCATTCAGCCTGACTTTCTGGCTGTTTTTGCTGCGGAGCATGGGCTGCATCGCCTGAACGAAACCTGAAAAAGCTGAGCACCTGCCAGACGGCGGATGCTCAGCTTTTTGTTTTTGCGGTATTTTGAGGTCGGCTCAGTCCAGCCACAGCTTCCCTTCGCAGGCCAGCACCTGGTCCAGGATCATGCGAGACACCCGTGCTCCGTACACGATGGCGGGGTGGTCGTTGTACTCAATGATGTCGTGGAAGTCCTTGTTCATCAGCACGATGACATACTCCCCATAGGGCGTGTGCACGATGCCGCCGTCGTTGCGGCAGGCGTTCATGCTGCCGCTTTTGCTGGCCACCCAGAGCAGCTCCGGGGCCCCGGTCTCCTCGCAGTCCAGATAATACTGCGGGAAGTCCTTGGTCAGCATGGTGTTGTAGTGCTGCTGACGCAGGATGGCCAGCATCTCGACGCTGGCGGCTTTGCTCACCAGGGTGCCCCGAGCCATCTGGGCCAGCAGGGAAGCGTAGTCCCGGGGCGTGGTGGTGCCCAGCTGCCGGTACCGGTCAAAGTGCAGGGCGTTGTGCAGTACTGTGTGGGCAAAGCCCAGCTCCCGGATGCAGGCGTTGATGGTGTCCAGCCCCAGGTAGTCGATGAGCATGTTCGTGGCGATGTTGTCTGAGCAGATGATCATCATGGTGGCGGTATCCTTCACCTTGAGGCGGGCCCCCACGCCCAGGGCACGCAGCATGCCGCTGCCGTCCACGAACTGGCTGGCCTCGTATTCGATCTCGGCGGAAAGATCTGCCTTGCCGCGCTCGGCCTGCAGGTAGAGCGCCGCCAGCAGAAAGGCCTTGATGACCGAGGCCGTCTCAAATTCCTCGTCAGCCCCGCGCTCCACGGTGTGGCCCTGCAGGTCGTCCACAAAAACGCTCATCCTGCCCTGATAGGAATACAGTTCGGCGTCGATGCGCTTTTCCAGTGTCATGTTCTTGTCCATTGCGGTACGCTCCCGTCTGTTTTACAGGTTGTGCTCAAAGAAATCCCGGGCATTGCGCCAGAAGATGCGCTCCACCTCATCCTCGGTAAAGCCGGCCCTGCGCAGGGCGTCGGCCAGCAGCGGCATGTCCGCCGCTGTTTCCAGCTGGTGGTGGCCGTCGATGCCGTCAAAGTCGCTGCCCAGGGCCAGCACCCCGATGCCGCCCACCTGCTTGTAGTGGGCCGCGTGCTCTGCGATGCGCTCCACCGTGCTGCGGCAGGCTTCCGGGTGAGCGGGGTCGGTGTCCAGGAAAGCAGCATAGTAGTTCAGCCCCGCGATGCCGCCTTTTTCGGCCAGGGCGCGGATCATCGCGTCCGTCAGGTTGCGGGTGTGGGGGCACAGGGCGCGGCAATTGGAGTGGCTGGCCGCAAAGGGGCGGGTGCCGTGTTCCACGATGTCCCAGAAGCCCCGGTCAGAAAGATGGCTCACGTCCACGATCATGTGCAGGCGCTCCATCTCGGCCAGAAAGGCAAAGCCCGTCTCGGTCAGGCCGCGCTGGGTCTGAACCGCCAGCGGCCCGCCGGGGTTTGCCTGCGGGGCGGCCAGCTCGTTGTCGTGGTTCCAGGTCAGGGTCATCATGCGCACGCCCAGCTCATACATCCGGCGCAGCACGCCCAGGCTGCCCTTGCAGCAGCCGCTCTCCTCCACGGTGAGCAGGCCGCTGATCTTTCCGGCTTCGGCGTTTTTGCGGATGTCGGCCGCCGTGTACACCGGGGCAATGTGGTCCGGGTATTTTGCCATGATCCGCTTGAACACATCGATCTCTTCCAGCGCCGTCACCAGCGGGTCGGCACCGGGGGTGGGGTCGGCCAGGTTCACAAACGCGGCCAGACATTGCAGCATGTAGTCTCCGGCCTGCAATTTTTCTAGGTCGATGTGTAGATCATTGTGGGCAAAGCTGGCGGGGGTGCCATTCTTTTCGGCACGGCGCAGCTCGCTGAGGGTATCACAGTGCAGATCCCAAACCTTCATAATGCTTTCTCCTTATGCTTCTTCGCCCAGCAGCTGCAGCAGCTCCTCAGGCTTCATGGACAGGATCGCGCCGTCGGCCGAACCGGTGACGGTGTCCGCCAGCGACTGCTTGGCCTGCTGCAGCTCCACGATCTTTTCTTCAATGGTGTCCTGTGCAATGAGCTTATACACCTGCACAGGGTTCTTCTGACCGATGCGGTAGGCGCGGTCGGTGGCCTGATTCTGGGCCGCCACGTTCCACCACGGGTCGTAGTGGATGACGATGTCGGCCGCGGTCAGGTTCAGGCCGGTGCCGCCGGCCCGCAGCGAGATCAGGAATACGCTGGCTTCCCCGGCATTGAAGCGGCGCACCAGCTCGGCACGCACCGGCTTGGGGGTGGAGCCCTGCAGGGTGAAGTGGCTCACCCCGGCCTCGTTCAGCCGCTGGGCCAGCAGGTCCAGCATGGAGGTGAACTGACTGAACAGCAGGATGCGGTGGCCGCCCTCCACGGCGGCGGTGACCAGCTCCATGCAGGCGTCCAGCTTGGCGCTGCCGCCGGACCAGTTGTCAGCCACAAGGCGGGGGTCGCAGCAGATCTGCCGCAGCCGCATGAGCACCGCGAACACCGCCATTTTGTCCTCCGGTTTCGCGGCGCGCAGCTTCTCGCGGGCGTCCACCACGGCGGCAAGGTACAGCTTGCGCTGTTCGGTGTCCAGCTCGATGCGGTGGACATTTTCGGTCTTGGGCGGCAGCTCCCGCAGCACATCCGCCTTCATGCGGCGCAGGATGAACGGCCCGGTGAGCTGATTCAGCCGCCGCACGGCGTTGGCATCTTCCTCCTGCACGATGGGCTTTTCAAACCGGGCACAGAAGTTCTTGTACGGCGGCAGATAGCCCGGCATGAGGAAGGAGAAGATGCTCCACAGCTCGCCCAGCCGGTTCTCCACCGGGGTGCCGGTCAGGGCAAAGCGTACCTGACTGCGGACCTGGCACACGGCCTTGTATTTCTGGGTGGTATGGTTCTTGATGGCCTGCGCTTCGTCCAGGATGCAGGCATAGAAGGGCTGCTCGGCGTAGCGATCCTCATCGCGGCGCAGCAGGTCGTAGCTGGTCACCACAAGATCGGCCTCTGCCCACCGGCGGGCCAGCACAGCGCGGTGGGCGGCGTCGCCGTCCATCGCCACACAGGTGAGCTGCGGGGTGAACTTTTTGCACTCTTCCTCCCAGTTCAGCACCAGTGACGCCGGGCACACGATGAGGCTGGGCAGGGGCTGCCCGCCCTCCTTGAGGGCCAGCAGGTAGCTCAGCACCTGCAGGGTCTTGCCCAGGCCCATATCGTCGGCCAGGATGCCGCCCATGCCGTAGCCGTCCAGCGTGCGCAGCCAGCGGTAACCGTCCCGCTGATACTTGCGCAGCACGCTGTGCAGGGACTGGGGCGGGGTATACTCGCTGTCCTTCACGGCATGGAAGCTGCGGCTGATGCGGCGGAATGCGTCGTCGCGGCTGAAGCGCAGGCCGTTCTGGCCCGAAAGTGCCCAGTCCAGCGTGGGAGCACGGTAAAGCGGCAGTTCCGCATGTCCATCTTTGAGCTTTGCGCCGGACAGCTCCAGCGTTTCGTTCAGCTCGTCCAGCCCTTCCAGATTGTCGTCCAGCCGCAGCAGGCGGCCGTCGCGCAGGCGGTGGTAGCGTTTTTTCTGGTGCAGGGACTGCAGCAGCTCCCGCAGCTCTGCGGTCGGGAACTCGCCGGTGTCCACCTCCAGGTCCAGTACACTGCCGTGCACCGACACGCCCACCGAAATTTTGGGCGGGGCGGCCTGCAGATTGCGAAAGGCGTCGCTCAGGTACACTTCACCTTCGTCCATCAGGGCAGGCACGCCCTCTTCCAGCAGGCGGTACAGCGGCTCTTCGTCCGTGACCATGTACTGTCCCGGCTCGGTGGGGTCCGGCTCCAGCCAAGTGGCCAGCAGCCGGTCGGCCCGGCGCTCGGCGCGGGTGTCCCGCAGCAGGCCCGCCGGGGCCGGGCCGGAGGGGGTGATCCGGTCCTCTCCGTACAGGAATTCGGCGTGGGCGGTCACGGTCATACCACGGTCGCGGGGCGCATCCAGATAGAACTGCACCACGGGTTCCAGCGGGATCTGGTTCAGCAGCAGGCGTTCCGGGTCCACGATGGTCAGCTTGCTGCCCAGCTCCGGCAGCACATAGCTGCAGAATTCGGTGGCGTCGGCACTGGTGAAAAACAGGCTTTTGCCGCACAGCGCCTGCAAAGCCGGAAGGATGCGGGCACTGGAAGCCCGCTGCAGCCGCCACAGGGTATCGGCGCTGTAAAGATAATCATAGTCCAGCCCGTGCACGGCGTTCAGGGCCGGAAGGGTGTCGATCTGCACACCGCCCCGGCGGCGCTGCACCGTCATGGTGATGACGGGCAGGCCCTCCTGCAGGGCGTAGCCGCCCAGCGTGCCGGTGGGCGCATACAGCTGCACCAGCGCGTCAAAGATCTCACCGGTCAGCGGCAGACCGCCTGCCGGGGCATCCGACGCCGCATAGCTGTAACTGCGCACCACGTTGGTCTCCATGCTCTGCTTGGCGTTCACCTGCCGACGCAGCAGCTGCAGCAGCTGACGGCTCTCTTCGTCAAAGGCGTCCCAGCGGTGCACAAAGGTCAGAAAGCGACCGTAGCTGGCACTGCGGCCGTGCTCCACATCGTCCAGCAGGGCAGGGATGCTCTTGACCACATACTGCCGCCCCCGCTCCCGGTTGGCGATGCGCAGCCGCAGCCACGGCTGCCCGCCGGACAGCATGGTCAGCTCCGGTTCCAGCTCCACATAGCCGGTGTCCTGAGGGGGATCTCCGGCCTCGCCCAGGTCCTGCAGGGCACTCTGCTGGTAGGTCTCCAGCAGCTTGCGGGCCTCCTGGTCGGTGACGGGGGCGTCGCCCCGCCACTTGCGGCCGAACAGCATTTCCAGCCCGGAAGCATAGCTGTCCTTCCGGGAAGCGGCGGAGTTCAGCCCGTCGGTGCCCCGCACCACGCCCGGGATGGATTCCGGGGCGGTCGGTGCCTTGGGGGCGGGGTGCTTGGCCGCATCCTCCAGCAGCAGCGCGCCGATGTGCTTGCAGTAGGTGCCGTCACCGTTCTGGTTGTAGGGGCAGTCGCAGGAGGCACTGACAAAGCTGCCGTTCTCCCGCAGCCAGACCTGTGTATAAAAACAGTCGGCTCCATTGCCCTGCACCAGCGCCGAGACATGGCGTACGCCATCCTCGTTGGTGGTGCAGCTGCTCTGCAGGATGCGGCGGCGGTATTTCTGGGCACGCTCAAATACCATTTCGCCCAGCAGTGTGCGGATCTCGTCTGCGTCCATGGTCGTTTTCCCTCCCCGGTCGATTCGTAAAACGGTTCTTATCTTATAAGAATACCGCACCCGCTGCCCGGATGCAAGGGCCAACCCCGCCCCGGTGCACAAAAAATACCGCCCTCTGTACCTGTGGTACAGAGGGCGGTATCGTGCGAATTGCTGCTTATTGGGCGCTGCCGGTTTCGGCGTCAGTCTCAAGGGCGCGTTCGCGGATCTTTTCCAGCGTCTGCTCGCTGAGGATGTGCTCTGCCTTGCAGGCATCCTCGGCAGCGGTCTTTTCGTC
>OLOQ01002821.1_pt1 | contig 13507 bp, 10 predicted proteins | sample 1673101 | NCBI WGS metagenome assembly OLOQ01 (sample SAMEA3136754, study PRJEB25190) | human gut metagenome | biome: human gut; feature: human-associated habitat; material: faeces | place: Austria | collected 2013 | reverse complement strand
TTTTTTCGTGAGCCACCGGCCTGTAGCCACTTTTCCAGGCGGATGCGGTTCAGGGGAACGTTACGCGCGCCCGGTTTTCTTTTTCGCCCCGGCAGGGCAGCTAGTTGGAAGAAAAGCCGTCTACTCCCCAGGGATCGCTGGGGTTCTCCTGATATTTCATCTTGATCACGCCATCCGCAAGCAGTTGGGATCTGCTTTCGTCAGCGTATACCTTTACCGGCACCAACGCCGTGTTTTCGTCCGGATAGGTCACCTCTGCGTAATCGCACCAGTATTGGCGGTTGGGATCGTCGGCGCCGATCACGCCCTCTACGCCCTGCACCCGGTAGGTTTCGCTCTGCGCATCGTAGTATTGCGATTGACGCAGGATTTCCGGATTTTCCAGATGGTAACCGGTATAGGCATAATAGTATCGTTCTACCGTATCGGCAGGCAGCTCCGTGTCGTTGACGCCGGGGCCGTATCCGGCGATCAGCCATCCATAAAGCTGATCCGGCGTCAGATTTTGTACCCCGGCCCAATCAAAAAAGGTAAGCCCACCGCAGATGGCCGTATACGTATAGTAGCTTGGCGCACGGGAAACCATATCCCGCTGCGTATCCACCGCGTGATAACCGGTGATGCGGTAGCCGTCCGCTGTTTTTTGCAGCGTAAACCGGTGCCGCTGCTCGCGGTTTCGGATAGAGGATTCCTCATCCATATCGGTCAGCGTTTTCATCGCGTTATTCGCACTGCCAAACAACCTTCCGTAGGCCACGGTAGCCTCTACCGTATCCCCCTGCTCGGTGTAGTCCAGCAAAAAGATATCCGGGTACCATCCGCCCATATGCCGGGGCGTGTAGGCCATGGCGTATTCTGAATAATAACCGTACTGCGGCTTTTCGGGCACAATGCGCACCGCATCGCCAAACATCTGCCGCGCCGTTTGCTCCAAAATAGGATGGGGGATGCATTGCCAGTCGTTTACCAGCGGAGTCAGCACCGCAAAATCCGCAATGGTGTTGGGTTCGGTACCGTTTTGATACCAGAAAATATACGGTGCCTGGAAATAAGCGGCGTTGAGCAAAAAGGAATTGGGTGCTTCTTCAATAGAGTCGAACTCCGCCTCCGGAACATTGTTCCAGATGGTCGCACGAAAAATCGTGTCCAAAATTTCTTTTGCCGTAGCATCGCCCTGTAAATCCCACCGGTCGATGGGATTTTGCGCACTGTCGCTCTCGCCGGCCGCCTTTTGATTCGCCTGCAGCTGCTCCAGCGTCACCGTATCATACAGCGCCTCGATTTTCTGTTGGCTCACAGGCGGCATCGCCAGCGGGGCAGGCACATAGGCCTGTTCTTCCGCCGGAGAGGGGTACGGTTTTCCTTCTACCGTAAAACGCACCGTATCAATCTCACAGTTTTGCAGCAGCGTCATCGCCACCGAGGAAAGGTAATCTTCGCCGTTTCCGTCCGTCCCTGCAAACTGCACTTCCGCGCTGTCCTCCATGGAAACCGTAGCCGTCTTGCCTTCTACTGTAATCTCCTTTAAAGGAAGATCCTGGTATAATTGCCCGGCCACCTGCTCCCGCAGCCAGGATGCTGTGATCCGGCTGACGCCCGAACGCGGCAGCGGAAAATAAAATGGAGAAACCTCTTTGTCCGTTCCCGGTGCACGTGCCCACGGCTGTCGGAAAATATACAGCGTCATATTTTCCGGATCCTTTACCGCAACTCCCGGTTCCTGCGGCTGATCCGGCTGACTTGCCTGGGAAGACTGCCCCTGGCTTTGGGCCGCATCCTGCCCATCGTCGGCATTAGACGGATCTTGTGAAACGGAGGGATTGGCCAGCAAGGAACATCCTATCAGCAAAACCGCCAGTAACGCTGCCAAAACCGAAAGCAGGGTTTTTCTATGATATTTCAAAATATTTCCCACCCTCTGTTTTAAATTGCTTTCGCCAAAGGCCAAAAACGGCAGAACCCCCATTCTCCTGTTTTGCGCTTCGGCCATGGAAAGAAGGCTGCGCGCATAATCTTTACGGCTGTCTTCTCCCAAAATTTTCAGCACCCGCTCGTCGCAGGAAGCTTCCATATCATCGGAGCTGAAACGAAAACAAACCCAGACCAACGGGTTAAACCAGTGGACGCATACCGCCGCCGTAGCGGCAATCTTGACCAGGTTATCCCACCGGCCAATATGCACCCTCTCATGCAGAAGAATATGCTGAGCCGCTGTGTCCTCCCAGTCAAATCCCCGCGGCAGAACAATACGGGGCCGGAACAGTCCAAACACCACTGGCGTAGCAAACATACGGCAGGAGCAGACGCGCACCTGCCGGCGCAAGGGGAGCAGTTGCTTCGCCCGCCGTATTTTGTCATTTTCCGGCAGTGGACGAAGCCGCCGCAGCCGTGTTGCGGAGAGAATATAGTGCAGAATCAAAAATCCGCTTAACGCCGCCGCGCCGCAAATCCATATGATCGCCGCCGTCGCCTGCCAGCCTGCCGTTTGGGCGGCCATCGGCTGATGATTTTCTGCCTCAGGCGTATCTGTCCCGCCATTCTGGCCGCCAGACAGCCAGTTATCCTGCTGAAATCCTCCGGCGGCCGGCAGCACCGTTTCATTCGGAGACTGGGGCCGAGCCTCGCTGCCGGTCATACTCCATTCCAGCCGGGAAATCCTCCCGCTTGTGCCCACCGTATCCGCATGGTGGGAAGGCAGCAGGGAAAACAGGCTCACCGGTGCGGAAAAGGATACCGGTACCAACAGACGGATCAACACCACTGCCCACAGCGCATAGCTGATCCACCGGGGTGTTCTCCCTTTTAGGAACCAGCGGATCAAAAGCACGGCCGCCGCCGTAAAAGATCCGATCAGGCTCATGTTCAAAACCGTAGAAAACAGGCCGGTCATTTCTCTTCCTCCTCAATCATGCGGCGAATTTCTTCCAGTTCCGCTGCGGAAATTTTTTCGCTCTTTAAAAAGGATGCCAAAAACATCTGCCGGGACCCTTCATACAGCTTGTCAATCAGCGTATGGGTCTGCCCGGCGCGAACCTGCTCCTTGCTCACCAAAGCCGTACAGCAAAATCCCGGATCTTCCCGCCGGATAATCTCTTTTTCCACCATGCGGGTCAGCAGCGTGTATGTGGTATTCCGACTCCAGCCCATTTGGGCTTTTTCCAGCTGGACCAGCTGCGCTGCCCGGATCCCTTCTTTTTCCCAAATATGCTCCATCAGCACCAGTTCCGCATCGGATATTCTGATCTGTTTCATGTCCCCCTCCTTGTTGACTACAAGTGTAGTTTATATTCAGTCTACGCTTGTAGTCAATATTTGTCAAGCTTTTTCTGCATTTTGTTGTTTGGCCGTTAAGCGCTGGAAAATCTTCTTTCCTTTCTATTTTTCAGCTTTTCCACTTATGCAAGAGTTCCGCCTGCCATATCTTATCGACAGGATTGGCGTGTTTCCGGACTTTTTCAAAACATCTTCTTTCGGACATGGACAATCACAAAAAAGCCGCCTGCTTCTGCAAAAAGCAAAGCAGGCGGCAAAATCACCTGATCTATTTTACCGGCTCCAGATATTTGGATTCATAATAGTGGCACAGCGCCTTATATTCATCCGGCACACCGTCGTGGGAATTGCGCAGATGGGCATGTGCGTCAAAGCTGCCGTCACTGCTCAAACGCTGGGTCAAATGCAGCGCTATATTGGCGCAGTGGCTGGCAATCCGATCCATGGCGGTGAGCACTTCTACAAAGGAAATGCTGCTTTTGGTGCTGCAGGTGCCGTTTTGCAGCCTCTCGATATGCTTGTTCTTCAAGGTCTCCTCCATCAGGTCCACCGTCTCCTCCAGCGGCTCCACCCGCGCGGCGATTACTGCATTTTCCTCTCCATAGGCCTGAACCGTCATCCCAATGATTGTTCTCACAGCTTCCACCGCATAGGTAAATTCCCGTTTTCCGTCAGCGGAAAACGCAACGCTTTGTTCATGATGCCGCTCTGCCTCTTCCGCCAAACTGCCGCAGTAGTCGCCGATCTTCTCAAAATCGCTGACCGAGTGCATAATCTCAGTGGCCAGGCGGCTGTCTGTTATGCTGATATCCTTGGCGGTGATCTTCAGCAGGTAATCGACCATAACCGACTCGGTACGATCCAAAAACTTTTCATTTTCCTCCAGTTTCTGCACCTTTTTCTCATCGTATTTCTCAAACAGCCTCACAGCGATTTCAAAATTTTCTTGTACGGTTTCACCCATGCTTAAAATCGCTTTTTTACACTGTTCCAAAGCAACTGAAGGCGTATTGAGGAAAATATCATTGAGAGCCGCCAGTCCCTCTTCAATTTTAGAAGCCTCCCCGTCTTTCACCAAATGCCGGGAGAATTGAATCAGTTGGTTGGTAAAGGGGAACACCAAAACGCAGGTGACAATGTTAAACAGCGAATGGAAATCGGCAATGTTGCCGCGGTTTACCACATCGTCCCAGAAAGGGAATCCCACTAGGGCCTGATAGCCGTATACCACAATTAAAAAGAACGCCGCGCCCAGCATGTTGACAATCAGATCAATATAAACCGCCCGTTTCGCCTTTTTGCTGGTGCCGATGCTGGCGATCAAAACCGTAACACATTTGCCGATATTTTGTCCCATGATAATCGGCGCCGCCATGGAAAAAGTCACGGTACCGGTAGAAGAAATTGCCTGCAAAACGCCAACAGAAGCCGAAGAACTTTGCAGAATCGCCGTAATCAGCGCGCCTACCGCTACGCCCAAAAGCGGATTTTTAAATAAAAAGAAAATCCGCTGGAATTGTTCAGAATCCTTTAATGGAGCCAGCGTCGTTTCCATCGTGGTCATACCGACAAATAAAATGCCAAAGCCAATCAGAATCGAGGCGAAATCCTTGGCCCTTTTTTTCTTTGATACCAAAAGAATCGCTGCGCCCACGGCAATGCACAAAGGCGCGAAAGAAGACGGCTTCAGCAGCATTAAAAAAATATTATCATTGGAAATATCGCCTAAACGAAGGATCTGCCCGGTTACGGTAGTACCGATGTTCGCCCCCAAAATTACAGGAACCGCCTGCACCAGCTTCATAATCCCGGCATTGACGAACCCCACCGCCATAATGGCCGTAGCCGCAGAGCTTTGGATGGCCGCTGTAACAATTGCACCCAGCGCAACCCCCTTCAGCCGATTGCTGGTCAGCTTTTCCAGTGTTTTTTCCAAACCCGCGCCGGCGATTCGTTCCAAAGAGGAGCTCAAAAGTTTCATCCCATACAAAAACAGGCCGATTCCGCCGCAGAGGGTAATGACAGACGTCACTGTCAAACGAATCACTCCCATACTTTTCTTATTCGTTTCTTCTTCATTCGACTATTATTTTACATGAATTTTACATAACGCGCAAGTAAAATTGCTTTGTTTGACCGGTTTCCGTTTCATTCTTTTCTACAAATAAAAAAAGAGCCGCTTTGAAAATGGCTCTTTTTTCATATGATCTTTGTTTATTCACCCGGTTTATGCTTCTGCGCCCGACGCAATGCCCAATTCGTCCTCCGGCTGCTCCGAAGTGAAATTTCATTCGAGAATACAGGTTAAAACATAATAAGAAAAGCCCCGAACTTCATATGATATGAAATTCAGAGCTTTTCTTTTGTTGAAATAATCAATATTTTTCGGCGTCTTCTGCTGCCTCTTTCGTTTCATGAACCGTACCAAATGGATGTTGCGGCGGTGCATAAATTGAATACAGCTTTAACGGGGTATTCCCTATATTGATAATATTGTGCCATGTTCCTGCGGGAATGATTACAGCGTAATTGCTGTTTACTCTTTGCTGATAGTTCAAAAGAGTTTTATTTTTTCCCATCATAACAAGAGCACATCCGTCTTCAATACGTATAAATTGGTCAACATCAGAGTGTATTTCAAGCCCAATATCTCCGTGGACAGGTATGCTCATCAGTGTTACTTGAAGATGTTTACCTGTCCATAATGCGGTCCTATAATATGGATTCTGTTTCGTAAAACAGTCGATGTTCACAATAAGCGGTTCCGACCCATAATCCCTTATGTCAGGAGTACGGCAGCCATAGCTGTTTCTATTCACATAGCTCACCTCCCTTCCATTTTAGTATATGAGTGAAACAGGAAACCTGTGACGATGCTTTAAATTTATCATTTAGAATGTAAACAGAAAGTTCGGCTATTAGGAGAAATTTACGAAAATATTTTTGCGATATTGAATCCTTTCGTCTTCCGTCGTTTGGCTATAATAGTATGTCCACTACTTTTCCAAAGTGAATGGTCAAGTCGGGCGATCCACAGTAAAGGGATACATCACACAAAACATGGCAGAATGGCAGTTTAAATTTTGAAGCACCTGCAACTATCCGAGAAGAAACGGGTAGTTGCAGGTGCTATATTTTTTCAAAAAATCAGAACACAGTTTCCAAAAGCGGCTATCCACATGGGCTATAAGGTAAGGGGCAAGTTTGCCATCGTATCTTGACAACTTTACAGCAGCCGCCAGAGAGATACCTGCCGCAACGGACAGCAGAGCATCTAATACAAAGCACTTTCCCACGGGCTAATGGGTGAGGAGAGAAATCCTCTTACTCATTTTTTTCGGGAGGAAAGACAATGGCATATCGGAAAAAGGCATACACGCTGAAAGAAGAAATCACAAAGAACGGTACAAGGTACTTTATGGTTTTAAGGACAGGCAGGGAAATTGTCACGAATTAGAAGTGTCCAAACAATTCTTTATTGAGTTTCGGCAGATAGAAGGAAGAAACGGAAATCTTCAGCAATGGGATGAGCGTCATAGGGAGTTTAGCGAGGTATGGGATGAAACGCTGAACAGACGGGCATTGAGATTGCCGAAAAGTCTTGATGAACTGCTCATGGATAAAGAGCGTGACAAGCTGCTCTATCGTCTGATTGACGAGCTACCAGAAATTCAAAAGCGGCGTTTTCTGCTCTACTATGATTATGACTTGAACTACTACCAGATTGGGGCGATGGAGCATTGCAACGCTTCGGCGGCAAGGAACTCTGTTGTAATTGCAAGAGAAAAAACAAAGCGCAGATGAAGCAATATCTTTGTGCTTAATGAATGTCCTTGTATCTTCGGATATGAGGATATTTTATGATATGTTCTCTAATGGAACCCTTACAGAAACATAGATGCCGCTTTCCGCATTTTCTTCCATTGCCAGCTGCAAAATCCGCGCCAAATTTCCGCCCTTGATCTGAGACGGCGCCACCTGTGCCACCGCGACTGCTGCACCATCCTTCTCCAGCTGTACCCCATAAAAAGAAAATTCGTATCCTGCGGCTTCCATCTGACGATAAACCTCTCCCAGCAGCTGAGAAGCCTGGTCCAAAGTCGGCATATCGGCGGTGCTGCCCTCCAGCATCAAGCTGTATTGCAGAGTATCTTCCAAAGAAAATGCCATTCCCAGCTGCACCTGTTCCAAACTCGTCCGCTCCAGGTGAACGGCAGCCCGCACCGAAACGGACAGATCCGCTTCTTCCAGCCGCTGCTGCACCATCTGTGCATAGTCCTCTTCCAGCCGCCGGACCGTATTCCCCTTTTCCCTTACATCCGCTTGATAGCTATCTGAAACAATTTGCCCGTCCTTTACCGTTACCGTAAAAAATACATCCTCTTTTTGTGCGTGTTCTACTCGCGCCTCATAACCATGCACAGACAGACTGTATGCGGTCTTGTCCACCTGAAACTCCTGCTCCGGGTAGGTTTGTTCTACATATGCCTGGGCAGCCTTCTGCGCCCCGGACGCGCCCCATGGACTGCCGAAAATTTCCAGCAGAATACCGGCGATGCCCATTGCCGCCGCCAAAATCAACACCAGCCCAATGGTGCGCTTTACCACTTTCACCGTATCCTGCTCCATCTGTATCCGCCCTTTCCTTTTTCAGTATAATATACCCACCTTGCAATGTAAAGCGCGGCAGGAAATCAAATCAGACACATCCCTGTGTTCTGCCGACTTGGACGCTGTGGGAAATTTTGTCCGCATTTCACCGAAAATTTTGCGCCCTTTTCCCACGGCCAGCTCGTTTTTATCTCGTCATTTGATTGTAAGCAAAACGCCGGCAAAAGCCAAAACAGCTCTTGCCGGCGTTCAGCCTCTCCCATTTTCCTCTTTGGGAGAATCGGGTATAAATTCTAATATGCAAAGACTGCCTTTTACCGTTCTGGCAATCAGCCAACAATCTGGAAATCTTTGGTGTAATGATTGAGCACTTCGCAGCCGTTCTCCGTTACGATAACCAAATCCTCAATCCGCACGCCCACCGAATCAGGCAGATAAATGCCGGGTTCGATAGAGAAGCACATGCCAGGAACCAGCGGCATTTCATTGGTGGAGCTGATATCCGGCCATTCATGGACTTCAATGCCGATATTATGGCCGGTACGATGGGTAAAGTACTCGCCGTATCCCGCTTTGGCAATCACATTGCGCGCCGCCGCATCCACGTCGCAGGCCCGAACGCCGGGCTTCACCGCCGCAATGGCCGCCATGTTAGCCTCCAGCACCAGATCATAGATCTTGCGCTGCAAATCTGTAGCCGATTTGTAGCAGACAGTACGGGTCATATCGCTGTAATAGCCGTCCAGGTTTTTGCCGATGTCAAACAGCACATTGTCTCCCGGCTGCAGGAACACTTCCTTAGACGGGCCGTGGTGCGGGATGGCGCAGTATTTGCCATAAGCCACGATGCACAGGCTTTTGACTGCGGCGCCCTCCGCCGCGAAAAATTCATTGACCTTCTCAGCCAGATCCACTTCTGACAACCCTTCCTGGATCGCCTCAATGGATTTGGCCACCACCCGGTCGTTCATCGCAGAGGATCTGCGCAATTTTTCCTGTTCTTCAGCGTCCTTGACCATGCGGGTCATATCCACGAAAATCGAGCCGTTCATCACCGGCGCGTCGGGCCGCAACTCCATCATATGAATGAGGAAGCGGGCCGGCCATTCCTTATCCACGCCCAATTTGCCGGGCTTGACCTCTTTGGCCAGAATCGCCACCGGATCCTCGGTGTCATGGAAAAAGACCACTTTGGCCCCATCAAGCTTGATATAGTTGTGCAGCTGGTTGACCACCAGCGTCACATTTCCATCGGTGTTTAAGTACAGCGCCAGACAGCGCTCTCCGGGGTGGACCATCTCGCCGGTCAGATAAAAGATGGAGATGGGGGAGGTGACGATCATCTGCTCGACGCCTGCTTCCGCCATTCTTTTCAGCACATTGTTAACGCGGGTACGATTCAACTGGCTCATTCTATTCTCTCCTCACATTTTAACCTTGCTTCCGGCCCTTGAAAAAGCCGGAAAAGACTCTTTTCTGCTCTTTTATTATAGAATCGGCAACGTCAAAAGTCAATGAAAATGTCTTAGGTCGTCCTCTGCCAGCCAGCACAGCAGCGCCGTATCCCGGCTCCCCACTTCGACCACCCTGCTGCCGCAGGTCATAACGCCGATTCCGTCCTCATCCCAGCGGCAGCCAAAGGCATAACCTATATAGCAAAGGCCGTTCCTCTCCACCGGCAGTATGTGGATTTCCTCCAGCTGTAACTCTCCCAGCAGGTCTGCCGGCTCATGGGCATAGGGCATTCCGGACAGGGCAAAATCATCCTCCATCGCGTCGCTCAAAAGGTCGTCCTCCTGTTGTGCCAGATGCTCCAAAATCCCCATCAGAATGGCATTTTGGATCTGCTCCTGCCCAGCGAAAATATAAGCCAGCGCCGTCCGGTAGCTTTCTGTCAGCTCCAGTCCTTCCTCTACCCGGTCGCCGCCGAAATCCACTCGGATCGGCCGCGCCTGTTCTTGTATTTGCCAGTGTTCCCAGGCCGGCAGGCGGATTTCCCCCTCCAGCCCATATTCTCCTCTTGTTAATTCCAGCTGCGGCATTTTCTACTTCTCCTGCGGATTTTCCCGGTCGCACAAATCAAACAGCTCCATGCACAAAAGCGTGTCCCGATGGGGAATGACATCGCTTTCCAGCCGTCCTTCCCGCACGCCCCGGATAAATTCCTCAATCTCATACACAAACCCGTTTTCCTCCGGCGGAATAAACCGCTCGATTTCCTGCCGGTCTGGCCCGTACAGCACCGCGCCGCCGCCTTTGTGCCCGCCCAAAAGCTGGATGCTGCCCCGGTCGCCGCAAAACCACGCGGTCTCCGGCGCAATGGCCCGAAAACTCACCTGCGTTGTGGCAATCGCATGCTCAAAGCGTAAAAGCATCCCATCGGTGCAATCGGAGCCATAGGAGAACCGGTTGACCATGGTCTTAGCCTCCAGCAGCGGCTGGTTGATCAGATAAGACAGGATCTCAAACGCGTAAACCCCAATATCCCGGTTGGCTCCGCCGCCCAGTTCCGGCGCGTTGAGCCGGTGGGCAGCATCGGAGCCGGACACAAAGCAAAAATTGTAGCTGGCCAGGTCGATCTGCCCAATTCTGCCGCCGTCGATCCACGCCTTGGCTTTCTGTACCGCAGGGGTAAAACGGCTCCACATGGCCTCCATGGTAAAAAGTCCCTTTTCTTCCGCCCTGGAAAATACCTCCTGCGCCTGCTCTTTTGTGATGGTAAACGCTTTTTCACACAAAAACGGCTTGCCGTATTCCAAACACAGCAGCATATTTTCATAGTGGAAGTTGTTGGTCGTATCAATATATACCCCGTCGATGTCCGGACGTTCCAGCATCCGGCGATAGTCGCCATAAGCCGACGGCACTCCGTTTGCCTTGGCAAATGCATCCGCCCGCTCCTGACTCTTGCTGGCTACCGCAGCCACCTGCGCCTGGGGCAGGCGGCTGACCGCGTCGCAGAATTTTGCGCCGATTTTTGCAGCGCCCATGATTCCAAACCGAAACACTCCCATGATGATTCTCCTCTCCACGCCCTGCCCGTCCAGGGCAGATTCTATGGTTAGCTTACTCCATTTTCCCATCCTTTGCAAGAGCGCGTGGGAACCATTCTCCGCACTGCGGCATAGAATGGGCAAAGAAGCGCTGGTCGGCTGTTTTTCAACCCGGAAGCTGCAGAATGGAGGCAAATGCAATGGAACCGTTCTGGATTTCTTTTCTTCACATCTTTTTTCTCTGCGCCGCGGTCTGTATCGATACCTTTGCGGCGGCTTTCGGCTTTGGCATTGATCAAATCCGGATTCCGGCCCTTTCCGCGCTGGTACTGTCGCTGGTTTCCTCCGCTGCGCTGTCCCTTTCCATGCTGGCGGCCGGATGGCTCACCCCTTACCTGCCCGCTGGGCTGACCGGATGGCTGTCCTGCGCTCTGCTGTGCGGACTGGGGCTTTTGAAACTGTTTGACAGTGCTATAAAGCGCCTGGTACGCCGCCTGCCTCAACCGGGCAGGGAACTCTCCTTCTCTTTTTTGCGGATGCGCTTTCTGCTGCGGGTTTGGGCAGATCCTGCCACAGCGGACACCGATTGTTCTAGCGTTCTGTCCGCAGCCGAATCCGTCGCGCTGGCCCTCGCCCTGTCCAGCGACGGGCTGGCTGCAGGGCTGGGAGGCGGATTTTCCGGCCTTTCCCCCTGGGCGGTGTTTTTCTGTTCCGCCGGAATGAATCTGATCTGCATTCTCACCGGCAGCCTGGCCGGAAGAAAAGCAGCCGGCCGCGCCTGCTTTGACCTGTCCTGGCTGGGCGGCGTCATCCTTTTCGGAATGGGGCTGCTGGCCCTTGTGTAAATCCATTTTCTCTGCCCCGTGATTTTGTGCACAACGTCAAAGATTTGGGGAAACGGGTAAAATCTTGCTGTGCTATTGACATTTCCCCTGTGCCGCTATACAATAAAAGCTGTTCGCAAAACCACAACATATTGTGGTGACAGTTTATGTATAACCGCACGAATAGTATACAGCAAGGATATTTTCAGCTAGGAATCCCTGTGCCGCAGTGTTTTCTTTTGTCTTTTATAATGCACAGTTTATTGGGATCATACGGAGAGGAAGTTGTAACATGATCGAAACGATTGTCAAACGCGACGGGCGGCAGGTACCTTTTGACCCGAGCAAGATTACCGACGCCATCTACAAAGCCGCGCAGGTTTTAGGCGGCAACGACCGGGAAATGGCCGAAGAGCTGACCCAAAAAGTCATCGCCTACCTGACTGATGAGCTGCACGAAACCCGCCCTGCGGTGGAGCAGGTGCAGGATGCGGTGGAAAAAGTCCTCATTGAAAACGGACATGCCCGTACCGCCAAGGAATTCATCCTCTACCGTGCGGAACGCACCCGCGTGCGCGACATGAATACCAAACTGATGCGCATTTACGAGGATCTGACCTTTAAGCCCGCGGCAGATAACGATATCAAGCGGGAAAACGCCAACATCGACGGCGATACCCCGATGGGAACCATGCTGAAATACGGTTCTGAAGGCTCCAAGCAATTCTGTGAAATGTATGTGCTGGATCCGGTCTTTTCCAAGGCTCATGCCGAGGGCGATATCCATATCCACGACCTGGATTTCTATACGCTGACTACTACCTGCTGCCAGATTGATATTGTCAAGCTGTTTAAAGACGGGTTCTGCACCGGTCACGGCTTTTTGCGGGAACCCAATGATATCGCCAGTTATTCGGCGCTGGCCTGCATTGCCATTCAGTCTAACCAGAACGACCAGCACGGCGGCCAGAGTATCCCCAACTTCGATTACGGCATGGCGCCGGGTGTGCGCAAAACTTACCGCCGGGTTTATTCCCGCAACGTTGGCCGGGCGCTGGAACTGCTGGGCGGCCTGGAAGACGGCGAGGCTGTTGCCAAGCAGATCGCGGCTGAAGTGGAAAAGCAAAGCGGCCTGTGGCCGGTTTTAGCCGACGACAACGGCTATCATGCGTATGAAGGGCCGGAGTTGGCCAAATACGTCCCGGAAGAGCTGATTGAAAAAATCCAGCGCTTTGCGGTGAAAAATGCGAAAAAAGAGACCTATCGCTCTACTTTCCAGGCAATGGAGGCGCTGGTCCACAACCTGAATACCATGCATTCCCGCGCCGGCGCACAGGTGCCATTTTCCTCCATTAACTACGGCACCGACACCTCCCCAGAGGGACGCATGGTCACTGAAAAGGTGCTGCTTGCGACCGAGGCGGGGCTTGGAAACGGCGAAACCGCCATCTTCCCGATCCACATCTTCAAGGTGAAGGAGGGGGTCAACTTTAACCCCGGCGACCCCAACTATGATTTGTTCCGCATGGCCATGGAAGTGGCCTGTCAGCGGGTATCCCTGCATTTTTCCTTCCTGGATGCTCCCTATAATCTGCGCTGGTACCGCCCCGGCGATTATCGCAGTGAGACGGCCTATCAGGGCAACAACATCCGGGTGATGGAGAATGTGGCAGAGCCTTCCTGCGTGACCTCCTGTGGCCGGGGAAATCTGAGCTTTACTTCCATCAATTTGCCCCGCATTGCGCTGGAAGCCAAGGGCAATTACCGGAAATTCTGCGCCATTCTGGAAGAGCGGCTGTCTTTGAC
>OLOQ01002817.1_pt1 | contig 13518 bp, 5 predicted proteins | sample 1673101 | NCBI WGS metagenome assembly OLOQ01 (sample SAMEA3136754, study PRJEB25190) | human gut metagenome | biome: human gut; feature: human-associated habitat; material: faeces | place: Austria | collected 2013 | reverse complement strand
GGTATTTGTGGCGGTTGTAGAAGTAGCCGATCATCAGGATCGGGGCGATGATGCGCGAGAGCAGCGTACCCAGCCCGGCACCCTCGGCACCCATTTCGGGGAGCCCGAAGCGGCCGTAGATGAACACCGCGTTGAAGCCGATGTTGGCCATGTTGGCGATGATCGTCACGACCATCTCGACCTTGGTGTTGCCCACGCCTTCGAGAAATTGCTTGAATGCGAAGAAGAGCATGACGAACGGCATGCTGAATACCAGCATCTTGTAGTAGGGGATGGCCATGTCGACGACCTCGACCGGCTGGCCGAGGTCGTACATGAGCGGGATGACCGCATATTGTACGGCGGCCATCGCGAACCCGAGCAGCGTGTAGAACAGGATGCCGTTTTGCAGCAGCCCGGCCGACTTCTCGCGGTCGCCCTGCGCGTAGAGTTCGCCCACGAGGGGCGTCATGCCCAGCGCGATGCCGATGGCGGCGATGAAAAGGATGAAGAACACCGCCCCGCCGAACGATACGGCGGCCAGCGGCACGGGATCGTCGCCGCCGTAGCGGCCGACCATCAGGTTGTCGGCCACCTGCGTGAGGATTTGTCCCAATTGCGTCAGTACGACGGGCAGGGCCAGCCGCAGGTTGGATTTGTACTGGTCTTTGTATTTCGAGAAACTGTACATCGGTTTTCCGGATTAGGGTGCAAAGATAGCCATTTATGTCCGGATTGCAATCCTCGGGCTGTCCCGGGATGAAAAATCCGCCCGTTTCGGGGCGGATTCCATGCCTGGGGTCAGTACGGAAGCGTGATTTCGATGCAGCAGCCCGCGCGGTAGTCGGGGCATACGCGGATTGCACCCCCGAGCCGGGTGACGATCAGGCGGCAGAGGTACAGGCCGATGCCCGACCCGGGTTTGAACGAATCTACCTTGGTGAAACGGTCGAATACCCATTCCTGCTTGTCCGGGGCGATGCCTATGCCGGTGTCGGTTACGCGGATGCGGAGTTTGCGGGTGCGGTCGTCCTTGTCGCAGCAGACCGTGACGGAACCCGCAGCGGTGAATTTGGCGGCGTTCTGCAACAGGTTGTCGATCACGCGCGTCATGTAGGTTTCATTGGTCGGGATGACGCAAGTGCCGCGACCCCCCCCCTTGAGGACGTACTCTACCGACGGGTTTTGGGAAAGTTCGCGCTGGATTTGCAGCCGCTCGGCGCACAGCAGGCCGAGATCGGTTTCGGCGAGCGGCAGGGGCTCTTCGGAGCTGACGAGCCGCGACAGTTCGAGCATGTTCTCCAGCAGGGTGGTCAGCGCGGTCGTGCTGGCCCATATCTGTTCGCGGAATTCGCGCCGCGTATCGTGGTCGTGGTCGCCTTCGAGCAGTAGATCCGAAAACCCGTTGATGGCGTTGAGCGGCGTGCGGATTTCGTGACACATCGAGTTGATGAAGGCCGTTTTCATCTTTTCGCTCTCCATGGCGCGGCGGCTTTGGCGGGTTATCTCTTCGTTGGCATCGGTCAGTTGCCGCCTTATCTGCTTCAGCTGCCGAACCATGACGTACTGGTAGACGCTCCAGCCGATGAGCAGCAGCACCAGAATGCCGCCCGCAAGCAGGGCGATGAATCGTATGCGGCCGGTCAGCCGGGACTTTTCGAATTCCAGCCTGCCCACCTCGAACAAGGTCTGCATTTCGGCAAGACTGCTCTGCGCCTCTTCTACCCGCTCGTTGAAGCGGATGTTATTGGTTGTCCGCACCGCTTTGAGGGCGTTTTTATAATCGCCCATTTTTTCGTACAGATAGGATTGGGTGGCATAGATAGGGGCTAAGTCCGCTTTTATGCCTTTGCTTTTGTAGGCGGTTATGGTCGAGTCGATGTAAGCCACGGCCCGTTCGTAATCCCCCGTACACTGATAATACCGGGCGCTGGTGCTGTATATTTCCGCCATGTCGCCTCTGGCGCGGGCCAGCCCGATGCATTTTTGGTAATACTCGTTCAGCTTATCTCGGGAGATCAGGTCGCGCAGGTATACCATTTTGGCATAGGCGCGCATCATGTAGCCCGTCGTGTCGCGGTGGGGCCGTTCGAAGCGGTCGTCCATCGCCAGCCATTTGCGGTGCAGGTCGATACATTGCCCGATCTGCTCTTCGGCGCGCTTGTCCTTGCAGAGCATATAGAGATCGGAAAGTTCGTCGTGGCAAATCTTTTCCAGGTGGAGACGCTCTTCGAGCGGGTATTTCCTGAGGTTTTCCAGCGCTCGCTCCACATAGGGGATCGCCTTGGCGATGTTGTCGTAGGCTTCGGTTGTGACCGACGAAAAGTCGATGGCCAGGCCTGTCAGGAGTTCCCATTCGATGCGCTCCTCGGGCGTGAGCCGATCGTAGTTTTTGCCTTTGAGTTCTTCCAGCGCACGCGTTACCGTTTCGATCGAATTGTTGTCGTTCATCTGTTTCCAGAGGTAGTAGGCGTAAAGCGATGAACGGAACAGGGCGTAACGGGAACCCGGGAGAATGCTGTCTGCGAGGGCGATGTATTTCTCGGCCCGCCGGGTGTCGCGGTCGGCGAATTTGCGAACCAGAAAGTCCAGCGCATCTTTGCATCCGTAGGTATCCCCGGCCTTGTGCGCTTCGGCGAGTGCCGCTTCCCAATGGGGTGCGGCCAGTTCGAGGCTGTCGCCGCTCAGGTCGGCAAGTTGGACGTATATACGTTCCCGGCCGGCGGCATCGGGTGTTTTCGGTAAGAGCGTAAGCAAACTGTCGGCATGTGCCGGCTTGGGGGGCGCCGATATTGCAGCGTACGGAAACAAGGACATAATTAGCCCTGACGCAAGGGCTTTCAGGAGAATCTGACGCATGTCGGTGTCGTGAAACAATATTAAATTCGGACAAATTTATGAAAAAAAATCTTTCGGGGAATTATCATTTAAAAAATAGCAAACATAAAAACAGAGACCGGTTGCAAGCCGGTCTCTTTTAACGGGACGGGTTTGAACCGTCCGGGAGTCATGCCACCCGCAGCTTTACGCCGTGCGATTTGTCCGACTCGACGACGACCGTGTCGCCTTCGTGGAGTTTGCCGTCGATGATCAGCGTCGAAAGCGGTTCCTCGACGTTGTCCATCAGCGTACGTTTGAGCGAGCGGACTCCATAGCGCGATTCGTAGCCCATGGCCGCCAGGCGACGCTTGGCTCCGTCGGTGATCTTCACCTTGTAGCCCAGGCGGCGCGTGCGTTCGAACAGCCCTTGCAATTCCAGTTCGATGATCCGCTCCACATCGCTCAGTTCCAGCGTGCGGAACAATACGATGTCGTCGATCCGGTTCAGGAACTCCGGGGCGAAGGTCTGCTCGAGTGCCTTGCGGTATTCGCACCGGGGCGTCGCGGAGGCTGTGGCACTCTTCGATACGGTGCTGTAACCTACCTGCACCGATTTCTTGACCACGTCGCGCGACCCGACGTTCGAGGTCATGATGATGATCGTGTTGCGGAAGTCCACCTTGCGGCCCGAGCCGTCGGTGAGGTGTCCCTCGTCGAAGATCTGCAACATCGTGTTGAAGACCTCGGGGTGTGCTTTCTCGATCTCGTCGAACAGGATCACGGCATAGGGCTGGCGGCGTACCGTCTCGGTGAGCTGGCCGCCCTCGCCGTAGCCGACATAACCCGGTGGCGAGCCGATCAGCCGGGCGACGTTGTGCTTCTCGCTGTATTCGCTCATGTCGATGCGGATCAGTCCGCGCTGTTCGTCGAAGAGCCATTTCGAGACCTCCTTGGCCAGCAGCGTCTTGCCTACCCCCGTGGGGCCGACGAAGAGGAATACCCCGATCGGACGGTTCTCGTCCTTGAGCCCGGCCCGCGAGCGGCGGATCGTGCGCGAGATCTTCTCGACGGCCTCCTGCTGCCCTACGACCCGCTGCGAAAGGTGCTGGCAGAGGGTTTGCAGGCGGGTCATCTCTCCGCCCGAAATGCGCTCGGCGGGGATGCCCGTCATCGAGGTGATGACCTGCTGGATATGCTCGGCCGTGATCTCCACGGGGTTGGTTTCGAGCGACCGCTGCCATTCGTTGCGGCTTTCGCCCAGTTTCGAACGGAGTGCGATTTCGCGCAGGCGTGCCGAGGCGGCCTTTTCGTAGACCAGCTCTTTGACCGCCTCGCGGCGTTCGCGCCGCACTTCGTCGAGTGCGCTCTCCATCTGGCGGAGTTCGGCCGGTTCGCGCGCCGATTGCAGGTGTATGCGCGAGCCCGCCTCGTCCAGCACATCGATCGCCTTGTCCGGGAAGAAGCGGTCGGTGATGTAGCGCCCGGTGAGTTCCACGCAGGCTTGCAGCGCCTCTTCCGTATAGCGTACCTTGTGGTGCTGCTCGTAGTGGGAGGCGATGTTGCGCAGGATCTGGAGCGTCTGCTCGGGCGTCGTGGGCTCGACGACGACCTTCTGGAACCGGCGCTCGAGCGCCGAGTCGCTTTCGATGTTCTCGCGGTATTCGTCGAGCGTCGTGGCGCCGATGGTCTGCAGTTCGCCCCGTGCGAGTGCCGGTTTGAGGATGTTGGCCGTGTCGAGGCTGCCCTGTGTCGAACCGGCACCCACGATGGTGTGTATCTCGTCGATGAATATGATCGTGTCCTTGGCCTTGCGCAGTTCGTCGAGCAGTTGCTGCATGCGCTCCTCGAATTCGCCGCGGAACTTCGTGCCCGCCACGAGCGACGATACGTCGAGCGAGAAGAGCGTCTTGTCGGCGATGGTGTAGGGCACCTCGCCGCGTGCAATGCGCAGAGCCAGCCCTTCGATGATGGCGCTCTTGCCCACGCCCGCCTCGCCGATGAGGATCGGGTTGTTCTTCTTGCGGCGCGAGAGTATCTGGACTACGCGCTCGATCTCCTGCTCGCGCCCCACGACGGGGTCGATTTTACCCTCTCGGGCCATCTGCGTGAGATTTACGCCGAACTTGTCGAGCACGTGCGATGTGTTTTTCTCTTCGGGTTTGTTTTCCTCGCTGAAATCGAGCATGTGTACCTGTATCTCCGTGCGGAAATCGTCGCCGGCGGCGAATTTCTTGATGTCTTCGGATACGACTTCACCCGTGATGCCGTACATTTCGAGTACGCGCGATGTCGCGGTCGAGCGGTCGCCGACGATGGCCCGCAGTGCGTGGGCCGTAGAGACGCTCCGCACGGCGCCCGATACGGCGCACAGTTCGTCGGTAAAGGCGCGGTAAAACTCTTCGGCGCCCGTGTTTTCGCGCCGCCCTGCCCCGAGTACCTCGCGTTCGATGCGCAGGCGTACCTGGTAGAGCTCCCAGTCCTTCAGACGGGAGGATAAAAGCTGGTAGGCAAGCGACCCTTCTTCGCGGAGCATCTCCAGCATGAGAAAATCCTTCAGCGAGTGGTCGATTCCTGCTTTGGTCGTATTAAACGCCGCGCGGGCAATGATGCCCTCGAGCGTCTTCGAAATTTTTACTTGCATGTTGCGTCGTCATGAAATTTAATAGTCTAACTTTTGATTCTTCGCCTATCTAACGGCATGTTATTGTTAAATATTATGTTAACTTGTTGAGCGGTATTTATTGCATTGTCCCTGAGTGGATTGTGCGGCTGAAATTCTCGGTGTGCGATGCTGGAAACGGGCTTGGATGTGTTCTGAACGGGTTTCCGGCCTTTTTCGCAGGGAGAAGATGCTCCCCCGGAAGGATAGTTCCGGTACTATGGAAAGGGTATACGGAGGCAGGATAGGCTCCCTGTGGCCGGTGCCGGAAAGAGCTCTTGCGGGGGCGGGGTTCGCCGGCTTTGGTTACCGGGGCTGCCTGCGGTGCCGGGCGGCTCTGTACCGGACGGCTTCTTGTGCGGGATATACCGACTGCGCCGGGATTAGTTGCCTGTTGCCGGCCGGTGCCGGGCGTCAGTTGCCGTTATACAATTATGATTCGGAATGTTTTATTTTTGATACGATGGCTGAAAGCCGTACCGATACCCTGCCGAAACCGGATGTAGATTTTTCCAGTGTATTATCTCTCTGAAAAACAATTATTATTACAAGTATAAAACGGAGTGTGTGTGTTTTTATTGTGCCGGTCTTGTTTATTTGTGTTGTTAATTTTGTATTTTTGTGGAAAAGGCCCGTCCGGGGCTGTTGACAACCGACTTCAACCCGAAAAGAATATGAAACGGATCCTGATCCCTCTCCTGGCGCTCGCCGCCGCCATGACCTTTGCACAACCGCCGCGCCCGCTGCCACCGGGCTATCCCGACCGTTCGGGGAATATAGACCTCGAAAGGGGGTTCCGAACCCCGCCGGCAGGTTACGGCGAGGTGCCCTTCTATTGGTGGATCGGCGACACGCTCACGCGCGAACATCTCGCCTGGCAGCTCGACATGCTGGCACGGAAACGGATCAGCAGCCTGCAGATCAACTATTGCCACACCGATACGGGCGGCATCACCTACGGCAGGACATTTCGTTCGAAGCCCGACCTTTTCACTCCGGCGTGGTGGGAGCTTTTCGGGTGGTTCATGACCGAGGCCGGCAAACGCGGTATGACCGTCAGCCTGAGCGACTATACGCTGGGCGTGGGGCAGGGCTCCTATGTGGACGAGATGCTGGCCGAAGACCCGACGCTCAACGGTTCGGAACTGCATTTCGACAGCCTGGAACTCGGCCGCGGGGAGCGTTTCTCGCGGGCTTATGCGCAGCGGCCGCTTTCGCTGAACGCTTACCCGCTCGATGCCCGGGGCCGGATCGACGGGGCGCCGGTCGACCTGTTGCCGGAAATGGGGCCAGACGGGGTCGAGTGGCAGAACCCCTGGCCGCGGGCCCTCGTGGCCGAAGTGAAGGCCGAGCGGCGCCTGCCTTCGCTCGATCCGATGCACCCTCGTGCGGGGCACAGTTACGTGCGGCACTTTTTCCAACGTTTTGCAGACCGTTTCCCCGGGGAATCGGAAACGGGGCTCAATTTCTTTTTCTCCGATGAGCTGAACTTCAACCTGCAGGGCAATATCTGGAACGATATTTTCCGCGACGAGTTCATGCGCCGCAAGGGATACGACATCCTGCCGCAGATCGACGCGCTGTTCGTCGACCTGGGTGACAGTTCGGTCAAGGTACGCATGGACTATAACGACGTGCGCGTGGCGCTGAGCGAGGAAAACTTCTTCATCCCCGTCTATGAGTGGCACCAGCGGCGCGGGCTGCTCTTCGGATGCGACCACGGCGGCCGTGGCCGCGACGTGGGCGAGTTCGGCGACTATTTCCGTACCCAGCGTTGGAACCAGGCTCCGGGCTGCGACCAGCCGATGTTGCAGAAGGACATTATTAAAAACAAGGTCGCCTCGTCGATCTCGCACCTCTACGAACGCCAGCGCGTCTGGCTCGAAGGTTTTCACAGCAGCGAGTGGTCGACCAACTCGGCGCAGCTGACCGATGCGATCTTCGCCAATTTCGCCATGGGGCAGAATCTGCTGAGCCTGCACGGGCTTTACTATACGACCATGGGGGGCTGGTGGGAGTGGGCGGCGCCCTGCAACCATTTCCACGAGCCTTACTGGGACGAGATGGACGGGTTGCTGGAGTGTACCGAGCGCCTGAGTTATATCCTGTCGCAGGGATACCACGTCGCCGACGTGGCGATCCTCTATCCCGTCGAGCCGGTGGTGGCCGGGTACGGCAACGAGGCTGTCGAAGCCGCCTTTGCCGCCGGGGAGGCGATTTACCGCGACGGCATCGACTTCGACTACATGGATTACGAATCGCTCGGCCGCGCCGAGGTGCGCGACGGCCGGTTGCATGTGGCCGGGGAGTCGTTCGGCGTGGTCGTGGTTCCCGCCATGCGGGCGATCCGCCACTCGTCGCTCGAAAAACTGCGCGACTTCGTTCGCGACGGCGGCATGGTCATCAATATCGGCCCGCTGCCGGAGGCCTCTGAAAAGGAGGGGCGCGGCAGCCGGGCGTTGACGGAACTGGTGGCGGATCTCTTCGGGGGCGGGCGCGACCGGGTTTTCCGTATCGGCGATCCGGCGGATGCGACCGCACTCATCGGCCGCAATACGCAGCGCGATTTCACGCTGCTCCGCCCGGCAACGGATGCCGGGGCGCATCCTGCCAAGCAAAAGACGGGCGATCCGACCCCTTACGTCATGCACCGCCGCATCGGCGGCCGCGACCTCTTTGCGGTCTATAACGTCGGGCGGGGCGCAACGTGCCGTTTCCGTGCATGGGGAGCCGCGGAGCTGTGGGATCCGTGGACGGGCGGGAAACGCCCGCTGCGGGTTGCCGCCGTCACGGATGCCGGAACCGAGGTGGTGATGCCGCTGGAGCGTACGGACATGCAGCTGATCCTCTTCGACCCTTCCCGCGATGCGGAGGTCGGGGCGGAATCCGCCGGCGCGGGGAGCACGCAGCGGATCGACCTCGGCGGGGAGTGGGATTTCCGGCTGGAACCCTTGCTGGACAACCATTTCGGCGATTACCAGTGGCCGGGGACGGACGAAAAGATCAGTGCCTGTATTTATGATGCCGAATACGAACGGCTCGGCGGCGAGGCTCGGAAAGGCCGCGGACGGTTCACCTTCGGAGAGCGGTTCATGCTTCTGGGAGCGGTACCCGCCTCGGTGGATGAACGGACGGTGCTGGACAACCTGCCCGGCACGGCGTCGGGCGTGGAGGCAGCCGGCGTGCGGTACGACTGGCAGCCCTATGCGTTCTCATGGCGCTGGGGCGTCGAGGGCGACTTCGGGCATCAGGGCTGGCACGGCCTGAAGGCGGAGATGTACGACGATTTCATCCGCCTGGGTGCGACCGAACGGGCTTTCAACGGCATGGTTCGCAAGGCCGAGGCATCCGGAATGAAGGATTATTACCTTTACACCTGCGTGGATGCCCCGCGCGACGGGTTGTACGACGCCGAATGGGGCGGGATGCAGCCCGTGGGGTTCTATGTCGGCGGGGAACGGCGGGAGCCTGCGCCGCAGGTCGCCCTGAAGCAGGGCATCAACGAGATCGTGCTGCATTACGATTCGTTCGGCACGGCGCGGTTCGCCCTGCGCGACGGTGCGGCGGACATCGCGCCCGAGACGCTGGCCGAGGCCCCGTTGCGGATGAAGTTCCGCGGCGACCGGGCGCTGCTGCCGTTCGACAGCCGGAAGACGGCGGATACGCGGGCGCGGTTCACCTTTACGGCGGCGCCCGGGCTGGAGGCGCTGGAATTCACGGCTTTCGGCCGGAAACCCGAAGTGCGTGCCGACGGCCGGAAATGCCGGGTCGCCGAGGTCGCACGCCGCAGCGACGGCGCCGTAACCTACAGTGCCGTGTTGCCCCGGCGTGCCGAACTTCCGGCGGAGGTGTCGCTGACGCTTACCGAAGAGCGCGGGTATGCCGGCGGTGCGGCGATAGACGGCCCTGTGAAGCTGGTTTGCGGGGCGGGACGCTATACGGCCGGCGATTGGTGCCGTAATGATGCCTTGCGTACTTATTCCGGTGCGGCGTGGTACGGCCGGGACTTTACGCTGACGAAGAAACCCGCGGGTCGTGTGACACTCGACCTGGGCGAGGTCGTCTCGACGGCACGGGTGCTGGTCAACGGTCGTGAGGCCGGTTTGAGGCTGACGTCGCCCTGGCGTTTCGATGTGACCGGACTGTTGCAGGAAGGTGCCAACCGGATCGAAATCCGGGTTTGCAATACGACGGCCAATATCTTCCTCTCTTCGCCGACGGTCTACCGCGGCGATACGAAGGCCGGAATACTCGGCCCGGTGCGGATCGAGATCGCCGAATAATCTGCGGCCGGGAGTGTTAAGGCAGGCGCCGCAATTTTGCGGCGCCCGCCTTAATCGGATGAAGCCCCGGCGTGGATTCTCCGGCGTATTTTCGGGCGGGCGTCTTCGGTACGTCTTCGGGGCGGATTATTTCCGCGGCCACTCCCCGACCTCCATGTCGCGCATGTCGGCGCCGTCGATCACCAGCCGCACGGCCGTGCGGACTTTGTGGAAACCGTATTCGCCGGCTGCGCCCGGGTTGACATGCAGCAGGTCGTAAACCGGATCGTAGACCACCTTGAGGATATGCGAATGCCCGGCGATGAAGAGTTTGGGATGCAGCGCCTGTATCTTTGCCGCTGCGCGCGGGTCGTAATGGCGCGGGTAGCCGCCGATATGGGTCATCAGCACCCGCACGCCCTCGCATTCGAATGCGAGGAAATCAGGGTAGACGCGGCGTGTGAGCTCTCCGTCGATGTTGCCCGAGACGGCGCGCAGGGGTTTGAACGACGCGATCGTGTCGGCCAGTTCGAGCGAGCCGATGTCGCCCGCATGCCAGATTTCGTCCACGTCCTTGAGGAATTCGCGCAGCGTGTCGTCGAATGTCCCGTGGGTGTCGGATATGATGCCGATGCGTTTCATTTTATGGTCGTGATGCGGGTTGCCGTGCCGGGAATCGTGCGTTTGCCGTGCGTGCCGCCGGAAATCTTCGATGTATTATTTATACTTGTCCTTCCACAACTCCTGCATGCGCTGGGCGATCTTCGCCTCGGTGGCATTCCCGGTGTTGGGTTCGTAGAATTTCGTCCCTGCGAGGCTTTCGGGCAGGAACTCCTGCTCGGCGAAATTGCCCGCGTAGTCGTGTGCATATTTATACCCTTTGCCGTAGCCTGCCTTGTCCATCAGCTTGGTCGGGGCGTTGCGCAGGTGCAGCGGCACGGGGCGGTTCGTGGTGTCGTGCTCGACCAGCGACATCGCCTTGTTGATGGCCGTATAGGCCGAGTTGCTCTTGGGGCTGGTGGCCAGGTAGATCGTCGTTTCGGCCAGCGTGATCCGCGCTTCGGGCATGCCGATCTTGTGTACCGTGTCGAAACAGGCATTGGCCAGCAGCAGCGCGTTGGGGTTCGCCAGCCCGATGTCCTCCGAGGCGAGGATCACCAGCCGCCGTGCGAGGAAGCGCGGCTCCTCGCCCCCGGCCAGCATACGTGCCAGGTAGTAGATTGCGGCGTTGGGGTCGCTGCCCCGCACCGATTTGATGAAGGCCGAGATGACGTCGTAGTGCTGCTCGCCGTTCTTGTCGTAGAGGGCGATGTTCTGTTGCAGGCAGTCGGTGACGTACTGGTCGGTGATCGTTAGTTTGCCCTCCGTCGCCCCGGCCAGTATGTCGAGGATATTGAGCAGCTTGCGGGCGTCGCCGCCCGAGAATTTGAACAATGCCCCCGTCTGCTTCACTTCGACCTGGCGTGCTTTGAGTTCCGTGTCGGTCGTCAGTGCCCGGTCGAGCAGCGTTTGCAGGTCTTTGTCCTCCAGCGATTTGAGAATGTAGACCTGACAGCGGCTCAGGAGCGGCGAGATCACCTCGAACGAAGGGTTTTCGGTCGTGGCGCCTATGAGTGTCACGACGCCCTGCTCGACGGCTCCCAGCAGCGAATCCTGCTGGCTTTTGTTGAAACGGTGGATTTCGTCGATGAACAGGAAGGGCGGCTTGGCGTCGAAAAAGCGCTGTTTGCGGGCCGACTCGATCACCTCGCGCACGTCCTTGACGCCTGACGTGACGGCCGAGAGCGTGAAGAACGGACGGTCGAGCTGCGTGGCGACGATTTTCGCCAGCGTGGTTTTACCCACGCCCGGCGGGCCCCAAAGGATGAACGACGGCACGTTGCCCGTTTCGAAGAACTTGCGGAACACGCCGTTCTTACCCACGAGGTGCTCCTGCCCGATATATTCGTCTATCGTGCGGGGGCGCAGTCGTTCGGCTAATGGAGCTGACATGATCCGTGTCGTTTTATGATCCAAAAATAGGTATTTTTCCCGGAACAGGCAAATGCGGTGCCGTGGATGCAGGCAAAAAAAAGTGCCGCCGTCAGGCGGCACCCTGTATCGCATGGAACCCGGCCGGGCGTTACTCTTCCGGCTTTACCAGCGAGAGGCACAGCTCGTCGAGCTGCGCCTGGTCGATGCAGCCCGGGGCGTCGAGCATCACATCGCGGCCCGCATTGTTCTTCGGGAAGGCGATGTAATCGCGGATCGAGTCCGAGCCGCCGAAGAGCGAGCACAGGCGGTCGAAGCCGAACGCAAGGCCCCCGTGGGGCGGTGCGCCGTATTTGAAGGCGTCCATCAGGAACCCGAAGCGCAGCTGGGCCTGTTCGGCCGTGAAGCCCAGTACCTCGAACATCTTGGCCTGCAGCTTCGAGTCGTGGATACGGATCGAACCGCCGCCGATTTCGGTGCCGTTGCACACGAAGTCGTAGGCGTTGGCACGTACGCGGCCGGGGTCGCTGTCGATATACTGTACGTCCTCCGGCTTGGGCGAGGTGAACGGGTGGTGCATGGCGTAGTAGCGCTGCGTTTCGTCGTCCCACTCGAAGAGCGGGAAGTCCACGATCCAGAGCGGCGCGAATTTCTTCGGGTCGCGCAGTCCCAACTGCTGGGCCACTTCCAGACGCAGGGCGCAGAGCTGCGTCAGCGTTTTGAACTTCTTGCCGCAGAGGATGAAGACCATGTCCCCGGCCTTGGCGCCGCAGCGGCCGGCCATCTTCCGGATCTCGTCGGGCGTGTAGAACTTGTCGACCGACGATTTTACGCCCTCCTGTTCGACGCGGATCCAGATCAGCCCCTTGGCGCCGATCTGCTGGCGCTTGACGAACTCCGTGAGGGCGTCGATCTGCTTGCGCGTGTAGGCGGCGCAGCCCGTGGCGGCGAATCCCGTGACGTATTCTGCGTCGTCGAAGACCTGGAAGCCGTGGCCTTTCGCAAGGTCGGTGAGGTCGGCGAACTCCATGCCGAAGCGCAGGTCGGGTTTGTCCGAACCGTATTTCTCCATCGCCTCGATCCACGGCATACGGCGCAGCGGCTCAGCCAGTTCGATGCCCATTACCTCCCTGAACATGTGCTTGGCCCAGCGCTCGAAAATCTCCAGCACGTCTTCCTGCTCGACGAACGACATTTCGCAGTCGATCTGTGTGAACTCGGGCTGACGGTCGGCGCGCAGGTCTTCGTCGCGGAAGCAGCGCACGATCTGGAAATACTTGTCGTAGCCGGCGACCATCAGCAGCTGTTTGAGGGTCTGCGGCGACTGGGGCAGGGCGTAGAACTGGTTGGGGTTCATGCGGCTGGGGACGACGAAGTCGCGGGCGCCTTCGGGCGTCGAGTTGACCAGATAGGGGGTTTCGATCTCGAGGAAGCCTTCCGCGTCGAGGAAGCGACGGATTTCCTGCGCCATCTTGTGCCGCAGGATCATGTTGCGCTGCAACGGCGGGCGGCGCAGGTCGAGGTAGCGGTATTTCATGCGCAGGTCGTCGCCGCCGTCCGAAACCTCTTCGATCGTGAACGGGGGAACTTCGGCTTCGTGGAGTATGGTCACCTTCTGGGCGGCGACCTCGATGTCGCCGGTTGCCATCCTGGGATTTTTCGATTGCCGCTCGATGACCTTGCCGACCACCTGGATGACCCATTCGCGGCCCACGCAGCATGCCGTTTGGCGGGCTTCGGCGGGCGAGTGCTCCTCGATGACGACCTGAGTAATGCCGTAGCGGTCGCGCAGGTCGATGAAGGTCATGGCGCCGAGGTTCCTCACTT
>OLOQ01002815.1_pt1 | contig 13525 bp, 8 predicted proteins | sample 1673101 | NCBI WGS metagenome assembly OLOQ01 (sample SAMEA3136754, study PRJEB25190) | human gut metagenome | biome: human gut; feature: human-associated habitat; material: faeces | place: Austria | collected 2013 | reverse complement strand
TGGAAGCAGGGGACTTACTTGATTCGGTTAAAAAAAGCGGTACTGACTCTTTTGCATTATTTGGAGGCTTACTATAAATCCGGAAACGCGCCGGATTTTTGTCTCCGACGCATTTCCAGTCATATCTGAAAAATCATTGCCGTAACTCGGATCTTCCCCTTCCTAAAAACCGTTCAAACACGCTTTGGGAACTCGTTTTTCTTCACTATAGGACGAAATCTTATTTTTGTAAAGCCCATCTCTTATTCATTTACCAAATTATAGTCCTCGATGGAGCTGTTGATCTGGGAAGCCATCGATTCTACTGCCTTCTCCGGAGTCTCGTTTTCGTTGATCATATTCTCGATTTCTGTTTCCACAATCTGTCTTGCCTCCGGGAATACAGAGAGAAGTGCGCCGGCGTACTGCGGCTTGGAATCGTGCAGCTGGTCGATTGCTGTCTGGAACTGCGGATACTGTGCTACATTATCTTTAAAGGTCTGCTCCTCATCAGCAGCTGTTGTTACCGGGAAGTAACCCGTCTCGGCATTCCAGTATGCCTGAGATTCCGGGGAAATCAGGAATTTAATAAATTTCCAGGTGGCGGCTGCTTTTGCATCATCGTTGTTGTTCAATGCCCAGAGAGATGCTCCTCCGATGGAAACACCGCCCTCATCGCCGTCCTTGATTGTCGGGAAATATGCGGTTCCAACTTCGAAGCTTCCGTTGACATCCTGTAAAATCTGTTTCAGGGATGCGGTAGAGCCAAGGGTGATCGCTGCTTTTCCGGAAGTAAAGTCTGTCGTTGCGGTATCACTTCCGGCACGGCCTACGTTTGGTGCAACGTCGGCATCATTCAGGGCTTTCCACTCATTTAAGATATTGAGTGCTCCGCCGTTGGAATCAAATTCAACTGCGGTAGCAGCTGCATCACGGCCGTTTCCATTATCCGCATAGGAAAGTCCCTGTTTGCAGAGCCACTGTTCGAAATACCATCCATAGATGGAGAGTGCCAGCGGTTCACCGGCTCCACCCTTTGTTTTCAGATCATCACCGATAGCGAGAATTCCTTCCAGGCTTGTCGGAACTTCGGTGATACCTGCTTTTTCAAACATATCTTTGTTGTAATACAGAATCGGTGTGGACGAATTGAATGGCATGGAATACAGCTCATTGTTTACCGTATAATAAGCAGCGATATTCGGCTCGATCTGGGAAATGTCATAGCCATCTGCATCAATCAGCTCCTGCATCGGGATGACCCAGCCGGAATCAATCATAAAACGGGTTCCGATATCATAAATCTGTACCAGGTCTGCTCCCATATTTCCGATCTGTGCACTTTTCAGTTTGTTAATCGTATCATCATATTCTCCCTGATAAACCGCCTCAACGGTAATGCCATCGGTATTCTCTTCATTGAATTTATTGACAAGATAATCCATTGCCTCTCCATTGACACCGCCCATGGAATGCCAGAAGGTAATCGTGGTTCCCTTCGTATCCTGGTTTAAATCCGGTGCTTCTGCGCCATCTGCCGTACTTCCTGCCTCTGCGCTGGCTGTGGTTTCATCCGTTGTTGCACTCTGTGCCTCACTCGTTGTTTTTCCGCCTCCACATCCGGTAAGCGCCATAGCTGCCATAGAAGCCGCAAGAATCGATGCAATCACTTTTTTCTTCATTTTTTTCTCCTCGTTTTTCATACAGTTTTCTATTCTTTTTTCTGTCACAGGAATCAGCCCTTGACTGCTCCTGAAAACATTCCTTTGATTAAGGCCTTCTGGCCTACGATAAAGATGGAAATGGATGGAATGATAATCATTACCACGCCCGCCAGCATCAGGGTAATCGACTGTGCATCGACGCTGTTCAGCATACTGATACCAATCTGTACGGTACGCTTGCTGTCCGAACCGGTAACCAGCAGCGGCCACATGTACATATTCCATGCATTGATAAAGGTATAAACCGCCATTGCTCCCATTGCTGACTTTGTCAGCGGCATCAGGATTTTTACGATAAACCGCAGATTACCGCAGCCGTCCAGCTTCGCCGATTCATAAAGCGAAATCGGAAAGGTCATGTAGAACTGGCGGAACAGGAAAATTCCCATTGCAGAGGTAAGAGAAGGCAGGATCAGAACAATATAGGTATCGAGCAGTCCGAGACTTCCTACTGTCAGATAATTGGAAATAATGGTTGCCTCACCCGGCACCATCATGGTCGCCATGACCAGCATAAACAGAACATTTTTTCCTTTGAAATTCAGGAAAGAGAAGGCAAATGCCGCAAGAGAACATGTTACAATCTGACCCAGCGTAATGCTGCCCGCAACCAAAAATGAGTTCAGGACAAAGCGTACCAGCGGAATTTTATGAAATGCTTCCACGAAATTTTCCAGCGTCGGATGTTTTGGCACGATGTTCATTGCCATTGTGTAAAGCTCGCCGGACGGCATAAACGCTACACTGATGGTATAAAGCAGCGGAAACAGCATAAACAGACAAACGATCAGGTTCATGGTAACCAACGCTGTTTTCTGAAGCATTTTCTTTCTTTTTGCTTTTGCATTCATTGCCAGATGCAGTGCCTGCAGCTCCTCTGCAGAATAAGTTTTTGGTCCGGCAATCGTAGTTGCTATTGTAGACATCAGTATTTTACTCCTCTCTTTTCCATGCGGAACATAACCAGGGTAAGCGCCATGACAATCAGAAACAAAACAACGGACTGTGCGGCTGCGCTTCCAAACCGGTAATTAAAAAACGCATCACGGTATATCGAATATACAATCAGGTTCGTGGATTCTCCCGGTCCTCCCTGTGTCAGGATTTTCACCTGTCCGAATGACTGGAATGCCTGAATAATGTTAACAACCAGTGTGTAGAACATGATCGGAGAAAGTCCCGGCAGTGTCAGCTTAAAAAATTTCTGTACTGCATTCGCTCCATCTACAGAAGCACGCTCATAAATCGAATCATCAATGTTTCCAAGTCCCGCCGAAAAATACAGGAAATTGATGCCACTGTTCAGCCATGCCGTAAGGACAGCCACACAGATCAGCGCATATTTCGGATCACTGACCCAGTTAATGCTCACATGCAGCAATTTGTTTACGATACCGATCGTGGGATTTAAGATAATCTTGAAAATCATGGCGCCTGAGCTCGATGCTACTGCCATTGGGAGTGCATAGGAAGTACTGAATACCCGGATTCCCGGGAAAGCCTTGCTGCAAAGAACTGCTCCCAGAAGGCCAAGCGCCATACTTCCGACTACAACAATCGCCACAAATTCCAGCGTAACCCAGAGGCTGTTGTAAAAGGATGGATTCGATAATAAGCTTTTATAGTTGTCCAGTCCCACATACAATTTCGCTTCTCCAAGCTTGTTTGTCTTATACAGGCTCAGATAAATGGTTTTAAAAAACGGATAAAACAGAAAGATGCTAAAGATCACCATACTCGGGATTAGATACATATAAACTTCTGCTTTTTTACACTTTTCGATTACTTTTTTCACTTCTTGCTCCTTCTTATGCTGTTGCACGTTCTTCTTTTTCAACCGGCAGAGATAAAATATTTTCTTCTGTAAACGGATCAAAGATCTGTGCTTTCTCCATATCTACATACAATGTAATGCTTTCCTTTACAGTAACCGGCACCTCGGAAGGCACTCTTGCTGTAATCAGATTTTTTCCGGTATTCATATGCAGATACGCTTCTGCACCGATCATCTCCCGCAGGTCAACAAATGCCTTCAACTGATTCTCTTCGTAACAGATCCGATGTGCGGAAGCGGTTGTTTCGTCCTGTAAATCCTCCGGTCTCAGACCTAAGATCACCATTTTTCCGAGATAATCGCGACGAAGCACCATTTCGTTCTCTCCTTTTGCACGAAGGGTAACTCCTCCGTCTGCCTCCAGATAAACCGCTCCGTTTCTTTCCGTCACCATCGTTTCCATAAAATTCATACTCGGAGCTCCGATAAAACCGGCCACAAATTTGTTTGCCGGATGGCGGTAAATCTGCCCCGGTGTATCCGCCTGCTGCACAACACCGTCTTTCATAACAATAATTTTTGTACCAAGCGTCATCGCCTCCGTCTGGTCATGTGTAACATAAATCACCGTCGTTTTCAGTTCCTTATGTAATTTTGCCAGCTCCACCCGCATCTGTGCCCGCAGCTTCGCATCCAGATTCGAAAGCGGCTCATCCATTAAAAATGCTTTCGGCCGTCTCATAATTGCGCTTCCAATCGCAACTCTTTGTTTCTGACCGCCGGAAAGTGCTGCCGGTCTCCGGTCAAGTAAATGCTCAATTCCAAGCATTTTAGCTGCCTCATGTACCTTTTTATCAACTTCATCCTTGGGCTGTTTCCGGATTTTCAGAGAAAACGCCATGTTTTCATATACCGTCATATTCGGATAAAGCGCGTAGTTCTGAAATACCATCGAAAGATCGCGATCCTTTGCTTCTACATAATTACAAAGCTGTCCATCAATCCAGAGCTCCCCGCTCGTAATCTCCTCAAGACCGGCAATCATCCGAAGCGTCGTCGATTTTCCGCAGCCGGAAGGTCCAACAAAAATCACAAACTCCCGATCCGGTATTTCAAGCGAAAAATCCCGAACCGCATAATGTTCCTTATCATAAGATTTACAGACATTCTTCAACACAATATTTGACATTCGTTTTTCTTCCTCCTCGTCTTGTCGAGATTCATTATACCTTTCCTTCCGTAAAGCCCACTACCACCGCTTTGTAAAATACCCGTTAATAAAATAACCGGCTACTTTACAAAAATCTTTTACATTTTCTCTCATCTCCGTCTCCATCCCCTTCTTTTCCAGCCATTTTTCCAGATCACTCTTTGTAAAATCCCCGAAAATCACCCGCAAAACCAATTTTCAAAACGAGTTCTGAATAGCCATTCTTTTTCCCAATACCAGACAGATTATTTTTGACACAAAAAAAACGCCGCAACTCTCAAAGCTGCAGCGCTTTCTCATCATAACATACCATATTCTTCTTTCATGTCAACGCAGTGGGCGCTCCCGCGCCCACATCCGTGTCCGTCCAAACCTATTCCACCGGTTCCGCCGGCACAAACACCCTGCTGTTTTCCTGTTCTTTCGGTTTTTCCGCTCTTTCCGTTGCCTCCCTGCAGAAATACTCCTGTGAATTCACCAGCGTCTTTCCACGCTTATCCGGCTTTGTATACGTTCCGTCTGCCTGTAAAATACTGGCTTTCACATTATCCTTCATCTGGATATCAAGAATATGCATTACTTCTTTCTTGATCTGCTCATCCTCAACCGGGAACACAATCTCCACCCGTTTTTCCAGATTTCGCGGCATCCAGTCCGCGCTTCCCATAAACACCTCTTCATTTCCACCACTGTAGAAGTAGAAAATCCGCGCATGTTCCAGAAAATTGCCGACAATCGAGCGAACGGTAATATTCTCGCTGACACCCGGGATTCCAACCTTCAGGCAACAGATTCCCCGGATAATCAGGTCAATCTTTACTCCGGCTGCCGAAGCACTGTAAAGCGCCGCAATAATATCGCGGTCGCATAATGAGTTCATCTTCGCAATAATATGCGCTTTCTGTCCCTTCTTTGCGTGCTCCTCTTCCATCGCAATCAGATGCAGGAACCGGTCCTTCATCCAGAGCGGTGCAACAATCAGTTTGTTCCAGCGATCCGGTTCCGAATAGCCCGAAAGCATGTTAAATACTGCTGTTGCGTCCTCACCGATCTTTGCATTGCATGTCAGCAGGCCACAGTCCGTATACAGCTTTGCCGTAGAATCGTTATAGTTTCCCGTGCCAAGATGTACATATCTGCGAATGCCTGTCTCCTCGCGCCGAACCACCAGTGTGATCTTACTGTGTGTTTTCAGTCCCAGAAGACCATAAATTACATGGCATCCCGCCTTTTCCAGCATCTTCGCCCAGACAATATTGTTTTCTTCGTCAAACCGTGCCTTTAATTCCACCAGTACGGAAACCTGTTTGCCATTTTCCGCCGCCTGAGCCAGTGCTGCAATAATCGGAGAATTGCCGCTCACACGGTACAGCGTCTGTTTGATTGCCAGTACATCCGGATCCTTTGCTGCTTGTTGTACAAATTGCACGACCGGATCAAACGTCATATAAGGATGATGCAGTAAGATGTCTCCTTTTCGGATGTTTGTAAAAATGTCATCCTCATTCATCAGCGCCGGAACTGCTGCTGGAATGTATTTTGGAATTTTATACTCATCAAAGCCGTCGAGCCCATACATTTTCATTAAAAACGTCAGATCGAGCGGTCCCGGAATCCGGAACAGGTCGTCTTCATCGATGTCAAACTCTTTTTCCAGCATCTTCAGGAGCCGCTTATCCATCTTATCTTCCACTTCCAGACGGATCACTTCGCCCCACTGACGTTTTTTAAGCTGCTTCTGGATCTCCTTTAACAGGTCCGAAGCCTCATCCTCATCGATCGAAAGATCTGCATTTCGCATAACACGGTACGGATGCGCACAGACCACATCGTAGCTTAAGAACAGCTTTCCAATGTTCCGCTCGATGATCTCCTCCAGAAGAATCACATACCGCTGTCCCGTCTTTTCATCCTGCGGAAGCAGAATAAAACGCGGCAGTACCGAAGGAACCTGAACCGTCGCAAATTCCAGTTCTTTCTCCTTTTCCTTCTCCTTACCTTTCTTCTCTTTCTTATCCTCCGCACGGCTCAGAAGCGAATCCTCTTTCTTCTGCACCAGTGCACCGATATTCAATGTTTTGTTCCGGATCAATGGGAACGGGCGGGCCGAATCCATGGCCATCGGGGTCAGAACCGGGTAAATGTTCTCCTCAAAATAGGAATCCACATACTCCGCCTGCTCCTTCGTCAGCTTCTCGTGCTCGCTGATAATCGTAAGGCCAACGTGCTCCAGAGACGGAACCGCCGAGCGATTGTACGTATTGTACTGCAGCTGCACCAGCTCGTGTGTCCGTTTGCTGATCCCGGCAAGCTGCTCCTTCGCATCCATGCCGGACAGATCCTTTTTCGTATAGTTTGCATGCACCTGGTCTTTTAGTGAAGCCACACGGACCATATAAAACTCATCCAGGTTGGAGGATGTAATGCTGATAAATTTCAGACGTTCAAACAGCGGAATACTCTTATCCCGCGCCTCGTTTAAAACACGCTCGTCGAAGCTGACCCAGCTCAACTCCCGGTTGCGGAAATATTCCGGTTTCTTATATGGTGCAATATCCATCTTTCTTCGCCTCCTTTTACATCTGCCGTTTCAGTTTGATGACCGGCTGTATGCTGAATACCTCATTGAAGAAATCTAATTTTTCCTGGCACAAACCTTGCTCAAGGGTAAAATCGCGGTTGACCGTGAGCGAAAGCTGCAGCTCGCGCTCCTTTAATGTGGCGCGGATCGCCTGAATCTTCTGCAAATGACTCCGGTCGAGCGCATTCGCCAGACGGACGATTGCGGTCAGTTCGGATACTGTCAGATACTGCTCGGCACTCAAGGACGATTCCATCACCAGCTCATCGTAGGACGGGAGCGTAACCGTGTTGTATCTTGCAATCAATGCCACCATCTCACGCTCAATGTGCGACAATCCGATGATTTCATTTGACATGATAATATTATAGGAAGAATCCGCCACATTATTGAAACTGATGTATTTTCCAACGTCATGCAGCATCACTGCCATCTGGAGAAGCAGCCGTTCGCGCTCTTTCATACCGTGCATCTTTTTCGTCGCATCAAACATGGCAAGCGCTGTCATCTCCAGGTTCTGGACATGCGGACGGTTCACTGCGTACCGTTTTCCGATATTTTTTGCCGCCATCAGAATATCATTTTCGAAATTATGACCGCCTTTCAGCAGTTTCATCTGCTCCGCATACTCGTATGCAATACCACGTGTCATATGCACGCCCGGAATCCAGATATGCTCCGCACCCATCATATCAATCAGACATTTATAAATCACAGCAGACGGATACATCAGTGAAGCGTTTTCCAGCGGAATACCAAGTTTTACGGCGAGCTCCATCGGTGACTGGCGGATAATTTTCTCATACCAGGGATTAAAGTTTTCGCGGGAATTGATTTTTGTCGTTTTTTCTTCAATGTTCTGATAAACACTGTCGGTGAAAACATCGCCGATCAGCATAATGTTTTCAATTTTGCGGTCTTTCAGATACATCTTTTTAAAGCTTGATACTTCGTTCCAGATCAGCTCCTCGACCATCTCTTCGTAATGTTCCGTCTCACTCTGAATTCCGGCAAGACGCTCGCGGATGCGAAGACTTCCCATGCGGATGTTCTGTGTTGTGACAAGTGCATCCTTGTCGAACAGGGAAATCTGAAAACTGCCACCGTCAAGATCGAGAATCGCAGTTCCCTTTTCAATGATCTTGTTAAAATTGTCCTCCATCGCCGCGAGCGCTTTATAGCTAAGAAAACGCTGCTCCGAGTTGGAGAGAACCGTGACAGAAAGACCGGTCAACTGATGAATTTTTCCAAGGACATAGAGACTGTTCGACGCCTCACTGATCGCACTGGATGCCGCTGCACGGTAATCGTCCACGCGATAGCCTTCCATAATCCGCACAAAATCTGCGAGTACACGGCACAGCTCTTCTTCCATTTCCGGGCGAATTTTTCCAAGCGTGTAAGTATCTTTTCCAAGCTCCATCCGGTGGCAGATCTTATCCACGCTTCGGATACCCTGCTTTTTGGAGATCTCGAAAATCTCCAGAATGACGTCGTAGCTGCCGATATCAATGGCAGCAAATGTGGAATACTGCATATACGCTTCTCCTCCTTCTTTTTCAAAGGATATCCCAAAAAGCCCGCTTTCAATACCAAGCGGACTCTTTGACCTTTTTCTTTTTACTGTTTTCCGAGCAGATAATCGATAAACTGCTGTGCGGTACGGCCGGAAAGACCGCCGTGGGACAGTTCCCATTTGTTCGCTTCTGCTAAAAGCTCTTCCTCACGCAGCGTCACGCCGTATCGTTCGGCCAGTGTGGAAACAATCTTCTGGAATTCTTTCTTATCCGGTGCACCAAAATAGATGCTGACGCCGAAACGGTATACCAGGGATAGTTTCTCCTGTACGGTGTCGGAAGTATGCATATCCTGTCTTGTTCCTTCTTTGTCACTGTAATCCTCTTTAATCAGATGGCGACGATTGGAGGTTGCATAAATAAGAATATTGTCTGGACGTTTTTCCAGGCCTCCCTCAATGACAGCTTTCAAGTATTTGTACTCAATCTCAAACTCTTCAAAGGAAAGGTCATCCATGTAAATAATGAATTTATAATTTCTGTTTTTGATCTGTGCAATCAGCTCATTCAAATCCTGAAACTGATGCTTGTAAACCTCGATCATACGAAGTCCCTGATCGTAATATTCATTCAGGATACCTTTAATGCTGGAGGATTTTCCGGTTCCGGCATCGCCAAAAAGCAGACAGTTGTTTGCTTTCTTGCCCTCGACAAACGCTTTCGTGTTGTCGATCAGCTTCTGCTTTGGAATTTCGTAGCCGACAAGATCAGAAAGGCGCACATCCGGAATGTTGGTAATCGGGATAATCTCAACGTTCTCTCCTGTATGCGCAATACGAAATGCCTTGTGAAGTCCCAGTTTTCCCACTCCGAAATCTTTGTAAAACTGAACCATATCAGCCATAAATTCATCTGCGGATGCAGCCTTTGCCAGACGGATGGCCAGCTCACAGATACGATCCCGGACTTCTTTGTTGAACAGTTTATTCGGACTGTCCGTGTTCTCATAGGAACTGATGACAGAGGCATCGCCGGACTCAAAAATCTCATCAAAAACACAGATATCAAAGTCAAACAGTTCTTTGAAACGGACAAAGTCGTGTTTTGCCATCTGGTTGATGCTTCCCTCGACTTTTCCGACAATCTCGCACGAGGTAGAGAATGCATTTTCTTTGTTTACCAGCAGATACGTCAGATAATCATGCCAGAGATTTCCGGAGAAGCCGTAGCGGTTTGCCATCTCGACAAGGCGGTTCAGTGCCTCGTAAAACTGCGGCTCATATGCGCTCATATTCTCACGGAACCGGCGGTCTTTTAAGGAAATCTGAGCGTTGACCAGCTTTTTGTAGGTCTCCACCAGTATCGTCATATCGCGCAGTACCTCTCCCTCTGCGAAATCGCGGTAGAGGATACATTCTTCTATTCTAATCATCTTTTGTCTCTTCCTTCCTGTCATTTTTCATTTTATTTATGCGAAAAGGCCGCTTGGTACGGCCCTCTCTTCTGGATTAATAATTTCCGAAAATCCGGAATTTTGCGGATTCTGCCTGAAGTCCACGCAGTGCATTTTTGACCGCCGGATCACTTAAATTTCCTTCAAAATCCACGAAAAAACGGTATTCCCATTTCCGCTGCGAAATCGGCCGGGATTCGATCTTTGTCATGTTCAGATCGTTGTAAATAAAATGTGCCAATGCATTGTAAAGAGAACCGCTTTGATGCGGCAGTTCCATGCATACGCTGATTTTCTGTGCATCCTTTACAAAGCGTTTCTGACCGGAAATAATAACAAAACGTGTCGTATTGCCCCGGGCGTCAAAAATGCCTTCTTTTAAGATCTGCAGTCCGAAGTGTTCTGCTGCATATGGGCTTCCGACGGCTGCCATCGTCAAATCACCGCTCTCAGATACTTCTTTTGCAGCGGCGGCCGTATTCAGTCGTTCCTCTGTTTTCCAGTTTTCATTGGAATCGAGAAAGCGGCGGCACTGGGCCAGTGCCTGCGGGTGGGAAATCACGGTACGGATGTCCTCAACTTTCGCACCCGGCAGTGCCATCAGCACATGCTCGACCGGCAGCTCCTGCTCGCCGACGATGTAGTGCGGGTATTCCACGAGAAGATCGTAAATGTCGGATACGATGCCTGCGGTGGAGTTCTCGATCGGAAGCACAGCGTAATCAGCCTCGCCCTTTGTGATCGCCTCCATCGCCTCTTTCCAGGTGTCTACGTGGAAACTGGTGATCGTATCATCGAAAAATTCTTTCATGGCACCGAAGCTATAGGCGCCCTCCACACCCTGGAAGACAACTCTTCTGCCGTGCGTCGGGAGATGGTCAACCTGTGTGTAATCGGTCATCTCCTCGCCGCCGTTCTCGGTCAGCAGCTGATACTGGCGCTTCCGGCTGATCGACATGATCTGCTGGAACAGCTCCTGGATGCCTTTTGTATTGAATGCATTTGTTCCCTCGCCTGTCAGCTTTTCCAGCTTCTGGCGCTCACGTTCCGCATCAAAAACGGCTTTTCCTGTCTCTATCTTGTACTGCGCAACCTCCGCCGTCAGCGCCATCCGGTGCTGGAACAGGCGGACGATCTCGTCATCGGTGACATCGATCTCGTCGCGGATTTTTCCTAAGTCTAGCATATCTGGTCCTCCTGATACTCTGCATTTGTTGCAGATATCAATATTTTACTCCATCTCCGTTTAATTTACAAGAAAAGATCTTCCGAAATTCGGCTTTTGTACAATCTTTTTCCTTTTTGACTGCTATTTCACTTTATTTTTTCACATTTCATATTACTCTGCTTTTCGACCTTTTTCCTGCCATTTTTTATCTTGCATTTATCCTGTTTTTGTGTTAAGGTGGAACACAGAAAAAATAAGTTACTGTTCACTCAGCAGGGAAATACCTGCTGTTTCGCTGCGTAAGAAAGTGATTCAGGCGTGAGCAGCCCTCCTTTTGCGAAGCAAAACTTTAAATGCGGGATGCGAGTGTTACAGTTCGCTGGGAACCAGTGAACTGTAATATTATAAAAAAAGAACAGCAAACAGGATACCCCGGCGCGTTGAAAACTGCGTCGGGGTATGGTAAAATGAACTCCGAAAAACAGCTGAAGGAGGATATGACAGAAGATGAATGATATGAAGCGTCTGCTCTCGTATGCAGGCCCTTACAAACGGGACATGATTTTCGGAGCGGTGCTGGTATTGGTAGAAACGTGTTTTGAACTTTTTATTCCGATCCTGATTTCCAATCTGATCGACATTGGTATTGCGAACGGCGATCTCTCTTATATTTATCGCAAGGGAATTCAGATGGGAATCTGTGCGCTTTTTGCGCTTGTGACCGGAATTTTATACGCGCACTTTGCGGCGCGGGCGACGTACGGCTGGGGAGCTGAGATCCGGAAGGCGGAGTATGAGAAAATGCAGCAGTATGCATTTTCCAACCTCGACCACTTTGCGGTATCATCCCTGATCACCCGTATGACGACGGATGTTACCGTCATCCAGAATATGGTAAGCGCCGGCTTCCGCCCGATCACGCGCGGACCGTCGCTTCTGATTATGGGAATCGGCCTTTCATTCTATATGAATCCGCGGCTGGCATTTGTATTCCTTGTATGTACCCCGCTTCTTGGCTTTATTCTCTCCCTGATTGTGCGGAGAGTTGCCCCGATGTACACAAAACTGCAGTCCATGGTGGACCGCCTGAACAACGTTGTCCAGGAGGGACTGACCGCGATCCGTGCCGTCAAAGCTTTCGTGCGGGATGAGTATGAGGAAGACAAATTCAACGAGGTCAACATCGACCTGACCGCAGCGAGCGAGCAGACGTTCCACTACGCCGTGCTGAATCTGCCGGCATTTCAGGGCGTCATGTATACCGCGATCGTGCTGATTCTGTGGTTCGGCGGAAATATGATTCTGAAAAAACAGCTTGCCGTCGGAAACCTGACCGGATTTCTAAGCTACGTCATGCAGGTCATGAACTCGATGATGATGATTGCAAACGTCTTCCTGCTCCTGACCCGTTCTATGGCGAGCGCACACCGGATTGTCGAGGTGCTCGATGAGAAAATTGTGCTCACCTCGCCGGAAAATGGTGTAACAGAAGTGACAGAGGGCAGCGTGGAGTTTGACAACGTATCGTTTAAATACAAAGAAGAAGCAAAAGAGTACGCACTCTCCGATGTTACGCTGAAGATCAAAGCCGGTCAGACGGTAGGAATCCTCGGAGGAACAGGTTCTTCGAAAACGACGCTGGTGCAGCTCATTCCGCGTCTGTATGACACCAGCCGCGGCACCGTCCGCGTCGGCGGAAAGGATGTGCGCGCGTACGATCTTGCCGCTCTCCGCGATGCAGTCAATATCATTCTGCAGAAAAACGTGCTGTTCTCCGGAACCGTGCGTGAAAACCTGAAATGGGGCAATGCGGATGCATCCGATGAGGAGATCTGGGAAGCATGCCGCGCGGCGTGTGCGGATGAATTTTTGAACCGCATGCCGGACGGCCTCGACACCGTGCTCGAGCAGGGCGCAAGCAACCTCTCCGGAGGCCAGAAGCAGCGTCTCTGCATCGCGCGTGCGCTGATCGGAAAGGCAAAAATCCTGATCTTCGATGATTCGACAAGTGCGGTCGACACGGCAACGGAGAAAAAGATCCGCGAGGCACTGGCGGCGCGGAAGGATGTCACAAAAATTATCATTGCGCAGAGAGTAACATCCGTCATGAATACGGATC
>OLOQ01002809.1_pt1 | contig 13549 bp, 8 predicted proteins | sample 1673101 | NCBI WGS metagenome assembly OLOQ01 (sample SAMEA3136754, study PRJEB25190) | human gut metagenome | biome: human gut; feature: human-associated habitat; material: faeces | place: Austria | collected 2013 | reverse complement strand
CATCCTGGCTGAGGCAAAGCAGATCAACGAGGCTCGCGGCTATGAGAGCTTTGGTGAGGATGAGGATTTCAACGAGACTGCTGAGGCAACCGAGGCTGCACCGGAGGCTGAGAAGGCAGAGCAGTAATAGCAACTCCAAGAATACATGAATCTAAATAACAGGGGGGCTGCCGCAAGATAGCATGGGATGCTGTCTCGCGGCAGCTCTTCTATAACCGGAGGAAGATGAATCATGAAATTCATTATAAAGCATGAAATCAAAGGAAGAATCCGTATCAGCCTTGCCCGGAAATTCCATACCGTGCGCGAAGCGGACGTTTTGGAACAGTATCTGCTTGGTCTGGACGGCGTGACGGCGGCTAAGGTGTATGAGCGGACAGCAGATGCGGTTATCTATTATAAGGAGGATCGGGAGGCGGTACTCGTACAGGTAGCGGCGTTTGATGGTCAGATTACCGAAAAACAGGAGATGGCAGTTAAAAGCAGCGGACGCGCCCTGAATCAGGAGTACAAAGAAAAGCTGATTCAGAAGGTACTGACCCGCTTTGCAACGAAGACATTTCTCCCGGCGCCGGTCCGTGCGGTATACACGTCCGTGCAGGCGATTCGTTATATCGTGAAAGGTATCCACTGCCTCGTATTTAAGCGCAAGCTGCATGTGGAGGTGCTGGATGCGACGGCGATCAGTGTTTCCCTTCTGCGCCGCGATTTCAATACGGCTGGCTCCGTTATGTTCCTGCTCGGCGTCGGTGAGCTTCTGGAGGAGTGGACACATAAGAAATCCGTTGGTGATCTTGCGCGGAGCATGTCCTTGAATGTGGAAAAGGTCTGGAAGAAAGTGGACGGGACCGAAGTCCTTGTACCGCTTTCGGATGTTACCGCGGGCGACGAGCTGACCGTCCATATGGGTACAGTGATTCCGCTGGATGGTGTCGTAGTAAGCGGCGAGGCGATGGTAAACCAGGCTTCGATGACCGGCGAATCCCAGCCGGTCAGAAAAGAGCCGGGCAGCTATGTTTACGCAGGAACCGCGCTGGAAGAGGGCGAGATTACCTTCAAGGTAGAAAAATCCGCCGGCTCCACCCGTTATGAGCGTATCGTACAGATGATCGAGGATTCGGAGAAGCTCAAATCATCCGTTGAAGGCAAGGCATCAAACCTGGCAGATGCACTCGTTCCGTGGAGTCTGGGCGGTACCGCGCTTACCTATCTGTTGACCCGCAATGCGACGAAAGCACTGTCGATCTTGATGGTTGATTTCTCCTGTGCACTGAAACTGGCAATGCCGCTTGCAGTCCTGTCTGCGATGCGTGAGGCAAGCCAGCATCACATTACGGTCAAGGGCGGCAAGTTCCTGGAGGCAGTTGCCGAGGCAGAGACGATCGTATTTGACAAGACCGGAACACTGACCAAGGCAAAACCGGTTGTATCCGATGTAGTATCTTTCAACGGCATGGAGAAGGAAGAACTGCTTCGTATCGCAGCCTGCCTGGAAGAGCATTTTCCGCACTCGATGGCAAATGCGGTCGTACAGGAAGCGAAAAAACGTCATCTGGTACATGATGAGATGCACTCGAGAGTGGATTACATCGTAGCGCACGGTATCGCTACCTATGTGGGCGAAGAACGCGTCGTGATTGGAAGCCACCATTTCGTATTTGAGGATGAGAAGTGCACACTGCCGGAGGATGGAAAAGAGAAGTTTGAGAACCTTCCGGAAAATTGTTCCCATCTTTACATGGCAATCGGCGGACAGCTTGCAGCCGTTATCTGCATCGAGGATCCGCTGCGTGAGGAAGCACCGTCTGTCATCCGCCAGTTAAAAGAGGCTGGATTTAAGCGCATTGTCATGATGACCGGCGACAGCGAGCGGACCGCAGCGGCGATCGCGAAGAGGGTCGGCGTGGATGATTATTTCTCCGAGGTACTTCCGGAGGATAAGGCGCGCTTTGTTGAGGAGGAGAAGGCGAAAGGTCACAAAGTTATCATGATCGGTGACGGCATCAACGATTCACCGGCCCTGTCAGCGGCAGACGCGGGCATCGCAGTAAGCGAGGGCGCGGAGATTGCCAGAGAGATCGCGGATATCACGATCAAGAAAGATTCCCTGGATGAAGTCGTGCTTCTGCGTCATCTGAGCATGGATCTGATGAAACGTGTCCATGGAAACTACCGTTTCGTTATCAGCTTCAACCTAGGTCTGATTCTCTTAGGCGTGGCTGGTATCATCACACCGTCGATGTCGGCGCTGCTGCACAACAGCTCGACACTGGCGATCAGCTTAAAGAGCATGACGAACCTGCTGCCGGAGGAAGAGCGGGAAGAGGCATAAGGAGTCTGGATACGGGCTTGATTGTATCCTCAATTATAAAATAAGTACAGTGAAACAGATGTAGAATGGGAAGAAAAAAGCCTGTTTTACATCTGTTTTTCTGCTATCTATTAACATTTGTTTTTTTATATAAATAATGCTATAATCGAAAAGCATCAGGGAACGTAAACTAAATAGGAGGATAAACCTTTCATGAAAAATGACTTATTCACAATCGGCAGCATCACGATCCACGGCTATGGTCTGATGATCGGCATCGGCATTATCGCTGCGTATTACCTGGCAGAGTACCGGGCAAACAAGCGGGGGATGGATGTCGATATGATCCTCTCGATCGCGATCTGCGGTGTTGTATGTGGAATTTTAGGTGCAAAACTTCTGTACTATGTCACAATCTTTGACGAAATTCTGGCAAATCCGAAGAAATTGCTAGATATCAGCGACGGATTTGTCGTGTACGGCGGCATCATCGGCGGCGTGCTGGGCGGTTATATACTGAGCCGGATCAAGCATATTTCTTTTTTCCAGTATGCGGATCTGGTCATGCCGTCGGTTGCGCTCGCGCAGGGCTTTGGACGGATCGGCTGTTTCCTGGCTGGCTGCTGCTACGGTATGCCGACCCACAGCCATTTTGCGATCGTGTTCCACGATTCGGACTTTGCCCCGAACAACATTCCCCTGGTTCCGACCCAGCTCATCTCAAGTGGTCTGGATTTTCTGCACTGCCTGCTGCTTCTCTATGCGGCGAAAAAGTGCAAAAAACAGGGGCAGGTGGTATCTTTGTATCTGATCTGCTACAGTCTGGGACGCTTCGTGCTGGAATTTTTCCGCGGTGATTTGAACCGGGCGAAATATGTAAATACATCCAATATTCCCTCTCGACTTCACAGTTTATCTCGTTGTTTATCTTTGCGGCGGGCGTGGCGATGTTTGCGTTCTGCGGGAAGAAAGCGCAGGCAGTTTCGCTAAAAGAGGAGACAGTGAGTCAGGAAAAATAAAAGCTATTTATAGAGGTCACGTATGGAACCCCATATTGCTATGATGGCAGAGCAATGTGTATCGGCAGATAATGCTTGAAATGTAGAAATAAAGGGTGTAATATGGAGAAAAGACGTCATGAGTGTATATTACAGCCCTGAAAAACAGGATAGATTCGTTTGGCAAACCTGTAGAAATACAGGGACGCAAAGCATAGAAGCCTAACATGTGATAAGAAAAATGAGTGTAAGATATATTACATTAAGGTGGTTCGGCTGCAATCAGATATTGATTGCAGCTTTTTTATTTCATAGGAAGCTGCGTTCTATGAAACAAAAAAGCATAGAAGGAGAAAAATATATGGAAAAGAAAGAGAACAGCGAATTTAAAATTGCCATAGTGGGACTTGGATACGTTGGAATGCCGCTGGCAGTCGCATTTTCGGAACAATTTCCAGTTATCGGTTTTGATGTAAACAGCCGGAAGATTGCACAGTATAAAAAGGGAATTGATGAGACACTGGAAGTGGGGGATGAGGTTATTTCCAGCTGTAGTGTTGAATTTACAGATGAAGAAGCAAAGCTTAGAGAGGCATCGTTTGTAGTGGTGGCAGTCCCGACTCCGATCAATGGAGATAAGACACCGGATTTGTCGCCGGTGATCCGGGCGAGTGAGACGGTAGGACGAAACTTGAGAAGCGGAGCGATCGTTGTGTATGAGAGTACGGTGTATCCTGGCGTGACGGAGGAGATCTGTGCCCCGATCCTTGAAAAAGAAAGTGGATTAAAGTGCGGCGTGGATTTCAGGATTGGATATTCACCGGAGCGAATCAATCCGGGCGACCGGGTTCACACGCTCAAATCGATCCGGAAGATCGTATCGGGAATGGATCCGGAAACACGAGACCGGATCGGGCAGATATATGATACAATTATTGAAGCAGGAACGTTTCCGGTATCCTCTATTAAGACGGCGGAGGCAGTCAAGGTAGTGGAAAACAGCCAGCGGGACATCAACATCGCATTTATGAATGAGATGGCAATGGTATTTGAGCGGATGGGAATCGATACCAATGAGGTCGTGGATGGCATGAACACGAAGTGGAATGCGCTGGGATTCCGCCCGGGACTGGTCGGAGGGCACTGTATCGGCGTAGATCCGTACTATTTTATTTACGAGGCAGAGCGGCTTGGATATACCAGCCAGATTGTGGCATCCGGGCGCCGGATCAATGACCATATGGGAATTTTTGTGGCAGATATGGCATTGAAAAAGATGATCCGCGCAGGAATTGATCCGTCTAAGGCGAAGATAGTGATTCTGGGAATTACCTTTAAGGAAAATTGCCCGGATATCCGGAACACCAAGGTGCTCGATATCATCAATCATCTGGGGGAATACGGGATCGAGCCGCAGGTAGTCGATCCATGGGCGGATAAAGAACTGGTAAAACAGGAATACGGCGTCGAATTAAAAGAATGGAGCGAGATCCAGAATGCAGATTGCGTGATTCATGCGGTTGCACATGGAGAATTTCGCGACCGCGGACTAGAAGGAGTCGGTTCGCTGATGGGAACGGAGCGGAGTAAGAAAATACTGTTGGATATCAAGGGCGAATGGTCAGTCGATGCGCTGAATAAATCGGGGGTTATCTGGTGGAGAATGTAAAAAAACAAACGGAAAAAAGCTGGATTTTTCTGGGACTGGCTGCCGGTGTGTTAGTTATGTCTGCCGGCATCTGGGGCCTCTTTTTTATGAATAAAAGCTATTCACCGAATGCGAAAGCCTATGTGGATGGAAGAATTGAGACAGGAGATTCGGAGATAGATAAGGCGTATGAGAAGTTCTTTTTATCAGAACCAGCGGAGCTTATCCAGGATCAGAAAGAAAATCCGGAGAAAACCATCCGAATTTTGTTCCGGGGCTTAAATGAGGATGTGAACGTCAATGAAGTGGTGTTAAAACGCCTGGAGGAGACAGGAATCAAGGCATCGTTTGCCTTGTCTGCGGCAGAAACGCTGGAAAATAAGGACTATGTTGCCAGAATGTTAAAAGCCGGTCAGGAGCTGGTAAGCAATGGAACGGATGGAAGCGGAAACCTGCAGAGCCGGGAAGTCAGAGAAATGATAGAGGATATGCTTACATCCCGGGAGGCAATTTCGACTGGCGCCGATGTGGCAGTGCCGCTTTTATACTGTGACAGTGAGGTGACAGCAGAGCTTCTGAATGCGGCGGCGGTCAGCGGTTATGAGGCGCTGGTGGATCCGAACGAGGATCGTGTCATCACGGATGATACATTTTCCAGCCGGGAAGAGATAGAAAAAGAAATCGATTCGCTGCAGGGTCAGACGATCCTAGTGTTTGATCTGCGGGGGAAATGGCAGCCGGCGCAGGAAGAGGCGGTTTATGCACAAGCGCCAGTGATCGATAAACAGGAAGATCTGAAAGAAACACCGGAAGAGACGGAAAAAGAAACCATTTCGGCGCAGGAAGAATTTCAGTGGCTGACGGAGGTGCTGGAAGAGAAAGAAATTCCAACCGGTCCCGTCGGAGAAATGGAAAGAACCCCGGGCATACAGGTACTTCGGCAGCAGGCAGATGCGCCGGATGCCGAACGGGCAGCCGTATATCATTATTGCCTGACGAAAGAATCAAAAATCGGAGTGGGAATTATCGGCCTTCCGGAGAAGAGCCTGCTTCGTTCCCTTCTGGCAGAATTGGGAAAAAATGCGGCATCAGCTACCTTTTTTGTCAGTCCGAAAGAACTTGAGACGCGCGGCGAGGAGATCCGGGAAATTGCAGAAGCCGGATATAGCATTGGACTGACGGATGGCGGGGAGAAGGTGGAGACGGCGGGAGCCGCATTTGACTCCATGCAGTCGGGACTCCATGCGCTGTATCAGTATACAGAAGATCCGGCACGGCTGTACTATGTACAGAGTGAAGAAAATCTGGATTCGGTCCGGATCGCTGCGAAGCTTTTAAATGTGAAGGTAGTGCAGACGGAAGCGGAGAATTCCATGCAGGCGGGAGCGTTCTATATTCTGGATCTGAAGAACCGGAAAGCGGTAGAAGAACTGAAACAGAAAGCGGAAGGGGCAGGTCTGGCGCTTTCGGATATACAGACGCTGATTCAGAATTCCGGCACGATCTCGGTTCTGGCACCGGAAAAGGTCAATGAAATGCGCCGGAATAATCAACAAAAACAGGTAGAAGCGCAGAACATGGTCTACACGACGGAGCGTGCGTTCAGTTTTTCATTTTATGATCTGGGACATGAAAACGCCGTCCTCGATACGCTGGACGCGATGAAAGCGAGAAATGGAAACGCTACCTTTTTTGTCACATTGAATGAACTGATGTCAAAGCCTTCTCTGATTGAGGCAATTCTGGCAGATGGCCACGACGTGGATATTGCGTATAAGGCAACGAAGAAATATCCGCAGACATTTGATGCGGTGACACAATATCTGAATGCATGGGAAACCTACGCAAAATGGCGTTATGGAATCGATTCAGAGATTGTTTTTATGCCGAATGGCAAGGCGGAGAATGAGACGAAGGAAGCGCTGCATACGGCGGGATGTAGCCTGATAGAGAGTACTTTCCATATCGTAAAAACCGAAGATAAGGAGATCGTTCTGGATAACATTCCGGAAGTGATTGGAAAACTGGAGCGTATCCGTCTGACGAGAGGTGCATTTGTCAGCTTTAATATGGGATATTATGAGAATGACCGCTATACGCAGCGGGGATCCACCATTTTTGGTGTCATGCTGGATGGCTTTATGAATGCACATGTGGACACCTTGGCGTACCGCTCACATGATACAGGAGAAATTGAAGATGCGAGCCGATTTGAAATACATACAGTCAGCCGTATGCTGGATTCACCGGAAAAATATACGCTGAGCAATCAGAAACAGACGGATATCACGCTGGATAAAAATGTCCTGACGAATATGGCGACCGATCAGGACCGCTTTAACTGGATTCGGGATCACTACATCGGAACCCGGTTTATCGACACGGGAAAGAAGCTTCCGGGATTTTCTGCGAGCGAAGTCAAAAGTCTGGACAAGAGCGGTGTCTTCACGAATGATAAAGTGATTTTCCTCTCCTTTGATGACTGGGGAACGGAACAGTCCTTAAATGAGCTTCTGTATGTGCTGGAAAAGCAGAATGTCAAGGCTACTTTCTTTATCAAAACAGAGTATGTGGATGCAAACCCGAACCTGCTTCGCACGATCGCGGTAAAAGGGCATCAGATTGCCTGCCATACGGATGGACATGTACCGCTGGCGAATCCATTGGATGAAAATGAAAGTGTCGATCTGACTCTGACGGACGAGGAGGCACTGAATCTTCGGAAGGACATTGTGACTTCTTATAATAAACTGTACAAATATACCGGAAACGTAGAGGTAGATGGAAAACCGGCGTTATCAAAGATGTTCCGTCCGCCGACACTGGCAGTCAGCAAGAACGGCATCAGCCAGGTGTTCGATGTCGGATTTGACTATTCTGTTTCGGGAGAAATTTCGACAGGAGATTATGAGGCAAGCAGTTATGAGGACATGCTGGAACGTCTGCAGCGCAGAAGAATTTCACAAAATGAATATATGCGGGTACATGACGGAACGGTCCTGGTTATGCATATGCAGGAAAATGCCAAATACACGGCGCAGGTCCTGGATGCGATGATACCGATTTGGAAGGAACAGGGGTATACATTTGCGCGGATTGATGATTATCTTGGCAGATAGGATAAATTATGGGTAAAAAGCTTTTTAAGAAAAAAGAATGGGATTTAAAAACATTTGACGGAGATATTCTGTTAAATGAACGGGCGGATCGAAGAGTTCTGCCGGATGTGCCGGATCCGGAGGGAATCCGCTCCCAGTTTGACCGGCGCGGTGTATCTGCGGATAATGACAGTGTCGAATCCGTCATTTTGAACCGCAAGTCAGGAATCCGCTTTGTTGCCGGATTTCCGGTGGAAGTTTCCTTTCGGGATATGGCGGGAAAGAGGAAGACCATTTCGGCGGTCAGCGGCGATATATCGGAAACGGGTATATCGCTCCGTTTCCCGGATCTTGCAAGCGTGGAACGCTTAAGAAAAGGACATGGGATGCGGCTGAAATTTGAGATCCCGCCGGGCAGTATGCCGGAGGGGCGGGAGATGAAGGTCCACATGGCGGCATCCTGTGTCAGAATGTTTGAAAAAGACGGTGAATTCTACGCCGGATTCGAATTTGTGGAAGATCTCAGGACGTATAGGCACAGACATAAGGATCGGTATCTTTATCTTGGCAGTCTGCTCCTTTTATTTGGAATCAGCCTGATGATTGCACTGATGCGCGCAGAGAGTGTTATTTATTTCAAATACAATGCGCTCCCGTACTCATACAGTCTGGTGGCGGCGCTGTTTCTTTTAAGCCGCTATGCGTTCGGTGCACTGTACCGTCCAGTGAAAATCAATCCGGATTTTAAACCGAGCGTGACGATCATCATTCCGTGTTTCAACGAGGAGACATGGATTCGGAGAACGATTCTCTCCTGCATGAACCAGTATTATCCGGCGGATAAGCTGGAGGTCATTGTGGTGGATGACTGTTCTTCGGACCGCTCCGTTGAAGTAATAAAAGAGACGATCGAGGAGATAAAATCTTCCGTAGGGGAACGTCTGCGCGTCAATAACCGCCTCTCCTATATTGTCCAGGAGAAAAATGCGGGAAAACGGGCGGCGCTCTGCCGGGGCGTGGATGTGGCAAAGGGGGAACTGGTTATTTTCGTTGATTCTGACAGTTTCCTGGATCCATATGCGGTTATTAACCTGGTTCAGCCGTTCCAGGATCCGAAGATGGGTGGCGTGGCAGGAAGAACGGATGTGGCAAATACCTATACCAACAGCCTGACCAAAATGCAGGCCGTTCGCTATTATATCGCATTTCGTGTGATGAAAGCGTCGGAGGCCCTGTTTGACACGGTTACCTGTCTGTCGGGACCGCTGTCCTGCTACCGGAAGGAAATTGTGAAGAAACATGAAGAGGACTGGTTAAATCAGCGTTTTCTAGGACACAAGGCGACGTTTGGAGATGATCGGGCGATGACGAATTTCGTTTTGAAGAACCACCGGACCTATTATCAGGATACGGCGATCTGTTCGACGATCGTGCCGAATCAGCAGAAAGTATTTTTAAAGCAGCAGATGCGCTGGAAACGTTCCTGGCTTCGTGAGTCGCTGATGGCAGGAGAATTTATGTGGAGAAAAGAACCGTTTGCGGCGGTCAACTTTTTTATCGGTCTGCTGGTGCCGATTCTGGCACCGGTTGTGGTGGTGTATAACCTTTTTTATGTGCCGTTTACACAGCATATTTTTCCGACGACCTTTCTGGTCGGCCTGCTTTTGATGTCTCTGATGATGAGTATTGCACAGCTTTTCTTCCGGAAGAGTACAACGTGGTATTTTGGATTCTTATTCTGCCTCTACTACGAGATTGTTCTCTTGTGGCAGATGCCTGTGGCATGGGTGACATTCTGGAAATCGACCTGGGGGACCCGCATGACACCGAGTGATGTGAAAGAGAAGGAAAAGAAAGAGAAGAAAAAGCAGAAAAAACAAGGGGGAACGGCGGATGTATAAGATAGAGACGCGAAAAGACAAAATAAAAATCATCCGTACCATCCTGGAGAGCGCGGTTCTTTTAACTCTGGTGTTTGCGATTGTACGCACGCTGAATGTCAACAGTGTCTATATTCCGTATGATCCGCAGGATAAGAGTGTGGTAAGCGGCGAAGAATGCGGCTTTCTGGCCGTGTCCTATTTTGGCGTGGACCGCCAGGGAACGGATACGCTGATCTCAACGAAAGAGCTGGATGAGCAGTTAAAGACACTGTATGATCTGGGGTATGTGACGATCAGTCAGGCGGACATCGAGGCGTACTATCAGAAAAAGCAGCCGCTTCCGGATAAGGCATTGTTTCTGATGTTTGAGGACGGACGCCGGGATACCATGCTGTTTTCTGAAAAGATTCTGGAAAAATATAATTATAAGGCGACTATCCTGAGCTATGCGGACAAATTTGCTGAGAAGGATCCGAAGTTTTTATCCGCCAAGGATCTGAAAAAACTTCAGGACAATAGCTACTGGGAGCTTGGAACGAATGGATACCGGCTTTCTTACATCAACAGTTATGACCGGTATGACCGTTTTTTGGGGCAGATGACGAGTGATGAATTTGTCCGTGTGAATCAGTATTTGGGGCGGGATTATAACCATTATCTGATGGACTATATACGGGATGAAAACCGGATTCCGGTTGAGAGCGACAAGGCGATGGAGAGCCGCATCACGCAGGATTACCACTTTATGGAACAGATTTACAGTGAAGAAGTAGGGACGGTGCCGGAGCTTTACTGCCTGATGCATTCCAACACGGGACGCTATGGCAATACGACCAGTGTCAGCCAGGTAAATGAGGATAATATCGAGGAGCTGTTTGAAATGAACTTTAACCGGGATGGTTATGCGCTAAATACGGTCAAGTCGTCCATCTATGATCTGACGCGTCTCCAGCCGCAGGCGTACTGGAGTACAAACCATCTTCTGATGCGTGTGAAAGCGGAACTTCCGGAAAACCAGAAACAGAAGATTGTGTTTGTGACGGGAAAAACAAAGCGGGATAAGGAGAGAGCGGGAAAATGGTTCTTAAAAAGCGGAGCGGACGAGTTTAAGAAAGACAGTCTGGTCGTGACGAGTGAGCCGCAGGGAGAGGGACTGGTCTCGTTAAAGAATGTTTCGGTTGAAAATGCGGAGATATCGGTTAAGCTTCAGGGAAATAAAATCGGTGGTCAGACGATCTATCTGCGGGATTCGGAGGATCATTCCCGGTATATTGCGGTATCCGTCCAGAATAACCATCTGATCCTGTCTGAAAAAGGAGCGAATTCCACCAGCACAACCATGATGGACAAGGATCTGCATGATTTAGTGGATGTTTCAGATCGGATTTCGGTGGAAGAAGATAAAAAAGATTCGCTGGTAGCCGAATATAAAATGCGGGGACGCTTTGCTGACAGTGCGGCGGACAGCCTGGTATTTTACAGAGAGGCAGGAGAAGCCGGAAAGGTTAAGACACGATCGGTCGCCGACGGGGCAGATGAGTACATACCGGAGCTTCAGATCAATGATCTGGGAGATACGGATCTCAAGATCCGCCTGGAGGGAGAGAAACTTCAGGTATGGGTCAACGGCACGGATGTGACAGGTACGATCAAAGTGTCCGTTTCCGGGGCAGGTATGGTTCGCCTTGGGGCGAGCTGGGGCGGCTTTGGCTACAGTCAGAGAAATGTGGCCGATGATGTGTACGACGGCGTATTCAGCAAGCTGCTGATTACGGACGGAGATAAAACAGTATACGACGGGCGTCTTCCGGAAGTTGAGAAACTAGCGGATGCGCTGAATGACAAGTGGAATGCAGTGGTGAACTGGTTTATTAAGAATTTATAATATGGTTTGCGGACTGAAATTTTCTAAACGAAAAATTCAATGATGAACATGTGCGTAAACGATAACGAAATGAATGAGGGCAGATAGGAAGAGAACATGAGAAAAAAGAGATTTTGGATAGATGGTTTATGCGCAGCATGCTGCGTGGTAATAGCGGCGGCAGTGATAGGATGTGCCCTTCCTGGGAAGAAAGCGGAGGCTGGACCGGCACAGGAGGTGGATGATTCGTATTCGAAAGAAGAAGTACGCACGTTAGCAGAAACAGCGGATGAAACGACGGTCTGGAGTGCGTACTGGGATTGTGTCGATACCCTGCGCGTGCTTCGCTCAGAGAAAGAGTACATCCAGGCAGTCAGTCTGTTTGAGGCATATTTTAAGGATGATGAGATTGTGATCCCGGAGGCAACCGAGAAGACATTGAACCAGATCCGGAATCGGGAAACGATGCGGGATATGACGGTGTTTCTGTCATTTGTCAATGATGTGGATCAGAATGGAACGATTGTCCAGAAGGATACAGATATTTTGAAAAAGCACATTGGAAGTGAGGCAGCGGCGCGGGCACACGCGGAACATCTGGTGGAGATCGCCTCGGAGGGAGGATATGACGGAGTCGAGATTGATTATGAGAAGATCCGTTCGGACATGGAACTCTGGGATGATTTTCTGAGGTTTGAGGATTTCCTTCTGGAAGCAGCGTCAGAGAAAAATCTGAAAGTGCGGATTGTGCTGGAACCGTCCACGCCGGTTGAGGACCTTACTTTCCCGGAGGGGGCGGAATATGTTGTCATGTGCTACAATCTGTACGGGGGTGGTACGGAACCGGGCCCTAAGGCGGATCGAGATTTTCTGAAGGAACTAAAGGAACGGTTTGGAATGCTGTCGGATATCTCCTATGCATTTGCAGACGGCGGATTTGACTGGGAGGGAGATTCACAGAAAGCAAAGCAGCTGCGGGCATCGGAGGCGGCAGAAATGGCAGAAAGATACGAAGCCAAGCCGGTGCGGGACGTAGCCAGCGGTGCGCTGCACTTTGAGTATACGAAAAGCGGGACGAAACATACGGTGTGGTATGCGGATGAAGAGACGTTGAAACTCTGGGCTGAATGGTTAAAAGAAGAAGGCGCGGATCCACTTCATGTGAGGCTCTGGAGGCTGTGACAAAAAATGTCCAACCCAAATGTCAACCCAAATAAAAAATATTCTTGACATTTTACCAAAATCGCTGTATGATACCTCTGATATGGAAAATCTTAACATTTTAAGAGTCATCCATGCAAATATATCTGACCACCTGTGAAACAGGGAATGGCCATACGGACAGCCGGGTCAAATGCCGATTGGCAGTGCGAACTGCCCTATTGATTGAGTTAAAAGCTCAATTTTATAAGTTGGTTACTTTACAACCAGTGCTCATGCACATCAACTTGTAAAACGGTCAATAAGAGTGGTAAAAGTAGATATTTGCTATATAGACTCTGAATGTGAGATTTCTGTGGATAAAAAGGTTTGAAGCAATGTGCAGTATATGCGGTAAATAGGGACAAGGGAAGATTCCGCAGGTATACGGCAGATTTGTAAAAATAGAGCGAAGCAGAAAAAGAACGTTTTTGCGGATGATGTGGAGACACGTCATCCGCTTTTTTTCATAGGAAATTACGTCCTATGAAAAAAAAACGCTCCGCGAGGATGCGCACTCGCGCGAAGCAGAAACATGTCGCAAGCG